>Ga0302320_10005035_pt1 | contig 29780 bp, 30 predicted proteins | sample Bog_T0_3_FD_202130 | JGI IMG/M metagenome (GOLD analysis project Ga0302320, IMG submission 202130) | Peat permafrost microbial communities from Stordalen Mire near Abisko, Sweden - Bog_T0_3 | ecosystem: Environmental > Terrestrial > Soil > Wetlands > Peat | place: Sweden: Abisko, Stordalen Mire...
GGCTTTGTCCTAGGTAGGTAGCTAATAAGATAAATACAAATTGATTGATGATACTATGAAACAATTGAGACAACTCCTGGCTTTCCTAGGTTAATCTGTTGATAGAGTTTTGCTTCCTTTAGTGCACTCAAGGAATTCCTCTTTTTAACTCAGCCCGATCTGTTCTAAACCTTGGTTCCAAGGTAAGCAAGTTACTCCTCTTATTTTCTGGGCAATGGGATCTAGGGAAAGACAAAAAGCTTCGCTATTTTTGAAATCCTTTGAAAATGCGACTAGGGTAGATAGGGAGGTTTCATCTATTCTTTTTGTTGATTTAATCTCAATAAGTGCAATGGGTAGTCCAGGGCGATCGATAATGAGATCAATTTCAGCATCATCTTTGGTGCGTACATAGGAAAATTCCCAGTCTTTTTTTAGGTAGGAGTTGAGTCGAAAAATCTCAGTGATGACAAAATGTTCGAATGCATTGCCGTAAGAGTAAGTCTGAGGGCTTAGTGGGACTGATAGAGATCGAGTGAGAGCCCTCTGGACCCCTAGATCGAAAAGGTAGAATTTTGGGTTTTTTCTCTGTCTTTTGCGAATGGAATGATGAAAGGGCTTGAGTTGAACTCCGAGTAGGGTATCTTCCAGGATTTCAAAATAGGACTGAACTGAGACAGGATCGCTTGAAATATCCCTAGCAATTTGACTGTAGTTGAGAATCTTGCCGTTGCATTGTGCTGCCACATCCAGGAAAGCGCGAAAAGGTGCAATCTTGCGAACGATCTGTTCTGCTTGGATCTCCTCCTTAAGGTAGGTATTTACGTAAGTTCGAAGGTAGTCCGAGCGATCGGATTCGGTTAGGCTAAAAACTTTGGGGAGACTTCCCCAGGTGAGTACTGAGTTTAAGTCAAATTGAGATCCTAGCTCTCGGTGAGTCAACGGGTAAAGAGCAAACGTAAACGCGCGCCCCGCTAGGAGGTTAGCGGCCCCTCTTTTAAGTTTTCGTGCGCTTGAGCCGGTCAGGGCAAAAAGAAATCGGCCCTTTTCAATTTCTTGGTGTACGACATCTAGGAGTGGAGGAAGCTTTTGCACTTCGTCGATGATGACCCACTGGATGGGCGAGTGGGGAGGAATTTGTGCAAGTTGGTCGGCAAGGGACATGGGGCGATTTTGCAGGCGAGCTTCTTCGTCTAAATTCAAAAGATTGATCCAGACGGTCTTATTCTTATCAAAAGTATGGTTAAGAAAGGTTGATTTCCCTGTTCCTCGGGCGCCAAATAGGAAAAAACTGTTAGATTTCGATATGTTAATCATTCTATGAATCATGATTTAAAATTGTACGCCGTTTTTAAATCATGATCAATCAATTACGGAGCTGAGAATCCGCTGCTGCGTCACGCAAATATTAAAACAGGCTTCCTAGTCCAATCAACATCACGTCGCTTTCAGCTGCTTTTGCTGCAAGCTGGGGTGTAGGTTCCTTTGAAATACATAAATACCGTCTTATTGAATAAGAAGGGGGTGGGGTGTATTTTTTTTTGATCACCTCTCTTATGTAATGCGTACTTTCGTTATTGCCTGGGCCAACCCACTTGCATTCTATAATGCGGGATATTCTGTCCTTTTGGTGTTCTACAAGAATATCAATTTCTGTTTCTCTATCCCAATAAAACAAAACATCATATTCATGATCTCTTAGGAGTAGGAGTTGATAGAGCTTTAAATCTTGGGAAAGCTTTCTTTCTAGGCTGTACCGAATGAGTAATTCAAAGGCTTTGCCTGAAAAATTTTGAATAAAATAGTTGCTGTTACTATTTTCGAAGACTTGCGGAAATAGCAATCCCTTGGATTGGTTCGATTCAATTTTTGCCCGATAGGGGAGGAGGACTTGAAAGAAAAAATTAAGATAGAAATCCTTCATAAAGTAAAGACTTCCAGCGTGATTTTGTTTTTTTCTGTGAGCAGGACTTTTTTGAAAGACCAATCCATAATCTGAAAGCTGTTCTAATGCGCGTGCGACTGTTGTGAGAGAAAAGCCGGTTGTTTTCTGTACTTCCGCTTGTGTTGTTCCATTTTGCCCTAAGCAGCTTAATATGGCTTTTGCTGTTTTTAGTCCATGACCTCTAAATTCCAGTCGAAGGACCTCGTCTATCTCCTCTAAAAAAATAGTATCGCTTGTGAAAATACTGTCATTGATACACTGAATGAATCCGCGATGGGGCTCTTCTATTTGGTTAAGATAGTAGGGGATTCCTCCTAGCATCATATAGGTCAGAGCGATTTCTTCATGCTTCCATTTAGGAAAGTAGTATTTTTTTAGCTGATCTAAAGAAAAAGGATGCACCCAGAAATCTGATCGAGTTTTAAGTCCTCGTAGAATGGCTTCGTCGGTTCCTGTGTTTTTTAGAAAAAATTTATTAGAGGAACCGCAGACAATTACCTTTACTCCAAGATTTTCCCAATCTAGCCAGGCTTCTTTCATGGCTCCAATACATCCGGACTTCGTTTTTGCGATCCATTGAATTTCATCAAAAATGAGAACCAAGTTGATTTTACTTTTTCGAAGGTAAGTTGAGATTTCAGAGAAGATTCTTGTCCAACTGAGTTTTTTGAGTTCTGTAAGCTGGATGGTGCTCGTAAACTTGTCCCATTGTTCTGCGAAGGAGTTCAGGAGTCCTCGAGTGGTAACATCAGCAGTGCCAAAGAAATAAAAAACATGAGCATGGGTGCGTTGAAGCTCCTTAAGGATGGTTGATTTGCCTACTCGGCGTCTTCCGCGTACGTATACAAAACCTGCTTTTTTTGAGGCTGCAAAATCTGCAAGTTCTTTCAGTTCGTTGGATCTGCCGTGGAGTGCCTGCTTGCTCATGGCTTAAAAACTACCACTTTATCTGAAAAATGTAAACCAGTAGTTTTTTTATTTAATAATATCAAATAGTTATAAAGAATGCTATTTTCAATATTTAAAAAGTTATATAAAATCAAATAGATAAAAACTACCGATTTTTCTGTATTGCAATAAACCGGTAGTTTCTTCGTCGGGAACCCCGGACTTCAGTCCGGGGTTATTCTACTGCGACGTCGGAGTTGAATCGTGACACGGTCTTCTTTGGGTGTGCATCAACGCTGGGCGCTCGCCGAAGGTCACTCAGAGCTTTAAAGTAAGCTTCTAGATTTTTCTGCTCGCTATCTGAAAGATTTGCGTCGCGCGGCATCTTGTCCGCACCTGCGTTGCGCGAGAGTCTATAAGTAATTTCCTCCAGCAGAGTCCCTCTGGGGTATTTTTTAATATTCAAGAGTTTTGCCAGGGCCTGAGGATCCTGAAAAGGAATAGCAGAGGCCACTTCACCCTGATGGCATTCCATACAGGATTTGAGAGGAGCAGGTGGAGGAGGGGGAGTGGGACTTATTGCCGCCGGGGTGTTTGCATTTGCCCACTTGCTTTGTGTCTGGGGAGCGGTTTTGTTCTGTGTATCAAGCTCAATTTTGCTCTGTGACTTAAGAAATCTGCAGTAGGGTTCTGAAAGACTCATCTGATTCAACTGGGTGAGCTTTTTTATGGTGGAGTCCGTGGGATCCAAGCCAGAGATCCGTTTTAGCAAGAGGTTTTCGAGAAGTGCGCTAGTGAGGGACGGAGTAGTGAAATCATAGGTTCGCACTTCCATGGCAGTGGTCCATTGTTCCGTGGAGATGCCTAGTCCCTTTTCCACTAAGAATCGAAATGCGTTGAGTGATTCGGTTTCTTCGGCCTTGTTTTCTTTCTGATATTTCAATGAGATGGCACGACCATTCTTGAGGGATTGCTGCTGCTGATTTCTTTCCTGAGTTTGAATTGAAAAGTCTTCATATTGTTTTAAAAAAATGGTTCTCATTGCTTCGGGGATGAATTCTTGGAGCTCTCCACAGTCTTTGTGGAGTGTACCTAAAATGGCATATCGATACGAACTAAATTGGCTGGACTTAATTATTTCATTAATAATTTTCTTGAAATTCATTTCACTTAAAAGCCGGGAGAGTTCCTCGTTAGGGGATTGCTTGGATGTCCCGTTGTAGCGGTTTTGAGCAGAGGGGTAAAAAGTTTCCCGATTCGAAAAATTTTCGATCTGTGCTAACTGACGATAACGTGGATGGGTGGAAGCCTGGGAGAGGAAGCTAGCAAGACCTTCTTTTTCAGATGGAGATAAAGGGGAATGGTACCTCTCCCCATAGGCTCCCGGCCACAACGGATGGGTATCCCAGATAGGGCGTGGGGGATTGCCGTGGCATTTGAGGCATTTCTCCGGATTGGTTTGAGAAAAAGTTGGGCCCGATCGAGTTTTGGAGTTTTCTGGAAATAATATTTCACGAAAGTGAAATTCTTTAGATGTTTCGTCAAACTCCATGGTTTCGAGTGCTTCAAATCCTTTTTGATTAGATGACCCGTTGAAGCTGATAATCAGTTTTGCATCTTCGCCATAAAGAAGTACTCGCGGCTCTTTAAAGTTAGCTCCATGGAGGCTCCTACTATTAAATAAAAGGGCGTATTTTGAACGGTAGGTGTCAGGTAGCAGCGGTAGCAGTTTTTCAATCGAAGAAACTTTGTTTGTTTGTATCATGTCTCTGAGCGAGTCATAGGTGACCGCCTGGACAAAAGGAGGGGGAATGAAGAAGGTAAAAAAAACTATAACCCCCGGACTGAAGTCCGGGGGTGAGATGAGCCCTCGGACTTCAGTCCGGAGTACTCTAGGATTAAGCAGACTCTTGATAATCTTCCGCATGCCATAGGTCAAAAAGAATTTGTCCACTTTCGGTTCTGAGCCATTTTGTGGCATGGTCAGGGGGCTCTGTGCCTAGGCACTTTTGAGCGAAAGCGTGAACGGTTATGGTTTCAGCTCCAACTTTTACCTTAAACTCACCATTGGGCTGTTTCACTATTTTGCAAACGTGTTTCGGGTCACTGACATAAAATAAAGTCTGCCCTTCTTTTAATGCGCCAGTGTGAACGAGATGCGTCAAGTCGAATTTATGTTTTTTCTTAGACACGGAATCACTCTCCTGTTTTAGTTTAATTATTATTATATCTATCGAATAGAAAAGTTGAAGCATAGAATGGAGGCAGACGTAATATGCTTAAGGTTCAGGTAGTTTCCGAAACGAATGATCTTCGTCAATTTTCAGACTTACTGGACGAAAGTTTTAGTTTAGCGCCTTCGATGCATTATTTGGATGACTTTCCCGTTTGGGACGCAAGCCTTCATTCAGGGGAGAGCGTTCAGAGGTTTGGGATTTTTGATCAGCAAACTCTCATCTCAACAGCTGCTGTCCGCATTGCAAAAATAAGAACCATCAGTGAAAAGAATTTATTAAAAATTGGAATTATTGGTGCGGTGGCGACTTCCTACCCTCATAGGGGTAAGGGGCTGGCTTCAAAGGTTGTCTTAAAAGCAGTGAACTGGGCTCGGGAAAAAGGAGCGGTGGCCGTCTTTCTTTGGGGTTCTGAGCATTCTCTGTATCAAAAGCTCGGGTTTCAGTTATGTGGAAGACAAAACAGAGTACTTCTGACGCAGATGGCTATTCCAGACCAAGGGCAAAATAGGGAAATCAAGGAAGGATGGACGGACGGTTTGTTTGAACTGATTCGGAGTCGGATCACGGGATTGGTGCTCCAAGAGCAAGATATCTCGTGGTATCGCGCCCATCGGAATGTTCAGTGGTTTTATCAAGAATGGTTAGGAAAACCAGTAGCTTATGTAGCCATGGGAAGAGGAATTGATCTCCCAGGGGTAGTTCATGAGTGGGGTGGAGAGGGTTTAGGTTTCATTGAAATATTCCGAAAAGTGAGAACTATGGTTGCCCATGCGACTTTACTGGGTTCACCCGAACGATTGAGCGAGCTAGAGGTTCATGGGTTGAAGGTTCCAAAATCCCAGGCAGAGTACCTTTGTTTAGGTAAAATTCTGAATCCCTCAAAGCTCATTCGAGCAACCTATCCTCATTTAGATCCAAACTCGTTTCTCAGAGGTGCAGAAAAGCAGCTCATCCCGATTTTATTAGGGGGGCCAGACCAGTGCCAGCTGTTGCATGGAGAGTCGACTTCCCCTTTGCCTCTTTGGTTTTGGGGGCTTGATGGAGCTTAGGGGGTGTCGATTTTTAGCAATTGTTGCCATTCGTTCAGTGAATGCTAGCGATAGGTGGATAAATTTCAGGATCTATGCCACTTTAGGGGCCTTGTGAAGCAGTATACATCAAGAATACTCAAATCACTGGCTGCTTTGTTCTTGGGATTTCCCGTTCTCTACTTAGTTTGGGTTGCTGCTGTTTTTGACATACCGATCAATACTTGTTTTAGCATATTGCTTTCTCCTTTTTTTTACGTGGTTTCCATTGCGGTGATGGTAGCTGGATACGGCCTCTGGGAAATGCAGCGCTGGTCTTGGCATGTATTGCTGGTTTCCCAATGCCTCGTTTTTTACGAGAGTGCTGTTTTTATTTTAAATTATTCTGAAAGCCATCATAAGTTTTTGGCGTTTATTTTGTCTGGATTCTTACAGTGGGGTTTAGTCTACCGTGTTTCTAAAGAGATTCGAGTTCCCTATTTTTTCCCGAACATTCGATGGTGGGAAAGCAATCCAAGATACAAACTTTCTGTTCCTGTGACTTTGATGCGGAAAGAAAAGGACGCCCAGGAAGGGGAAATTCTCGACCTCTCCATGTTGGGATGTTTTATCAAAGTACAGGAAGGTTTATTGCAGGACGAAACAGTCACTCTCCGGTTCAAGCTTTTTGGAAATGACGTGCAGTGTGAGGGGCGGGTAGTATGGCTCGCCCAGTCGGCTGTAACTCATCCCAAGGGGGTTGGAGTAAAGTTCGGATTGTTGACTAAAGTTCATCGAAGGTCTTTGCGAGGGATTAATCGGCGGCTCCGAAAGATTGCGACCCTCTATCGAAGGGGGCGGTACTTGATGAATCAAGAAGACTTTCTCAAGCGACTTGAGGAACTAGAAACAAGTGGTCTAGATCCGGCTTCGTCCTAATAGCTTATGGCAACTGCTTGTAAGTCATGTACGAAATGGACTTAGCTTTTTTACATTCTTTTGTTTGGAAATGGCAGTACGTATAAGCGGCTCGGGCAGCAATGTGGTACCACTGTCCTGGTTGCCCTCTAGAGACAGTAATGGGAAGCTTGTTTGAGGTTTTTGGCCACTTTTTATTGGTGACAAGTCCAGGTTGGACCGAAATTTTAATGCTAGGGGTGATCTCAACAACAAAAGTGTGATCCTGGCTCAGGTGATAAGCAGGCTGGGTTGTGGTTATTTGCAAGTACAGCTGGCGGTTCTCCTGAAGCAATTCAAAGAAAACAGGCTCTTTTTGGGTTTTTGTGGCATTTTGCTTCGGGCCAGGCACGATGACGATCGGTTTTATGGGTTGAGAATGGATTAGGATTTTTCCTTCCTTTTTTGGGGCTTTTATCTGAGTTGGTGTAGGTGGCCCCGAGAGGACAGAATGAGATGCGATGATAGAAAACCCAAAAAAACCAACAGCTACCATTGAGAAAGGGCGCATATGGATCAATTTAACATGATGTGGATGAATGATGCTCTTTTTTTAGCGAATCAAGCGGCTTTAATGGGGGAGGTTCCTGTGGGTGCTGTGGTGCTCTATGAAAATCAGATTATTGGAAAAGGGTATAATACGAGGGAGAGGGACCAGAATCCACTAGCCCATGCTGAAATTTCTGCAATTCAGGAGGCTTCTGCAAAAATCCGGAGTTGGAGACTCAGTCATTGTATTTTGGTCGTAACTTTAGAGCCTTGTCCGATGTGTCTGGCTGCTTGCCAACAGGCTCGAATGGCGCAAGTGTTCTTTGGAGCTCAAGATCCAAAAGGAGGTGCAATTAGCTTAGGGTATGGGTTTCATGAGGATCCGCGCACCCACCATCGGTTTCCTGTGACTTACATGGAAAATCCAGAATGTAGCCAAGTGCTAAAAAACTTTTTTGCTCAAAGGAGGAAGCGTCGCTAGCGTACTTCCGACTTATGAGGTATTTGAGACATCGCTCGTTCAGTCATTGCTGTAATCGTTAAACTAGGATTTACTCCCAAGTTGGCTGGAATAACAGAACCATCACATATAAAAAGTCCGGGGTATCCAAAGACCTGATGGTTTTTATCAATCACCCCCTCTTGTTTGTTGCTGCCAATGCCGCAACCTCCCAAAATATGAGCTGTTGTGGGGATATCTAGAAGAACTTCATTTAGGGAACTCTGAGGTATTCCTTTTACCTTTTTTGCAAAAAGGCGGCAGACCTGGTTGGCAATAGGAATATAACTTGGGACTTTTGAACTGCCAGGTTCAGGACTTGTAGTCATTCTATTCCTGAATAATGTAAAAATATTTCTTCCTAATTTAAATCTCATCTTATTATCAAGAGTTTGCATTACAAGTAAAATGACGCTCGATTTGGCCCAATCCCGAGTGCATAAAAGCTGCAAGGTTTGGATAGGGTGACCGATCAGAGTGATAAAAAATTTTATAGGCCTCAATAGAGGACCACCTCCATCTACGATAGGTGCAGCCAAAACCCGTAAAAAATCTGACTTTTCTGGATATCGGACAGTCTCAATGTGGGTATGTTCGTCTGGATGAAAAATAGACGTGATCGCAACACCCTGGGTCATCTCATTTGTTTTACTTATTCCAGGGATAGTAACACCCAAAATGGCCTCGCTGTTCGTCCTAATGTATTGTCCCAGTCTATCAGAGAGGAGAGGGAGAGTTCGAGTGATCTCTTTGGACTTTAATAGCAGATTCACTGTACCTAATACTCCTGCTGATAGAACAACTTGCTTTGCGCGAAGTACTTGAGGTGACTTTTTAAACCAAGCAGTGGAGCGATGAATGGTGATTTGATATCCCTCTTCACTGAGTGGCTCAATCCGAGTTACTGTTCTTTCTGGGATGATGGTGACCCCAAGTTTTTCTGCGAAATAAAGATAGTTTTTTACTAAAGTATTCTTGGCGTTATAGCGACACCCCACCATGCATCCTCCACAATGTCTGCATCCGGCTCTCGCTGGGCCTTCTCCTTCGAAGTAGGGGTCAGGCACGGTGATTCCTGGTTTTCCGAAAAAAACTCCAACCTCACAGGGGTGAAAGGTGTCTTCTCGATTGAGCTCAGTTGCGCATTCCTTGAGAATTTGATCTGCATAAGTCAGCTTAGGATTGGTTGTCACTCCTAGCATTTTTTTTGCAGTTTTGAAGTGTGGTCCAAGTTCCTCTTTCCAGTTTGCGATATTCTTCCAAATAGGAGCATTAAAGAAATCGACTCCGGGCTCTAGCAGTGTGTTTGCATAGACTAGACTTCCTCCTCCTACTCCGGAGCCACTCAAAATGAGAATATTCTTAAATAAGCTCAAATTTTGGATACCAAAGCATTTAATCAGAGGCATCCAGAGATATCGACGGAGATTCCAATTTGTTTTTGGAAAGTCAGAGTCTTCAAATCGTTTGCCTCTTTCGATGAGGCAAACCGAATAGCCTTTCTCTGCCAACCTGAAAGCTGACACGCTGCCGCCAAACCCAGACCCCACAACGATAAAGTCGTAATCGAAACTCATTTTATCTTGCTTCTAACTCATGGTAGAGCCAAGAACAATTATGAGTATTAAAATTCATTTTGCGAGTCTCTCTATCGGAGCTTCCGTGGATCAGCAAACGGGAAATCTTTCTGTTTTTGACATTATCGAGGAAATAAGAACCCCCCATGTGCCGATCCATTTGCAGTCGTTGGTAGTTTCGTTGGCTTTTGAAAAACGTGAAGCAGTTGATTTTTCAGGGAAAATGATAATTCACTTGTTGACTCCGGACGGAAATCAGCAAGGGGTTGGAACAGGTGAAATGAAGATTCCATTGGAACAAAAGAGAATGAAAGCGGTATTTCGGTTTGGTGGGTTTCCCGTGAATCAATTTGGTTCCCATCGTTTTGTTCTTTCCTGTTTGAATCAATCTGGTGCTAAGATAGCCGAAGCAATCTTAGATTTTGAAGTGCTGAAAGTGACCCAGGTTGTTCAAGGTATGTCACCTTTGGATAAGCCGTCACTTGCTCACTAAATCTAAGAATATTCATTTAGGAAAAACCAGGAGGGAATTATGTCTTTAATGAAAATTGGAGTAAAAAAAAGAATAGTTACAAGTATTTTTAGTGGACTCATGATGAGTTCGCCGCTTTGTTTTGGTGCGGAATTCAAAATTGATGCCGCTCACTCAAATATTGGATTTGTCACTCGCCATTTGGTCAGTAAAATTACAGGACAATTCAATGACTTTGATGGTGAATTTTCATTTGATGCGAAAAAACCTACTGAGTCAAAAGTAAGTGCAACCGTTAAGGTTGCAAGTATTAATACGAACAATCAGAAAAGGGATGGGCACCTTCAAAGTGAAGATTTTTTCGCTGTCGAGAAGTTTCCTGTCATGACTTTTGTGAGCAAGAAGGTTACCAGCGCAGGTAAAGACAAATATAAGATGCTTGGTGATTTGACCATGCATGGAGTGACTCATCCAGTGACTTTTCATGTAGAGTACTTAGGGGAAGCCCCTGGTATGGACGGTAAACCCCGAGTTGGCTTTACCGCAAATGCTAAAGTGAATCGTAAAGAGTTTGGTATCAGCTGGAATAAGACTCTTGATAATGGTGGTTTAGTATTAAGTGATGAAGTTGAAATTAATCTTAATATCGAAGCTGCTCCCAAGATGTAAAAAGGGTGTCATTTGAGTTTCAAGGAGTTCCCAGCGTGCTTTTGGGAACTCCCGTTTTATATGTTTTGAATTCTCTTGAATTTTATCGATGCCGAAAAAAGTAAAGAAGCAATGACCCAATCAGACTGATTAAAAGGGAAGTCGCTAAAGGAAAATAGACACGAAAATTTTCTCTTTCTATCATAAGATCGCCAGGAAGTCTTCCCAGGGGAATGAATTTTCCTCCTAGTTGCCAGATAACTCCTACCAGAATAAGAATAATACCGCAGCCTATGAGGAGTTTGGAAATGGGATTCATTTAGGGCAGTGTTCCTCCGTCTATGGTGAGTGCTTGCCCAGTGATCATAGAACTTGCTTTAGATGAGGCAAGGAAAAATACAAAATCTGCAATTTCTTCGGGCTCAATAAATCTTCCCAAGGGAACTGATGTCCCTAAATCTTTTTCTGACATTCCTATTTCTTGCAATCTGCTCATCGCCATTTCAGTTCGAGTCCAGCCTGGGCAAATAGCATTGACCGTAATGTTTCGGGGTGCAAAATCGTGTGCCAATGCTCGGGTGAGGCCGATCACCCCATGCTTGGCAGCACAATAAGCCGAAGCATTTGCTACTCCTTTCAAGCCAAGGACTGAAGAAATATTAATCACCTTGCCTGTTTTGTCTGGTAAGTAGGGCGCAGCATACTTACAAAAATAGTAGGTTCCGTTCAAATTAGTATCCAAAATGCGATGCCAAAGCTCATCAGAAGCTTTGGGTTGCAATGGATTGTTGCCAGCTAATCCAGCATTATTAACAAGAACATTGATTTTGCCTAAAGCCTCAATGACTTGCTCGACCACCTGTTTGACTTGTTGGGGTGAGGTGACGTTGCATTTAAATTTAAAATCAGCTGGAATTTTTTTCAGGTGTTGATCCTGCGTAGCGCAGGTGGCTACTTGCCAGCCTTCTTCTTTGAAGCGATGAACTATTGCTTTTCCAATGCCTCTAGACCCACCAGTGACTAGAACTACTTTGCCTTTCCTTGTTCTCATCTGATTTTACCTAAAGAAACGGACATTCCTCGATGAGGAACCCATCCTTGGTCTAAAGCAAGATAGCCGATACCTAGCAAGAACAAAAACAAAGCACCTGTGAGTAGGATGTAAATGAGGTATGGATGATTCCAGGTGGGGTCGTCATTTTTGATTTGAACATTTGGTTCTTGGTCTTGCATAGAAGTCGCCATGCTACCACAATGTCATGTGACTGGCGCAGAATAATACATTCGGATATGGTTCAATGATATGGCAACTGATAAAATTCTAAAAGAAATACCAATTTACCTCCGGCCTTATGTCGCGAAACAGGATCCTTCTCTTTATACTCCAATGGATCATGCTAGTTGGCGCTTTATTTTAAAAATTTCAAGAGCATTTTTTGCAAAATATGCTCATCAAAAATATTTAGATGGACTTTCTGAAACTGGAATTTCAATGGATCGAATTCCGCTTATTCAAGAAATGGATGAGCGTTTAAAGAGGTTCAATTGGCGAGCTGTGCCTGTGGTTGGATTTATTCCACCGGCAGTTTTCATGGAGTTTTTGTCCTTAGGTGTTCTCCCAATTGCTTGTGATATGCGAACGATTGAGCATTTAGCCTATACTCCTGCTCCAGATATTGTTCATGAAGCTGCAGGTCATGCTCCTATTGTTGCCGATCCTGAATATGCAGCATATTTAAGAACTTACGGAGAGGTTTCGCGAAAAGCAATTTTCTCCAAGCAGGACATGGAAGTCTATCAAGCTATTCGTTTTCTTTCCGATACCAAAGAAAACCCTCAGTCGACGGATAAACAAGTAAGAGAGGCGCAAACAAGGCTCGATCAGGCCCTGGCTTCTCTCAGTTATGACAGTGAAGCGACGCTCCTTTCTCGGATGGGCTGGTGGACTTTTGAATATGGATTGATCGGCAATCTTTCCTCTCCTAAAATCTATGGGGCAGGATTGCTCTCTTCTATTGGAGAGAGCTACCATTGCCTGGGATCTAAAGTAAAAAAAATTCCGTTTTCAATCGACTGTATTCATGTTCATTACGATATTACCTGTCCCCAGCCTCAGCTCTTTGTTGTGTCTGATTTTAATACCTTAAAAAAGGGACTGAGCGACCTAGCCAGTCAAATGGCATTTAAAAAGGGAAGTATTGAAGGACTGAAGAAGGCAAGAAAAGCGGGTACTGTCACAACAGTAGTTTTAGATACTGGTGTTCAGACGAGCGGTATTTTAGTTGATTTTATCAAGGATCAGGGGGGGCGACCTTGTTTTGTGAAATTTCAGGGTCCCGTACAGATAGCCTATGGGGATCGTGAAATTCAAGGCCAAGGTGCCACTTACCATCGAGAAGGATTTAGTTCTCCCATTGAAAAAATTTCTGATTCTCAATTGAAGGCTGGGGGATTCAAAGCAGGTAAAAAAGGCTTTATTCGGTTTTCCTCTGGGATTACTTTGGAGGGGAAGCTTATTAGTGCTCTAAAAAACAAGGGAAAGAATATTTTACTTACCTTTGAGGATTGTACAGTGAAGAAAGAGAAAACGATTCTTTTTCAGCCCGAGTGGGGAAAGTTCGATATGATTTGCGGCGAAAAAGTCGAATCGGTTTTTGGAGGAGCGGCCGATCGGGGAAGATATTTTGAAGATACAGGAGGATTTCATCAAGAGCCTAGGAGTCAAAAAACGAATTTAACTAAGAAAAATAGTGAATTAAATATTCTTTATAGGGATCTGAGGAAGATTCGAGAGGCGGCGGAGAAAAAAAAGAATCTCAAAGACAGTGCTATTTTAAAACTGGAAAATATTTATCAGGAATTAAAGAAGCGTTTTCCTCGGGATTGGCTTTTGAGGTACGAATTGCTAGAGCTTTGCAAATGCTTCCAATGGGAACCCAAATGGAAAAAATCAGTAGAGACAAGTTTACTTAAAATAGCTAAAACTTCCCCAGCAGATATTGCAGAGTCGATTCAACGTGGGTTAGATCTTCTGTAGGTGGAGGTTTGGTATGCTGTCGAAACAATGGATGATGATCGGTGCTACTTCAGCTTTTTTTGGTGTGGTGTTAGGAGCTTTTGGTGGGCATGTTTTAAAGAATACGCTGAGTGAAAAAGCGTTTTCCATCTATCAAGTTGGAATTCAATACCATATGATCCATGCACTTGCTTTGATTGGATTGGGGCTTTGGTCAGGTCAAAATACGATGGTAGATACGCAGTTACCAGGATGGGCTTTTACTTTTGGAATTATGGTCTTTTCTGGAAGTCTCTATGCTTTGTCTCTTACGGATCTTAAATTTCTTGGAATGCTCACACCATTAGGGGGTGTGTCTTTCCTAGTGGGTTGGAGTGGGTTTGCCTGGCTGGCGTGGAAAAACTAAATATGGAAAATTCTTCGATGCCTATTGCAACCGAATTGCCGGTAGTGGAACAAACTTCTTTGCCCGTGATCGCCCAGGTTTCTCGGGTGGTGACTAGGATTGTTGATCGCATTACAGGAGATCGGTCGGACTATCCTTTGATGGTAGCCGCTGCGTGCGTGGAAGCTTTAAAATGCCATGGGATCCAATCTCGGGTGATGTATGGTCAGGCCGCGTGGACGGAAGTGATGGAAGATCATTCAGTCGTATGGTCAGGCTGCTGGGGGGAGAATATTTATTTTTGGGTTGCCACTCAGTTTGGTGAAGTCGTTGATTTGAATGCGAGCGTTGCAAGTCGCAAGCAAGCCCATTCAAGGCCTTATACAAAAAGTCTTTATTCGCCTCCCATGCTTTGGTCAGCAGAGGTTCCTGCATTTTATCGATACTGCCCTGAAGGCGTTGCTGAACTTGAATTGACGGATGAAAAAGATCAAAGACGATTTGAACTTGTTTTAGCGGAGGTTCGAGATGAGGTGAAGAGGTCAAAGGCTGACGAGGAGCTTGAATTTCCGAATGAGCCTATCCTTTGCCCAGGTAGAAAACTGCTAGACGATTCAAGGCAGACTTTTCAGTACTTCGATCGAGCACTCTGCGTTCATGGAATTCCTCAGGCACCGCTGTAGCGTTCGAAACAATATTTTTGGTTCGGCAATTCCATTCCTAAGAATGAGGGGTTGGCCTTGGAACAGGCAGCTGAGGAGCAGGACTCGATACCGTTTTGTTTTGATTTTTTTGAGGCCTATCTCCCCGTCCTTTTCCTCTTTTTCCTCGTTTTTTTCGGTCTTTGTCCTGACGCCCTTCTTGAAATCGACCTTCGGGTTTTTTCTTTTCCAGAGGAGGAAAGTACTCGATAAAAAAGGCATGTTCCCCTTTCTGAATGCACCCGGAGTTCGGTTTTTCCCCTTCTGCTAGTGAGTAAACGACAGCCCGTTTTAAGTCGTTCAGTTTTATGTCAATGATTTCCAATGCAGTCACTAGAAACCCGAGTCGACCTCCTTCAAGCTTCAGGGCTTCACCGAGAGCTTGAGGGATCTCTTCAAGGGTTTTCCCAGCTGCGATGAGGTCACTTTTGAGTTTAGCAGCGTTCTTGAGTGCAATACCTGGAAATTCAGTTAGTGTTTTCATATAAACCCGCATTTAGCACGATTGGGAGATTTGGAAAAGAGGCTTGACTGTCCTCTAGCTTGAGAAGAAAGTAATTTTTAAGCCTATGGATTCTTTTACACGATTAAAGCGTATCCTCTTGGGTCAGCCTCTCACAAGTCAAATGGCCATTCACGAACTGATTCCCAAGTGGAAAGCCCTCGCTGTGCTGTCTTCTGATGCTCTTTCTTCTGTCGCTTATGCCACTGAAGAAATTTTGATTCCGCTAGCTGCGGTGAGTTCATTAGCAGTGAGTTGGTCTATTCCTATTGCGCTATGCATTGTAGCGCTTTTAGTAATCCTTACTGTTTCCTACCGACAAACGATTGAGAGCTATCCGAATGGAGGGGGCGCTTATATTGTCGCAAAAGAAAATTTGGGAATCCATGCCGGCCTCATTGCAGGTGCATCGCTTTTGGTGGATTACGTGTTGACAGTAGCTGTTTCCACTGCTGCAGGTGTTGAAAATCTTGCCTCTGCTCTTCCGTTGCTGAGTTCCCATAAGGAACTGGTGGGCGCTGGAATTATTTTTGTCATTACTTTGCTCAATCTTAGGGGGGTTAAAGAGTCTTCATCTATTTTTGCGGTTCCAACTTATCTGTTTATTTTTTCCTTCATGGGAATGATTGGAGTGGGAGCTTGGCGAGTTCTGACCGGCCAGCTTCCCCCCGTTGCTCCTGTGATGGGCGATGGTTATCCGGTGGTTCCTTTATTTCTATTATTACGAGCATTTTCTTCTGGATGTTCTGCGTTAACAGGAGTTGAGGCTATTTCGAATGGAATTCCAATTTTTAAATCGCCTTCTCAAAAAAATGCTAAAGTGACTCTGACTTGGATGGCTCTCATTTTAGGTAGTCTTTTTCTGGGGATTACTTTGCTCGCACATGCATTTGGTATAGTTCCAAGAGAAGGGGAAACTGCTGTTTCTTTGCTTTCACACTCTATTTTTGGGGATGGGTTTTTTTATTATGTGATTCAAGTGTCAACTGCTCTCATTCTATTTTTGGCTGCAAATACCAGCTATGCTGATTTTCCAAGGCTCTCTTCTTTGCTTGCCAAAGACCGATACCTCCCGAGACAGCTTGCAAGTGTGGGTGATCGCCTGGTTTTTTCAAATGGTATATTGGGTTTAGGGATTTCGGCAGTTTTGTTGATTATCTTATTTCAGGGCAAAACCCACCGTCTCATTCCACTTTATGCTGTAGGAGTTTTCCTTTCATTCACCTTGTCTCAATCGGGAATGGTCTTGCATCACATTAAAACGAAAGAGGTGGGATGGTTTCGATCACTTTCGTTTAATTTAGTTGGGGCGATTACAACTTTTGTTATTCTGGTTGTAATTGCAACTACTAAATTCTTTTTAGGTGCTTGGATGGTGGTTATCTTTGTGCCTATTTTGGTTTTTTTGTTCCTTCGGATTCATGCTCATTATATTGCTGTGGGGAAGGAATTGTCCCTGCTTGGTAAGTCGCCTCCTTCTCGTCTTGAGCCAATCAAACATACGGTCATCGTGCCGATATCAGGGATACATTGGGGTGTGATTGATGCTTTGCGGTATGCGCTTTCTATTTCCACTGATGTTCGTGCGTGCTATGTTGAAATAGATCCTCAAACTACTGAAAGAGTGCAATCCGAGTGGAAAAAATGGGCTCATGAAGTGCCTTTTGTTGTACTGAGGTCACCGTATCGATCAGTCATAGCTCCCTTATTAGAGTACTTGGATGACGTAGAGGAGACTACTCATGGTGATATGATTACTGTAATTATCCCTGAGTTTGTTACTTCAAAATGGCGTTATCAAATTCTTCATAACCAAACAGCATTTATGATTCGAGCTGCTTTGCTTTTTCGGCCAAAAAAGGTGGTAACGAGTGTGCGTTATCATTTGCGAGGAACTTGAGATCAAGTGTACCAACGTTCCATTTGCACGGCTTCGTGAGTCTCTACCTAGTCGCTGCCGAGACTACCTAAATGGATAGCATTGTCACTGCACCCAGTAAGACAATTCCTGCGGCAGCTTGGGTGGAGTCTAATGGAGTATGAAGGAATACGGTATTTAAGATAACTGCTCCAATGGGGAAGAGAAGTTCAATGAAAGTAGTGACGCTTGCAGGGGTTCTTGACAAGCCTGAGTAATAGCTGAGCATGGCACAGAGTCCAGGGACCAAGCTCAAATAAAGTAAGAAAGTCAGTGTGCCTTCTGGATAGATAAGGTTATTGAGAGTTGGCAGATGGTGACTTAATCCGAGAAGAAGTGTGAGCATGACAAATCCGAAAAAAAATCTCCAGAAAGTGGCTAGGCTTGGAGGGGTTTTTTTTAAAAGGAACTTGCCTGAAACAGTAGAAGCTGCCCAAATGAGTGCTGCACCCAAGGCATATTGAATTCCAATCGAATGCAAATCGACTCCATTACGCAGAAACTTGAAGTTGAGATCCGGAAAGCTGAGTACTACTCCTGCTGCAAGGGCGATGCTGCCCCAATAATAAAACTTCTTAGCAGGGCGCTCGCCTAAGAAAAAATACGCTATTAAGACGACCATAATGGGCTGAAGCTTTTGGAGAAGAATTGCAACAGAGGGGTTCACATATCGAAAGCTTGCAGTAAAGAAAAGAGTCGCCAATGCAGAGCCTGCAGCTCCTGAAAAACCAGCAGCAATCCATTCACGCAGGGAGAGGGCAAAAATTTTCTTTCGGAACCGGCTCCATACCCAAGGAAGTAAAATGAGTACGGCAAGTACGTGCTCCACAAAAACAATTAAACTCGGGTCGAGGGTTTCGATGGCAGGATAACGAACTAAGGCATCCGTTGCCCAAAGGAAGGCAGCCAAGCCAACGAAAAAAGGACCTTGAAAATTTTTTGTAGCTTTCACAATTGAGTTTCCTTTATTTCTGATGCGGTGCTCCAGCGTGAAAAATTTTCCATGGCTTGGGTTGCTATCAGTTTTCGTGCATCGTCTCGTTTTAAATGGTGAATGCCCTCAAATAAAGCTGGGTCAAACAATCCAAAATGGATATTTGAAGGCTCATAACGTTCTGGGTTCCCACCAGTAACATGCCTCAGCAATGCGCCTAAGGCAGTATTGGCAGGAGGAGGTTGATGGGGGCGCTTCAGTACTCTTTGTTGAATAAATATGCCAGCTAGTAATCCACAGGCTGCAGACTCGAGGTAGCCCTCGACCCCAGTGATTTGGCCTGCCAGGTAAACTTCTGGATGGCCCTTCAGGGATAGATCAGCTCGCAGTACCCTGGGTCCACAAACATAGGTATTTCGATGAATCGATCCTAATCTTAAAAATTCAGCGTTTTTCAGGGCAGGAATTAAGCGAAATACCTGAGATTGTGCGTTGTAGGTCAGCTTGGTTTGAAATCCCACCATATTGTAGGCAGTTTTGGCTCGATTTTCAGGTCGGAGCTGCACTACAGCAAAGGGACGTTGTCCAGAGGATGGTTCCATCAAACCTACAGGTTTCATAGGGCCAAATCGAAGGGTATCTTTTCCTGTAGCTGCAATGGCTTCAATGGGTTGGCAGCCTTGAAAAAATTTCTCCTTTTCAAAGGATTTGGGCTGAACTTTCTCGGCTCCTAACAGGGCATCGAGGAAAGCATGGTACTCCCATTCATTCATGGAGCAGTTCAGATAAGCTTCTTCTCCTCCTTTTCCATAGCGATTTGCTAAAAATGCATGGTTAAGATCGATACTGGATGCATCAATAATGGGAGCAATGGCGTCATAAAAATAAAGATCTTCGGATCGAGTTGCTTGCGCGAGCCACTGACTTAAGGGGTCTGATGTTAAGGGTCCCGTAGCAAACAGAGTAATCCCCTCAGAGAAGGGTGAAGAGATTTCTTCCGTAACAATGCTAATATGGGAATGGGACTTCAGTGCTCGAGTAATCGTTTCAGAAAATAGATTACGATCCACAGTAAGTGCTTCACCGCCTGGAACCGATGCTAACCCTGCAGCTCGAAGTATCAAAGACCCTATCTGACTCATTTCAGCTTTCAGCATTCCAGGTGCGGAATGGGGGACCTTCGATTTTAAAGAATTGCTACAAACTAATTCCGCAAATTGGGTTGTTTGATGGGCGGGGGATGAGGTTTTTGGCCTCATTTCGTAAAGTATGACGTTAAGCCCTCTTTCGGCAAGAAAATAGGCTGCCTCACTGCCGGCTAAACCGCCGCCAACGACATGAATTCGTGGATTACCCATAGGCGTTGGGATATCATATTTTAGAGATAAATGGGAAAGGTGGTTTTCCTTGCTTTTAGAGGTCGCCTTAGAACGTTATATGCAGTTCTTACGTTTCGATCGAAACGCAAGCGTTCATACGGTGAGAGCGTATGCCCAAGATTTATCTCATTGGGTCAGTCATCTCAAATGCCAGCAGTCGATAGAATCTCTTCAGGATCTGAGTCAAGGCTTGGATCCGCTTCAGTTGAGAAATTATCTATCAGGTTTATGTGACACGCACGAGCGGTCGAGTTTATGTCGGCGACTTTCTGCAATTCGAGCTTTTTTGAAGTATTTAAGAAACCAGGAATGGATTCAAAAAGATTTGGGAATTCTTGTTCCTTCGCTGAAAGCAAAAAAGCGTCTTCCCCGATTTCTAAGAATTGAAGAGGCACTGGATTTGATTCAAGCCCCTGATTTGTCGACTTACTTGGGTCGTAGGGATCGCGCACTTTTTGAGGTGCTATACGGGACAGGGATTCGAGTAGGGGAACTGGTTCAACTCAATTTGGAACATCTGCAGTTGCAAGAAAAGTGGATTCGAGTTTTTGGCAAGGGAGCAAAAGAAAGAATGGTTCCCTTTGGGAGTCCCGCTCAAGAAGCCCTGAATCTTTATTTGCAAGATCGACAGTCAGATTTACCGACAGACCCTCTTTTTACTAACTTTCTAGGGACACGTTTATCTGCTCGTAGTGTGGGTAGGATTTTGAATAAGCACTTAGTAAGGTTGGCTTCGGCAAAATCTCTTTCACCTCATGGACTTCGCCATAGTTTTGCTACCCATTTACTTGCAGCGGGAATCGATCTGAGAACTTTGCAGGAAATGTTGGGGCATGCTTGCCTATCTTCCACGCAAAGATACACTCATGTGGATTTAGGAGGGCTTATGGACGATTATCGAGATTCTCATCCTTTAAGTCGTGTAAAGTGATATAGATCTAAGGGATTCACTATCTTGAACTCTATAAAAGGGCTGCGACAAAAGGGCTGCGATGGATATTTTAGATTTTTTGTTAAGTTTTTCTAGTACGACTCTCTATTTCATTGGTTTTGGAATTCTTTTAGCCTGCGGAATGGGGTTGCCCATCCCTGAAGATATCACTCTTTTGTTTGGAGGGTGGTCGGCTTATTTTGGGTTAACTTCTCTTTGGGGTGTGATGGGGGTTGCCTTGAGTGGAGTCATTCTTGGAGATTCTCTTATCTTTTTTCTGGGAGCCAAGTATGGAAGAAGGCTGACTCGAAAGTGGTTTTTCCATAAGTTACTTCCTGATGATCGGTTAAATGATGTTCGTGAAAAATTTCATAAAAAAGGGAATAAACTTATTTTTGTTGCCAGGTTTATGCCAGGATTTAGAGCAGCTGTTTTTTTCTCTGCTGGAACTTTGCATCTTCCTTATCGGGTATTTTTATTTTATGACGGATTAGCTGCACTTTTAAGTGTTCCTGCTATTGTGAGTGCCGCCTATTTTTTTGGAGATGAATTTGACAAGGTAAAGCGAATCATCCAGAGAATAGAGCACGGGATTGTTTATGTTGTTGTGGCAATTGTTTTAGCGGTTTTGGCAAAATGGTATATTACTCATCGGCATTTAAAACGAAATTAACTTGTTAATGGGATGGATTCTATGAGGAAAAGTCCAAAAACTGGGTGGACTTGCGATTTGCCGTTTAGGATTAGTTTATTGTTTGGCCTTTTTGGCCTGTCAACGAGTTGCAGCTCTACCTTGGATTTGACGAAACCTGAAGTGCCAACGCCAGTCCTGGTGAGTGTGCAACCCAGTTCTTTCGTTCATCGAGGTGAGGGAAAACTTGCTCAGAAGGCTCCGAGCCTGGGAGCCCTGCGGAAAAAGGACGCAGCTCATACCAACTCTAGCGGGATTCGGCTTTGGTGCCAAGAGGTTAAAGCGGCGATTGCTCCATTTCATTGGCAACTGGAACCTTGCGAAAAAATTCAATGGCAAGTGGGGGGGAATTCAGTGGAAGGCAGACCCTTGGTTTATGCCGATTTTGGAGATCTTCGATCTGAAAATACGACCCTGATTTTTTCAACTGTTCATGGAGATGAAATTACGCCTCTCTATTTAGGCATTGAGCTTGCTCATTGGCTCCAGGCCCGTCAGGGGCAGTTGTTGAAAACACGAGTAGTGGTGGCCCCTTTGGTGAATCCAGATGGTTTTTTGAGGCAGCCAAAAACTAGGATGAATGCCCACGGGGTGGATTTGAATAGAAATTTTGGGACCTTGGATTGGAAAAAAAGTGCTTTGCAGAATTGGAAAAAGAAGTTTCATTCAGATCCAAGGCGTTTTCCAGGAGATCATCCCAGGAGCGAGCCTGAAACTTTATTCCAGGAGGAGTTGATCCGTCTTGTGAAACCTCAAAAAATTTTATCGATCCATTCACCTTTGAATTTTCTAGACTATGATGGTCCAAGCTCGCTGGCTCTTTCGCGGTTCCCAAGAGATTATACCCAAGAGTGCGACCGTCTCAGAAAAAGTTTAAAAGCGGTTTCAGGAGGATTCTACCCGGGATCTTTAGGAAACTATGCGGGGAGAGAGCTTGGGATTCCAACGTTGACTCTGGAACTGCCTTCGGCGGATGCAAAAAAAGCAGAAAATTATTGGAATCAATTTAGCCGAGGTATTAGAGCTATGATTCAATTTACAGTTCCAAGTTATGCTTCGCGTCAATTAGAAAAACAGTCAGGGAGTTAGTTTGTTTTCAAGTGTGATTCCCTCAGGGTGCAATGTCCGATGTCCTGGGTGTGCCCATCGGGGTTGGGAAGCAAAAAAAAGCGAGGAACAGAAACAAACCGAGCTGCGCAGAAAACTGAAAGCATGGGAAAATCGTATTGAGCCCATCCGATCGGTGAGTGAAGAAAAAAGATGGGGCTATCGACACAAGAGCTGTTTGCATGCTCATTGGAATGGGTATAATTGGCAGTTTGGGCTTCGTGTACGACAGTCCTGGTACGAGTGTCCTGAGGTTGTCGCTATTCCCGATTGTCCTATTCATTCGCCGTGGATTAGAAATTTGATTCAAAACCTTTCAGGTGCCCTGCCTGAGTCTTCCTTGTTTCCCTTAGTTTTTCTTAATATTGCAGGAACTCAAGTCACTTTGGTTGTGAAGTCTAAAAACCTTCCTGATTTACCTCGTTTGGATTGGAGGTCTTTAGGAGTCAGTGGTCTTTGGGTTAATTTGAATCCATCAGCTGGAAACCGAGTATTTTCTCATCGTGGTTGGCATCTTATCTGGGGTGAGCCCGATTCGCTGGGGGAGGATGGGGAGATTTATGGGCCTGAGAGTTTTCAGCAACTGATTCCAGAACTTCAGAGGGATGCTCTTGAGGAGGCGAAAGCATTTTTTTTCCACAGTTCCCGCAATCCAACGACAGGGAGGGATGCGATTTTGGATTTTTATTCTGGAAGTGGACGATCGTTGAAGTTGTGGAAGGAGTCGGGAGTGAGTACCCTGGGCGTTGAGCTGAATGGAGATGCGATCCGTTGTGGCTTTAAGAATGTGGGCAAAGAGTTTTTTCTCAGGGGGCGAGTGTCCGATCGAATTCCACAAGTTCGAGAGTGGCTCGACCAGGTGAGGCCTCAATCGCTCTGGATTTTTGCCAATCCTCCAAGACTGGGCTTGGAGCCCGAGGTAATCCGCTGGATTTTAGAAGATGCCCGTCCTGGGAGGATTGCTTATCTTTCTTGTAGCGCTGGGACGCTTTCAAGAGATCTTTCGAGGTTGACACATTCTGGATTTGAGGTTCATCGCATTATCCCGTATGATTTCTTTCCACAGACACATCATGTTGAAATATTGGCGTTATTGGGTTCTCATCATTGTTTTCCTCCTGCTTTTGATTCAGGGATCGCTGTTAGGCCTGAGTGATGATGAGGCTTACTATTGGGTCCTTGCTCAAAGGCCAGCTTGGGGCTATGCGTATCATCCTCCTGCAGTTGCGTGGTTGATTGCTTTTTTTCAATGGCTTTTTGGAAAGGGGTTTGGAACTGCAACTGCAGGACTGGTTCGTTTACCTGCTGCTCTTGGGACAATGCTGATTCTTGGAATGGGGTTTCATTGGCTCAAGCGTTTGGGCCTAAGATCTGAGTTTTCCGGCAGGGCCTTGGGAGTCATGCTTTCTTTTGCAGGTTTTTTCTCGTTGGCTTGGATGATGGTTCCGGATATCCCCCTTTTTTTGGGATGGATGATTCTGTTTAATGCAACTTGGAGTGTATGTTTTGAGAAAAAGTGGGGTTATTCTTCTGGTTTTCTTCTCTTAGGGTCTTGCCTCCTTTTATTGTCTAAGTATTCTGGAATTTTGGCTATTTTCTCGTCATGGATGTGTATTTTTCTCTGGGCACCTTCGGAGAGGAAGGTGAGGAGTATCTTTTTTCTTGCTTTGGGCTGTTTAGCTGCTGCGATACCTATTTTCAGCTGGAATGCGACTCATCAGTGGGCGTCTGTTCTTTATCAACTCAGAGATCGGCACCAGGGATCGCAGGTGTCGATGCTTAGGTATGGAAAATTTTGGCTTGCGGAAATGATTTTGGCAGGACCCATTTTGATTTTCTATTTTTTCAATTTTCTTGGTCGAGCTTGTTCTCCAAAAGTTTGGAAGGTGGCATTAGTCAGAGCAACGGACCGAGGGGGGTTAGTGGTTCCTTACCTTTCGGTTTGGATTTTGCCAGCAGCTGGAGTGTTTTGTATTCAACCGTTATTCTCTGACTTCAAGCTCCATTGGGCTTTTATCGTTTGGTTGCCAGTATTTTTGGGATTAGCCTGGGAGTCCCAAGGCAAAGCATGGAAGTGGATCAAGATTCAGGTAGTTTACGGGTTTTTCCTGGGGGGAGTTGTTTTATTGAGTTGTCATGTTCCCCTAGGTACTTTGTGGATGAATTATCGGTGGCCAGAGCACTTTGATCCCCGTTTGGATGTAACCAATGATCTTTATGGCTGGAACCAATTGGGAGAATTTATGCGTTCCCAGTGGGGGGATGAAATTTTTCGATTGCCTGTAATAGGTTCTCGATATCAAACAGCGGCCCAAGCCTCATTTAGCCTTAATCAGAGAGCATCTGTTACTCTTTTGCCGAGGGATATCAAGGAAAGAGATGAATGGCCTGATTTGGGAATATCAGATAGTCAGGGGCCTGGGTGGCCAGCATTGGTTAAATCAGTGCTCTATGTTTCGGACAATCGGTATGAGGGTGCTCCGGGTTTTCAAAATGCAGATTGCAGTAAAATAGGGAAGATGGAAAAAAAGCGAGCCGATTTACTGATTAAGTGGATTGATATTTGGCGCTGTGTTCCCAGATGAGTGCTCTGGTAGAATCTGGACCAGGTCATTTCGTATCCATCCCTTAGGGCCTTGGTCGGTATTCAAATTAAACCAGCGGTCATTCCAATCGGCAATTCGGTACTGGGTATCAGCTACTGCTTTTCCAATGATGGGATATTTTATTCCAGGTCCAGAATGAAGATTTGCCGTTTTTGCTCTGAGCTTTACTAAGTAGTGAGGGGTGGTAGGTTCTGGCTTAGCTAAAGGGGGGGCGACTGGTGTGGGCGGTTGAACGGGAGCCATGGCACTTTGTTGGACTTGATCAGTAATGACCGCGCTGGGGGTTTCATGAGAAGTCATAGACACATGGGCTGGAGCATTGCTGGAGGTTTGTCCTTGAAAAGCATTGTGGGCTTTGGCTAAGAGTGCCTGGCCTTGAACATACAGATAGATTCCAGATACAAGAGCTAACAGGCCTGTGGCAAAAACTTCCTTTGGAATAGTTGGAAATTTACTTTTTTGAGTTGGAAACTCAGGGAGTGGCTCTGGAAAAGCTGGCATTTTCATATTTAAGGGCTTATTTTTTTGAACATGTTTCGCAATTTTTTGTGTGGCATTTTCACTGACTAACTCGTGCTGCGAAGTTTGCGAAGCCTCTGGCAATAAAACTCGTTCGCCGGGAGGGGCTTTGTCAACTTTAATAATATTAATTTCAGCTCGTCGAATGAGTGCGAATCCACCACATTTGTAGCAGCGCGAAAAGGACCATCCGGTGCCTAGCATTTCATCTGATACTGTTAAAGAAATCCCACAATGAGGGCAACTCCATTGCATGGTTTAGCTCTCCCTAAATGAATATCTTTAGTTCTCTAGGTATAGGGTCCCAGGAGTAGCAGTGGTCGTCAATGGGTATTGTTTGCCGAGGGAATGCTTGGACTTGGGCTGGGAGAGGGTGTTTCTTTTTCATGGGTTGCCTGAATGCTACTGTGATCGGGAAAAGGAATGGAATCAATGTTGGGTTCGAGAATGCGAAGAACTACTCGACGATTTTTTGCTAGAGCTGTCTCATTCCAGGTGCCTTGGCTTGATTTGGATTCCACTTGAGGGTGAGTATCTGCATAACCTATTGCCGTCATTTGTTTAGGTGAAAAGCCATGGTCGAGAAACATCCGGACCACTCTGGCAGCCCTTGCACCTGAAAGCTCCCAGTTAGAAGGGTAAATTCCAGTGACAACAGGGCGACTATCTGTATGGCCTTCAATGACAATCTTGTAAGATTTCCCTAGAGTGTTTTGACGTTCTGCAATTTTTTTTATCAGCAAATCCAGGATGCTTGTACCTTGTTGAGAGACATCTGAACTGAGCGTCTCAAAAAAAATGGTGGATTCAAAAATAATAGAAACTCCATTAGAGTCAGACTTAATTACTGCTTTAGTATCCAGTCCATATTGCTGTATTACTTCTGTAGCAAATTTAGTCAAATCTTTGGTTTGTGATACGTACTCGCCGCCAAAATATTTTGAAATAGCTTCTTTAAAGCTATCATATTTAGGTTCGTCTACTTTGGCCATACTATATAACATGATAAAAAATCCGCACAAAAGTGTCATCATGTCTGCATAAGAGACAAGCCAATTGGACTCGTCATGCCCTCCCTCACCATGAGAGGCGTCTTCCTCGTCCAGGGACGAATCATGAACCTTGGCTTGTTCTGCAGTTGATTTTTTGTTGATCTGGGCCATAAGTATTTTCTGCTAGGTTGCCTTTCGAATGACTCGTTGTTTAGGTAAAAGGTAAGAGTTAAGGCGCTCTCTTAGGCTAATGGGATTAGCCTGGGTTTTGAGAAGCAAAGCCCCTTCAATAATCATTTTTCTCAGTCTGATCTCTTCATGAGTTCTTTCTGTCAAATTTTCAGCAATTGGAATAAGAACTAAATTAGACAAGGTGATTCCATATAAAGTGCCGATCAAACCAACGGACATAGCTGGGCCAATTAATTTCTGACTATCTGGCTGTCCAAGTTTTTGAAGTAATCCAATCATTCCTAGGGTAGTTGCTAATAGTCCGAAGGCTGGAGGAAAACGTCCAATGACACGGAACATGTTTGCCTCTTGTAAAAATCTTGTCTCAGTGGTCTTGAGCCTTTGCTGGAGTGTGATCCGAATTTCTTGGTCCGTTAGTATCCCACTAGCTACTAGACTAACTGCTTCTTTGAAGAACTCATGTTTTAGAGTAGGTATAGCTTCATTTAAGCCAGTTCCTCCTGCAGCAACTTTTTTATTGAGTTCTAAAAACTGGCTAATAATTTCCTGTGGATTGTTTTTATGGCTACCAAGAACTCGTAGAATAAAAATCTTTAATAATGACAATACTTTTAGGATAGGAAAAGAAATACTAGATGCAGCAAGGGTTCCTCCACAAACGATCAGGATTCCATGCAAATCCATGAAAAATTTAAAATCATCTGCAGTTGCTTTTAAGGCGCTATACATGATGCCAATGCCAAGGGTAATGCCAATAAGAGATGAAAAATTCATTTTAACTTAACCTCCTTTTTTAGTGCGACCTGCCAGAGTTGGTATTGGCTTACGACGTAGTCATCGTTTAATTCGCGAAGCCGTTTTACTAATGTCTTAATGCAACTGGAATAGAATCTAGACTCTAGGTCTGAGGTGTGAGTAATAAAACTTTGAAAGGAGTCCTTAGAAATGTAAAAAAGCTGAGAAGATGTTAGTGTTCGAACTGTTGCAGACCTAGGGTCGCCATCGATGAGAGACATTTCTCCAAAGAAGCTGCCAGCTCTCAATTGTCCGATATCAAATTGACTTTTTGTTAGTTTGTTTTTTTTGTAGATGCCTACAAGTCCAGACAGAATAATATACAATCCCCAGGAAGACTCTCCCTCGATAATAACGTTCGAGTGCGCTTCTACTTGCGAAGTAACTCCTAGTTGAATGAGATTATTTAGTTCATCGTCAGTGAATGATTCAAGAAAAGTGATTTCTTTGAGGATCGAAAGTGTTGATTTTTCACTCGAGATGTTCATCTATATTACCTTTCGCGTTGGTTTCGAAAGGAGTCCTGCCATGCCGGGGGATGTTTGAATCACCGTGGCGTCCGCTTGATTGTTAGAGAACATTCTTTCATTGGTCTCGATGAGATTAATGTGACCTTCGTTTGCCATGATTTTCATTCGATTGAGAAGTTTTCGTTCAATGTTTAGATAGGTCTCTCGACTGATAGCACTGGCTTGATCTAATTCATCTTCCAGTTCAAGAACCAGTTCTTTAGGTGCCTTTGAGAAAATGGTTGATTTAACATCTGCTGAAGCGCCCTTAAGAAATTGAATGAGCTCCTCGTGTTTTAAATTGAGGACGACTTCAAGGAGTTGGCCATCTCGCAGATACTTAAGAGTCTCAATGCTGACCAGTTTACTTTTCACAACGCGGGCGCTATCCGGGCTACTTAACTCGAGATTTTTAACCACAGTTTTTTGGAGATCATGCCCAGTTCGTTCAAGCAGGCTGACCAGTACTTCGGAACCAGGTAATGCTTCCGTGTTGAGTTTTGGATTCTCCAAGCGCTTTCTTTTGAGAGCCGATGCCACATTAAAAATGTAATCTCTGGGTAAATAGTCAACACGGGAGAGTTCGGTGAGCAGAGCCATCCTTGTATCAGATTCTAATTGGGAGTAAATGATAGCTCTTTTTTGTAAGTCACATTGGGTAAGAACAATCGACTTTACGGTGAGAGATTCTGTTCGAATGAGTTCTAAGATTTGCAATCCATCCATTTCAGTGAGGAAGTCAAATAGTTGCGAGGAGCGACTTCCCATTACGGCAAGCTTTCCAGCAATGCTTCTATTATGAAGTCTTTTCAAAAGTTCAAGTTTTAAATCGTCATTGAGATCTATAGGAGTTTTTGAATAGTACTCCATGAGTTCACTCATATCCGATTGAAGACTAGGGTCTCTTAGCATTTCAATTACGATACTTTCACCAAAGATGTGGATGTATTGAGCCGCAACTTCAATTCCTTCTTCGGTGAGGACTCGAGTGAAAACCTGTTTTGCAACACGGGGCTGTTCTGCAAAAATAGATACGAGTTCCTCCAGGAGTCGCTCAATTTCGTAACGTTTGATCAAGGACTGTTGAGTGTCGCTGCGGCCGCCCGATGATGAGTCTGATGATCTTAATGGATGTCCCCCAGAAGAATCGTTTGTGAGAGTTTGAAACACTCGGTGTATCGTGCTTTGGTCTTTGGATTGAGAGGGGCGCATGACATTCATAACAATAAAGATCAGCATAGCCAAAATTGAAAATGCGAAAATAAGTCCAAAAAGTTTAAATTTTTGCAGTTCTGCCTGGACAGCATCTCCATTTTCGACGCGCTCAATCCTCTCGACCTTTTCTACTTTTTCCTGTCTGACATTAGATTCCGTCGAGCTATTAGTCTCTTTAGAGTTTTTGTTGGTTTCCTCGGAGCTTTCAGCGGCAAGGCTTCTTCGGGGGGAAATATAAACAGGCTTAGGAAAACGGATAGATTTTCCAGTTAAATTGACATTTTTGAAAGAATTTGTTTTGAGTTTGGCGAGTTGCAAGATGCTTGCTTGCTCCATGGAGGAGAGTGACTCATCCATGAGGAGAGTGGCCGAGATATTTTTTATTTTAAGGGCAGTTTCACCGTCCTGAATGAACTCGCCTGGTGAGCCGTATTGAGATTCTTCGGCATTGACGACATCTGTTTGAAAATCGAAATCTGCCAATTGACAGTGTTGGGGACAGTATTGTTTTAAAATGTCATCCATGACCTGCAAGAATTTTTTTGAGATCCGTTCTTTCATTTCAGCTATTTTCCCCTCAGACCCTTGCGGTAAGGGGAAATGGGTAATCTGGGTTTCGATTTTGACTGGATAATCCAAAGTGTCCAAGTACTCTTGCATGAGGTCTTGAATTTTTCTTCGAGAGATTGG
>Ga0302320_10005037_pt1 | contig 29773 bp, 24 predicted proteins | sample Bog_T0_3_FD_202130 | JGI IMG/M metagenome (GOLD analysis project Ga0302320, IMG submission 202130) | Peat permafrost microbial communities from Stordalen Mire near Abisko, Sweden - Bog_T0_3 | ecosystem: Environmental > Terrestrial > Soil > Wetlands > Peat | place: Sweden: Abisko, Stordalen Mire...
GGCGGCGGGATCACCGGGCTGACCATGGCGCTCACGCTGGCCACTGTGTTGTTGAAGTGAGGCACGGTTGGGGGCAGCGGCGGCGGAATGACCGGGCTGACCATGGCGCTCACGCCGGCGACGGTGTTGTTGAAGTGAGGCACGGTGGGTGGCAGTGGCGGCGGAATGACCGGGCTGACCATGGCGCTCACGCCGGCGACGGCGTTGTTGAAGTGGGGCACGGTGGGTGGCAGCGGCGGCGGAATGACCGGGCTGACCATGGCTTGGCCGGGGGCCTGGCTGGGCACCGGCGCCAGAGTCTGAGATGATCTGACGGGAGTTGCAGCAGCAAGGCCCGTACCGATCACCATCACGGCGGCCAGGAGGGCAAAGCGTAATTTCAATGTTTTCGAGGTCATGGTGCAGGTTCTCCTTAGGTGGAACTTTGTACCAAGAGAGTAACCCAAAAAGGTGAGATAGGCTACAACAAAAGTAATCACAAAAAACCACTCCAAGTGCAAAATAGTTTTCCGCGGAACTACCAGCGCTACCCAGGATGCCGGGCCATTTTTGACGTGTTCTCTGCCTGGGATGGGGGAGCAAAGGGCTGGACGGTCCGGCGTGAACACCCGGCGGGAGATATCTTTATCCCTAGCAGGACTCGTTCCAGGAGGAAGAAGCGTTGATTCCCGAGTTGCGCGCCCAGTTCAACCAGAAATTCACCGCGGCCGGTTACGCGGCCTTGCTGGCGCTGCTGGAGCAGCGTTGCGGCTCCCGGATCGAGTATCGCGTGGCGGAAACCCCTGTCTTTGTGCAACTTGGCTTGCTTGATCGGATGGCCGTGGCCGGCGCCGATCTGGCGCGCATCCTCATGAACAACGCGACGTATCTTCACGAGGCCCGAGAGGCCATTCCAGCGGGCTACCGGGTGGCCAACGAGACGGCGCGGCCGCACTTTCTTACCGCCGACTTCGCCCTGGTTGCCGATGGTCCGGGCGAACTGTCACCCCGTCTGGTCGAGATTCAGGCATTTCCCTCGGTGTATGGCTACCAGGCGGTGCTTTCCGCCGCATATCGGGATGCCTTTGGGCTGGCATCCACGCTGGGATGCTTTCTGAGCGGGTTGGACGAGGCAGGCTACTGGGAGTTGCTGGCGCGGACGATTGTGGGCGGCCACGACCCGGAGAATGTGGTGCTGACCGAGGTGGACCCGCTGCACCAGAAGACCTGGCCCGATTTTGCCGTGACCGCCGCGCGGCTGGGCATTGCCGTGGTGGACATCGCGAGCCTTGAAGCCGTTGGCGACAGACTGCATTACCGCAAAGCCGGCCGTCTTGTGCCGATCGCCCGCATCTATAACCGGGCCATTGCCGATGAGCTGATGGCGCGCCAGATCCATTTGCCGTTCGACCTGACCCGCGCCTGGGATGTGGAGTGGGCGGGCCATCCCAACTGGTACTTCCTTCTGAGCAAATTCTCTTTGCCGTGGCTCTCGCGTCCGCCGGTTTGCCATCCGGTGGTGCCGCCGGCGGTTTTTCTCGACGATTTTCTCGACGGAGACGGGCGGGCGGAGTTGGCTGCCGCGGGCGTGCCCCTGCCAGCCGCCGCGGCTGCGGGAACGGTGTACAGCAGCCTCCTGCTCAAGCCGCTCTTTTCGTTTGCGGGAAAAGGGATTCACTTCGACCCCTCTCAGGATCAACTGGAACGGATTCCCCTGGAGCAGCGGCATCATTTTCTGCTTCAGCAGCGCATGACGTTTGCACCCACCATCGAGACACCCGCCGGGCTGACCCAGGCCGAATTCCGCATCTTGTACCTTTGGCCCGACGGAGGCGAGCTGACCCCGGCGCTGTCGCTGGTGCGCCTGGGCAGGGGAAAGATGATGGGCGTGGACCACAATCGGGACCAGGAATGGGTAGGCGCATCGGCGGCTTTCTTTCCCTGCGGCTAGGGCCGGCAGCCGTGCCCGCAGGCTGCCGATGGACTGTAAACCGCTGATTCCTCGCGCTTCACGGATTTTTGTGGGGCTTGCGCCGCCGCCGCCGCCGCCCCCCACAATCCTGGGGGGTTACCTTCCCGAAAACTTTGGTGCCGTTGGACTTATGGGGGAGATTTCAGTAGAGTTGCGGGCGAGGATCATTTCCATCGGGGAAAGTTGTCAATTATGAATGCTTCGAAATCCGGCGTGCTTTCTTTGCCGTCGCTTGCAGATGCGGTCTCCTCCAGCATCGAAGTGCGCTGCGCGGTGCGCTTTCCGTTGGTGCTGCCGGTGGTGCTCTCCAGCGGCAAGGTGGAGTCTGCCGCTCTGACCCGGAACGTATCGGCCAGCGGAGTGCTTTTTGAGATGGACCGCCCGCATCGGGTGGGCCAGGACATCCGTTTTTCCCTGCGCATGCCCGGTGCGGTACTAGGTACCCCCCGCGATGTTTTGGTGCATTGTCTGGGGCGTGTGGTACGCTGCTCGAAGAGTCAGGCACAGTATCAAGCTGCTGCCACCATCGACGAGTACCAGTTCGCGGAGCAGTAGATGCCTGCCACGGCTTTGCACCAGCACGATATGGAACTACTGGACAATTCTCCTGAGGGCGATGACCTTGACGTTCAAGTCAAGCCGGGAGCCATTCGCATTATTCTGGCGGACTCCCAAGCCATTTACCGCGTAGGGATTCGCAAGATTTTCGCACTGGAAGACGATCTGCGCGTGGTGGCGCAGGCAGACTCCCTGGAGAACCTGCGCGCGGCCATCGAGCGCTACCCCACGGACATCGTTCTGCTGGAGGGCAGCCTGCTGGCCGGCACGGCCAATGTCATTCCCGATCTGCTCCGGGCTGCTCCCGATCTAAAGCTGATTGTCCAGGCCGTCTCGGCCGACGAAAACCACACCGTCGAGCTCTACCGCCGCGGCGTCCGCGGCATCATCTCCCGCTCCATCTCGCCCGATCTGCTGGTCCGCTGCGTGCGCAGAATCGCCGCCGGGGAAACATGGATCGACAATCAATCGGTGAACTGGGTGATCGAGGCCTATCGCGCCCAGGCCGCCGCGCTGGTGAGCCCGCGCAGCCAGCCCAAGCTCTCGCCCAAGGAGATGGCGATCATCACCTGCATTACCCAGGGCAAGCGCAACAAGGAGATTGCCTTCCAGTTGGGCACCACCGAGCAGGTGATCAAGAATTATCTGCGCAAGATTTATGACAAGCTGGGCGTCAGCGACCGGCTTGAACTGGCTCTCTATTGTCTGCACAACAAGATCATTCAGACCGATGCGGATGAAGAGCAGATCGCGCAGCAGATTGTGGCCAGCTAGTGTCCCGAGTCAGAAGTTCGTTGAAGAAATAGAAAGTACAAAAGCAGGTCCCCTTCGACTGCGCTCAGGGCAGGCTTTCGACTCCGTTTGTCGCAAAAAACGCGCCAAACTACGCTCAGGATGACAGTGTTTTGTATAGCGAATTAGTGCCTCAGGACACTAGAGAGTTTCACGGTTTGACTCTTCCTCAACCGTTGACCCCTTACCGGGGCGCGCGGTTTCCGTCACAATCCAGGGTTTCAGCCGCTTCCTCGCCTGCGTTGCGGGCAAGCTCGAGCAGCCGGATCAACTCACGCAGTTGGTCTTGATCCAGATGACCCAGCAGTTCCCTGGGCAGGGCAAGAATCAAAGGGTCCATCTTCCGCAACAGGTCCAGTCCCGCCTCCGAAATCCGGGTCCAGACCACACGGCGGTCGTGCCGGTCGCGCTGTTGCCGGATGAGTTTGAGGACCTTGAGCCGCGCCAGAAGCCGGGTAATATCCGGCTCGGCCGTGATCATGCGGCTCCCGATCGCCGAACAGGTGAGGCCATGGGGCTGGGCGCCGCGCAGAATCCGCAGCACGTTATATTGCGTCGAGGTGACCCCCCAGTCGCGGGATTGCGAGTGAAAGCCGCGCTGCAGGCAGTCGGCGGTGCGCTGCAGGTTCAGCAACGCCTCTTCTTCCAGGCTGGCGAAGGGTTGCTGCTGCGCGATCTCCTGCCTCAGGCGTTTCATTTATTTGCCCGGTTGAACTCTGCTCAGCCACATCGCCGAGCCGTTGGCGCCCGCCAGCTCCGGAGCATGGACCCGCGCGGAAAGCTGTTGCAAGGCCCCGGTCTTGAAGAGATAGTACATGGGACACTCGATCTGAAAGGCCGAATTGAATGCAATGAACGGTTCGAAGAGGTATTGTTCGTTCCAGAAGCGTTTCTGCGCCACCAGCCACTCGCGCGGATAGTCGTAGGGCGTGAAGATGTCGTGGATGTGCACCAGGGTCTTCGCGGGGACCTCGGGAATCCAGCTTTCAAAGAGCCGGAGAACGTCGCTGCCCCACCTGGCGACATGGCTTGAATCGATGAAGAAGATCTCGGCGCGCAGAAGAGTTTCGCGCTCGCTGGCGGAGATCTGCTGCAGTTCGGTCGTCACGATGCGCGTGCAGGAGGTTGTGTTTTCGCCGTGAAAGTAGGGATCGATGGAAACAATCTCTCCCGGTGAGCCGTCGCCGGCATTGCGTTCCAGAGCTGCGCCGGCGATCCACGTAGACATGCCGCGGCCTATCTCGGTGATCGATGTTGGCTTTCGGCTGCGAATGAGGCAGTAGTAGTAAGCGGCGTCCCAGCCGGCGTAGAACCAGTTCTCTTTCCCGAATTTTTCGTAGACGGGGCTGGCAAGGTATTCCGCAAGATACGGGCCGGTGACCTGCTCCATGCCCTCCGCCCAGGATGAGACTGGCTGGAAGCCCGTTAGCTTCCGCGGTTCGTCGCTGTACCGATCCCGAATCAGCTTGAGGTTGGGAACCGGCTCGTAAAAGTGATCGCCCAGGATGCTGAATCCCAGGAGCTGCGTATAGGGGAGAATCTTGCGAGCCAGCCAGCGCTGCCAGGCGTTTCTTTCCGCCAGCCTTTCCCGGATATGCTTCAATCGACGCTTGATCTTGCCTGTGTCCACCGTCGCGGCTCCTCTGTATCTGCTTGCAGCCACTGCCATTCGCCAAAGCAGGGGTCTACACCAGGCCCATGGGCGTGAAAATCCCATGTTCGCGCGCCGGCCTTGCAGCCGGCGCGTGTTGCGCTTACTGCTTCACCACTTCCAGTTCGATCACCAGGGCGATGTCGTCCCCGACCACCGTCGCCGGGAACTTGGCGGCGATGCCGAAGTCGGTGCGCTTGATGGTTGTGGTAGCCGTGTAGCCGGAGTGGGGCTTGTGGTCCATGCCCGGAGCCGGGCCGCTGGGGCCTTCCACGTTCAGCACCACGGGCTTGGTGACGCCGTGCAAAGTCAGGTTGCCGGTGACGATCAGATTGCTGCCGCTTTTTGCCACGCTGGTGCTGGTGAAGCCGGCGCTGGCGAAGTTGGCCGTATCGAAGAAATTCGAGCTCTTCAGATCGGCGTCGCGCATGGCCACGCCGGTGTCCACGGTGGTGGCGTCGATGGTGACCTGAACGCTGGACTTGGTCACGTCGGCCTCATTGAAGAGGATCTTGCCGGAGAGATTGCCGAAGCGCCCATGGATGTTGGAGACGCTCATGTGCCTTACGGTGAAGTCCACTTCGCTGTGCGCCGGGTCGATGGCCCAGGTTGAGGTTTGGGCCAGGGCCAGGGGAGCGGTCAGAGCCAGAATGCTGGTGACGAGTGCGAAACGCTTCATCTTGAAAGAGTCCTTTCAGTGCCGGCCGGGTGGCCGCTTTTGGGTTTGGAAAAAGCGATTGGGATAAGCGCCAGTCTAGGAGACGCTGGGAATCGGGGAAAGCAGCCTGGCCGGCGGGCCAAATCGTACTAGCAATAGGATGCAGAGGAAATTTATTTGTTGCAACAAATATGTTTTCGAAGACGAAGCCAGGCTGGCTGGGGCTGCTGATTCCGTCTGCTATCCTCCCGTCTATGTCTGTTCTCAACGACTTCCGGCGCCTGAACAGCGCGCAGCGTCACACCTTCGCCGCGTCTTTCCTGGGCTGGACGCTGGATTCGCTGGACTTCTTCCTGCTCATCTTCTGCGTCCGGGCGATTGCCGGCGAGTTCCACACCCAGCCCTCGGCGGTGATGGGCGCGGTTTTCCTTACCCAGGCCTTCCGGCCCGTGGGCGCGCTGCTGTTTGGCATGTTGGCCGACCGCCTGGGCCGCCGTCCGGTGCTGATGGTCAATATTCTCAGTTTTGCGGTGATTGAGCTGGCCTGCGCCTTTGCGCCTTCGCTGACCGTGCTGCTGCTGTTGCGGGCGTTGTTTGGCATCGCCATGGGCGGGGAGTGGGGCGTGGGCGCGGCGCTGACCTTTGAGACGCTGCCCAGAGAGGGCCGCGGCACCTTCAGCGGCCTGCTGCAAGAGGGCTACGCCGTGGGGTCCATGCTGGCCTCCGCCGCGTTCGCTCTTTTCTTTCACCTGATCGGATGGCGCGGTTTATTCATCCTGGGCGCCTCGCCGGCCCTGCTGGTGTTCTATGTGCAGGCGCGGGTTGAGGAGTCGCCCGTGTGGTTGGAAGCAGTGAGGCAGCGCAAGGCGCGGTCTGCCGTGGACGCCCGGTTGACCAAGGCCGGCGACCTGGCCCGTTTGTGGGCGTTTCTGCCCACCTTTCTTTTCCTGGTGCTGCTGATGACGGCTTTCATGAGCTTTTCGCACGGCACCCAGGACGTGTATCCAACCTTCCTCTCTGTCCAGGCAAAGCTCTCTCCCGAGACCGTGGGGCTGATTGGCGTGCTCTACGGATTCGGCTCCATCGGGGGAGGGTTCGCCTTTGGGGCGCTCTCTGAACGATGGGGCCGCAAACGGGCCATCGCCACCGCGGCCTTGCTGGCCATCCCGGTCATTCCGCTTTATGCCTATGGACACTCGGCCGTCAGCTTGGGCATGGGCGCGGTGCTGATGCAGTTCATGGTGCAAGGTGCGTGGGGGGTGGTGCCGGCCTATCTCACCGAACTCTCGCCGGCCCCGGTGCGGGCTACGGCGCCGGGCCTGGCCTATCAACTGGGAGGTCTGCTGACCTCATGGAACGGCAAGGGACAGGCCCTGGCCGCCGAACACTGGGGAAGTTATCGCGCCGTATTGGCTTTCACGGTGGTGGTGGTAGCGCTCTTGCTGGCCACACTGGCGATGCTGGGCAGGGAAGCGAAGGGCAAGGACATGACCGAGGCCTGAGGCCGCCCGCAGACAGGTTTTGTGGGCGTCCCCGACCCCGCTTCCCCCCGATGCAGTTCGCCTGTGCGTTCCATGGCCATGGACGGGCCGGGCCGTCGGTTCTCCAACCTTGGGCTTCCTCCGCACTCCACGGCATCCCCAAGGTGAATGCCAAATGCAATGCCTCTCGCTCCCGGGACCTCGAAGGTTGAGCGGGAATGGCCTCTGCGCTCGATTGACCCTGCCGGCCATTGCGCGGCTCAGGTTTTGTTGCCGCAGGAGTGTTCGAGGCGGACGCGCGGGGCTGTTACCTTGCTCCACGCGGCTTTGGTATTGTGTTGATCAGATGGGTACTTGGGCACGAGAGGGAGGGGAACAAACACTTGTGAAGTGTAGAATGCAGGCTGTAGGCCACAGGGCGAAGCTGTCTATTCTGGCCCATGTCGAGGGTGTTGTCTCGCCGAAGGAAAGGTAAGGTGCCGTGCCGGATCGACGGGATCTTGATGCCGGAATGCAAGAGCCGTGCTGGTGGGCCGTCTATACCCGCCACCAACACGAAAAAACCGTGGCCCGGATGCTCTCCGGCAAAGGCATTGAGGTGTTCCTTCCCCTCTATGAGTCCACGCGGCACTGGAAGGACAGAGACAAGATGCTTTCGCTGCCGCTGTTCCCTTGCTACTTATTTGTCAGGGGCGGCCAGAATCGCCGTCTTCCGGTGATCACCACGCCCGGAGTTCACATGCTTCTGAGCCACGGCGAACAGGTCGCCATGGTTCCCGAGGCCGAGATTCAGGCGATTCGCAAGACCGTCGAGGGCGCTTTGTGCGTGGAGCCCCATCCTTTCCTGCGGTGCGGCGAACGGGTCCGGGTCCACCGTGGCCCTCTGGAAGGCGTGGAAGGGATTCTGGTCCGCAAGAAGAACCAATACCGTCTGGTTCTTTCCGTTGAGACGCTGGCGCAATCGGTGGGCGTGGAGATTGACGCTGCCGACGTGGAACCCGCCGCCAGCCGAAGCCTGACGGCAGAATTCGCTTCCAGGCAGTGTTCAGGGATGGGAAACTTTCATGGTGAGCTGTCTGGATGTTGGGCGACAATGAACTAGAGTCCGGCACGTGCCGGTCAGGCTTGGATGAGGAGACTGAAGACATTGAAGCCGGTGCCGGAAGGAAAATGCCATGACGCCATTTAGCGAGAGCAGTAGCCCAAATCCGGATGGCTCACCGTTCGAGCCGCGATCGGCCCCGGAACGCGAAATTCTGGACGAACTCTCGTTCAAGCGGACCATCGCGATCGAGCGCAAGAGAACGGAGCGCTCCAACGAGCCCTTCCTGCTGATGCTGCTGGAGGCGGGTAATCCGCCCAGTCCGGAGATCGACGCCGCCACTCTGCAAAACATGGCCTCTGCCCTCCTGGCCACGAGCCGCGGAACCGACGTAGTCGGCTGGTACAAGGACGGCGCGACCGTCGGGCTTATCTTCACCGGGCTCGCCGAACCGGACAAGAACACCATTCTGACGACCATTCTTGCCAGGGTGAAAACAACTCTCCGCGACGGGCTCCTCTTCGATCAAATCAATCAGGTCAGAATCTCCTTTCATTTCTTTCCCGACGAATGGGACCACACCAAGAGCGCGCGTCCCATCAATCTGGTCTTGTATCCCGACCTGCTGAGCTCCGGGCCGCATAAGAAGTTCCAGTTGACCTTGAAGCGAGTCATGGACCTCGTCGGCAGCGCGCTGGCCTTGATCGTCACGTCGCCGCTTTTCTGGCTGATCTCGCTGGCCATCAAGGTCACCTCGAGAGGTCCGGTTTTCTTCAGCCAGACCCGAGTTGGACAATACGGCAAGCCCTTCATCCTTCTTAAGTTCCGGACCATGTACACCGATATCGATCGCAGCGTGCACCGGCGGTACGTGACCGACCTGATCGCCGCCAAGCCGGACCGCGACGATCCCAACCCCAAAGGTCCGCGCGTCTACAAACTCACCAACGATAAGCGCATCACCCGGGTAGGGAGCTTTCTGCGCAGAACCAGCCTGGACGAGCTGCCCCAGTTCATCAACGTGCTCCGGGGAGAGATGTCGCTGGTCGGCCCTCGCCCCGCGGTTCGTTACGAGGTGGCCGCCTACGAGACATGGCATCGCCGCAGGGTGCTGGACTTCAAGCCAGGCATTACCGGCTTGTGGCAGGTTTCAGGACGCAGCCACATCAAATTCGACGAAATGGTCCGGCTGGATTTGCGCTATGCCAGGACGTGGTCGCCCTGGCTAGACATCAAGATCCTCATTCGCACTCCGCTGGCAGTGATCAAAGGCACGGGTGCGTATTAAGAATTGCCTCTCTGCCTGCCTTCAGAGCCAGGCCGATCCCGCATCCGGAACCACACGATGCCCGGCTCGTCCTCTCCACGATCATCGGCAGAAACTTCAAAGAACGGTGGTACGACTGTGAACTTCGGCGTGATTGGATACGGTTACTGGGGACCCAATGTGGTAAGGAACCTTGCCTCGATGGAGGGCTCCAGAGTGACCACCATTGCTGAGATCGACCCCGCCGCGCGGATGCGCGCGCTGAAGGCCTATCCGGGCATTGGCGTCACTTCCGACGCGATGGACGTGATCAAAGCCTCGGATATCGATGCCGTTGCCGTGATCACCCCGGTATGGACGCACTACGAGCTGGCCAAGGCCGCGTTGTTGAACGGCAAGCACGTCTTTGTCGAAAAGCCCTTCACCAGCAATACCGCGCAAGGCGAGGAACTGGTGAACCTTGCCCAGCAAAAAAACCTCAGGATCATGGTGGACCATACTTTCCTGTTCACCGGCGCTGTAAGAAAGATCAAGCAACTGCTCGACGAAGGATCGCTGGGAAATCTCTATTACTACGACTCCACCCGCGTGAACCTGGGATTGTTCCAGCACGATATCAATGTGCTCTGGGACCTCGCGCCACACGATCTGTCGATCATGGACTACCTGATCAAAGCCAGGCCCGAGGCCGTCGTCGCCACCGGCCAGAGCCACCTGAGCGGCTACGAAGACGTGGTTTACGCCACCGTCTATTTCCCTGAGAAGGTCATCGCGCATATCAACGTCAACTGGCTCTCTCCGGTGAAGGTGAGAACGACGCTCATCGGTGGCGAGAAGCGCATGCTGGTGTGGAACGATCTGGAGGCCGACGAGAAGGTCAGAGTCTATGACAAGGGCGTGCAGATCACCAATAACGAAGGCGTCTACGATCTGCTCGTGCATTACCGCTCCGGCGACATGTGGGCCCCGCACCTCGACCAGGTCGAAGCGCTGCGCCAGGAGCTTGCCTACTTCGTCGATTGCATTTCCAGCGGCCAGGAAGCGTTCAACGACGGATTGGCGGGCCTGCGCGTGGTCAAGATGCTGGAAGCAGCCAGTGAATCCCTGAGCAAGAGAGGCGCGCTGGTCTACCTCTGATGCACGCGTTTCTGCTTGCATGAGCCGGATGGCGCCTGTCCCCTTGACCGCAATCGCGCCGGCGCCACGCACAAGTGCCGGGTGCAGACATAAGCGCCTGCATTCCATCGGACTGTAGCTGCGCACCTTGAAAATCAAGGCAGTATCGCACAGCATATTGTTCTCCTGAGTTCTTTCTGGAAGGCTGCCATGAAGATTGCCATATTCGGCCTCGGCTATGTTGGATTGACCGCCGCTGCCTGCCTGACGCACGAAGGGCACGAGGTGGTGGGCATTGACGTCAGCGATGAAAAGATCGCGGCGGTGAACGCCGGCCGGTCGCCGATTGCCGAGCCGGGCATCGCCGAAATGATCGCGGCCGCGGTGGAGAAAGGCCTGCTGCGCGCCACCAAGGACGCCGCGCCGCACTTGAACTCCTGCGCGATGGCGATCGTGTGCGTCGGCACGCCCAGCGCGCCGGACGGCTCGCACAACATGACCTACATCGCCGAGGTCTCGCGCCAGATCGCTTCGCTCATCGATCCCGGCCGGCCCGGCGCTATAACCGTCGTCTACCGCTCCACCATGCGGCCGGGCACCACGGAAGACCTGATCGAGCCGATCTTTGAACAGCAGTTAGGCCCGGACTCAGGCAAGGTGGAAATCGTCTACTGTCCGGAGTTCATGCGCGAGTCGGTAGCCATCGACGACTATTTTCATCCGCCCAAGATCGTCATCGGAACCAGGGACGGCGCGCCCTGCGCACGGCTCGACGAGCTCAACCAAAAGATCCAGGCGCCGCGCTTCTATACGCATTACCGCGAGGCCGAACTGACCAAGTTCGTCGACAACACCTTCCACGCGGTCAAGATCGCCTTTGCCAACGAGATCGGGCGCGTGTGCAGCCACCTGGGCATCAGCGCGAAAACCGTCCATCAGATCTTTGTCTCCGATACCATCCTCAACATTTCGCCCTATTACCTGCGGCCGGGCGGAGCCTTCGGCGGTTCCTGCCTGCCCAAGGATGTGCGCGCCTTGCAGTACATCGCCGGCGATGTGGGCGCGGATACGCATCTTGTCGATTCCCTCATCCGTTCCAACGAGGCGCACAAGCACTTCCTCTTCGAGAGCTGCACCAAGGATCTGCCCGCGCACAGCAAGGTGCTGCTGCTCGGCATCGCCTTCAAGTCCGACAGCGACGACCTCAGAGAGAGTCCGAATATCGACCTCGCGCGCAAGCTGCTCCAAGCCGGCTACGATCTCTCCATCTACGATCCCTGCATCGTTCCGTCGAAGCTGCTGGGCCAGAACCTGGGCTATGCCTTCTCAAACCTTCCCAAGCTGACCCGGCTGCTGGTTTCAAAGCCGGTTGCCGAGACCAGCCGCTTCGATCTGATTGTGGACACGCGCGGCTGGGTCAAGACATTGTCGCTGCGGCCGGGCCAACGTATCATCGATGTCAACACCCTCAATTGAAGCGTTGCCAGGAGAAAGATGACGAACTCCAGCACAGGCGGCGATGAGCCGGCGTCCACACTCGAACAAGCCGGCAAGGCTGGCGCGAACTCAGCCGTGAGCGGCGAGTGGCCAAGGCGGCTGTTGATCATCGTGGAGAATCTGGCCGTGCCGTTTGACCGGCGCGTCTGGTCAGAGGCAACCGCGCTTGCCCGCAACGGCTATGAGGTCTCTGTGATCTGCCCCAAGGGCAAAAATGCCACCGCATCCTATGAGGTCATCGACGGCATTCACATCTTCCGCCACTGGATGCCGCTGGAAGCGAGCGGGATGACGGGCTACCTGGTGGAATACATCGCGGCACTGTTTCTGGAATTCCTGCTCAGCATCAAAGTTCTTTTCACGCGCGGATTCGATGTGATTCAGGCCTGCAATCCGCCGGATACTTTGTTTTTGATCGGCGCAGTCTACAAGTACCTACTCAGCAAGAAGTTTGTCTTTGACCACCACGACATCAGCCCCGAACTCTTCGAGGCGAAGTTCGGCCGGCGCGGCATCTTCTGGAAGACGCTGTGCCTGCTGGAGCGCTGCACGTTCAAGGTGGCCGACTACTCCATCGCCACCAATGAGTCTTATCGCAAGATCGCCATCGAGCGCGGCGGCATGAGTCCGGATCGAGTCTCTGTGGTGCGCACTGGGCCGAATCTGAAGCGCGTCCGCGTTCTGCCGCCCGACGACAAGTGGAAGGCGGGACGAAAGTTCCTGGTTGCGTATGTAGGCGTCATCGCGAAACAGGAAGGGCTGGACCTTCTGCTCGACTCGGTCACTTACCTGCGCACGCAGCAGAACCGCAACGACATTCAATTCGTCATCGTCGGCGGCGGACCCGATCAGGAAGAGGTGGTCAAGCTCTCGCGCAGCGCGGGGCTTGAAGACGCGGTCACCTTCACGGGGCGCGTCGACGACCATACGCTCTTCACCATTCTCTCTACAGCGAATGTCTGCGTGAATCCCGACCGGCCCAATGCCATGAACGACAAATCGACCATGATCAAAATCATGGAATACATGGCGCTGGGCAAGCCGATCGTGCAATTCGACCTGACCGAGGGCCGCAACTCCGCGCAGGATGCGGCGCTCTACGCGCGCAAGAACGACACCGGCAATTTTGCCGACAAGATTTGCGAGCTGCTCGACGATCCGGCAAAGGCTGAGAGGATGGGCGCCTTTGGCCGCGCCAGAGTTCTGAATGTTCTCTCCTGGGAGCACGAAGAGAAGAAGCTGCTCAAGTTCTATGACATGGTTTTTAACGGACAGCGGCCGGCGCAATGAAGCGTGGACCGTGCAGCGGCAGAGCGGGAGTTGAATGAGATGAAGACCAGAGCCGCCATCCTGCTTCTTCTCGTGTTGACTGCGCTCGCTCCGCGCAGCCGGGCTCAGCTTTGGAAGCCCATCCTCGATCCCAGCCGCGCCATTGACTGGTCCAAAGCTGGCGTCGGCGGAATTCCTCCGCGTACCAAACTCTGCGCCAGCCTTACTTCCGCTGCCACGCTCGTCCAGATCAACCTGGCGCTCGCCAACTGCCCCAGGGAACAGACTGTCTTTCTCGCCGCGGGAACGTATTCGATTCCGGGAACCGTCAATATTCCCTCGTACGTGACTTTGCGCGGCGCAGGCGCAGACCGCACCATTCTGAACGCGACCGGCACGGATCACGGATGGGTGGTCAGCATGGGCACGGAGGCGGTTCCTTACCGGCCGGTGAGCATCACCGGCGGAGCCACTGCCGGGTCCACCCAAATCGTAGTCGATAACCCATTCCACATCGCGGTGGGAAAATACCTGGTCATCACCGAGCAGAATAGCCTCAGCTTCGTCTCCACCGCGGGCGCCCAGGGCAACTGCAACTGGTGCGACGGCTGGACCAAAACCGGAGCCTTCGCGCGCGGACAGATTGTTGAAGTCAGGGGCGTAACCGGCAACACCGTCACCATCGCACCCGGCCTCTACAGCGCTTACACACACAACCCATTCGCTGTTCCATTCAACATGGCCAGAAGCTACTCCGGAGTGGAAGACTTGCAGGTCTACGCCAATAACACCGGCTATGCGGCAAGCTTCGGCATGTCGGAGTGCGCGTATTGCTGGATCAAGGGCGTGGAGTCGAACTACAGCGACGGCGATCTCGTCGAGGTGCTCTGGGGCTTTCACGACGAAGTGCGCGACAGCTACTTTTCCAATGCGTTCCTGCACCAGCCGGGCGAGCACGATTCCGACATTCATGTTGCCTACAAGACCAGCGCCAGCCTCTTCGAGAACAACATCGTCGAGCGCACCCGCGTATCCATCGCGCTGGGATGGGGCGCGGCGGGAAACGTCTTTGCCTATAACTACACCATGGGCGAGTTCATTGCCGACGCGCCCAACGCGGTAATCGGCGGCATCCGATTCCATGGCGCGCATCCGCAGTTCAACCTGTTTGAAGGCAACATCGTTACCACCATCGACGAAGATCCCGTCTGGGGCACCTCCAGCCACACCACTGCTTTTCGCAACTGGGTTGTCGGCACAAACCGCGTGTGCACTCCACTGAGCGGGCGCGGCGCGGTGAATTGTTCGGGCAGCAATGGCCATTATGGATTTCAGGCCGCGCGCGCGATTCAGATCTCCTATCTCAGCTCGTTGAATAACTTCGTGGGCAACCTGATCGGCAGCGCGCAGATGCAATCTCTCGCCCGCGGCAATCGCCCGCTGGCGCAGGTGGCCTTTACCGAGTTTCCTGCTCCGCGCAGCTACGATGCCGCCGCGTATGGATGGTCGTTTGGCTACGGGTCGTTCATCGATAGCGGTGCCGGCGATGGGTGTGACGGAGGAGTCCCTCCCTGTCATGTCGCGGGCAGTTCTTCAAGCAATTTCTTTCATGGCAATTACAACAACATCGGTGGCAGAATCACTTGGGCCGCGGGCGTTTCGCATGTGTTGCCTCCATCGTTCTACTTGACCGCAAAGCCATCCTGGTGGGGCACATTGCCATTTCCCGCCATCGGGCCGGACGTGAGCGGAGGTTCCGGCCCGCAGGGACACAGTTACGGCAATCCCGCGCAGAACTGCTATGTGAATCGGATGCACGGGTCGGATGGCGGCGCGGGCGGGCCGCTCTCGTTCAATGCAGCAGCATGCTACGGAAGCAGGCCATAACTCGTCCATAACGAATGCGCCGCAGCGCGAGTTGGCAACATGGCGAAAGCCGCAGGCGCATCGCACAACCAGAAAGGATCGCGGGTCAGCTCATGAACTCGAACAATTGCATTGCCGGCGACGTGGTGTTGGGCAAGGATGTGCGTCTCTCCAAGTTCATCAACTTGTACGGCTGCACCATCGGCGACGAGACCAAGATCGGCGCATTTGTCGAGATCCAGAAGAATTCGAGCGTGGGAAAGCGCTGCAAGATCTCCAGCCATACTTTCATCTGCGAAGGCGTCACCATTGAGGACGGTGTCTTCATCGGCCATGGGGTCACGTTTATCAACGATAGTTTTCCGCGCGCGACAAACTCGGGCGGCGTCCTGCAATCGGAAGCGGACTGGAAGGTCGAGCGAACCGTGATCAAGGCCGGAGCATCCATCGGTTCCGGCGCCACCATACTTTCCAAAGTCACCATCGGCGAAAACGCCATGGTGGGCGCGGGCAGCGTGGTCACCCGCGATGTCCCGGCAAACACCATCGTGGCCGGCAATCCAGCCAGGATCATACGTTCTCTTCAGCCGGCGGAGCAGAGCACGGCACCCGCGCCCATTCCTTTTCTCGACCTGGTCGCGCCCCACCTTGAACTGGAAGAGGAACTGGTGAATGCGCTGCGCCAGAGCCTGCATACGGCCGGCTTTGTCGGCGGACGGCCGGTGGAAGATTTCGAGAATGCCTTCGCGGCCTTCTGCAACACCGGTCATGCCATTGCCGTGAGCAGCGGCACGGACGCGTTGCGCTTTGCTCTCATGGCCTGTGGAATTCAATCGGGCGACGTGGTGGTTACGGTTCCGAATACGTTTATCGCCACCACCGAAGCCATCTCCCAGGCCGGCGCGCTGCCTGAGTTCGTCGATATCGACGAGCAGACCTCAAATATTTCCGTCGAGCGTCTACGCCACTACCTGGAGCAGCAGTGCAAGCGCGACGGCGCGGGCAAGCTCATCAGCCTGCGCAGCGGCCGCCCGGTTACCGCCGTGGTGCCCGTGCACTTGTATGGGCAGATGGCCGACATGGATGCCATAGAACAACTGGCCTCGGAGTTTGGCCTCAAAGTGATCGAAGACGCTTGCCAGGCGCACGGGGCGGAGTACTTCTCCGCCAGGCACAATTGCTGGAGGAAGGCCGGCTCCGTGGGCCACGCGGCGGCGTTCAGCTTCTATCCCGGCAAGAACCTCGGAGCCTGCGGAGAAGGCGGCGCGGCCACCACCAACGACCCGGAAGTCGCCGCGCGGATCAAACTGCTGCGCGATCACGGACAGGCGAAGAAGTACTACCACGATGTGGAGGGTTACAACGGGCGGCTCGATGCCATCCAGGCGGCTTTTCTTCACGCCAAGCTTCCGCACCTGGCCGAGTGGAACCGGCAGCGCCGCGAACGGGCAGCCGAATATCACCGTCTTCTTGGCGAACACAAGGCCGTGACCCTGCTGCGCGAGCCGGACTGGTCGCGAGGCGTCTTCCACCTTTACGTGGTGCGCGTCGCCAACCGCGAAGCACTGATGGAGCATCTGAAGAAGGAAGGAACCGGCACCGGCATCCACTATCCGATTCCATTGCACCTGCAAAAGGCCTATGCGTCGCTCCACTACGCGCCCGGAGAGTTTCCCGTGACCGAACGCTTGGCGGCGCAGATTCTCTCGTTACCCATGTTTCCGCATCTTACGGCGCAACAGCAGGCCAGAGTCGCCGGTCAGATTCTGGAATTCGCTCCCCCTCCCATCCGGTAAAAGCGAGGTATGACCGTGGAGAACCTTCTCACCTATGTGATTGTGACTCCCGCGCGCAACGAGGCGCACTTCATCGAAGCGACAATCCAGTCGGTGGTGGCGCAAACCGTTCTCCCGCTCAAGTGGGTGATTGTCAGCGATGGCTCGACGGACGGCACCAACGAGATTGTGGAGAAGTATGCGGCCGGGCACCAGTGGATTGAACTCTTGCGCATGCCGGAGCGCACGGAGCGGAGCTTTGCGGGAAAGGTTTATGCCTTCAACGCGGGCCTAGCCAAAGTGATCGATCTGCCATACCATGCGATCGCAAGCCTCGATGGGGATGTGAGCTTCGACCAGGACTACTTCGCCTTCCTCCTCGGGAAGCTGGCCGCGGATCCAAAGCTCGGCATGGTCGGCACACCTTACAAGGATATGCCGCGAGAGATCTACGATTTCCGGTTCGCAAGCATTGAAGATGTTGCGGGATGCTGCCAGCTCTTCCAGCGCGAGTGTTTCAATGCCATTGGCGGATATACTCCGGTCAAGGGCGGCGCGATCGACACGATTGCCGTGCTGACCGCACGCATGAAGGGATGGAAGACCCGCACATTTACCGAGAAGATTCTCTTGCACCATCGCAAACAGGGAACGGCGCAGGTTGGCCCGCTGCGGGCTCGCTTCAACACCGGAGCCAAGGATTACGCGTTGGGCAATCATCCCCTTTGGGAGTTGTTCCGCATGGTTTACCAGATGACCAAGAGGCCTTTTGTACTGCGCGGCCTCGCCATCGGCGCCGGGTTTACCTGGTCCATGCTGCGGCACAACAAACGGCCCATCAGCGACGAACTCATGGCGTTTCGCCGCCGGGAGCAAATGCAACGGCTGGCACGGTTCTTCACAGACTAGCCAAGCCGGTACGACAGGGTTCATTCTTTCCGGAGGCGAAGGTTTCTGCTCGCTCCGGCCGGTATAAGATCGAGGTTGAGACGCACCCCGCGCTGGTTGAGGAGTTCGGGTTTTCGATGGAAGGCGAACCGATTCGTTGCATCGGTCAGGCTGAGTTAGAGCGGGGATACGTCATGCGGCCTGGCGAAGCCGCATCCAAGCCGGAGGGGCGCGCATGACCGCATCGGACAATAAGGCTATCCCCGAAGAGATTGACGATGGCCACGTGCGGTCGAGCAACGCAGGCGAACGCAGTCTTCCTCATATCTCGGTTTGCGTGTGCACCTACAAGCGGCCGCTTCCACTTGCGCGCCTGCTGAACGAACTGAATCGCCAGGAGACCGGCGGCATGTTCACCTACTCCGCAGTGGTGGCCGACAACGATGAAGCAGAAGAGGGCCACGCAGTAGTGATCGAGGCGCGAAAGAATGCCACGATGCCCATCCGGTACTTCGTGGAGCCCAGGCGGGGCATTGCGCTGGCGCGCAACAAGGTCATCGAGAACGCCGAAGGCGAGTTTCTGGCGCTGATTGATGACGACGAGTTTCCCGATCCGCGCTGGCTTCTGCGGCTCTTTGAAACATGCAGGGATTACAAGGTCGATGGCGTGCTGGGGCCCGTCCGGCGTCACTTCGACGCGGTTCCTCCCTCGTGGCTCAAGAAGAGCAATCTCTACGATCGACGGGTCAATCCCACCGGCATACCGGTAAACTGGCGGGAAGCGCGAACCGGGAATGTCCTGCTCAAGAGGCGTGTCCTCGATGGGGATCGAAGCCCCTTCAACCCGGAGTTCCGGGCCGGCGAGGACCACGATTTCTTTCGCAGGAAGATGGAAGCAGGATACACGTTTATCTGGTCCGCGGATGCGGAGGTCTTTGAGGTGCTTCCGCCGGCGCGATGGAAGAGAATGTATTTTGTAAGGAAGGCGCTGCTGCAAGGCGCAACCGCGGCGCAGCAGCCGGACTGCGATGCCGCGAGTATCGCCAAGTCAATTGCCGCGGTTCCGCTTTATACTGCGTTCTTGCCGTTTTCGCTGCTCTTTGGGCAGCACCGGTTCATGTCGATTTTGATCAAGCTGTGTTCTCATGCGGGCAAATTGCTCATGCTGGCCGGCATCAATCCGGTTGACGAAGAGTACGTAAGCGAGTAGCCCGTTGAATTCTCCCGGCGCGGCTATAGCGGTTCTCCAGTTGCTGTAGAGGGAGCCACAAGCGCTGAGTGGCTTTTTCCTTAAGGAAAAGCCACCTTGCACAATGTGAGTGACTCCACGTGAACTGGAGAACCGCTCTAGCGGGAGACAATTGCAATTCCCTGGGCCCGGCGGAAACGCGACCGGACTCAATCGCTCACTGAAGAACAACACTGCCTCGGCGGCATGTGCCACCGTGTATTTTGGCGCCCTATGACTCAGATCCTTCTCACCCTCGTGGTTCTCGCGGAAATCGCCGGTCTCTTTTACCTGGACCGCGATACCAGAGTCCGGCCATCGCCGGCTCTTTGGATTCCTGTCGTGTGGATGCTGATCGTGGGTTCGCGCGAAATCTCCGAGTGGATGAGCCTGCGCAATCGCACCACCGTGGCCAGCAAGTTTACCGAAGGAAATCTTTCCGATGCACTCGGATTCGCGTTCCTGATGGTGCTGGGCTTTCTGGTTCTGAATTTCAGGCCGCGCCAGGTCGCGGGAGTCCTGCAAAGAAATCTGCCGCTGTTCTTGTTCCTTTTCTATTGCTTGTTCAGTGTGCTGTGGTCCGACTTTCCCGTCGTCGCGATCAAGAGGTGGGTGAAGGCGATCGGTACGCTGATGATGGTCCTGATCATCCTCACCGATCCCCATCCACGGGTTGCCATCCGGCAATTCTTCTCGCGCATTTCGTTCTTGCTGCTGCCGCTTTCCGTGCTCTTCATTGAAGGCTTCCCGGATCTCGGATCCACCTATGATCCCGTTGAAAGAGTGACCTATTACGTCGGAGTTATGACTCAGAAGAACGAGCTGGGCGTGGTCAGCCTGATTTGCGGCCTGGGATCGCTTGGGTCGTTCCTGGGCGCCCTTGGCATCCGCAACCGGCACGAGCGGATGCGCAAGCTGATCGCGCACGGCATCCTCATCGCCACCGCGTTCTGGCTCCTGAAGAAATCGGATTCCATGACTTCGCTGTCGAGCCTGGTGATCGCGGGAGCGGTCATGGTCCTGATTTACCGGAGAAGCACCCAGTTCCGGGCCACCTATGTTCATGCAGTGGTCGGCACTGCCTTGGTCCTGGCCGTCTTCGCAACTTTCCTGGACGAAAGCGGGGCGCTGCTCCGCCTGGTGGGAAGAACGGCAACTCTCACCGGCAGGACGGAGATCTGGAAGGCAGTCTTATCCTTCCACACCAACCAGCTCTTCGGAACCGGCTATGACAGCTTCTGGCTGGGAAGCCGGATTAACAAGGTGTGGGAGATTATCGGCTACAAGGGAATCGCGGAAGCGCATAACGGTTATCTCGAGATCTATATCAACCTGGGATGGATGGGCCTGGCCTTGTTGACCGGCGTGGTTCTGAACGGGTATCGCGATGCCATTCACATGCACCGTACTGACCCGCTGGGCGCCAGCCTGCGACTGGCTCTCATTACCGCCGCCCTGATGTACAGCCTGACCGAAGCTGGCTTTCGCATGATGACGCCCATGTGGATTGCTCTTTTGATGCAAGTTACCTGGGCGCCTCGCGGCCTGGAATTGCAGAAGCCGCAACCGCACCCTGCCTTGCGGCGGGCGCAGGTGGATGGCCGAAGACCGCGCCAGATCATTCTATAAACAATCATGCCTTCGCATCAGGCGGGCCTGATGCCCCTCGCAAGCCAATGCAGAGGTTTTGCGATACCGGCCCTCAAGTCGCCGGCGCAGCCGGTCCTGAACTTCTCTTCCCGGTCAAAAAGAACGGAAAACTTAGCGGGCCTGCGGTTCGCCTTCACTGAACCTGCGCTTGCCGTTGAGGCGCGTCATCGCCTGCACGGCCGCAAACATCAGGATCGCCAGCAAGCCATCCGAGGCCAGGCTCGACCAGGCTGCGCCGCGCCAGCCGTAACGGGGGATGATCCAAAGGTTCACCAGGACATTGAAGACCGCGACGGTCACGTGCGTGCTCGCCCGCACTCCCTGGTGCCCGGCGCCGGTGAGCGCTTCTCCCATGAAGTAGTGCAGGGACTTCAGCAGCGGCAGCAGCGCCAGCCATCGGAGCGCCTCGGCCGCGGAGGCGAACTGCGGCCCCAGAATGCGGGGCAGCAACGGCGCGCCGGCGAACATGGCCGCGGCGGCCATAAGAGAGTAAATCGCGGCGGGCCGGATCAGGCGCAGGCCGAAAGACAGAGACACATCGATTCCGCTCGCGCCATGCCGGAAGAATCGGGGATATGCGGCGTTGAGCAGCGAGCGAACCGGCGTGAAGGCCACGTCGATAATCCGGTAAGCCGCGGCATAGATGCCTGCCGCGTCCAGGCTGACCATCCGCGCAAGCATAGTCTTGTCAATGTCGTTATAGATGGTTTGTGCCGAGAGGCTGACGGAGAAATAAAAGCCCTCGATGAACTCGGGGCGGATGCGGTGCAGCGCGACGCGCGGAGATCCGATCCCCGCCGAGGTTGTCACCAGTGCAATCGTCGCCGTCAGCGCGGTCGCAACCAGGTAGACGAATGCCCAGGTCTCGGCCGTCGCGTGGCGAACGAAAAGCATCAAGACGACAATTCCTATTAACCGAAAGACGCTTGTAAGAACCTGCAACTGCGCCGACCGGCTCATCTTCTCGATGGCCTGGAACCCGACGGCCGCCAAGTCAGCCACCTTGACCAGCACGAGGTCGGAAACTCCCACCAGCAGCACACTGGTCAGCGCCACCGAATCGGGCAGGATGAGCCTGGCCGTGCCTAGAATGAGGGCTAGAAATCCAAGTCCGCTCATGCAGATCATGAGCAGTCCGTTGCCCCAGTAGTCCGCCATCAAGCTGCGGTCGCGCGCCACATTCTTGACTAGCAGGTTCGCGGCGCCGAAGCCGGAGAAAGGCGCCGCGATCGACACCAGCGCGGTGACGGCCACAAACGCGCCGTACTGCCGCGCTCCCAGCGTCCGCGCCACGAGGATAAAGTAGGCAGCCTGCACCAGGATTTGCAGTCCATAGCCGCCAAACATCCACCCCGTGTTGTGCGCCAGAGTGCTGGAACGGACTTTCTTGATCAGCTTCCGCATAGAAAGAATCTCTTGTTACCGCTGCCAACGCTCACGCGAGTCTCTGTTGCACGGCCCGATTCCTTTTCCTCTTCACAAGCCCAGTTCCATTACAGATTGTTGTAGCTGATCAGCCGAGCGTCCCTGGCCAGGTCTTCCCTCCATGGGCCGCGCAATAACTCCGTCTCCGCCGCATATCTTTCTCTTCCAGGATGGCACATCAGCTCGATGGAGCCGGCCCAGCCGCAGCCTGCCTGCAAACGCTGATGAAAGATTGTGAAGGATGCAAATCCATCGGTGGTTTCCGCCGCGGGAGCAACATGCCGCAAAGAAAAGTTCCACGGAAGCTGCGTCAGGACGCGCGCCCTCTTGCGCAGCGATCGCACCGCGCCCAACACGTTCGGCCTCAGGCGAATCCGGCGTATGCCGAATTTCTTCTGCGCCGCCTTGAGCACGCCGAACAAACTAGCCCGTGTATGCACATGATGGTGCGAGTCAAGATGGCTGACGGGCACGCCGAGATCGAAGGCGCGCTCAATCTGCGCGCACCACTCGGCATACACGCCTTGCCGGATCGCGGCCGTGAGCGGAATGTTGATGGGATCGCGCCGCGCGTTGCCCGCAAACTCGCCCTTCCCGTTCAACAACGGCAGCAGATGGGGATGCGCGGAAAGCGGGGCAAATTCAGTCACATTCAAATGCACGCCAAACGAGCATTGCGGATAGTTTGCAAGGCGCTTGACGGCATCCTCGATCGCCGGCCCGTTCATCATCAGCGTGGCCGAGGTCACGCGGCCTTGTTCCATCAGCTCGAAGATTCTGTCGTTCACGGTCGCATTGGCGCCCAGGTCGTCGCAGTTGATGATGATTCTCATGAGTTCCTCCGGGAAGCGAATGCGGCGTCATCCACTGTGACAACACTGTCGCGGCTCACGTCGCCGCGCAAATCCATGGCCAGCAGAACGGTGTCGCCTTCGGTATTGACGGCGGTGAATGGCATCTCCTCAAAGACCTTGCGCAGCGGGGCATTTTTTGCGGTCTTCACCAGTTGCACCATCAGGGTGTTCGCGCCCTGCTGCTTCAAGTAGTCTCCCAGCCAGCCATAGAAAGCGTGCTCAACGCGCTTTTGCGCAACCCTGCACGACAAGACAAAGTCCCTGGCCACAGGGTACTCGCCGGCCTTGTCGATACTGGCAAAGCCCACAATCCCATAGCTCCCGAAGCGGTCTTCGCATTCCAGCGCGAAACAGGAGACTGCGCTGTCGGCCAGCAGCGCCGCAAACTCGTCTGCCTCGTAGCGCCGGGAAGACAGGTTCAATTGGTTGGAGCGCTGAATCAGTTCATGGCAACGCGCGATCTCCGTCTCTGTGACCGGCTGGAAAACTCGCAGCTTGAGCTGGCATGAACGCAGGAACTCAAGGAAATCAGCGCCGTAAACCTCCTTGGCTTTTTCCCGCTGCATCTCGGTGAGATACGATTTGCGCCGCAGACGGCTGGCCTCTGTCACCGGCACATCGAACTCCGGGTATTGAAGCAGATTCGCCAGGTTGTCCTCGGGATAAACGCGCACCATCGGCAGCGCCGCACTCACCTCGCGCCGCTCAAACGGAGAATCATCGATCAGTGCAAAGGCGTCGATGCCGATGTTCAGATGGTCCGCGATCTGTTGAAGATTCGCGCTCTTCGGTCCCCAGTTGATGGCCGGATAAAGAAAAAACTCCTCCAGGCCAAACTTCTTCACCACGGCCATCGCGTCGTCGTGGTTGTTCTTGCTGACGATGGTCTGCACAATTCCCCGCTCATCCAGCCGGCGGACAAGCTGCTCTGCCTCGGGCCTCAGTTGGATCCCCTGTTCTCCATCTTCAACAAGAATGCCCCTCCAGAGGGTGTTGTCGAGATCCCATGCCACGCACTTTACTTTGATTGCTGGGGTTATCAGGGCCGCGGGGGTCTTCAGTGCCGCGCTGCCTTCTGCCAACGAAGCCGGTTGTGCGCTACGGGCGTGGACCACAAAGTCCAGCCAGGTAAACACGACACGAATCTCCGCGTCCCCTTCCGGGTAGATCGTCAGCAGGTAATCGTCCTTCGGGCCAAAACTCGATGGCAGAGGAATGGCGAGTGAGAATTGATTGCAGCCGGGCTTCAGTTCCAGGCTGGCGCGGAAGATGGAAGCGAGGTTCTTGCGCAGTTCGACGATCAGCCTGCACGGCTCCGGCTGAAAGCTGTAGCACTCGACCGCCAGTCCGTCGTAAGTCACGCCCTTCTTGCCAAGGCGTGCCAGCAGTTTCTCCCGGCGCCATGCTGCGCCATTCAAAATGCGGCACTCCGGGTCCAGTTTGCGCAGGATCGTCTCGGCTGTTTGCAGAGTCCACGTGATCAGCCGGTCGGCCCGGTCCAGCAGGCGAACTCCCAACAAAGGCATGTAGCGGCCGGTGAGGCGAGCTTCAATCTTGCCCCAACGGCGAAACTTCAGGTCCGCGCCGCAGTCGAGCAAGCCCTTGAAGCGCGGATTGCGCACAATGCCATAGACCAGGCGCGCGCATCGGCGGTCCCGGCGCTGCACGTAAAGAGGGCATGTGGAGTAGCAGAGCGGCGGAACACACTCCACGCAGTGCTCCTGCCACTCCAGCAGCATGACGCCGCGCACCGAGTCCGCCCATGCGGATTTCTCGGGAGTCAGTTCTGCCGGCTCTTGCGACCAGAGTTCCGGCGCGCCCCAATCAAACTGGAACATTGCGTAACTCCTCGCTTTGCGCGATCTCTTCCGGCATTCTACTTTGCCTTCAAAACCTTTGCGATCCTTCTGGCGGCCTTCAAGAGCCTGTCGTTTCCGGCCAGCGTGTTGTTTCTGAAGTCCGAGAGCACGCGGCGCAACAGCACGCGTGTGTTATAGGCCAGGCCGAGACCGCGCGCCCTTTGCCGCCCTTGTTCCCGGTCCACAATTTCGATGCGCCGCAATTGGCCCGGGCCCGCCTCAACCTCCAGTGTAAGAATTCCATCTTCGATGGAATATGGGGCGGGCGCATCATCGACCAGGACGCTCTGGATCAGCGTTGCACCGGGCTCATGCTTGCGCAACAAAAAGCGGCCCGCGGATTCTTCGCGGTTTTCCAACTGGAAACTTCGCGTGAAGAACATCACTTCGGTCGAGCCGTCGGGCAATCTCCGTTGCAGGCAACTGCGGGTCAGTTGGTCGCCGAGCGATGGCCACGACAAAGACGGCTCGATGCGGTAGAGTTCGGCCACAACGGCCTCCATCGCCGCGCATCCCTGGCGAAAAAACTGGTGGTGCTCCACCAGCAGCGCCGGCTTGCCGAGATAGAGATCGAAGGCCAGATCGAAGATGTTGCACGAGTAGTGCCTCAGGAAGATAGGGAAGCCGTTGTAGCTCGTCACAGCGGGCCGCAGAAGATCGCCCATGGTTGTGTCTCTGGGGCCGTGATCCATGGGTGCGACGGTGGTGTTGACGGCGGCAAGATAGCGATTCGCGCGCAGCGCACGGATGGCCGCGGTGGAGAAGCGTCCCTGCGGAAAGACCATCACCGGCTCAAAGTTTGCGCCCGTCCGCTTCTGCTGCGCTTCCATTCTGCGCATCGCCAGACCGGCCTTGACGTCGAGAAGAACCGCATCCTTCGTCTCGAACTCATGCTCCGTGTGGTCGCAGCCATGAATGCAGATGGAAAGGTTGGATCTCCCGCCCAGCAGCCGCGCAGTGTTCTTCCGGCTCGTCCGCCACCCATTCCACGGAATGAAAGCGATCGAAGTTCCGTAGCGGCAGCGCTGCATCGACCTCTCGAGTACGCGATAGTCGAGAAAGCCGTAACGCGTCGACAAGCCCGGATCGTCGATGATCAGCCGCGCCGTGCTTTGCGGAGCCCGCCAGCAACTCTGCTTGAAGCGACTGCGCAGAAAGACGATCGGAGGCACCAGCGTCGGATAGTCGTGCTCGAATCCGCGCTTGCGGGTCATGGGCTTGCCCAGGTCGGGCAATGCTCCGGCGATGAGAAAGACCGCGGCCGCTTTCCGTTGGAACTGAACAAAGACCGCGCGATCGTCCGCCGTTACGATCGCAACCGCGTCGCCGGTCCCGCGGCGCGTGGAAAACGCAAACGCCGGCTCTTCATACCTGCCTGAGAAGCCGAGCCCTGCCAGCATTCCGCTTATGTGCGCGGCCCCGCGCGGTAAATCGAACCGCTTGATCTGAGAGTCCAGAGCCTTGATTCCCGAGATCGCTCCAGCCGCCAGCGGCAGCAGGGCGCGTTGGTGATCCACTTCGTTCGTGCACCCAAACACCAGCAACTCCGAGAGCGATCCGTCGAACAGGCTCTGCACATCGGCGGCCGAGCCGGCATCGCTGCTCATGGCCGCCAGCGTATCGGCGCTCATGGCGAGGCACAGTTGCCCCGGTTGCAACCCATCGATCGCTTTCTGCGGAAGCGATCCGTCTGCCTCAAGCGAAATGGTCTTCGCCCAGACGCCCATCCACTCTGCCAGGGCCAATAGGCGCCGGTCTTGCTCTGCCGGTTCCGGGCCTGCAATGGCGAGCAGCAGATGTTTCCCTGGAGGCGTCATTCGTGTGCGGGTTCTCCGTCGGTTGCAATGATGATACCGCTTTTGCCCCGGCCTTCGTGACGCGTGCGCCGGCAAGTGTGGCGCGGAGCGCGCCCTTGAATGCGCGCGCCAACCCCTTGATGAACAGGCTTGCGGCGCGTAGTCCGATCTGCAACACTCATCCTTTGGGTGACTCGAGAGATTCGTTCCTTGACGCTCTCAACTTCAGGCTTTCAAGAGTAGGTGCGCGCTTCTATCTTCAGACCAGGGCAGGACGGCTGACTCTGGGGCTGCAAGCCGCAAGCGCGGTCGAGGAGAAGGAATATTGACAGTGGATCTTGAGACCTTGTTGGGGAAGTCCATCTATAGCGATTTGGATGTGGACCTGACGCTGGACTACATGCGCCGCCGCTACGTCGATCCGCTGCGGCGTTATGTGGATATCGGTCAGGCATCGCTGGCCGATTGCGCTGCCGGCTATGGATGGCTCTCGTTCGCCTACCTGCGGGCAGGCGGCCGCCGCGCCATCCTCGTTGACCCGGATGAGGAGCGGCTGAAGAAAGCGGCGCAGATTGCCGCGATGCTGGGCCTCGCCGACCGCTGCGAGTTCCATTGCCGATTCATGCAAGACCTCGACATTCCCCCGGCAGATGTCTTTGCCAGCATCGAGACCCTGGAGCACGTGGGCCGCGAGAACATTCGGCCCTGCATCGAAGCCATCGCGTCCAAGGCGCTCAAGGCAGTCATCCTGACCACGCCCAATCGCTGGTTTCCCTGGGTTGCCCATGACACGGGACTGCCGCTCGCGCATTGGATGCCATTGTCGCTGCGCACACGCTACGCCCTGGCCGCCGGCCGCGGAGACCGGGAAAGAACAAACGCTTTTGTATCGCCGGGCGACCTCGGTCCGCTGCGGCGGCGAGGGTTCCGGCCGGTATCGAAATATCAGACATTCTCAACTTACGAGGAGTTCATCTCTTTCTATCCGCACTATCTTCCTTATGGGGATAAGCCGGAGGCGCGCCAGCGAAACCGGCCCAAGGCCGGGCTGGCCGCCTGGGTGCGGCTTGCGGGCGCGCTGGCGGGCACTGCGAGCTATGCGATCGCGCCCAATCTCTCCTCCATCTGGGTACGCGAGCCGGGCAGACCCCCCGGCGCCTGACGGTCGCGGGCCGTTCCCAGGTTTTCGTCCAGATTCGAAGGCGCGGATAGAGCGCTGGCGCAAGTGCCTGCGCTCCCACCGGCACTCTTAACAATATTTGCAAGAGCTGCGAGAACCGTGGCGCGGTAATATGGCCTATAGGTTACCCTGGTTTCAAACTTCGGATCAATATTTGGTTACCTAGGAGGGACGCTCCACTCACCCTGTTCGTTGTATTTCGATTTGCCAGGCAATTCCTTATAGTTACGAGACCAGAACTCCGGTTCCTGGGAGCGTTTGTTGGTTCTGGAACAGCACGCGGATTCGGCCCCAAACTGTCGCGGCGGTGAAAACTGCCGCAACCTGCTGGATCGAGAGGTGTTAGGCATCTCGTGAGGCTCGATCTGGCGGCCATCGGCCGTGAGCGCGTGCCGGGCAAACGGACGATTCCGCGGATGTGCAGTCCCGGTCGAACTGCCGCGAGGCGCATGCACGGACGCTGAAAGGCGCAAGGCAGGCTGAATGATTCGCCGGGATGGAGCATCGTCCGCGACGGGAGGCATTGGCATGAGACATCGAATCGGAATGACTTGCATCCTTCTGCTTCTATTTGGAGCGGGAAGGATGGCGGCTCGGCAGCCAGTGCAGGGGCAACCCCAGGCTCAGGCCGAGGGCCAAGCCCAGATTCCTGTTCCGCCAGAGCCCGAGGCGCAAGGCCCCGCGCAGACATCGGGTCAGGTGCAAAGCCAGGCTCCCGTTCCGTCAATGCCCCCGGCTGAGGACTCAGCCCCGGCCTCCGGTCAGGTACAAACTCAGGTTCCTGTCTCTTCACTGCCCCAGGCGCAAAACTCAGCTCAGTTGCCGGCTCAACCGGAGCCCGAACTCTCGTTGCAATCCAATCCGCCGGAACCATCCTTGAAGCTGAATCCGCTTGAACTTCTGCGGAGGTTTCAGCCCGAGGCGAATGAAGAGTACCGGCTGGGCAAAGGCGATGAAATCGTCGTGGACTTTGCCGGCCGCCCCGAGATGCAGGCCAAAGTCATCGTCGGGCCGGATGGGAACATCTCGTTACCGTTGGCCGGCGAGGTGAAAATGGCCGGGCTCACCCGCGCGGAAGCGGCCAATGCCGTTGAATCTTCGCTGAAGGACTACTATGCCAACCTCGAAGCCCAGGTCTCGGTGACCAAGTACACGGCCAACCGCATCGTGGTTCTCGGCGCCATTGACCATCCGGGCACGTACACGTTTGACGGCACGCCCACCCTGCTTGAAGTTCTGGCCCGCGGCGGCGTGCAGACCGGGCCCAGCAAAACCGATGGGCCGCCCGGCTTCAACCAGGTTCCGGAGCGATGCGCCATCTATCGCGGAAGCGACCAGGTGGTTTGGGTAGAGCTGAAAGCGCTCATCGAATCGGGAAACACGCTGGCCGATCTGCGCCTGCGCCGCGACGATATCGTCTATGTGCCCAGCAACTCGGACAGGTTTGTCTCCGTGCTCGGCGAGGTCGGCCATCCGGGCGCCATTCCGCTTACGCACAGCTCCACGCTGGCCAGCATCCTGGCCGGGGCCGGAGGCGCAACCGAGAAAGCGGGGAACAACCCTCGCATCCAGATTGTCGACCCGGCCACCGGCACCTCGCGCGTTCTTGCCTTCAAGGATGTTCTGGACCCGGCAAAGTCTCTTGAGGTCACGCTCAAGCCGGGCGAAATCATCTTTGTGCCGCGCAGCGGCTTCAACAAGTTCGGATACGTCCTTCAGCAGCTCGATCCTCTTGTATCTGTAGCCATGATGGGCTTTTATACGGGGGTATTATGAACCTGCAACGCGGCCAGTCCTCATCTCTTCAGCAGCTCAATCTGGGCGACGGCTCCAACGGCGTCCCGCCCCCCATGGGTAGCTCTCCATCGCAGGGCGATGAGCAGCCCTTGTTCCGTCTTGACCTGGCGCGCAGCCTGCAACTGCATCGCCGCCTCGCGGTGGGAATCGCTTTGACCGGCCTGGGCCTTGCC
>Ga0302320_10005038_pt1 | contig 29771 bp, 20 predicted proteins | sample Bog_T0_3_FD_202130 | JGI IMG/M metagenome (GOLD analysis project Ga0302320, IMG submission 202130) | Peat permafrost microbial communities from Stordalen Mire near Abisko, Sweden - Bog_T0_3 | ecosystem: Environmental > Terrestrial > Soil > Wetlands > Peat | place: Sweden: Abisko, Stordalen Mire...
AGAATGCGGCCACGCTGCACCCAACGACTGACCCCTGCTCTTGTATCAGGTTCATGGGTTCAATGCGCGAAATTTCGCTTTGGGGGAATTCTCACCCCAGGCCGAACCTCGGCTTGGCACCACTCCCCCGAGGAGAGGGAGAAACGGGTGCCGCGTTTGGGGGATACCCAAGCTTTGGATTGGTGCCGGTTCATGGGTTCAATGCGCGAAATTTCTCTTTGGGGGAATTCTCACCCTGCAATCAGCACGGCCTTGTTCTTTTTCAAGTACTTGCTGATGGTCGCCTTCCCGCCCATTTTGTTCGGCACCCGGACGGCATCCGGTTTGGCAATTTTGTAGTCCACCAGCATCGGCCCCACTCTCGTCACGCGCAGATGTAATCCGGCCACGCTCCAAACCTGGCCGGCGGCGAGCGGTTGCACGGGAGTCCGGGGCGTGGTTTTGGTTTTCTCCATGCCGCATTGTGATGGAAATCATTACGGAAGTCAAACCAACGCTTTGGTGTCGTCTTATTTGGCATTGAAGCGCCGGTCTCCTGACCCGGCTCGTGGCCAGAATCCTCTCGTGCGTTTGGCGTATTTCGTGTTTAAATTCAGCCTGTGCGCAACCTCGAGTCAGCCTTTCCAGCCTCGTTAACGGTCACCGAGCAGATCATTGACATCTCCGGTTTTACCCAGCGTCAAAAGGTATTTTATCTGGGCCTCTTTTGGGAGACCGTGAGCTTATATAGCGCTGCAAACAAGCCCCGCGCCAGCATTGGGTTGGCCGGTCCCACCGGCGCCGGGAAATCGGTGATTGCCGTCCTGCTCAAGGAACTGGCCAAATCAGCCAGCCTGCCGTTTGCTTTTGAGGTTGTCACCATTGATGCCTATCATTTTCCCAACCGCTTTCTGCTCTCCCATTTCGCGGACGGTGTGCCGCTGAAACAAGCCAAAGGCCGGTTCGATACCTACGATGTCACGGCCCTGGCCAGAGATCTGAAAGCCTTCGCGGCGGGCGAAAGTGTCGCCTTTCCGGCGTATTCGCGAAAATTGCATGACCCGGTCCAGAACAGCATTTTAGCCAGCTCGCCAGCGACCTTGCTCATGGTGGAGGGACTTTGGCTGTTGTCTGACCAAGGCGATTGGGGACAAGTGCGTCCGCTGCTGGATTTCTGCTATTTTATTGATTCCGACAAGGATCGCACCCGGCAGGCCGTGATCAAGCGGCACGTGGCCGGCGGCCGGAGCTTTGAAGATGCCGCACGGCATTATGAGGAAGTGGACGGCCGGAATTCCGATTTGACCCTCAAGACGCGTCATAAAGCCGACAAAATCATCCCGCCGTACTACTTGCTGTGATGTTGCAGGAGGTCTTGAGTCAGTTCGAAAAAGCGCCCTCCCATCCTCCACCCTCTGCCTTCGCGTTATCCGCCTGAGTCCGCCCCCCATCCGGCCATAGAAATATCGCTCCGTCATTTGTATCAATTTAGGACACGCTGACGATTATAAGTGGCATAATGAGCCACTTCGCAGGCATTTATATAAAATTCATTTAGCGTTCTGTAACCGGCATTTAACCTGCTTCGAACCGTTCTGCGCCCATGTCTTGGCCCCACCGTGATGGTTTATTGATCAATGAATGCGGAACGTAATGCGATTGAAATTGCCCTGCCAGTCGTTGTTCCTGTGGCCGACGACAGTCGGGCGATTGAGTTTATTTTTCCGCCGTCCAAAACCAGCGGCTCGAACCATGATCTGGTGCAGTGGCTGCTGCTGGCCGTGATGGCAATCGTGCTGGTCATATTCACGGCGACTTCTTGGAATTCTTTTCATGCCCTTCAAACCCACAACCCCAGAATGTTGCTGATCATGGCGGGGCTGCTGGCCGTGTCTTTGGGTGCCATGGGAATGGCGGCAGGAGCCATGCTCCGCAGCCGGCACACGGCGTCGGAATGCCGGCGGCTGGCGGCCATCAACGACCGGCTGCTGCGGGAGCGCGATTTGTTGCGCACCATCATTGATGCGCTGCCCGACTATATCTATGCGAAGGACCGGCAGGGCCGTTTCATATTGAACAATCCAGCCCACGCCAGCGACCTCGGCGCGTCGTCGCCCGGAGAAATGAAGGGGAAAAGCGACTTTGATTTCTTTCCGCGCGAACTGGCTGAACAATTTTTTGCGGATGAACAAAAAATCATCGCCACCGGCGGGTCGGTCATTAACCAGGAGCAACACAAAACGCGTCCCGGCTCCGCCTCGGGCGAGCCGCTCTGGTCGCTCGCCAGCAAGGTCGTCTGGCGCGGCCATGACGGTGAGATTCTGGGTACGGTGGGCATCACGCGCGATATCACCCAATTCAAGCAAACCCAGGAAGCGTTGCGTCAAAGCGAGGAGAAACTGCGCCGGTTCACCGCGCAATTGGAACAAAGCAACCGCGAGCTTCAGGATTTCGCCTATGTTGCGTCGCACGATTTGCAGGAACCGTTGCGCAAAATTGTCGTCTTCGGCGAGCGGCTCAAGGACAAGTACGGCCCCGCGCTGGGCGCCGAGCCGCGCGATTACATCGAGCGTATGCACAAGGCCGCCTCCCGGATGCAGACGCTGATTAGTGACCTGCTTTCGTTTTCGCGCGTGACCACCAAAGTGCATCCGTTCATCCCGGTGAATCTGGCGCAAGTCACGCGCGAGGTCCTGGAAGATTTGGAAAGCCGGATCGAGCAGGTCCACGGCCAAGTCGAAGTCGGCGACCTGCCGGTGATTGAGGCGGATGGATTGCAGATGCGCCAATTGCTGCAGAATTTGATCGGGAACGCGCTCAAATTCCGCCGGCCGGACGAGCCGCCGATCGTGAAAGTGGCGGCGCGAAAAGTCGCGCCTCGAGCCGGACGGGAATTTTGTGAGTTGACCGTGAGCGATAACGGCATCGGCTTTGACGAAAAATACCTGGACCGGATTTTCAATGTGTTTCAACGGCTGCACGCACGCAGCGAATACGAAGGCACCGGCATGGGCCTGGCGATCGTGAAGAAAATCACGCTGCATCACGGAGGCGGCGTTACGGCCCAAAGTCAACCTGGCCAGGGAGCAACGTTCATCGTCACGCTGCCGGCGGCGCACCCCAAAGAAGAGCCCGTTTTCCCCACAAAAACACCATGAAAAAAGAAGGAAAAATGATCACCATAGTACTCGCGGACGACGATCCGGATGATCGCCAGATGACCGGAGAGGCCTTTTCCGAAAACCGTCTTGCCAATCAACTGCATTGTGTGGAGGACGGCGAAGAGCTGATGGATTACCTCCACCGGCGCGGCCGGTACGAACCGATGCGCACGGAGCCGCTGCCCGGGCTCATCTTGCTCGATTTGAACATGCCGAGAAAAGACGGGCGCGAGGCACTCAAGGAAATCAAGGCCGATCCCAACCTGCGCCGGATTCCCATCGTGGTGCTCACCACCTCCAAGGCGGAGGAGGACATCCTGCGCAGCTATGATCTCGGCGTGAACTCTTACGTGACCAAGCCGGTGACCTTCAAGTCGCTTGTGGAACTGGTCAAAGTGCTCGGCCGCTACTGGTTTGAAGTCGTGGAGCTGCCAGCCGGGGAAAGCTGACGGTCATGCACGACGCGCCGGTCAGAGTGTTGCTGGTGGATGACGATGAGGACGATTTCGTCATCACGCGCGACTTGATTTCCGAAATCGGCGCGCGCCGCTATCGGCTCGACTGGATCAGCAATTATGACGACGCCCTGGCCGCCATCCAACGCCACGAGTATGACCTCTGCCTTTTGGATTACCGGCTGGGGAATAACACCGGCTTGGATTTATTGCGTGATTCCAAGGGCCTGAGCCGGCGTCCGCCCATGATTCTGCTGACCGGCCAGGGCGATCAGGAGATTGACCTCGAAGCCATGAAAGCCGGGGCCGCGGATTATCTGGTCAAAGGACAACTGACCGCCCACCAGTTGGACCGCGCCATCCGGTACGCCCTCGAACATAAGCGGGCGGAGGAAAATCTGCGGCGCGAGCGCGATTTGATCAGCCGCATCATGGAAACCAGCCCGGTCGGAATAGTCGTCGCCGACCAGTCCGGGAAAATCACCTTTGCCAACCATTGCGCCGAGGACGTGCTGGGTCTGAGCCGGGCCGTCATGGAACAGCTGCCCGGTAGCGTGCTGGATTGGCGCGTGGCCGACACCGAGGGCGTGATCCAGGAAGGTCAGCCGCTGCCGCTGCGAAGGCTGTTGGAAACCGGCTGTCCTGTCCTGAACGTTTTCCACTCGGTGGAAGTGCCGGCTGGCCGCCGCCTGGTGCTTTCCACCAACGCCACGCCGCTATTTGATGCCGCCGGGCACAACGACGGAATGGTCGTCACCATCGAGGACATCACAGAACGGCTGGCACTACAGGCGCAATTGCGCCAATCGCAAAAAATGGAGTTGGTCGGCCAGTTGGCCGCCGGCGTGGCGCACGACATCAACAATATTCTCACCATCATCCAGGGACACACCGGACTGCTGCTCCAGGCCGCCACCGCCGATTCCCACACGATGAAATCTTTAAAACAAATCGCCGCCGCTTCCGATCGCGCGGCGGGTTTTGTCCGCCATCTGCTCATGTTCAGCCGCAAACAGATGGTGCAGACCCGCATGCTCGACCTCAATGCCGTGCTGCACAATCTCCAGTTCATGCTGCCCCAGATGCTCGGCGAACAAATCACGCTGGAACTTTGCTGCCAGCCCCAATTGCCGATGGTCGCCGCCGATGCCAGCATGACTGAGCAAATCGTGATGAACCTGGCGGTCAACGCGCGCGACGCCATGCCGGGCGGAGGCACCCTCCATCTCGAAACGTTCGCCGTCGAAATCCCGCTGGCGCTGGCGCGCCAAAACCCGGAAGCCCACCCGGGCAGCTTTGTTTGCCTGTGCGTGCGCGACACGGGCTGCGGCATTGAGCGCCGGGTGCTACAGCGGATTTTTGAGCCGTTTTTCACCACCAAGGAAATCGGCAAAGGAACCGGGCTGGGGTTGTCCACCGTATATGGCATCGTCCAGCAACATCACGGCTGGATCGAAGTGGAAAGCGAAGTGGGCGTGGGCACCACTTTCAAGGTGTTTCTGCCGGTGGCGGCGGCCGGGTCTGGTGCCGCCCCGGCCGCCAGCGCCGCTCCGCAATCGGTCGGCGGCGGGCGGGAAACCATTCTCATTGTGGAGGACGAAGTCGGCCTGTTAAATGTTCTGAGCAGCGTGCTCCAACGCTATCATTACCGCGTCTTGACTGCCGTCTCGGCCGCCGAAGCCTTGCGGGTCTGGGATGAGCACCGCGGGCAAATTGATTTGCTTCTCACCGATATCATCATGCCCGGCCCCATCACGGGCAACGATTTGGTGACAGAATTGAAAAAACGCAAACCCGGCCTCAAGGTGATCATGACCAGTGGTTACAGCCCCGAATTGGTTGGCCGGGAATTCAACGAAGGCGATACCCGTTTCCTGCCGAAACCTTACCAGCCGCAGACCGTGGCCGACTTGGTTCGCAAATCGCTCGACGCTCCAGCCGGACGACGTCTGGCTGGAGCGGAGCGGCCCGTCGGTACGACCGGCGCCAACCCGGTTTTGCTGGACACCGCCGCCCTGGCGGGCCCGCCGCCAGGCGCGTCGCTAATTCAAGCAACCTGCGCCGCCAGATCTTCCGCCGGGTAAGTCCAGATTTCCGCGAGGGTGGGATGATAATGCGGCAGGGCCGCGAGTTCCTGCACGGTCATGCGCTTGGCCATTGCGGCCACAATTTCGTGAATCAACTCCCCGCCGGCCGGACCCACGCAACCGCCCCCAAGAATTTCACCGGATTTGGGATCGGCGAGCAGCTTCACAAATCCATCCTTCGCCTCCATGATGAGTGACTTCCCGTGATCATTGAACGGAAAGCTAGCGGCTAAGTATTTTATGCCTTCCCTTTTGGCCTGCCTTTCGGTCAAGCCAACCGTGGCCACTTGCGGCTCGGTGAAAACAACCTCAATGAGCAGGCGATAATCCATGCGGCGAGGCACTTTTGGATTGCCCAGGTTGTGGGCCGCGACCTCACCCTGCTGAATCGCCACGTGCACGATTTCATGCGGTCCCGTGCAGTCGCCGGCCGCAAAAATATGCGGCGCGCTCGTTCGCATCAGCGGGTCGGTGATGATGCGTCCGTCTTCGGTTTTTACGCCCGCTTTTTGCAGATCAAGCGAGGCCGTGTTGGGCACGCGGCCAAGGGCGAATAAAATCTCCATGGCGGCAACCGAAAGCTGTTTTCCGCCTTGTTCGAAGGAGATGGTTTTCCATCTGCCTCTGCGTCCCGCTTCGAGTAGTTTTGTGCCCGTGAACACCTGAATGCCTTCGCTCCGGAAAATTTTTTCAATTTCGGCGCCGGCGTCCGCGTCAAATTCCTTCAGGATGTGTTTGCTGCGCTGTATCAACGTGACCTTGACGCCGAATCGCGCGAAGAATTGCGCAAACTCGGACGCAATCGCGCCGCCGCCCAGGATGATCAGCGACTTGGGAAGCCGCTTCAGCTCCACCGCGTCGTCGCTCGTAATGAAGCCAACCTCGTTCAAGTGCGGCAACGGCGCCGGCGCCACGCTGGAGCCGGTGGCGATGACAAAATTCTTGGCGGCCAGCTTCCTGCCGTTGCTCAACACCACCGTGTGCGCGTCGAGAAACCTGGCGTTGGCGCGGATGAATTTGAATTTGCCGCCGCTTAATTGTTGCGCCCGGTAATCCGCAAAGTCCTTGATCTGGGCATTTTTCCTCCTCATCACTTGGGCAAAGTTGAAGGAAACTTTCTTCGCATGGACGCCCCAGGTGGCGGCCTGTTCGGCCAGGTGTTTCACTTCTGCCGCGTACAGGAGGGCTTTCGTGGGCATGCACCCACGCAGAATGCAAAGTCCGCCGACTTGCTCGCCGCCTTCGATGACCGCCGTTTTCATGCCCGCCGCGGCCGCCGTTCGCGCCGCCGCATAGCCGCCGCTGCCGCCGCCGATGACTGCCAGGTCAAAATCAAATTGTTTCATGCCGCCAGCATGGTGCACCGGCGGATTTTTTCAACCGATTCTTTGCGCCTTAACGCCCTTCGCAAATGATGGCGCCACATTTTTGGATTGCGATAAATGCCCGGGCGTCTCATCTTTTCCCCATGAGCGAAATCATTTATCCCCGCAGCCCGCGCGAAATCATGAACGGCTGGCATTACCTGCCGCGCTACCTTGACAAAATCCGCCTGCACTTGGCCGGCAAGCTCCACTCCGATTACGCGGACAACTTCGGCAAGGGCTTTGACGGCTTCTGGCTCAAGGCTGCCGGCGTGACGCATGAACAATTCGTCGCCATCGTGAAGAATTCGCTCACCGATGGCGAGGTGTGCGACTGGGTGCGCCAAAACGTGAAACGATCTGAGGCCGAAAAGGCCGCTCACTGGAAAGACGTTGCCAGCCGGCCGTTGGCGAACGACGAAGCCGCCTGCGCGCGTTTCAAAATGCGCAAGGAGCAATCCGGCTTCGCCCGGCGCGACGACATCCAGAGTTTCGTGGATTACATTGACGCGGATGAAAAACGGCTCTAATCCTTAAAACCGAAGGCCGAAATCCGAAAGAAATCCGAGGCCCGAAGGCCGAATATCCGGTCTTATAATTACGCGGACGATTCGCGAAAGCGGCGGTGAACGCGCCGCACTCCAGACGCTTCGCGAAATTGGACACGCCACGAACTCGCGTCCGCGTTTGGAGCGGCGTGTTCACCGCCGCTTTTGGACGTGCAACACGCCAGCGGACCCGCAAAAATCTTCGCCCGCTCGAAAGCGGTGATGAAGCCACCGCACTCTCCAAACGCTAGCGCGATTACGAGGCGTCATTTTGTCATTCGGATTTCGTCATTCAAGTTCAGCGCGTCCAAGAATCCGCGCGCCTTGGCCATCGTCTCCTCATATTCCGCCTCGGCCATGGAATCGGCCACAATCCCCGCGCCGACGTTGAAATGCACAACGCCCGCCTGGCAGATCGCGGTGCGGATGATAATGCTCAACTGGCTCTCGCGGTTGAAGCCGAGGTAGCCAATCGCGCCGCAGTAAGGCCCGCGCGCCACCGGCTCCAGTTCGTCAATGATCTCCATCGCGCGAAACTTCGGCGCGCCGGTGATGCTCCCGCCCGGGAAACAGGACGCGAACGCGGCAAAATGCGTCACCTCGTTTCGCAGCCGGCCTTCGACCGTGGAAACGAGATGCTGCACCTGCGCAAACTTCTGCAGCCGGGCCAATTCCGGCACCTGTACTGAGCCGTATTCACAAACCTTCCCGAGATCGTTTCGCAGCAGGTCGGTAATCATTACCAATTCGGCGAGTTCCTTGGGGCTGGTCTGCATTTCGTAGGCCAGTTGGGCGTCGCGCGTCGGTTCGGCATCGCGCGGGCGCGTGCCTTTGATGGGCCGCGTCACGATGTGCGCGCCGCTCATCCGCAGAAATTGCTCCGGCGAGGACGAGGCCAGGGCGAACCGGCTCCCCCGGCTTCCCCCATCGCAATCCAGAAACGCGGCGAACGGCGCGGGTGAAACGGACGAAAGCCTTTGAAAGATATCCCAGCTGCTCAACTCACACGGCGCCGTGAGCCGATGGGAAAGATTGGCTTGATAGATATCGCCCGCGCGGATGTATTTTTGCGCCCGTTCCACGGCGGAAATGAATTCCGCGCGGGAGAGGTTTGAACAAACGTCCTTGGTAGGGCTTCCCGGAACAACTGGACACTTGAACCCCTGAACCGACAAAGCCGGATTTTGCGAAGGCGCGGAAACCGTTTCTCCCTCTTCCCGGAGGAGGGGGCCGGGCTGAGGGCGGGTTTGATTCATACTCATGCCGCTTTTGGGTTTCGCCGAAGAGCTGTTCGACAACCGGCTCTTCCAAAATTTTAGCCGCTCCGCTGCTCTTGCCTCGCAGCGCGAGCCGTCCGCATCCACGCCAGTGGAAATCACGCAGACTTTGCCCAAGCGATGATCGAACACCACCAGGCTGTCATAGAAACCCGCGTGGCAATCCGGCAGTTCCAAGTCATTCGCCGCCCGCCGCGGAAGCTTTGGCTCGGTGAAGTTTTTGAGGTCGTAGCCCCAGTAACCAAAGGCACCGCCGAGCGGAAATGGCCAGTCAATTTCATCCAGCAATTCAAACCGCGACATCAACGCATCCAGCAAGTGCCACGGATTGCCGAACTGGATGTGTCTGCCGGCGTGAATCGGCGGCAAATCGGGGTGGGTCAACCGCGAACTCACGTTCGCAGCCACAATTTCGCAGCGCGACCCGAAGGAGCGAAAGGTGAGAAATGGCCAGGCCGCGACAAAGGAATAACGCGCCGAGGGTGAATCGAATTGCGACGTGCGCAACAAAACCACATTCGAGTGCAGAGGGAGCAATTGCGTCGCCAATGATTCGGGCGTGTGTTCAGTCTGGATTTCCTCGATTAAAGGGCGCATGGCGGAGTTGGATTATTGGATATTCGGATTGGTGGATTTCTGGGGGAATATTCGCGCCTTTCCACTGCCCCTTAAATCCATTTATCCAATAATCCATAAATCCAAACCATGATTTACGCAAACGCTTTGGGCAAGGTGCCCGGCGGCCCCACCCGACGCTCGTAATCGCGAATGATTTCGACGACCTCATCCACGTCGTCAGTCGTTCTTACTAGATCCAGATCCCCAGGGCTGATGTGGCCGTCATGTTCCACGCGCACTTTGAGCCAGGCCAGCAGCCCCTTCCAATGTTCCGTGCCAAACAGGATGAGCGGAAACTGCGGAATGCGCTGCGTCTGCACCAGCGTGAGCACTTCAAACAGTTCGTCCAGGGTGCCGAAACCGCCGGGCATATATACGAACCCCAGGCTGTACTTGACGAAACATACTTTGCGCGCAAAAAAATAGTGAAAATGGATCGGCACATTGGCGAAACGGTTGCCGGCCTGCTCGTGCGGCAGCTCGATATTGAGTCCCACGGATCTGCCGCCTCCTTGGGCCGCGCCCTTGTTGGCCGCCTCCATGATGCCCGGCCCGCCGCCGGTGATCACGGCCAGGTTGTGCTTGGCCAGCCCCTTCGCAATCTCCGTGGCGGCGCGATAATATTTGGCATTCGGTTTCGTCCGCGCCGAGCCGAAAATCGTGACCGCCGGCCCGACCTGGGACATGGTTTGAAACGAGTCCACGAACTCGGACATGATCCGGAAAATGCGCCAGGGATCCTCGCGGATGAATGAATTGCCGTCGCTCATGCTCCATACGTTAAACGCGCGGCGCGCATGACACAAGGCGGAGGTTTTTTGCCCTTCATCTTCCCTTAAGGTTCATTCTGCGAGGCTGACGCCAGGTTCCGGTTGTGTTATCACTTCCGCGCCCCATATGAGACTGCTCATTGTTGAAGACGAACCCGACCTGCTCGCCAGCCTGGCCCAGGCCTTGCGCGAGGAGGGCTACGCCGTGGATACCGCCGAAAACGGCGACGACGGGATCTTTAACGCCGAAGGCACGGACTACGACGCCATCGTGCTGGACGTAATGCTGCCGGGCATGAATGGCTGGGAAATGCTCCAGCGCCTGCGTAAAACCAAAAAAACACCGGTGCTCATGCTCACCGCGCGCGACCAGACCCGCGACCGTGTGAAGGGATTGGACATCGGAGCGGATGATTACGTCGTCAAGCCGTTCGATTTGGAGGAAGTGTTCGCGCGCCTCCGCGCCATCATCCGCCGCAGCGCGAATAAAACAACCAACCTCATCGAAATTAGCAATATCAAAGTGGACACCGCCGCGCGGCAGGTTTCGCTCCTGGACCAGCCAGTCGAGCTGACCGCGCGGGAATACTCGCTCGTGGAGTTTCTGGCGCTGCACCGCGGCGAAGTCGTCACGCGCACGCAGCTTTACGAACACCTGTTCGACGAAAACGAGAGTTCCTTGTCCAACCTGCTTGACGTCCACGTCTCGAACGTCCGCAAAAAGCTCGGCGCGGAATTCATCGTGACCCGGCGCGGCCACGGCTACTGCATTGAGTAAATGATCTTCAAATCCATCAAGTGGCGTTTGCAGCTCTGGTACGGCCTCATCCTGGTGGCTGTGTTGGTGGGATTTGGCGCCACGGCATATCAATTGGAGCGCAACCGGGTCTTTCGCCGGGTGGACGAAGAAATCCACCACCGCCTTAACGCCCTCGCACAACAACTTCATCGTCCGCACCAGCTACACGGACCGCCACTTGGTCCCTTGTCAGGGAGGCCTCCCGCGGATGACCGTCCGCCACCGGAGTTCCCTGATGACAATGGGCCTCCGGATTCCAATCGTTCACACAAATTCAACTTGGCACCGCAAGTCGCCTCCCTGTTTGACGCTAACGATCCGAATCAATTTTACTTCCTCATCCGCGGACCCGACGGGAAGGACATTGCCCGTTCAACGAATGCCCCAGATGAAGTTGAGGCCGTCCCCATGGCACCGCCGTACAACCAGACCACCATGGTCCCGGGCTTGCCGAATGATTCCAAGCTCCTGAACCATGACGGAGAACTGCGTTCGGCAATTCCGGATGGGCGGCAAATTCAAGCGGACCAACCGGTGCCGCAGATGCGCGGAAGTTTCAGGGAGATCACCATTTACCTGCCATCGGGGGAATGGATTCTCGTCGGGCGAAGCATCAAACCAGAACTTGCTGAACTTCATCTAACCGCGCTGAAGCTGGCCGGCTTTGGCGGGGCCATTCTATTCATTGGTTTCGCCGGCGGCTGGGTGTTCGTTGGCCGCGCCCTGCGGCCCATTTCGGAAATCAGCTCGACCGCCGCCAAAATTTCCGGCGGCGACCTGTCGCAGCGCATCAATACCACCGAGGCCGAAAGTGAACTTGGCCAGCTGGCGGCGGTTTTGAATTCCACCTTTGCGCGGCTGGAAACCGCGTTTGCGCAGCAGAAACAATTTGCCTCGGACGCCGCGCACGAGCTGCGCACGCCCGTTTCCGTCATCCTCACCCAAACCCAGACATCCTTGGCCCGCGAACGCGATGCCGCCGGCTACAGGCAGACCGTGGAAGCCTGCCAGCGCGCCGCCCAGCGCATGCGCAGGCTGATCGAATCCCTGCTGGAACTCGCCCGCTTCGACGCCGGACAGGAAGTTTTGAACCGGCTGACATTTGATTTTTCCCAGACCGTGGACGATTGCGTGCAAATGATCCAGCCGCTGGCCGAAGAACGGCGGGTAAAAATCATTTCCGAACTCCAGCCCCTGCAAATGGCCGGCGATTCAGAACGCCTGGCCCAGGTCGTCTCCAATCTGTTGACCAACGCCATCCAATACAACCGTCCCGACGGCGAAGTGCGCGTCAAGCTGGCGGCCCAGCCCGGACTGGCGGTCTTGGAAATCTCAGACACGGGCAAAGGCATCGCGCGGGAAGATATGCCGCACGTGTTTGAACGGTTTTATCGCGCCGATAAATCACGCACGGGCGGTAATGCCGGGCTTGGTCTTTCGATCTGCAAAGCCATCGTCGAGGCCCATGGCGGTGACATCGAAGTCTCGAGCGCGGAAAATGAGGGAACGAAGTTGCTGGTCAGGCTGCCGGCCGGAAAGTAGCAGCAGGCATCCCTCCGTGCCGCGGAGCCGGGCTTCCCTGGCCCGTCATAGCGCCACGGCGCCGCGGCGGCGGCGCTATGGCGGAGATAATCTCACGTGGACCAATGCGTGCTGAAATTTTCCTGCGGCGAAATGCAACCCAAGTTTTTTCCAGGCCGCAAGGTTGCCGCCCTCACTTTTCCGAATCAGCCGGGAGATTGGCGGAGTTCACCGCCTGTATCAAAATCGTGTGGTGCACCGGCGTCATGGCATCGGCGATGGCTTGGGCGAGGGGGGCGCGTTTGGATTCGGTGTTTTCGACGGCCTTGGCCATGTCGGCTTGGGCTTCCTGGCTGTGGAAAACCTGTTTGATCTGTTTGGTTTCGTATTCCTGCTTGGCCTTGACAGCCGCGTCCACCCGCCGGAATGAGTCGCAAAACGGGTTGTCCACGAAGTCAGCGGCCAGGTTCACGCCGGCGGCGAGTTGCGCCGAAGTGTACCTGTTCGTCGAGCTTCCCCAAATCACATAATATTGCAAGGCGGCGGCGTTCGTGACCACCAAGTTGAAGCGGCACAATTCCTGAAAGAAGGGAACCAGCGAGGCGCCGGAGCGGACAGAAGTGTCGCTGTTGGTTTCGCCGCTGGCGCAAAAGGGATATTTGGCACTCACAACCGTCAACTGGTTGTCCTTGAAACTCTCCACCGAATGTCCCGCGGAGGCCGTCGCGGTTTGTGCGCCAAGATCCACGGTGAGCGTGCCGATGTCGCCATCCAGTCCCATGGCCCGGAGAAAGGCATAGGCCATCACCAGATGTCCCGCCCAGCCAGGATGCACGCCGTCTTTGCCGGCAATCGCGTAATTCGGGCCGTAGCGAGTCTGACCTTCGTAACCGGCCTTGAACATCGTCCAAAACACGTCGGCAAACGGGTCTTGCATTTCGCGCGCCAGCGCGACGTCGCAATCCCGGAACGCGCAGAGATTAACGTTCAATTCATCCAAGGTGTAGGCGCCGGATTTGGTCCAGGCGGGCACTTTGCCAACGCAACCCGGAGAACCGAGCACGACCACGGCCCCGGCGTTTCTGAGGTTGCGCGCAATCGCGGAATAGTTATCGGCGTACCACTGTTCATTCTCCATGTCGAAAGTGCGGTACTTGTGGTCGTTCATGCCATAACAGAGTGTCGCCACGGTGGGGCTGAAGCGCAGGCAGTCATTTGTCATGCGGCGCAGGAATCCCTCGGCCGTCTCGCCGCTCCAGCCGAATTGCCGCGCCGTGATCTTCAATTCCGGCACGCAGACCGTCAGATAGGTTTCGATGATCCGTGAGTACATTTTTTGCTCCGTGATGGAGTCGCCGATGATCGCCAGCCGGTCGCCGGCCTTAAGGATCAGTGGTCCCGGCGCGGGAGCCTGGCGGGGGTTAAATTTGAGGAAATAGGGTGCCGCCGGCTTCGGTTCGTAATCCGCCGACCGAACGGGGACCAGCGAGTTCAGGAGCACAATGGTGGCAACGAGGGCGGCGTGCGGAAACAGATTTTGGCGCGAGTTTTTCATAGACTTAAAAACGCAACGAGATTAACTCATGCCGGGCGGTTGTCCAAACGATTTGATGGTGGAAAGGAGCGGATCGGCGGGCAGGGGAAAGCTCCAGAGCGCACTCTCCAAGACGCTGCCGCGAGGGTCGGTGGCCCCGGCGGCCGCGCCAGCGTCTTGGAGTGCGCGCGGCCCTCCGCCGCTTTGGGGGGCGTCGCACGGATAAAAGCGCCGGTCTCCGACCCGGCTCGATGGTGTGCCTTTTGAAACACGCCGTGCCGGAGGCCGGCGCTCCAACCTCTGCGGAGTTCACCACGAATAATGCACCGAATAGCTGACCGTGCGTTCCTCATCCGGCTTCACCGGGATGCGGAACTCAATGGTCTGCGCATCTTTCTTCACAAAATCGTCAGATTGCTTCGTGATTTCCCAATTGCTCCAGCGGTAGAGGTGCTCGACCACGCGGATTTCCACCGGCGTCTCTTTTTTGCGGTCGCGTAATTTGATCTCGAATGACTCGTCAATCCACTTTTCGCTGGTGTCCACGCGGAAACTCGTCTGCTTGCGTTCGCCGACAAGGTCGAAGGCGTTGCCGGTGGTGACGCGCACCGTTTCGTTGCGCGGCGTGTGGTCAATCTCGTTCTCGCCCACAAACTGCAATTGGCCGTCGGCATCGCGGCGATAAAAGCGCAGCTTGCCCTTGGGCAGCGCAATGCCGAGCTGGTTCGTTTCCGCGTTCACAAATTCGCGCTGGACGAGAACCTTTTTGTTTTCGGACTGGCCGTAGCCCTGGTCATAGTTCAGTCCGTAGAACCGATAGCTGTCGGCGCCGTCATAAACATATATCGTCGGCGCATACATTTTTTCGGCATGGGCAAATTCGACCTGCTTTGTCTCGCGGTCATGCAAGGTCGTTGCCCGCGCAATGGAGTAGAGATGAAATTCGTCAAACGCTTTCTCGGTAACCGGTGGCGCGAAACCGCCGCCACCGCCGCCAACACTCCCAAATGACATGGCCCGCATGACGCGAGGCTGAATTTTGTTCACCTCGCCAGCCATGAGCTTGATTTTGGCGTTTTCAAACGTCTTGCCGCTTTCGTTTTTCATCGTGATCCAGCCGACGAGGTCCGCCAAGTCCCCCTTTTCCGGCGAGACGAGATTGTAACTGGCGCTCCAATCGAAGCCGCCCGTTATGTAACCGACCTCCGCCTCGAACTTGCCGGCGGCATCCGATTGCAGCACCCAGTTGAACGCCGGTTTGAGCACTGTGCCATCGCCGAGATCGGGGAACAGGGGAGTGCCCGGCAGCGAGAATTGCAGTTTGCCGTTCACCTCAATGATCGGCTGTTGCGCCTCGCCGCCGGGGACGTACCCGCTGCGAACGATTTTGCCCGGAATCAGCTCCCCCATCTCGGTGTTGTCCTTCAGCCGCAATTTCTCAAAATCAATGGTTTTCCCCTCGAACAGCGACAGCAGCAGCGTCTCGCTGACCGGGTCATTCCGATAGTTCTGTTCGAGGATCTGCAGCGAGTGATTGCCGGCCGGGTCGCGCAGGATTACCGAGTCCGGTTCCACCTGCGCCGTGGCGCCGGCAAAGCGCACGATGTTTGCGCCGGCCTGCAAATCGAGCGGCACCGTGTCGCGCACCACGGCAAAATCCTGGTTGTAGATGGTGAGCGCCGGCTGCGCGAACGCCGCCAGGGCGAGGGCGGAAAAAAAGGAGTAAAGAGTGATTGGTTTCATGGGAGTAAACATTGGCATCCAATAATACGACACATGACGGCGGAGGATATTAGAAAAAAAGCGAACCTTCGCGGAACGCTGGGAGCGCGCATGATTCAGGGCGCAGGATTGGCTGGAAATTGAAGGCGCGTCGGCGGGCGTGGGAACGCGCCAGGGGGTTGGCGCCGTCCAAGACGCTCCGCAGGATATGAAGCCGCCCGACAGTCGCGCCAGCGTCTGGTGCGGTGGCTGCAGCACCGCTTTTCGGCGCGCAGGACGGGTTGCGCCACAAGTTCACGTTGCTGCGTCAACTGCGAAATCCAATCATCCACCAATCCTCCATCCGCCAATCCCGCCGCCGCGGCGACTCAACCGCCCGCCCGCCGGGAGGACTCGCGGATCACCAACTCGGGTTCCAGCACAGAGTGCTGCCACTTTAGTTTCGGGTTGTCCAGCCGCTGGAGCAGGAATTGCCACGCCGTTTCGCACATTTGCGCCACGGGCTGCACCAGGGTGGTGATGGGACTCTCGACATATTCCGTGTCTTGAATGCCGTCGCACCCCACCAGCGCCACATCGCGGGGCACTCGCAGTTTCAGGTCGCATAGGCCCCGATAAATGCCCAGCGCCACGTCGTCAGAATGACAAAAAATCGCCTCCGGACACCTGTGTTCTCGGACGTAATCCTGGATGGAACGGCGCACGATGGGGCGCTGCTGTTCCGAGAGCGGGTAGTAGAAAAACGCCGGCTGCAAGCCCGCCAGCCGCATCGCCTGTTCGTACGCCAGCCGGCGGGTGGCGCCGGCATGACTGGTTTGCTCAAAAGTCGCGTGAACTATGCGTCGGAACCCAGAGTGAATCAGGTGATGCATGGCCTTGAGCGTGCCGGCAAACAGATCCACTTGCACATAATCAGTCTGCTCGGGGCGATGCGCCCCGATGCTGATCAGCGGAATGGAGCGGGCCGCAGCCGATTGCAGATGCGCCTGCACCGCATGGGGGGCATCCGCGGCAAACACACCGTCCATTGGCACGTGCGACAACACCCGCTCCACGGCGCGATCGTTGCCCACGTCGGTGATGATCAACTCGTGGTGGGCGGTTTTGGCCAGTTGACTCAATACGCGGGCCACGCCGGTATAGTGGGAGGAAATCTGGTCGGGAATCCAGAGCGCCAGAATGCCGGTGCGCCCCCGTTTCAGCGCGCGAGCATGCGGGTTGGGGCGGTAACCCATTTGTTGCGCGGCGGCCAGAATCCGCTGGCGCGAGGCCTTGGAAACCTGGGGATACCCGGCCAGCGCGAAGGTGACGAGCTGGCGCGAGATGCCAAGTTTTCGGGCAATTTGTTCTTGTGTGACCATTCGGCTATCGCAACAGATCCCGTTGGCGCGGGCTGAGCAATGGCCCGGCTGGCGCTGGTTTGGGCGGCTCGATTCCCAAAATCGCGCGCGCGCCGCCGATCACCTTGTCCCAATCCAACGCCGGACCGGGATCCACTTTATCCGTCTGGATATGATAATGGCCCATCACGCCCTGATAATTTTTCAGCGCATCGTTCGCCAGCTTGCGCGGAATCAGTTTCCCTTCTGCGTCCACCGGATACCGGCATTTTATTTTCGGAAAAACCCGGCACAACGACGCCGTCAATTTGGTCAGCGCCGCATATTGTTCCGGCGTGAAATCGTATTGCACGAGATCTTCCCCCTGGATGTTGCCGTACACCGGCTCATTGCGCGCCGGATGGCCGATGAAACCGGGGGTGCGAATGCCGCCGCCCGCGCCGAAGCGGTCCGGGACCGTGATGCACACCTGGCCGGTCGCGTTCGTGCGATACCATTCCGCGAATGGATTATTGCCCTTGACCGGATAGGCGCCGATGTTGGCGATTTCCACGCCCACGGAACGGTCGTTGGAAGTCGTCGCGTGCCACGCGCGTTCCTTCAAATCCAGTGTCTGATAAATCGTGCCGTCCAAATCCAGCATGAAGTGGACGCTTAAATCGCGGGTGTCCTGCAGCGTCTTGAAACACGTCCGGCTCGTGCCGGCCACGTCAAAATGCAACACGAACTGGTCAACCACGCGCCGCAGCAGCGCCAGATCCCAGCCGCCGCCGCGCACGCGCTCGATTTCATTGGTGCTGAGCGTGTTTTTCCGCAGGCCGTAACGGTTGGGCGAGTTCATCCCCTTCACCTCGGCTTGAGTGGACTGCCAGTCCGATTTCTCGAACGGGGTGAAGCGACGCTCGACGCGATAGGCGTCGTATCCGCCGGGGTCCAGCCACAGCACCACGCGCGTGCCGGTGTGAAAAAACTGGCCGGCGGCGACAATCTCGTCGCCCTGGCGCGGTTCGTGTTTGCCTTGCCGCGGCAGGGTGCCGCAGCCGGCGGCAAAAATGGCGGCGGCGAACAGGGTGAATAATGATTTAATTTTCATGGGTTTGTATCATGGCTTTTCCAGGCGGGCGGATTTGGATTTTCATCGGTGCTTGCGTTCAAAATGCTTTTCGATTTTTTCGAGATTCGAGATTCGTCATTCGTCATTGGCACGCGTTTGTTTTCGAAATGCTCCTCGATTTCCTCCAGGGTTTTCCCCTTGGTCTCCGGCAGGAAAAAAGCGGCCGTGATGAAATAGACCACGGTGCAGCCGCCGAAAATAAAAAACAGGGTGGAATAGCCATATTGGCCGACGGCTGGCAGAAACACCGCGGCTATGGTGATGGAGACGGCCTTGTTGAACAGCATCGCCACGCTCATGCCGTTGGAGCGGATGCGCGTGGGCATCAGTTCGGAGAGCGCCAGCCAGACGCATACGCCCGGACCGATGGAAAACGAGGCCATGAAGAAGTAAATCAGTATGGCCGTCAGCCAGCCGTTGGCGGCGCCCGGGGCCGGGGTGATGAGCGCGTGCTCGATTTTGAGCGGCGCCACTCGGGCGGCGGCGAGGTCGGCAAAAGGATTGCTGAAAAACGCGGCCACCCGGTTGTATGGCACGCATTTTTCCCGGTCCAGGGTGAGGTTTGCGCCGGGTTCGTCGGAGCGCACGACTTTGGTGGCGGCATGGAAATCACCGCAGGCATAAATCACGACCAGCGTGGAGGGCGTGGCGCCATTAAAGGTGTGGCGGCGACTCGGCAGAGCGCCGCCATCCGAGGACAAGAGATTGATTGCGGTTTGCGGATTGAAAGCGAGGGTGAGCGTCTGGTTGGTGGTGACCATCGCCTGCACCTGGTGGCCCACGTCCACCCGCCGCCGCTCGGTCTTCTGGAACACCAGACCCACCGCGAGCAGCGAGACGATGACGCCGGCGGTGCCCAGCGTGAGGAGAAATTTCCGGCCTTTGCTGTCCACCAGCGCGATGGCGAAGCTCGTCATTACAAAATCCACTATGGTGAGCAGGACATAACCGAGATGCGCCGCATGGTCGTCCAAGCCGGCCTGGATGAGAATCGTCGTGTTGTAGGAGAGGATGGAATTGACCCCGGTGGCCTGGTTGCAGGCCAAGATGACGCAGGCCAGCGCAAACGGCAGCGCGTATTTGCGTTGCAGCAGTGAATCGGATTTGTTGGGGCCGGCGGCAGCGTGGGAGTCTTCCGCGGCCACGGCTTCCATTTCCCGCAGTTCGATGGCGGCCTGCTCGTCGGATCGCGAACGCAGCAGCGCGCGCAGGGCGGCCTCTTTCCGGCCGCGCCGGAACAGCCAGCGCGGCGATTCGGAAACCAGGGTGCTGCCCAGGACAAACAAAATTCCCGGCGGCAGGGAGACCCAGAAAATGCCACGCCACGCCGCGTCCTTGAAAGCAAGTAGTTTTTGCGCGTCCCCCAACCTGGCCACGACTTCGACGCGCCCGCTGAAATACCAGGCAATGAGCGCCGCGGCGACAAAGCCCAGTGTCAGCATCCACTGAAACACCGCCGTGCCCCGGCCGCGGGTGGTGGCTGAAAGGCATTCCGCCAGATAAAGCGGCGCCACCACGCTGATCAGGCCCCCGCTGGCGCCTTGGAGCATCCGGCCCAAAACCAGCGCTTGAAAGCCGTGCGAAAGCGCTATGGCAGGCACGCTGAGGACAAACAGCAGGCCGCTCAAAATCATCATTGGTTTCCGGCCCAGCAGGTCCGCCAGCGCCCCGGCGAACAAGGTGGAAATCGCCGCCCCCAGCAGCACCGCGGCCACGATGAAGGAAAGCTGGCCGGGGGTCAGGCCGGAGGTGGCCTCGAGATAAGGCAGCGCGCCCGAGATGATCCCCACATCCACGCCAAAGAGCAGTCCTCCCAGCCCGGCGACCAGCAGCAGAAAACGGTTGTAGCCGGATTTGCGGGAGGCGGCGGCTTGAATTGGCCCAAGGGGCTTATGTGTTTTGGTTTCCATTGCCAACGGGCTGGCGCGGCGGTTTGGCCGTAATGTTTCAGTTTAACCACAGATGGACACAGATGAACACAGATAAAAAGCGGGCCGAAGACACTTCAAATAAACAAACGCGGAGACGCGGAGGCAGATCAAGACCTTTGGGGTCCTCCCAGTTCTCCGCGTTATGGCCTTTAACCTGGTTCCGGTTCATTCGGCTGCCCCCATTTGCCGGCCATCCGATCAGTGTCCAGCTGTGGTTAAAGTCCGATTAAATAAGATCGTTCGGTTTCGCCGGGCAACTTTAACGGCCGGGGGCGGCGTTTAAAAACCGAAATATGTGGCTTTTATTTTGTTTTTGTAACATATAACATCGCCGGTATGAGCCTTCCAATCAACCCGGCTTGGTGGCCGGAACGGCAGTTGCAGCGGCACCCGATTCAAAAAGTGTGCGCGTGCGGACATCGCTTGAATCCGCCGCTGTTCAGCCACGTCGTCAATTTTCCCCGCCTGGAAATCCCGGTGTACGGGCAATATCGCAATCAAATCGAGAGCGGCGGGGAAAACACCGAAATCGTGCTGCAACCGGGCATGGCGCTGTTCGCCCCGCCCGGGTGCTGGAACCTGCCGGAGTGGCGGCCGGGCCTCGAAGTGTTGAGCCTTTTTTTCGGGCGCACCCGGCTGGGCATCCGCTTGGTGTCCGCGCGAATGAAAAATTATCCGCAACTGGCTTGCGAGAAATACTCGGTGCCGCGGCCCATCGGCGGCCCGGTGCCCCATCTGCTCATCGCGCTGTCCGAGGCGCAGGCCGAGGATGAAGCCAACCCGGCGCTGACCGACCTGGTCCGCGCCCTGGTGTGCTGCGTGGAAAATCTTCTGCGCAAGCCGATCGTCGCCCGCGCGGGCGGTCGGGCGCAGACCTTGCTCGAGGAAATCCGGGTGTTCTTGCAGAGCCATTACCAGTACGAAATCACCCGCGACTCCGTAGCCGCCCAATTCGAGGTCACGCCCAACCACCTGTCGCGCCTGTTTCAGACGCATGGCCGCATGACCTTCAGCAACTACCTGACGAGCGTCCGCATCGACCGCGCCAAACATCTCCTGCGCAATTACAACCTCAAGCTCGACGACATAGCCTCCCGCTGCGGATATCACGACACGCCTTATTTTTGGCACGTCTTCAAAAAAATGACCAAGACCACGCCGATGGCTTACCGGCTCAAGAACCGTTCCAGCCGCCCGGCCATGCAGTCGCCGGAGGAATCGAGCTGATCAAGCGCGGAGTTGGGAGTTGAAAACGTGATGCGCGAGGCATGACGCGTTGTCGAATTTGCGGGGAATAGCGGTGTTGGACCAACTCAGAACTCTCCAGACGCTGGCGCGAGCGCCGGACGGCTTCAAACCTCGCGAAGCGTATGGAGTGCGGCGCGTTCACCGCCGCTTTTGCCCGCGCAGTGTGCCAAAAAGCCAACTGCTGCAATTTCGCAAACGAAACGCAGCCAGGCGGGACCGGCCTGGCAGGCGGCGGTGGCCGGTCCGTACCTTTCGCTTCCGGTCGCGGCGCATCCCGCTTTTTGGCATTGTGACATTTGGACATTCATTTGTCATTCGTCATTCGGCTTATCCCCCGGCTTTCCAAAGCTCGGCACTTAGAAGCACCGCTTCCTTTCAGGCCGTGGGCGTCGCGATCCATTCCGCGAATGGTATCTTTTCGACATTGCTTTTCGCGCGGCGCCGGGATTACATTCGCGCGCAGCTAGATCTTATGAGCGACAACCGATGCACATTTTTTCTGGGTGCCTGGCTGCTTTTTGCCGGTGCCCTGGTGCTGGGCGCGCAGGAAACCTCCCCGGCGTACACCGTGGACGAATTGCGCGCCCAGATGGAAGCCCACCTCGCGCAGCCGAAATTTTCCGCCGCCCTCTGGGGCATCAAGGTCGTTTCGCTCGACTCCGGCAAAGTCATTTTCGAGCATCACGCCGACCGCCTGATGAGTCCGGCGTCAAACAGCAAACTCTACACCGGCGCGGTGGGTCTGGACCAGTTCGGCGGGGATTACCGCTTTGGGACGCCCGTTTATGCGGCCGGCCAAATCAGTGGTTCCGGCACACTGCGGGGTGATCTCGTCGTGGTCGGGCATGGCGATCCCAGTTGGAATGCGCGGCGGCTGGGCACCAATTTTTGGACCCTGTTTGAACCATTTGTGGCCATTCTCACCCATGCCGGCGTGCGCCGGGTCAGCGGTGACTTGATTGCCGACGCCACGTATTTCCATGGGCAGCCGACGGGCTCGGGCTGGGCGATTGACGATTTGGATGGCGGCGAAGTGGGCATGCTTTCTGCGCTGACGCTGGAAGATAACGTGGCGCAAGTCAGCGTGCGGCCGGGTGCGCGTATCGGCGCCCGCTGCCAGCTTGCGCCATTGCAGCCCGGCACCGGTTTGGTGTTTAGCAATCAAACCGCCACGGTGGCGTCAAATGGCCCCGCCCGGCTGCATTTGTATCGTCCGTCGGATGGGCGGGGAATTTTCATCCTTGGCGAGCTGCCGGCAGGCGGCGACCCGCAGATTCTCGACGTAATGGTGCCTCGGCCGGCGGACTGGTTTGCGGCCGCGTTGAAAGTCGCCCTGGCGCGGCACGGAATCAAGGTGTCCGGCCATGCTCGCGGTCTGGCGTGGCCGGACAACGGGGTCGAGGCCACGGCGAGAGAGGTCAAACTGGGGACGATGTTTTCTCCCCCGCTGCGCGATGTATTGCGCAATTTTATGAAGCCGTCTCAAAATCTCGAGGCGGATACGCTCCTGGCGGATGTGGGCGAAGCGGCGCGCGCCGCCGGCGCCGAGCCGCGGCGGACGTCTGAGGAAGCGGGCTTGGCGGGATTGGATCGTTTTCTCGCCGCCGCCGGCGTCCCGCCGGGCGAAGTGCATTTCGATGAAGGTTCCGGCCTGTCGCGCAACAATCTCACCACGGCCAACGCCACCGTGGCGCTGTTGCAATTCATGGCCAAACACCGCGACGCTCAGGATTTCCTGGACGCGCTGCCGGTGGCCGGCGTGGACGGCACCCTGCGGCGCCGCTTCAAGGACACCGCCGCCGCCGGCAATGTCCGTGCCAAAACCGGCACGCTGCGGTGGGCGAACGCGCTCTCGGGATACGTCACCAACGCCGTCGGCGAGCGGCTCGCCTTCAGCATCATGCTCAACCGCTTTGCCGCCGCCCCCGGCCATAGCGGCCATGACGAAATCAACCCTCTGGTGCTCATGCTGGCGAATTTCTCCGCCCGTACGGACGAGGCTTCGCCGGCCGCGTACGCCCCCTTGGGCACGCTGCTGGTCGGCCCCTTCGACAGCGCGCCGTTTCCGCATCTGGCGCGCGCCGCCGGCCACAAATATCACGAGGATTTTTATTCCGCGGCGGACCATTACTCAGACCGCACGGTGGCGATGTTCATTCCCAAGAATTTCCGGGTGACTGACAAAATTGATTTTGTGGTCCATTTTCACGGCTGGCGGCACGCCGTCGGCGGCACCCTGGCCGAATACAACCTGATCGGACAATTCGCCGGGAGCGGCAAGAACGCCATTCTCATCGTGCCTCAAGGCCCGCGCGACGCGCCGGACTCGTTCGGCGGCAAGCTGGAGGATACCAACGGCTTCAAGGTTTTCCTGGACGAGGCAGTGGCGAAGCTGCGCGCCAGTGGCGCGCTGGCCCGGACAAACTTTGAAATTGGAAGCGTGATCATTTCCGGCCACAGCGGCGGTTATCACGTCATGGCCGCGATTCTGGACCACGGCGGCATGCCCGCCCAGATCCGGGAGGCCTGGCTGTTTGACGCGCTGTATGGCAACACGGAGAACTTTGACGCCTGGCGGAAAAATCAGACCGGCCGCCTGGTGGATATCTACACTGATCACGGCGGCACCCTGCAGGAAACACAGAATCTGATGGCAAATTATCAAACGAACGGCGTCAGCTTTTTTGCGGCGGAAGAGACCAACGCTGTGCCGGACAACCTGCGGACGAATAGAATTGTGTTTCTCCATACCGACCTCCCGCACAACTCCGTGGTGTCCAAGCGCGGCGAGTTCCGTCGCTTCTTGGAAGCCAGTTGTCTGCAAAACCTGCCATGAACAAAACCATCTTCCTATTTCTTTCTGCCGTGCTGATTGCCGGCTGCCACTCCATGCCAACCTCTCAAAAATGCACTGCCCGGTCGCCGGCGAAGCTCGGCGATGAAGTCCTGTTCGAAAAACACCTCGAGCTGATCCGGGGCAAACACGTCGGCTTGGTGACCAATCCGACCGGCCTCGACGGCAAGCTGAACAGCACCATTGACAAGCTGCGCGCAGAGCCGGGCGTGAAGCTCGTGGCGCTCTACGGGCCGGAGCATGGCGTGCGCGGAAATGCCCAGGCCGGCCAATACGTGGCGTTCTATTTCGACGAACACCTGAAGCTCCCGGTGTTCAGCCTGTACGGCCAGACGTACAAGCCGCCGGCGGACATGATGACGAACATTGACGAATACATGCGCACGTTCGACACCCAGCACACCGGCAAGCAGGTCGAGGCGGGCATGATGAATTCCGTGGACGTGATGGTGTTCGACTTGCAGGATGTCGGCACCCGCGTCTATACCTACCTGGCCACCATGGCCAACGCCATGCAGGCCGCGGCGGATGCGGACATCCCGTTCATCGTGCTTGACCGGCCCAATCCCATCGGCGGGGTGGCCATGGAAGGGCCGATTCTCGAGTATCCGGAGTTCAGTTCGTTCATCGGCCTGTATCCCATTCCGCTGCGGCACGGCATGACGGTGGGCGAACTGGCGCAATTGTTCAACGCGCACTTCCTCAAGAAAAAGGCGAAGCTCACCGTGGTGCCCATGGAAAACTGGACGCGCGACGAATGGTTCGATGAGACTTCGCTGCCCTGGGTGCTGCCCTCGCCGAATTTGCCCGCGTTGGAAAGCACCGCGGTCTATCCCGGCCAAGTCATCATCGAGGGCACGAACCTCTCCGAGGGCCGGGGGACGACCAAACCGTTTGAATTGTTCGGCGCGCCGTGGATTGACGGCTTTGTGCTGGCGAAGAAACTGAACGAATTGAACCTCCCCGGCGTCAAGTTCCGCGAGGTGTGGTTCACGCCGACCTTCTCGAAATTCTCCGGCCAGCAATGCGGCGGCTGCCAGTTGCACCTCACGGACCGGAACGCCTATCAATCAGTCGCCACCACGCTGGAGATACTGGCGGCGGTGAAGCAGCTTTACGGCGACAAGCTGGAAATTCACGCCAAGTATTTCGACAAAGTGATGGGCACGGCGTCCGTGCGCGAGGCGCTCGAGCGCGGCGAGCCGGTGTCGAAAATCGTCGCCGGCTGGAAGCCCGGCCTGGAGGAATTCGCCCGGCTGCGCGCGCCGTATCTTTTGTATTGACCGCGATGTGTGCTCAAAATAAAGCGGCGGTGAATCCGTCTCCGTTGCACTCCGACGCGACAAGACCGCGCCGCACTCCAGTCGCTTCGCGAAGTTGGGCGCGTGAGGTGCTCGCGCCAGCGTTTGGAGTGCGGTGGCTTCAGCACCGCTTTCGGGCGGTTGAAGATTTTCCAGGGTCCGTTGGCGGGTTACACCTCCAAAAGCGGCGGTGAACGCGCCGCACTCCAAACGCTTCGCGACGTGGAGTGCGTGTGTCCCTTGTGTCAGCGATTTTAAAAATTATTGATTATGAATGAAACCTTGTTGGCAAATTCCATTCGTCATTCGAGCGCCAAGCCGGGCTTCCGCTCCGTCATTCGTCATTGCGCCGCCCTTCGCTCGCCGGAGACTGCCCTTCGCCCACCGGGGTGGGAGAAGGTGCCCGCAGGGCGGATGAGGGCTGTGGGGAAAGACCATTTTCCAATTTGTCATTTGTCATTCGTCATTCGTCATTGCGGCTTGCTCCTCCTCTGCGCCTCCCTCTTTCTGAGCGGTTGCGCCACGCAGCGCGTTGCCCGGGTGTTTCACCCGGACAAACTGGCGCAGATGGACGCCGCGATTGACGCCGCCATTGCCGCTCATAAATGTCCTGGCGGCGTGTTATGGCTGGAGCATCGGGGCGTGGCCTATCACAAGGCCTATGGCCAGCGCGCGCTCGTGCCGGCCCCCGAGCCGATGACCGAGGACACCATTTTCGACGCGGCCTCGCTGACCAAAGTCGCCGCCACCACGCCCGCTGTCCTGCTGCTGATCCAGCGCGGGCAGATCAAGCTGGATGCCACCGTGGCCACGTACCTGCCGGAATTCACCGGCGAAGGCCGGGAGACGGTCACCGTGCGCGAATTGCTCACCCATACCTCGGGCCTGCCGCCGGACCTCGAAACCAAAACCGACTGGTATGGCCAGCCCGAGGGCCTCCGGAAAGCTTGCGCGGAGAAACTGGACAGCCGCCCCGGCACAGTGTTCAACTACAGCGACATCAATTTTTTCCTGCTCGGCCAGATCGTCCAGCGCGTTAGCGGCCAGCCGCTCGAGGTTTTCGTCCATCGTGAGATTTACCTGCCCTTAAAAATGAATGATACCGGCTACCTGCCGCCGGCCGCTGAGCGCCCGCGCATCGCCCCCACCGAGGTGGTGGATGGCAAACCGTGGCGCGGCGTGGTTCACGATCCAACCGCCCGGAAGCTGGGCGGGGTGGCGGGTCACGCGGGCTTGTTCACCACGGCCTCCGATCTGGCGCGGTACTCGCGGATGCTGGTCAACGGCGGCAAGCTGGACGGCGTCCGCCTGTTCACGCCGGAAACGGTGAAGCTGATGACCACCGTGCAGACGCCGCCGGATATGTCCGCCAAGCGCGGCCTGGGGTGGGACATTGACACCGGCTTCAGCGGGCCGCGGGGGACAAAATTCCCCATTGGCTCCTACGGGCACACCGGTTGGACCGGCGGCTCAGTGTGGATTGATCCGGGTTCAAAGACGTTTGTGATTTTCCTGTCCAACCGCAACCATCCGACCGAGGCTGGCAACGTGCTTCCCTTGCGCCGCCGCCTCGGCACGCTGGCGGCGGAAGCCGTGGTGGATCTCGATTCGGCCCATTGATCAGGCCGCATTGGGAAACATTCAACATTCAATGCCCAACTCTGAAGTGTTCGAGCGCCGGTCTCCGACCCGGCTCGTTCGATGTTGGGCGTTGAATGTTGAATGTTTTTGGGTTTTGTCCGCAGCGTGAGGGCAGGCAGAGAGGGCTTGAAAATTGCGGCGTTATCGAGGTTGGGTCGTGCGGCGAGTTGGGACAACTCGCGGTCCGAGGGCGGTGTTCGCGGGGCGTGGATTGTCTCAATCATCCGAAATAGCCGAAGGGCAGGGGTTTCACGCGACTTGCCAGCCCCGTGGTTCTGGTTCTGTCGAAAGTGAAATGTGGGCCGGTCGCCGCCATTTCGGAGCCGGGTTGAAACCAGCCGGGGCGGCGCCCGGCGCTATATTTCAAGCCTTTTTCCGGCTCAAAAAATGCCACCTTGCGCAAAACAAAACACCATCCGATGCGGCCGGAAACTTCGCTTAAGATTTTCCCGCAACCACCGGCGGAGGCAGGCCACGCATAAACGCAATGCTACTGCGAATCATTGCTTGCGCTTTTGTAACAAGGATTACGAAAATATATCAATTTATGTTTTCGAATGCATTATTTTTCAAATTCTTGTTGCAATCCGGCGGGTCGGGGCGTAAAAGTATTTCAGGTTTTTAATAATTGAAAACCTCACCGTGCAAATCATCAACCAAATGTTCGCGGCAAACCCCCACTGCATAGGAGAACTATGAAGAAAATCCTCACCCCCCTGACTCGTCGTATTCTGCTGGCTGGCGCGCTGTTGCTGCCTATGATCCCCACCGCCTTGCAGGCGGCACCCTATGCATCCAGCGTCAGCTACAGTGCCGCCACCAACTACGTTTCGTTTTATCTGAATGAAAACGGTGGCACTGTGGTCGTCACTTACGAGGATGGCAGCACCAACGCCAACTACGATGGCTTCACCGCCGGCACGAATCTGCTTTCCGGCCAATACAGCTTCAGCTTGAGCGGCCACACTACCTATTCCATTGCCGTATCTAAGGTGGGGCCTGGTGTCGGGGGGTTGGCGCCAAGCGTCATGCAGAACACAAATTCGAGCGTCTATTCCACAAACCATGTTCTTTTCGGTTGTGGCGATGGTCGCGGGGTGGCCGTCAATGCGAATCCCACCTCGCCCTACTTTGGCCGGGTTTACGTTTCGCGAGGCGGCACGGCTAGTTCTCAAACCGTCCTTTATGATATTAATCCTGACGGTTCGCTCAGTACTGCCGGGGCCGCGGGCAGCACCGCAGGGATATCTTGGTCAACGGAGGCTCACGTCGTCAGCCCTGACCGGATTTCGGTGGCGCCGAATGACCTCTTGGTGGTGGCAGATTGGTCCATCGCCAATGCCGGCGTCTGGTTGATTGACCCCAATCTGGTGACGAATCAACTGCTCCTAGGCCCAGTCGGAACCACGGCCAATCCAAGTGTGCATTCGGGTGAAGAAGGCCGTCCGGTGTTGTTGGGCAATCTGGCGACCGGTGCGACTCTGCTAACGATAGATTCTGACACGCCTTCCACCGCTCCCGGTTCCATCCTGGCATATTCCAACATCACGTCGTCCGCACTTTCCTCTGGAAATGGATGGCAAAATGTGCCGGATTTTGTTGGGCCGCAAGTCACGCTGAACTACAATCAAAACATTGGGCAAGGTTTCTATTTCTGCCCCAGTTTATCCGTGGATCCCGTGAGTGGAAATATTTTTTCGGGTGAGTTCAGAAGTGGCGTGAGTGCGGGTGATCTGGCGGCGGTGCAAGTCTATGATCCCACTCTCCACACCCAGCTCTGGAATTCACGATATAACGGGGGTAATTCCGATTATTTCTTTACCGCCTCTTCGGGGACAATCGGCGCTGGCAGCCCATGTAATCCCAGTGATACGGCGGTTTCGCCAGACGGCAAATACCTGGCTGCGGCGAACGTTGACGGCCATGTGACCATTTGCGCGCTGACCAATGGCATTCCTAATGTCGCAACGATTTACACGATCGAGCCTGACCGATTTACTGCCATCGGGAGCTATGCGGAGGGTAATGAAGTGGCTTGGGACTTAGCCGACAATCTTTATATCCTCAGTGTTAATAATTACGGCCTAAAAGCGTTTACGTTGGGCCTGAACACCACCGCCACCACGATCGGCACTGCCAGCGGAACCACCTCGTTTAATCTGGCGCTTTTGAACACCTTTGTTTCGGTATACGCGACCAACCCCTCTCCCGCTGTCATCTCGCAGAATAACACCTACGGCAACCCGACGAACGGTTATTTCACCCTCGTCCGTTCCGGTCCCAGCTTGAGCGGGTCGTTGACAGTAAATCTTACCTATAGCGGCACGGCTACCAACGGCACCTACACCACCGGCTCTGCTGGCACGGTCGTTTTTGCCCCAAACCAAACCACCACCAATATTCTTATCACGGCGGTGACCGATGGTAAGCCCCGGCTGACCACCTATCTGACCTTGACCGCGGCGCCATCCAGCGCTTATTCCCTGGTCGGTGGGGGATCAGCCACG
>Ga0302320_10005039_pt1 | contig 29765 bp, 21 predicted proteins | sample Bog_T0_3_FD_202130 | JGI IMG/M metagenome (GOLD analysis project Ga0302320, IMG submission 202130) | Peat permafrost microbial communities from Stordalen Mire near Abisko, Sweden - Bog_T0_3 | ecosystem: Environmental > Terrestrial > Soil > Wetlands > Peat | place: Sweden: Abisko, Stordalen Mire...
GGCCCCGCGCCGACCTATGATAACATGATCCAGCAGAGGGATATCCACTGCGGCAGCGGCCTCCCTTAACTGCCTTGTGAGTTGGATATCCGCGGCACTCGGAGATGGATCTCCTGACGGGTGGTTATGGGCGCAGACCACCGCTGCTGCAGATTCCCTGATCGCAGACCGGAAGACCTCGCGCGGATGGGCGAGCGCCGCCGTGGCGATGCCAGAGGAGACTTCAACGCGCTTGCGCAGGCGGTTGCGACGGTTGAGGCACAGTACCCAGAACTTTTCCACCTCAAGTCCGGCGGCGACGGCCTCGAGGTGTGCGGCGATCAAGTCGGCGCGGTTCAGGATCGAGGCTTCGCAGAGAGGGAAGGTTATTGCCCGGCGCGCAACCTCCATCGCTGCGACGAGTTGGAGGGCTTTAATCCTCCCTATCCCTCTGAGGTTCCTGAAGTCAGCCTCGTTCCAGGTGAGGAGCCCGGCAAGCGAACCCGCCTCTGAAATCAGGCGGGACGACACCGTGAGGACGTCCTGACCCCGGGTGCCGCTGCGCAGCAGCAGTGCCAGAAGCTCCGAGTCGCTCAGGGCCGCGGCTCCAAGCCGCTCGAGGCGCTCCTGGGGGCGTTCGCCAGCAGGAAGCACGGAGAGGCGGTTCTGTGGGTATTGGGCGCTGCCTATTGCCGGAGAATTCGGAAAGTTCACGGTAACAGGCCACCATGCCGAGTTGCCTGAGATAAACAATCAAATTAGACATGACTAACATCGCATTATGTTGCTAGAGGCGGTCGCTAACCTGGGCTCATGCCTAGTCGGCGGCGGGTTGCAGCCGGTGTGCGGTTGGGGGGCCCTCCCGCTCCCGGTGAACCCCTTTCGCCCGGTCCCGAGGGTCGTAACCCTTGCTTCACGCAGGATCGTTGTGGCGTTCCATGGAGGGGGGATTTCCCGCCCCAATGCCGCGTCAAGCCGTGCGCAGCAGGCGTGTGTTTGCCCTCGGCGGATCAGGCTGCGCCAGACAGACCCGAGGCTGCGCCATTTCCTGCAAGGGAACGAGCGGGCTTAAGGCCCCAGGGCCCGGGTCAGAAGTGCTTCACGTAGCCGTTACGGCGAAGCCTCTCAAGCCAACGGTCTTCGGTCTCCCGGCTCATCTGCTGCACCAGGATCCGCTCAATTTGGTCGCGCACGTCGTCCAGCGCCTGGATGCCTGCGTACTTGCGGTCATCGGCGTAGAGGAGGAAGCAGCCCTCGGGAAGAATGACGGGATCGGAGCATTCGCCCTTCTTAACGCCGAAGAGGGGCTCGCTAAACTCCGGCTTCAGGTCGGATCTCTTCATCCATCCCCAGTCTCCTCCCTTTCCACGGCGTGAGTCGGAGCTGTATTCCTTGGCAAGGTCCTCAAATTTCTCGCCTGAACGCAGGCGCAGGAGGATGGCCTCCGCTTTGCCTTTGAGCTGACCGTCGGCCTCTCCGGCGCCTCTTGAAAGCTGGATCAGCCTCAGATGGACGCTGTCGTCCTGGTAGAAGCGGTCCTTGTTCTCCTTGTAGTACTGCTCGATTCGGACGGGGCTCACGATGCTCTGCGACTTGTGCTGCTGGTGCATCATGTAGTTGTAGATGATGTCCTCCTCGGTCTCCCTGCGGTAGTCTCTCATCGTCGTCCCGCGGGCGCGCAGGTAGGCGAGGAACTTCGAGCGGTCGTTGTCGAACTGGTCTGTGAGCTGCTCGGCGATCGCATTATCGACAAAGCTCGTGGGGACATGTTTCTTATCGTCCTTCTGGAAATCTTTGATAATTAACACCCTATCAATCAGATTTTGAATCGCGTTGTCCTGGAGCGCCTCCAGCTTCTGGTTGAACTCCTGCTCGTTGCGGGCCTCTCGTTGGAGCTGTGGGATCAGGGGCGTCACCTCGCGCCGGACGTCATCCACCGTGATGATCTTGTCCTCAGCAATTGCAGCTATCCCATTGGCAAAGCGCAAGTTGAGATTGTCTTCGGGTTGTGCAAACTGCGCGAAGCCCGATGAGGCAAGCAGGGAGGCGACTAATGCAGCGTAAACGCCGCGGGATGGGGTCATGGATTCGGCAGATTGTTCAAAAAGGCGATAATCTCCTTTAACCGTAGATGGGCTCTCGGTGCGGTCAACCTTGGAAACCGGGTTCCGATCATAACCCAGTCATCATGTTTGCCGCTCCCGCGAAGGCACTTCAGGCGGTTGGATTCCGATTCGACGGACAGAATGCCCTTTTGTTCCGCGAGCACGCGGATCTCGGTGATTTGAAGCAACGTGCGCACCTCGGGCCCCGGTTTGCCAAAGCGGTCCTTGAGGTCGGCTTCGATCTGGCTGACGGCCTGCACGGAGTCGGCCATGGCAAGGCGCCTGTACTGTTCGATCCTAAGGCGGGTCTCACCGATGTAGGCGGAGGGGATTCGCGCCTGAATCCGTTCGACCTCTGCGCCCAAGTTGCGGTCCTCGGCGTCCTTGAGCGCCGTGTAGCCGTCCTCCCTGCGTCCGAGCTGCGACGTGTCGGCTGAGCCCCCTTCGCCGACAAAAATAAAATCGAGCTTCACGTTGGCCCTTATCGCGGCCGCCGATTTCTCCCCCTTCAGGCGCGCGACCGATTGCCGCAGAAGTTGGCAGTAGAGCTCAAAGCCGACTCCCACGATGTGGCCGCTCTGCTCGGGGCCGAGCAGGTTGCCCGCACCCCTCAGCTCCAGGTCGCGCATCGCTATCTTGAACCCGGCGCCCAGCTGGGTGTGCTGGCGCAGGCTGTTCATTCGCTGGCGGGCGGCGTCGAGCAGGCGAGTGTGCCGATGGAGCAGGAGGTAGGCATAGGCCTGGTACTTGAAACGGCCCACGCGCCCACGCAGCTGGTAGAGCTGCGAAAGCCCGAAGCGGTCTGCGCCCTCGATGATCAGGGTGTTGCAATTGGGTATGTCCAGGCCGCTCTCGATGATCGTCGTGCAGATCAGCACGTTGAACCGTCCTGCGACAAAGTCGGTCATCACGCGTTCGAGACCGGAGGCGTTCATCTGGCCATGGCCTACGCCGAAGGTCAGGTCGGGCATGAGCTCGCGCAGTCGCGCGGCCACCTTGTCGATCGTGCCGACGCGGTTGTGCAGGTAGAACACCTGACCGCCGCGGCGCATCTCAAGGCGGATCGCGTCGACGACGATCTTCTCGTCGTAGGTCTTCACGATGGTCTGGATGGGGTGCCTGTTGACCGGCGCCGTGTCGATTACGCTCATGTCGCGGGCGGTGGTGAGGGCGAGGTAGAGGGTCCTCGGTATCGGCGTGGCGCTCATCGAGAGCACGTCGACGGTGGCCCTCATCGACTTGAACACCTCCTTGTGTTTCACCCCGAAGCGCTGCTCCTCGTCAATGATGACAAGCCCCAGGTCCTTAGGCACCACGTCCCTCTGCAGAAGGCGGTGGGTGCCGACCAGTATGTCGACGCCTCCCTTGCCGAACGCCTCGAGAATCGTCTTCTGCTCCGGTCGCGTGCGGAAGCGGCTGAGCATCTCAATTGCGACCGGGTAGCCGGCCATGCGCTCGCGGAACGTGTTGAGGTGTTGCTGCGCGAGGACGGTTGTCGGCACCAGGACGACCACCTGCTTGCCCGATTGCACGGCCTTGAAGGCGGCCCTGACAGCAACCTCCGTCTTGCCGAACCCGACGTCGCCGCAGATCAGGCGGTCCATGGGCCTTGTGCGCTCCATGTCGCGCTTGGTCTCCTCGATCGCCTTGATCTGTCCCGGGGTCTCGGTGAACGGGAAGGAGGCCTCGAACTCGCGCTGCCATTCGCTGTCTGCGGGATACTCGAATCCCGCCTGTGCTTCGCGGCTGGCCTGCACTCTCAAGAGCTCCGCTGCAAGGTCGACCGTCGCCTGCTCGACCGCCCGGCGAGCCTTTTCCCAGCGTCCGCTGCCTATCTTGCCGAGTTTCGGCTTGATCCTGCCCAGGCCCACGTAGCGGCTGAGGAGATGGGATTCCTGTAGGGGAACGTGCAGGGTCACTGCCTCGTCGAACTCGACCGATATCACCTCGCGCAGCCCCTGGGCCGTCTCGATCTTGGTCACTCCCCGGTAGAGAGCGATCCCGTGCTGGAGATGGACCACAAAGTCACCCTCCACGAGCTCGGAGAAGTCGAGAAGCTGGTCGACCTGAGCGACGGATGCGCGGGCGCGACCGCCCGCCGAGCCCCGCCGTGCCCTCTTCCTGCCGAAAATCTCCGTTTCGGTGACGAAGACCAGACCCCTTCTGCCGCCGCCGATCGCGAGCCCGGCGCCGGGCCGGTAGGTGACCTTGAACCCCTCGTTCGGGTCGCCGCGCAGGAACAGGGGATCCAGACCCGCGAGGGCGGGGTCCGCCGCGAGGATCTCCTTCATCCTTTTCTGCTCGCCCTCCTTGGACGCGGCCAGCGCTATTGCGTAACCCTGGCTCTTCCAAATGCAGAGCTGCGCCAGGAACGCGCGTCGGGCGTCCTCCTCCGCATCGAGCCGCTCGCGCGCCAGAAGCGTCTCCGCTGGCAGCTGGCGGTGGTGCTCGAGGCTCTCGGTGTCCCAGACGACCTCGCTCGCCGGCTCGGAGAAGACCTCGGCGGCCTCGTCGATCTCGGAGAGCCCATGCACCGCACCGCACGACGCGAGCAGAGCCCCAAGTCCTCCGGAGTCCTCTGCCGCGAACGCCCTGAACTCTTCCTCGAGGGCCGCGGGCTCTACGAGCACCAGCTGGGTGCCCGCCCCCAGGTAGTCCGATATCCCCGTCCTCGCGGGCTCGAAGCGCAGCCGCGGCGAGGCTGCCACCGAGATCCGCTCAACCCGGGCCCCGGAACGCTGGGTTACCGGGTCAAATGCGCGGATGTCCTCGATATCGTCGCCGAAGAAGTCGAGCCGGTAGGGCTCGGTTGCCGTCACCGGATAGATGTCGACGATCCCGCCTCGGATCGCGTAGTGGCCCGGCGACTCGCAGACGGCTTCGCTGTCGTAGTCGAGCGCCCTGAGCCGCTCTAGGACCTCTGTAAAGGGCTGGCGGGAGCCGCGCGTGAGCACGATCTCGCTCTCGGCGTACTTCTCGAGGGAGGGAACGGGCTGCAACAGCGACGTCGGCGTCGTGAAGACCGCCAGCGGCCCGGAGGTCCCGCCTCCGCGCTCGAGCGCCTCCCTCAGCTTCGAGAGGACCGTGAGCCTGTCACCGGAGGCCGCGAACGCCTCCCTCATGTCCCGACTGTCCGGCATCGACTCGGGGAATACAAGCGCCCCCACGCGGGCCGCCCCCGGACGCACCTCGGAGAAGAATTTCACATCCTCGGCGAGCTGGCCGGCCAACTTCAGGTCCTGAGCGACAACGAGCCAGACCGCGGAGGGCTGGCCGCGCATCGCCTCGGCGATGACGGCGGCGCGGGCAGCCGGGCACACGCCGACGATCTTGTGCCTCGCGGCTCCGCTCATGGGCCCGTGGCCTCGGATGCGAGCGTGGCAAGGGCGTTCTTGGCAGCGTCCTCCTCGGCTAGCTTCTTGGAGGTCCCGCGTCCCGAGCCTATCCGCCGATCAAGCAGAAATACCGCGACCTCATAGAGGCGCTCGTGGTCGGCGCCCTCGGTTCCAACGACCTCGTATCGTATTGCCTGGTTGCCGTGCATGGGCTGCACGATCTCCTGGAGGCGGCCCTTCGGATTCGCATGGCCCTCGAGCGCGGCAAGGCGACCCGCGAGGTCGCCGTAGATCCCCAGGACCACCGCGCGGGCTTTTTCGATCCCGCCGTCCATGTCCACAGCCCCCACAAGGGCCTCGAAGGCGTCCTCGAGCGCGGCGTCGCGCCCGCGCCCGCCCGAAGCCTCCTCGTTTGCCCCAAGCCGCAGGAAGCTGTCCAGCCCGACTTCTCTGGCGAGAAACGCCAGAAACTCGCCCTTGCCCAGCATGGCCCGGCGCTTTGTGAGCTCCCCCTCACGGTCCTGGGGATAGAGAGAAAAAAGCGCCTCTGTAAGGACGAGCTGCAGCACGGAGTCACCCAGGAATTCCAGGCGCTGGTTGTTGCCGGGCGCCTCTGGGTTGTCCTGCAGCCACGACGCGTGAGTGAGCGCACGCTCCAGCAGGGCCGCGTCATGGAAGGCGTAGCCGATGCGCTGCTGGAGGCGTCCCAGGTCCTCGGTCATGAACTGGCGCTGGTGTAGCGCAGCAGGCCCCTCCTGAAGACGAGAACCGCGAAGAAAAGCCAACCAAGCGTCGCCGCGCAGAGGCCGGCGGCCCACGAGAGCTGGAAGCCGTGGAGCAGCACGCGCGCCGGGGCGTTGCTCACAACGACCACGGGCAGGATCCAAACGAAGACAAGGCTCGCCAGACCGCGGAAGGCCTCCCTCGGGAGCCGCGAAAACTCCATAAGCGTGAAGTAGCTTCCCTCGATGCCCTGGGAGCTCGTGATCCAGAAGGCGAGCGACATGGCGATCACCAGCGCCCCGTAGTGGATCACCACGCCGCACGCCACCATGAGCGCGTAGAGGGCGATGTCCCCGAAGCCAGGGTGAATCCCCAGCTTTCTGGCTGAATAGGCCACCAGCGCGGCTGCGACAACCGAGTTGATGAGGCCGTCCAGCTCGAGCTTTCGCGTCGAGGCCATGAAGAGCGGATCGCCGGGCTGGGCCAGGGTGAAGTCGAACAGGCCGCTCCTGATGTTGCGGCCCATCTCGAAGATACCGCTCCAGAAGAACCCCATAAGGAAGCGTTGGATCAGCATGGAGGTGCCGACGAGGATGAGCATTTCGTACAGGCTCCATCCTGCGACCGTGCGCGTGTGGCTGTAGATCACGCCGACCATGACGACATTGACCGATATCCAAAGCAGCTCGACCACGGCCCAGATGAAGAGGTCCCCGCGAAACATGGTCGCTCGAACGAGCGAGTAGCGCGCGCTCGCGGCCCATATCTTAAGGTAGTGCGTCATCGTCCCCATGGTGTGCTCAACCGCCTGCCGCGGTGTGGTGCTTTAGTCCGCGCCGCCAAATCGCCTCGGCCACGCAGACCAGAATGAACGCCCAAAACGCCTGGATCGCCAGTCCCTGCAGCGCAAAGTCGAGCCCCTGCCTGCCCGTGAGGATCGATGCCGGGAAGTACGCCTGGTAGAAGAAGGGAAGGAAGCGCAGGACGCTGAAGACCGAGTGGGGGAGGAGGTCCAGGGGGAATATCTGGCCACCGAGCAGGTTCTCGACGGCCATCGACAGGATGACGAATCCCTGGATGTCGAGGAACCAGAAGGCGAGCAGACCGAAGCAGTATGCGATGCTGAACTGGATGATCGCTGTAAGCCCCATGGCGGGGATCCCGAGCGCGATGCGCCATCCTTCATGCGGGAAGTCGAGGTAGCCCCTGAAGAAGGGGACCGCGAGGAGCAGGGCCAGCAAGCCGAATGCCCCGGAAACCACGCGGGCTGCGGCGAAGACGCTCAGGCGGTAGGCGAAGTAATTGATGGGCTTGAGGAGGAACTGGTTGATCAGGCCGTTTCGGATGTCCTCGCTGATCTGGTAGTCCTCATTGAAGGCGCCGATGAAGAACTGCAGGATGAAGATCGTGACGAAGTAGGTGAGGGTCTGCGCGAACGAGAAGCCTCCCACGTCCGCTTTGCCGGCAAACACGGCGCCCCAGAGGATGAAGACTACGAGCAGGTGGCAGAACCAGAACAGGCTCCTCACCGCGTAGTTCCAGCGGTAGATGAGGTTGCTCTGCAGCCCGATGACGAACGCGTGGCCGTACTTGATCATAGCCCGAAGCGGGTGATCACCTCGGCCGCCAGGTTCCTGTAGGCGGCGCTGCCGGGGCTGGCGGGGTCGTAATCGAAGATGGTCTTCCCGAAGCTCGGGGCCTCGCTCAAACGCACCGTGCGCGGTATCACCGACGAGAAAATCTTGTCGGGCATGTGAGTGCGCACCTCGTCGACGACCTGCTTTGCGAGGCTCAAGCGGGCGTCGAACATGGTCATCACGATTCCGCCAAGCTCGAGACGCGGGTTGATCCCCGCGCTCTTCAGGCGCTCGACGTTGCGCAAGATCTGTCCGAGCCCCTCGAGAGCCATGTATTCGCATTGCAGCGTGATGAGGAGAAAGTCGGCTGCGGCCAGGCTGTTCATCGACAGCAGCCCCAGGGCGGGCGGGCAGTCGATGATGATGGCCTTGTATCCCCCGGATGCCACGACCGGCTGCAGCACGCCGCGCAGCTTCATCAGGTAGTTTTCCATCTGGGAAAGCTCGATCTCCGCAGCCGCGAGGTCCTCCTCGCTGGGTATGATCGCCAGGTGCTCGTAGGCCGATGGGGTGATCAGGGAGAATGCGTCCCCCTCGCCGTGCAGCGCTGCGTAGAGGCTCCTGCCCTCCTGTTTCTCGATCCCTAGGGAGCTTGTCGCATTGGCCTGGGGATCGAGGTCGACCAGCAGGGTGTGGATCTTTCTCTGGGCAAGCCCCGCCGCTAGGTTGACCGCGGTCGTGGTCTTGCCGACGCCACCCTTCTGGTTGGCGATTGTGAAGACGGTTGTGGCCATTGGGTGCATTCTCGTTTTTCGAACGCCATGGCGTCAATTCTCGGCGCAAGGCGTTCGGTCTTGACCATGGACCCTCCTTGGCTGGCATCTGGAGTCGTGGACCCCATCTCCAACCTGTCCTCGAAACCCATACCCGCACGCGAGCGCCTGATCCTGGCTCTGGACGTGCCCGGCATCGACGAGGGCAAGCGCTGGGTCGAGCGGCTGGGCGACTCGGTTCAATTCTACAAGCTCGGGCTGCAGTTCCTCATGACCGGCCAGTACTTCGACATGATTGACTGGCTCGACGCACAGGGGAAGAAGGTGTTCGCGGACATCAAGTTTTTCGACGTGCCCGAGACCGTGAAGCTCGCCGTCGAGCAGCTGGCGAAGCGCAAGGTCGCCTTTGCCACCGTCCACGGAAACGATCCGATGATCGAGGCTGCCGTCTCCGTGAAGGGCAATCTTAAGATCCTCGCGGTCACGGTCCTTACGAGCCTGGACCGGGGCGATCTGGACGACCTCGGGTTCCAGTGCGATCCCGAGGATCTGGTGCTTTCCAGGGCGCGCCGGGCCCTGAAGCTGGGGTGCGATGGCGTCATCTCTTCGGGGCTGGAAGCGGCCCGGCTCAGGGGCGAGCTCGGGTCCAACTTCCTGGTCGTCAGCCCCGGTATCCGGCCGGTCGAAAACAGGCCGTCCGACGACCAGAAGCGCACGGTCGACGTCGAGGACGCCTTCCTGCGGGGAGCCGACTACATCGTCGTGGGCAGGCCTATCCGGCAGGCGGCCGACCCGCGCGCCAAGGCCGAGGAGATCCAATCCAAGATCGCCGGCCTTTTCCGCTCCTGATACCATGAGAGCGTCCCGCTTCTTCCTGGCTTTTGCAATGAGCGCAACGGCCGGGTGGTGCGCATCGCCCATCGTCGGCGCGACGATGCCCGGGCTGCAGGCGGACGGAGCCAATCTCCTTCACAACCAGTGGCCGATCCGCCCGGTGGGCCGCCAGGTCGAGCTGGGAGACTTTCCCGTGGCCATGGCGATCGACCCCGAGGGCCGGCTGGCGGCCGTGCTCCACGCGGGCTACGGCACGCACGGGGTGAGGGTGATCAACATCGCTTCGGGCGCCATGGTCGCCTCGGCGCCTCTGAATGAGGCGTTCTGCGGCGTGGCATTTTCCGGGGATGGCAGGACCATTGTCTGCAGCGGTGGAAGCGAGGGGGTCCTGCACCCCTTCTCGCTTGGGAAAGGGGGGGGGCTTAAGGCTCTCCCAGACGTCCGGGTCGCAGGCCGGGACGATCCGGGCGTTGTGGCAGGCTTTGCACTGTCGGCCAACGCCAAGGCGGCCGTGGTCGCCCTGTCGTACGACAACCGGGTTGTGAGGGTGGACATGGCGTCGGGCTCCCTCGCATGGACCGCCAGCCTTGGGGTGTCGGTGCGAGAAGGAGAGCGGGTGTCCAAGGATCCCGGTGCCCCGAATGACGTGCTTGGGGGCAATGAGCTGGCGCCCGACGTGGACCCGCTCAACGTGGCATGGGACGAGCGGCGCGGACGCGCCTACGTGAGCCTGTGGGGCGAATCCTCGGTGGCCGTCCTCGACACGGCTGACGGGCGCGTCCTTGGCCGCTGGCGCACGGGGCTGCACCCCAATGAGCTGGTCCTGGCCCCGGACGGCCGCCTGTTCGTCTCGAATGGCGGCCTCAACACGGTGACCGTGCTCGACTCCTCCGATGGGAGGGTCAGCGAGGTGCTTACGTCGTTTTCTTCGCCGGGCGACCTGCCTGGCGCGACGCCGGACAGCCTCGCCCTCTCGCATGACGGCTCGAGGCTCTTCGTTGCCAACGCCTACACCAACACCGTGGCCGTCTTCGACGTGAGCGAGAAGGGCAAGGGCCGCGCCCTCGGCTTCATCCCGACGGGCTGGTTCCCGACGTCAGTCAGGCTCACCCCGGACGACCGGACGCTGCTCGTCGTGAGTGCGCGCGGCCTCACGGCGAAGCCCAGCGGCGGCTCCGGCAGGCCTTGGACCAAGATCGCGGGCCTGTACCCGGGATCCCTGGGGATCGTGGACTTGGGCAAAGGGGATGCGTTCGGGCGCTCGCTGTCGGAATGGACGGCGCTTGCGCAGCGCTGCAGGCCGGCTGCGCCTGCACAGGCGCAGCCCGGCGACCCGATTCCGGCGCGTGTCGGGGATCCTTCGCCGATCCGCTATGTCGTCTACATCATCAAGGAGAACCGGACGTACGACCAGGTGCTCGGCGACATGCGGGAGGGCAACGGGGACCCGTCGCTTTGCCTCTTTCCCGAGCGCGTCACGCCCAACGTGCACGCGATCGCGCGTAAGTTCGTGCTCCTCGACAACTTCTACGCGAACGCCGAGGTGAGCGCGAGCGGGCACGAGTGGAGCATGGCCGGCTATTCCTCCGAGTTTGTCGAGAAGTCGTGGCCCGTGAACTACAGCCACGGGGACTCGGGCACCCACGTCCCGTACCCCGCCGAGGGGTTATTTGTTGCCGCTGTGCCGGCGCTCGGCTACCTCTGGGACCGCGCCGCCGAGGCCGGGGTCACCTACCGCAGCTACGGCGAGTTCACCGTGATCACCGACCGGCTTGAATTCCCCGTCCGCACCAACATGGCCGCCCTGAAGGGCCACCTCGACCCGGCCTACGTCGGCTGGAACATCGCCTACCATGACCGTGACCGGGCGGCGGAGTTCATCGCGCAGCTTCGAGGCTACGAGGCCTCGGGCGACATGCCGCGCCTGCAGATCATGCGACTGCCCCAGGACCACACCGCCGGCAGGAGGGCGGGCTCCTGGACGCCCGAGGCCATGGTTGCGGATAACGACGAGGCGCTGGGAAGGGTGGTCGAGGCGCTCAGCCGCTCCAGATTCTGGGGGCAGACCGCGGTGTTCGTCGTCGAGGATGACGCCCAGAGCGGGCCGGACCACGTCGACGCGCACCGCACCGAGGCGCTGGTCGCGGGCGGCTACGTTCGGCGCGGCGCCGTCGACTCGACGGCGTACACGACCTGCTCGATGATCCGCACGATTGAACTCATCCTCGGGCTCAAGCCCATGTCGCAGTTTGATGCGGCCGCATCGCCCATGAGAAGCTGCTTCCAGCCCGCTCTGGACCTGGGCGGCTACCACGCGGTTGCCGCCGGCATCGATACCGACGCCAGGAACCCGTCGAAAGGCAGGGCTGCTGAGATCTCCGCCCATTTCGACCTGTCCGCCGAGGACAGGATCGACGAGCAGCTTTTCAACCGCGTAATCTGGTCGGCCGTGCGCGGGGAGGACTCGGTGATGCCCGCACCGGTGCACGCCGCCTTTGTTCGCGAACTTCCGGGAGCCGACGACGACGGGGACTAGGCCCCGGTCAGCCGCCGTCTGGAGGCTCGAAGGAGATGGGGTTTATTCCCTGCTGCCTGCAGAGTGAGATATCCACGATGGAGTACTGGGACGTTCCAACAAAGGGGAGCGTCGCCTGAAGCTCCTTGGCGCCCTCTGCGGCGGCGGCGGGAAAGCTCGACTGTCCGAGGAGGGTCGTCTCGAAGGCGATGATGCGGCCCGAGTCCGGGGCGTCGTAGAACCCCGCGAAGCAGTGGCCGGGCCTGAAGAGCAGCACCGGCCTCAGCCCGATGCGCCGCAGGATCGAGCAGAACAGCACCGAGGCGTCGACGCAGTTGGCGCCCTGCTCGTGGACGGACTGGTCGAGGAAGCGCACGTACTGGGTCGAGACGAGCGGCGAGGTGCCGCTGTCGGTCGCGACATTGACATAGCTCAGCCCGCGCGCGGCCAGGGCGTCCCAGATCGCCTGCACCTGCGCCGCCAGGCCCTGGGCGCCCGCCTGGTAGCCGCTGAACGAGTGCACGCCCCCGCCCGCGATCGCCTCCTGAAGGAGCCTGCTGATCCAGGGGTGGTCCTCGTTGACGAACGCCGCAAAGCACACGCTCGTGTCCTGCCACTGCCCCGTGGAGGAGATGAAGATGCGCGAGACCGCCTCGTTGACCGAGTGGACCGTGCACAGGACCGTTGCTTCAGCCGCCTGCCGGCCGTCGATCAGTAGCGTCGCCACGAAGCTCTGCGGCTGCATCTGCGTGGTCCTCCTGAGCAGGTCGAAGTTCCACGGCAGCTCCGGGTTGAGGACTGCGTTGGCGTTGCCGGCTCTCACCTCGGCCTGCAGCGGCTGCAGGAAGAGAGACGAGTCGATGCGCAGCTGAAGCGTCCCCCTCTCCGGCAGGTTATGAAGCCCCACCGAAAGGCACCGCAGGTACTCCGGGTACGCAGCCCCGAAGGAGAGGAGCAGGGAGGGGTAGATGTTGTTCTGGAAGGAGGCCGATAGCTCGCACGAGACGGGCGCCTGCTCGGCACTGGAGGCCTCGTCAGGGGCGTTCGCGGCTGGAGCCTGGGCGGCCGCCACGGCGGGGGATGGCGCGGGACGGCCTTTGCCGATGAACATTCCGATCCTGACTCCGGCCGCCAGGATGAGCAGCGGTAAGACCAGGTAGCGCGTCACCGCGCTCATTCTTGCCCTTTTGGGCCCCGGCGTTGGTTGGTCCCTCATGCTTTGCCTTGCGATACCGTGGATGACGGCGCGCGCAGCCTGAAGTTTCTTTCTTGCATGTGCAATGCAGGGGTATCAAACGGCCTTTCGCCCATATGATCCGCAAGGCCCGCAAAATGATGATGTTTGCCCTCCTGGGGGCGGTGTTGACTACGGGATGCACGCAGCTGACGACCCGCGAGCTCCCGAACGTGCCCATATGGAAGTACAAGCACGTCTTCGTGCAGGAGCGCCTCGTCGACAACTATGGCGTTGCCGAGGACATCGCCAAGGAGCTTCGGGCCATGGGATACGACGCCTCCGCGGGCGCCATGACCATGATGCCGCGCGGGACGGAGCTGATCGTGTCTTACGACGACATGTGGGCGTGGGACTTCAGCATCTACATGATCGAGTTCGACATCCAGGTGAGGTCGGCCCGCACCGACAAGATCGTGGCGGTGGGGCATTATTTCAGGCCAAACATGGTCTTCGGTCATCCGCCCGACGCGATGATACGCGAGCTGCTCAACAAGATGTTCAAGCACGCGTGATTCGATCGGTCGTCCGGCCGGGCCGAAGGGTCGTGGCTCATGACGAGCAGGTCGTGCACGGGGGCCGGGGTGAGACCCCGGGCGCCGGGGGAGGCTTCGACGGGAGGGTTGCGGCGCGTCGTTCTGGGTTTTCCTTCGTGTGTGTTCATTGGGAGCTGCGGTTTGGCTCCGCTCCCGGGCCCTCGCCACATGGGGGCAAAAAAAATCCCCCCCGGCTAGAGCACCGGAGGGGCGGATCCTTTGTCTGCGATCAGAACCCCCGGGGCCAACCAAGCGACGAGACGATGACGACGACCGCCCTGGAAAGGGCGACGCTGGCAGCGGACGGGGCCTGTGCCTGGAGGATCATTGGGACGCCGAGGCAATTTCATGGTGCGGCGCCTGTCAAGGCGCGGACTGCAAATCTTTTGAGGGCCACGCTCTGGAATAAAAGCGGATCCGGGCTACTCTAACGGTCGGTGAAACACTTCTGCCCATCGATTGCGTTCCTGGCCCTTGCGGCGACACTGCTTGCCGATTCCGACATGAAAACGACAAAGACACCTGACACGGCCTCCAGCGCCGCCGCGTGCGCCGCGGACGCCAAATCCGCCTGCGGGCTTCCCTCCCACGTGGTGATCGACATGTCGAAAGCCTCCGTCAGCCACTCGGACGGCGAGTGGCGGAGGCTGCTGAGCCCGGAGCAGTACGAGGTCACGCGCCAGCAGGGGACGGAGCCGGCGTTCCGCAACGAATACTGGGACAACCATCAGGACGGGGTCTATTTCTCTGTCTGCAGCGACACCCCCCTCTTCGACAGCCGCGACAAGTTCGACAGCGGCACGGGTTGGCCGAGCTTTTCCAAGCCCATAGAGCCCCTCTTTGTCTCCTCGCAGGCGGACCGCTCGTACGGGATGGTGCGCGACGAGGTCCACTGCACGGTCGACGGGGCCCACCTCGGGCACGTCTTCGACGACGGGCCGCCGCCGACGGGCCTGCGCTACTGCATCAACTCCGCCTCGACCCGGTTCGTCCCGCGAAAGCAGTACGAGGCCTGGGTCGCCGCCCACGCGCAGCCCGCCAAGTGATCCTTTGTTGAACGAGCCTTGATCCCCATGCCCAGACTACGGAGCCTCCTCACCGCAGTTTCACTATTCGCCATGACACTTTCCACGACTGTCGCTCGCGCAGACTCCGTTGTACTCGGCGGTGGCTGCTTCTGGTGCCTTGACGCCTCCTACAAGCTCCTGCCCGGTGTGACCCACATCACGTGCGGCTATTCCGGGGGCTCGCTCGACAATCCCTCCTACGAGCAGGTGTGCACGGAAACGACCGGCCACGCGGAGGTCGTCAAGGTGGACTATGACCCGAACAAGGTGTCGCTCGAGCGCGTGCTCGCCTACTTCTGGCAGGTGCACGACCCGACCCAGGTGGGCGGCCAGGGCCACGACATGGGCGCGCAATACCGCTCGATCATCCTCTACGCCGACGCCGCACAAAAGGCGGCGGCGGAGAAGTCCCGAGGACTAGCCCAGAAGGCATTCAGCGAGCCAATCACCACCGAGATCGTGCCCCTCAAGAAATTCTGGGCCGCCGAGGACTACCACCAGGACTACTTCGAGAAGCATCCCGGCGAAGGATACTGCTCCATCGTCATCCGCCCGAAGGTAGAGAAGCTCAAGCACCTTCTCGATTCCGGCCAGTAATCCCTGCAAGGGACCGGCCACTTTGCGTTTGCTGTCAAGTGGCCTGCAACCAGTGTAGCGCCATGCTGGGCTGGTTCGGCGACCTCGGCAGGCTTTCATGGGGCCTCCTGTACTGGAATCTGCGCAAGTCGCTTTTCCGAATCCGGGGTGCGTCGGGCGTTGCGCCTTGCCAGCATCCGAGCGATTCGGGACATCCCGGGAAGACGGGGTGCGAGGCGTGCAGGGGCTGGAGCAGCAGGGAGCGCTTCCAGCGGCTTTGTCCCCTGATCACGCTATCGCCCGGCGGGCGCATGGTCTGTTCGGTCGCAGCGCGGGACGTGCGGCCCTTCTGGGGGCGGGCCGCCCTGTTCCTCGGGTGCAGCCTTGCCGGCCTCGCGCTGCTGGCCTGGCTCAGCGTGTTCGCGGTGTTCCGCGCGATCGGCTACCAGGTGCCGCTTTACGCGGTGGCATGGCCGCCCGCTTGGCACCGGATCCATGAGGCCCGTGCGGACTATTTCTACCGAATGGCGCAGCGCGCATTCGAGGCCCACGATGTGCGCCGCACCTTCCTCGCCCTGAGCGAGGTCTATGTCCTCGACCCTGAGAACAGGAATGCGGCGAGGCTGCTGGCGCAGTTCACGCAGATTGCAAACCCTGACTATTCCGACCAGATCTACCTGAGGCTGCTTTCGCGACACGGCAAGGAGTACGAGGAGACGGCACAGGCGTGGTTCCGCGCGCTCCTCGCGAGGGGGGACTTCAGGTCGATGGGCGTCCTTTGCGCTCGCATGCTGCGCGAAGGGGCGGGGCATGTGCCGGCGTGGACCGAAGGGCTCCTTTTCGCCGAGGCGATGGGAGGGGATCCGGGTGAGATCGACAGGCTCCTCGCCGGGCCCAAGCCGATCCCTGGGGAGGCCCGGGCGACACTCTCGCTCGACCAGCGGACACGCGGGACGGCCATCGCGGACCAGGCCGGCGCACTCATTCAGTCCATCGGGATCCAAAGCACCCCGTTCGAGATCTATTTCGCCCTGGCACGCCTGATCGATATCGGGCGTGCGTCAGAGGCGCTGCAGATTCTGCAGGCAAGCATGGCATCGAGCCTGTCCCCCTACGACCGCGAGGCGTTCAAGCTCGATTGCTACTCCCTGTTGGGCTGGCGCACCCTCGAGACCCGGGAAATCGAGCTCCTCTTCCAGACAGGAGCCAGCGCGAACGCGACCGACCTCGTGTCAGCGCACCTGGTGCGACGGCCCGACGCCGAGATCTCAACGCGCGTATTTGTTCTCCTTGATGCGAGCCCCCTTGCGCCGACGGCAGAGAACACGAGCGCGCACATGGCGCTCGTTTGCATGGCGGGCGTCAACGGCCTAAACGCGCGCATGAAGGAGGAGGCCGGCGCGCTGGACAGGACGTTCGGGGGCCCCTTTGCCGCCACGGGGCGAATCCAGGAGTTCTTCGAGAGTGACGCCCCCGGCAAGAAGCCGGCGGTGTTCCTGCCGGCCACTCCCCAGCTTCCCCTGGACACCACCTACGCCTTGGTCTCGCATTACCACGTCGCAGGCAAACCCCAGGCCGACACCCACGGCGCGGGAGCACAGCAAGACACGCCAAGCCCTTCGCGCCCGTAGCGCCGCTCAGCGCTCGTGGCCGTAGGGGTCCACCTGGTTCTCTATCGCGCGCTGCCTGCGCTCGATATTCGCGATGACATAGCGCTCGTTGAGCTCGTTGAGGACCTCGTCGACGTCGCGTTCCTGGACGTAGTGGGCGAGGGCGTGCGCGCGCAGCACCTCCCAGTAGCTCTCGAGCTCCTGGTTCTCGATCGCGACCAGCATCTGCAGCGCCGCGTCAGCGGCCGCATGGTATTCGGTGAGCTTCTTCGCGACAATCGCCCGCGCGTCCGCCTCCATTTCCTGAGCCGCGGGCAGCGCGTCGCGGTCGTGCATGAGCGCCAGGTTGTCCACCCACCCGACGACACCCTTGATCGGAAGCTCCACGAGCTGGACCTGGCTATATGCCGAGTTGGCCGCGTACATGGACATCGTTCGTGTGAGGGACTCAAGCTGGACCGCCGTGCGGTCAAGGCTGTCGGCCCCCATGCGCAGCTCGGCAAACGCCTGGGCGCGGTCGCCGAAGGCCGAGCGGGCGCCTCCAGCGGCGCCTGCAAAAGAGACGGAGACGTTCTTCACATTGCGAGCCAGCGCCAGCAGCTGCTCGCCGTAGTGTTCGATCAGGCGGTCCCACGCCCTGATTGCCTCGGTGATCTTGCCGCTGCGGCGGTAGTTCTCGGACGCCTGGCGCAGGTAGTCACGAAGGCGGTCGCGGATCGCAGACTTGAGCCAATTCTCAATGGCCTCGAGCTTTCCGAGGCGGTTCTCTATCGCGGCCTCCGTGTCGAGGACGGTCTGCATGGACGACTCGAACGTCTCCCTCTGCTTTTTCGAGGCAAGGATTCCAAAGGGGGGCCGGGTCTCCGACACCTGCTGTTTTTCCGCGATCAACCTATCCAGAGCATCTTTTAATGCATTCCGGCAAAGATCGAGGTAGGCCTCGTCGCGCAAGAGCGAAATGACGTCGTCAGGCAGCGACATACCCGAAGTCAAAACGGGGCTTCATAGCTGATTTGTTTTATCTAAAACGGCCCAAAGTGCCTTGTGGTCAATCGGAAAGGAGTGGGTATTAATGCCAGTACCCCCCTGGAAACGGCATAACAGCTGCCATTCTTGACGGGTTCGTCGTTCTTGCGATTATGCCCCGTACCTCTTTTCGCATGAACTACCGCAAGCTTGGACGAACCGGACTGAACGTATCCGAAATCGGCTTTGGCGCCTGGGCCATCGGCGGCAGCTGGGGGCCGCAGAGCGACGCTGACTCGGTGGCCGCCCTCAACCGGGCGCTCGACAAGGGCGTCAACTTCATCGACACGGCCGCAGGCTACGGGGACGGCAGGAGCGAACGGATCATCGCCAAGGTGCTCAAGGAAAGGCGCGAAACGGTCATCGTGGCCACGAAGACGCCCCCGGCAGCGGGCCCCTGGCCGCCGTCGCCGTATTGCATCCTCTCGGAACGCTATCCGGCCCAGTATCTCCGGTCCAACGTTGAGGAACGCCTGCGCAATCTGGGCACGGAGTGCATCGACCTGCTCCAGCTCCACACGTGGACGCGCGCCTGGAACCGCAAGCCGGAGGCGTTCGAGACCCTTCGCGAGCTCAAGAAGGAGGGCAAGGTGAGGTTTGTCGGCGTCTCCACGCCTGAGCAGGACCAGAACAGCGTGATCGACCTCATGCGCGCAGGGTGGGTTGATGTAGTGCAAGTCATCTACAATATCTTTGAGCAGGAGCCGGCGGCAGAACTACTGCCTGTGGCAGCGCAGACGGGAGTCGGCATCATCGTGCGCGTGGTCTTCGACGAAGGCTCCCTCACGGGCAAGTGGAATGAGAACACGACCTTTCCAGAGGGAGACTTCCGCCGCAGCTACTTTCAGGGAGACAGGCTCTCCCGATCGGTCGCGCGTGCCGCGCGCGTCGCGAAGACGATCGAGGGAAGCGGCTACACGCTGCCGCAGGCGGCGATAAAGTTTGCGCTGGCCCACGAGGCCGTGAGCACGGTGATTCCGGGGATGCGCAATCCCGCGCAGGCCGAGGCCAACTGTGCCGTCAGCGAACTGCCCGCGATGACCCCGCAACTCCGGAGCCTGCTTCACGAGCACAACTGGGCCCGCGGGTTTTGGTATTCGGGAAAATAGAGAGGCTGAGGGTGCGCGGCCGTCACCGCGGCCGCACCTGCGCGCGCGCCGGCTGGCACAGAGTGGCCGTGGCTTCGCCCGGGCGCTGCCTGAACGAGACCTTGCGCCACGCAAGGCCTCCTGCGGCCCAGCGCCGCCCATTCTGGAATACAAGGGCGTCGGTGCAGTAGCGGTTCTCGGGGCCACCCTTGCTCAGTCTCGAGAACTCCATCGGCTGGATGTCGTAGTCCATCTGCTCGCTCCTGCCCTGGCTTGCCGACGAGGACACGCTCGCATGGCCCCCCAGGCTCAGGCTCGAGCCCATGCCGCAGTTGCGCCTCATGTGGAGCCGCTTGCCCACAAGCTCCGCGGCGAGACGGTTGGTCTCCGTGTCGCTGTTCGCATGGAAGATCTTGGTCGCCATGTTGCCCAGCAGCGCGTCCGTGAGCGACCGCCCCTCTGAGCCCCCGCCGAAGGCGACCGTGAGGCTGGGGTAATTCTGGGTCATGTAGACGCTCGCAGCGCGGGAGGACCGCGCAGTGGCCTGGAACAGCGAGTCGTAGCGGCTTGCGAAGTGCTGGCACTCGTCGGCCCACAGGAACAGGGGGCGTCCCGTCCCGTCCGTGTTGTCGCAGCGCCGCTCGACGGCCTTCTGCAGGCAGTACTTCCAGATCACGGCCGCCATCCTGCCTACCTCGGACCATTCCTTGACCGGCAGATCCACGACGACGATCTTCCCCGCAAGCACGTCCTCCGGGACGATGCTTGTCTCCTCGCAGAAGAGCTCCCTCATCCTTCCCCGCATGAGCGCCTCGGCGAGCGTCGAGAACATCGCGACGATGCTGCCGCGAGTTTTCTCCCCGAGGGACGGCAGGTGGCCGAGCCAGTATCCGGCGACCTCGCGGCAATCGAGCTCCCAGGGCGTCCCGACGGCGCGCGCGCGGGCGCTATCGAGCAGGCGCCAGCATGCCGAGGAAGCCCTCCAGTCCGCGGACGACGCGCTTGCTGCGTCCCCCGGCGCGCTGCGGATCACGTCGAACATCGCGTGCAGGCTCACCGGCTCACCGGCCATCGAGAGCAGGTCCACGCAGTTCCTGACGAGCGACCTCATCGCCCTTTCCCAGAAGGGGTCTCCGCCCCGCGACCGGGCGTCGCCCGAGCCGATCGAGGCCACCTCCATGAACAGGTTGACCAGGTTCTCCGTCAGGCCCGCCCCGGCCCCCGAGCGCAGCGACTCGTACCGCATGAAGTTGAAGCCTCTCCTGTCCGCCCCGAACATGACCAGGTCCGATTCCCGCGATGTCTCGCAGGCGTAACGCCGCCAGAGTCCGGGCTCGTCGGCCTTCGCGCAGAGGACCAAGCCGCCAAATCCAGCCGCAAGGAAGGACTTGGCCAGGGCCCTGCCGCTGCCCGAGGTTTTCCCGGATCCGGTGCCTCCGAAGATCACGGTCCCCTCGCAGGCATCCTTGATGCGCCAAAGGTCGCCCCCCATGTCGATGAGGCCCATGTGATCGGGCCAGTCCGTCATGGGAGGCTGCATCATGGTCACAGGCAGCGCCCGCCGATCTCCCTCTCGGCGGCCAGATTGCTGGAGCACGCCATCTCGAAGAGCTCGTCGATCGAGGTGAGCCTCGCGCGGCTGGGCCGCAGGGGGAGTTCGTGGGCGTTCGACTCGGAGGTGCGCTGGAACTCCTTCAGGTCCAGCGCTCCTTCGATCAGCCGGATGGACTGGCGCGCTTGCTCGGGCGAGGCCGCCTCGACCAGGCTGTCCAGGCGCTGGGCCAATGCGCGCAGCTGCGGAAGGTCCTGAGAGCCATCCGGGCGTACGATGCCCTCGTGCACCTCTACGAGGGTGCGCTCGAATTCCTCGGCGAGCCAGCGCGAGAACGGACGGCTGGGCGGAGCACGCGGAGCGAGGCCTAGCTCCGGATCGCGAGGCTCCTGCGCCGGTGCCTCGAGGTGGTCCAGGTCTGGGCCGTGACAGTGGGCCTCGTCCTCCTGGGGCGTGGGAAACATGGCGGCGGTGCAGGGCACGGCCCGGGCCCGCGCGGACTCGGCGTCGAGCCTGTCGAGCCCGGCCGGGCAGAGGTGAGAAAGGTGCTGCCTGACCGCACTTCGCCACGGACCCTGCGAAGGGATGGCGATCTTGCCCGGTTTGAACCTCCAGAGGGAACGGGCGAGGATGGTCTCGATCTGCTCCGCCATCGAGGCGATCACGGCGACGGGAAGCTCGCCGCAAAGCCTATCGGGCGAGGCCGGGCGGCCTCCCGCGACCAGTCGCTCCAGGATGCGCAGCACGGCGATTCGCGGAGCCTGCATCGCCGCCGTCATGGACTCGCTCACCCCCGCGACGTCGAGGAGCGGGGCCCGGTCGCCCTTGACCACGGCCCGGTACCCGAGGTCGCGCAGCACGTCCGCCTGGGCGCTGATCCAGCGGCTCCTCGGCCGATCGGCTCCCCGGGCAAGAGTGGAGGGATCAAGGCACACCAGCCGCTGCGGGGCTTCACGGTGGGACGTGAAGTTGAGGACCCGCGTGTGGACGTGCAGGAAGGGCATGAGCCAGCGGTTGTTCGGCTCGAAGAACTGGCCCGCCAGGAGGCGCTGGGTGTGACGGGCGGCCCCGGGCGTCGCCGTGCGGCAGCCGGCCTCCTCCTCAATCTGCTTGAAGAGCCCGTCGGCGAGCGCGACAAAGCGCTCGATGAGCCGCCGGTCGCCGGCGACGAGGGCCAGCGCCGAATACGAAGGGTCGGCGGCCTGCACGAGGTCGTAGGCTCCATATCTGCGGCGCGGCCTTTGGTAGGCCTCGGGAAGCGGGCGGTGCGGAGCGATGCAGTCGAGGCGGTAGTGCTCCTGCCCAAAGCCCTCGACCCACGGGAATGAGCCGCTGTAGAGCTTGCGCCACCTCGCCAGGTTCAGTCCCTCGGCAAGAGCCCGGGAGGGGCCATCGAAGGCGCCTACGCAGTAGGGCCTCGGTAACGGGGCAAGGACGGCGGAATCCGCTCCGAGCAGGAACCGGTGGTAGTGCGAGTGGTGGCTCGAGTTGACCGCCAGAGGAAAGGGGTACGGCGAGCGTTCCATGGAGGCTCCCTCAGTTCTCCGGGCCGCTGCGAAGGGCGGTGACCCGTGTGAACCGGTCCTGCCGCTTGGTCGCCGCCGAGTCGTCCTGAAAAAGGACGCCGGAGGGCGGCGAGCCGACGGTAAAGGAGATCGCCACGGGCTGGGCCGCGAGATACTGGGCGTTGCCGCCCTGGGTCGCGTTCAGCACCACCGTCCCCGGTGCCCCCGTGAGGCTGACGGTGTTCGCGGAGAGCGTCGCCGGGCCCGACACGAGCGCAAGCGACACCGCAAGTCCGCTCGAAGAGCTGGCCGAAATCGCGAAGGGCGGGGCGTTCGTGGACACCTGGGCCGGAGGAACGAAGGAGATCACCTGGGAGAGGAGCGCTGCGAAGTTGGCGAGGACCGACTTGTTGGAGTTCATGGACACGATGAGCGGCGAGCCCGGCCCGGTTGCGTCGCCCGTCCAACCCGTGAACGCGTAACCGGGCGAGGCCGTCGCCACCGCGCTCGCCTGCGAGCCGCGAGCATAGCTGCCCCCTCCGCTGGCCGCTCCCCCGGCCGTCGCCGCGACCGCAAGGCTGTAGAAGGCGGGCTGCACGCTCACGGTTGCCGAGGCCGCTGGCGACGGTCCATAGGTGGCGTTGCCCGAGTCTAGGACCGAGACCGTGAAGGTCCCCGTGGAGGGGAAGACGACGGACTGGGAGGTCCCCGCTCCCGAGGCCGAGCCGGACCATGCGTAGTTGCCGGTGGCGCCTCCCGAGGCCGTGAAGAGGAGGGACTGGCCTTGGGTTATGGACGAGGACTGCGGGGACAGGATGACGGCCCCCTGGGACGCCTTGGCGACGCCTACGGACTGCTGGGTCGAGGTCATGAGCCCCGCGGTGTCGGTTGCGGTCACCCGCACGAGGTAGCTCGCCGCCTGTGGGAAGGCGTAGGAGAGGCTCTCGGTGTCGTTCGGGTTGGATGGGCTCGAATCCACGAGGATCGCCAACCAGGTAGACCCGTTGTCCGCCGACGCGTCGATGGCCACCGAGGCGAGAGGATCGGTTCCCGAGGAAGCCGAGGCTCCCGCCGCGATCGCGGTCGACGCGAGCACCGTGGTGGCCGCCGGGGCCGACAGCGTCACCGTGGGAGGGGAAGGGGCCGCCTCGCCCAGCGGGCCGCTGCCGCCCGCGTCGGCTGCCTGGGTATAGATTGTGTCGGCCTGACTTCCGCTCTGCGCCTCCTGAAAATACCAAAAGCGAAGAGCATAGGCGCCCGGCGCCACCCCGGTCACCACCCAGGTGCCCGACACGAGGCCGTCGGCGGGGGTGCCTCCCGCCCCGAGCCTGGACTCCGAGGCCTGGATGGCCGAGGCCGATCCCGCTCCCGAGACGCTCACGATGGGTTTGCCGCCTCCAATGGTGCCCGTGATGCGCCCCAGCAGGTTGCCGCCCGCGTCGACCAGGTCGATCTGGCCCGGGGCGCTCGTTGTGGGCTGGGGAAAGTCGTCGCTGCTCCACGTCATCGAGAAGTGCAGGCTGTAGCCTCCGGGTCCGAGGGTCACCGGCTGCGACGCGTATCGGGAGATCTGTGTCTGGGTCCCGGCGGCCCACGCGCCCGCCGCCAGCAGCCCCGACAGGAGGACGCCCTTGGCAGTCCGGATTCTCGCGGTCGTCATGGGCAAGAGCGAACCATTAAAGCATCCGTTAAGACAAGTCTAAGATATTCACAAACGCACTTCTCACCGGCCGCGTCCCGTCGGAGCGCGGACTCCCCCGGTCACGATGAACGTGCCGTCCAGGCCGGCGAGCCAGCGCAGCTGCGCGCGCAGCGGCGCGCAGGCCCGCCAGGGCGGCACTAGGGCGTCTCCGGGATGAATCCTCACGCCCCGGACATGCTCGGGCAGCCCCAGGGCGCGCAGGAGCCAGTGCGCGGGATTCCAGTCGCCGAACCACCATTCGGGAATTCGCCCGTCGGGCGTCGCCGGCATCGCGATGCAGGCGCGGTAGAGCCAGCGGCCCTCCGCCGGGGCGAACACGACGCGGAACGGGGCGAGGGAGCGCAGCTCCCGCTTGGGCACGAACGGCACCTCGGGGAAGGAGACGCTCGTCGATCTGCCGCCGTCGCCGTGGGTGTAGGAGACCTGCCTGGAGATCCGCCCGCTCACGAGGCTTGAGCTCTCCTCGGCGCATTCGTCGGTCGCCGCCTGGCATATCCAGCGGTTGCGCAGATTTGCGATCAGTGGCGCGGCCCTGTCCCTGCCGCCCAGCTTCAGCCACACGGCATTCTGCGACTGCGTGGCCGCATAGACCGCGCCCTGGGCCTCGCGCACGATGTCCACCTCGCAGTCCGCCCGCACCGCGTGGCGCTGCCACTCGTCCTGCTCGACCAAGATCACGTTGCGCTCGGCCCATCCCGGTGCGTCGTGGCGGCGGTCGAAGCGCTCGACGACGATCCGGTAGACGAGGGCCTTGATCAGGGTCGCGACGTACCTGCGCTGCACGGCGAGCCTCTGCGGGATGGCCAGGCAGACCACCTTTCCCAGCTCGATGTCGCGCAAATCGAAGGTGCTGTCAGCGCAGAACACCTCGGCAATCTCCGGCTCGGCAAAGGGGGCGAGGAAGTTGTGCACGGTGCTCCGAACCCCGCCGAGCTGGTCTGGAGGCTGGTTCCAGTAGTTGTTCTCGAGCTGAAAGCGGGCCTCGTCCAGCGCCGCCGACGAAGCCAGGTGAGGGCGCTCGGCGACGGATTCGGCGAGGTAGCGCCGGTAGCTCTCCTGGACCGTCAGGATGTCGAGCACGGTGAGGAGGCTGGCCGCCGGGCGGTGCCCGCCGGCCCCGATGGCGCGCACGAGCCGCAGCCCCCACGCGATCTTGTCCCGGGCCTGGGGCACGAAGAACTCATCGCGGGTCGCCGACTCCTCGACGGACAGAGCCGTGTCGACGATCATCTGCGCGTACGTGTCGGCGGGGACGCCGCCCATGCAGATGAGGTTCAGGCGCACGGCGGGCCTCCAGTCCGGCGGTGCCCACGAGGGCCGCGTCGCCAGCAGGCACAGGTCCTCCTGTCTTCCGTGGCAGGCAAGCAACTCAGCGATGGAGCGCCACTCGTTGCCCTTTTCGCCGCATACAAACCCGCCCCACGGGGCGCAGCGGTACCGGGCGGGACGGCACGCGTCGGCCAATTCTGCGAGGCGCGCGGCGCGGGCCTGGGCCTGCGTCCTCATGCGGGCGAGCTCGGCGTCGATCTCGCTGACACCGGGGGAGGGCTCGCTTGGCCCGAGGGCCGCCGACCCCATCGCCCGCAGGGCCCGCAGCGTGTTCCCCCGCGCGGCTGCGGCCTGCCGCGCCGCGCCCAGCCTTGAGCCGTGCTCGCCCTCCTCGGCGGCAAGCCTGCGGTGCAGGCGCCTCATTTCCTCGAGCTCGCGGCGGGCGCGGCTGCGCCGCCACGATGGGAGTTCGCTGCCGCTCTCGTTGACGCAGAGCGAGTGCAGGCGCGGCATGATGCAGCACAGGGTCTTTCCCGAGCCGGTCGATCCCGTGATGAGGCCCCCCCGGCAGCCGGCGCTGCGGCTCACCTTGACGCCGGCATAGACGAACATGGCCCCCGGCATCCTTCTGTAGACGGGCCGGGCCTGCTTGGGCCCGAGGAGGAGGTGGGCGGCCAGGGCGCAGAGTGCGGGCCATGCGACGTACCGCGCTGCGGGAAGGATGCCGCCTGAGGGTCCCGTGGCGGCCCAGCGCGGCCACCCCAGCAGCCGCAGCAGGTGCGCGAGCATCGCCGCCCCGAGCATGATCAGCAGCGACTGCGCCAGCCTGCTCAGGAGGTAGCGCGCGTACTGGGCCCGGTCCACGACCGGCAGCGGAAGTTAAAACATCCGATGCGACAAGTCTAAAATAACCTGCCGGCGGAGCCGGCGGCAGATTAACGCCAGCGGCCGCCGTGCCAGGCCCATCCCCGGCTGCCGTGGGACCATCCGCCCTTCATCCAGACCGCACCCCGGTGGGGCGGCCGTCCATAATGGCCGGCGACCCAGTACCAGCCGCCGTTCCAGCCCCAAAAGCCGTCGAGCCAGACGTAGTCGGGATAGGGGTTTGCGGGGATGTATTCGACAATGGGCGCGGGCGGCGTGTCGTAGACGACGGTTCCCTCGGCAACTTCAGGAGTGGAGGGGGCCGGGGCGGACGGAGCCGCCGGCGGGGGGGCCGCCACGGTGGGAGCTGCGGCCGGCGGCTGCGCGGGGCCAGGCCCCGGGCCCGCGGGAGCGGACGGGGGAGTGGGAGGCGCTGGCGGCATCGGCGGCGGGGTCGGGGGGGAACCGATGTTCCAGGCGCCGTCGACCCATACCCATCCCGCAGAGCCCTGCACCCAATGCCCGTCGACCCAGATCGCGCTCGGCGAAGGCGGAAGCTCCCAATGGCCGGTCAGCCAGACCCACTGCTGGGCGCGGTTGGACCAGTGTCCGGCAATCCAGACATAGCCCGGGCCGGGAGCCGGCGTCACCTGCTCGGCCGAAGGCGAGGCCTGGGGCTGGTAGACGGCGACTTGGCGATAGGCGGGTGCCGGGGTATAAAGAGGGACGGCGAAATTGAAGCCGAGCCCGATATAGGCGTAGGTGGGAGCGCCCAGTGCGAGCGCTGCGGGGATTAGAAGAAGGGACTTGGTGTTCATTGCGTTCTTTCCGTTAGGACAAAGGCTTCTGACAAAGGATATGCCGGGCAAGTTCCACCGCAACAGGGAGCGATGCGATTTCCTTGCGATCAACGAGTTAAGTGAGGACTTTGCGGTCTCTCCTTGGAGGACCGAGCCCCTGGCCCCTCCGGACCCCTCCGGAGCAAAGCCTCAAGGCATGAGGACTGCCGCCAGCGCCCCTCGGGGCGCCTGCGTCACCAGAAGAAGAAGTCGCCGCGCGCGAAGGCGGTCGTGGTGGGTGATCCGGCCGGCGTGAAATGCTGGAAGGTCTGCGCGTCGTAGTCGAAGTTGCGCGTGAACGGCTGGATGTAGATGCGGTTGTTGGCGCCCGGCAGCCCTGACTGGATGGCATTTCCGAGGTAGGGACCCGTGAAGTACTTGGAGGTGAAGAGCTGCCCCAGGGAGCCGTTGAGGGTGAGAGAAAGTCCATTCCCATACCAATCCTCGACCATGCGCACCAAATTCTGGACGCCGCCGCTGTTGGTCGTCTGCGTCGAGGGGGTATTGCCCGTGAGGATGGCGGCGTTGACGGTCATGCTCTGCGTGGCCTGGCGTCCCGGATCGATGGGGAGGCTCATCACGCCGGAGTTCCATGTCGCGGAAAGGGCGGTCACCGCGTCGCCCATGATCGCCGCGGGATTGTTGACCCCGGACACGCCATTTATGGTGAGGGAGTTGCCGCCGTTGGTGTTGTAGTTGCCCTTCACGTAGACCCCGTTGTTTGACACCACCGTGAAGCCTTGGGGATTGCCGTTCGCGTCGTTCACCTGGGGCGTCACGTCCCCGTTCTGAAGCATGATGCCGTTGAGGTTGCCCGCCCCGCCGCCCATCTGCGTGTTGTCGGTCTTGTCGTAGACGTAGACGACACCGTTGTAGGCCTGCGCCAGGGGATTGCTCGGGTTGGTCAGCATTCCACCCGGTCCCGTGAGGACCGTGTTGAGCGCGTTCACGTCGAGCGTCGTGAGGTTCACGCCCGTCGAACCGTTCAGGTACTCGCGGGGATCCGTGATGTTGGTCCGCGCGGCGGGCAGGATGGCGGTGATATTGCTCTTGAAGGCGGCGGTGTAGGCATCCGGGTTCGCCGCATTGCCGAAATGCACCGCCACGTTGCCGCCGGTCGGGTCGTCATTGGGGAGGCCCGCCGCGGTCTGATTGATCGTGATGACCAGCGCGGCGACGTTGTACATCCGGTTCGCGGCCACGACGGGATCCTCCTGGATGAGGCCGTTGCCGTTGGTCGGAGGGGGGGCGATGACCGAGCGGTACACCTCGTTCGGGTCGGGCTGGCCCTGCAGGTTCATGTAGGCCGTTGGGTAGGTGGCGATGTCGTTGGCGACGTCGACGCCCCCGATGAAGCTCGACTGCGAGTTGAGCTTCACCACCTGCAGGCCCCTTTGCGCCGTCTGGTCCGAAGGCGCGGTGGACTGGGGGTCGGGATTGTAAACCGGATCGTTCAGCGCGCCTGTCCCCTCGAGGCGCTGGGTCTCGCCCGAGAGGGGGTCGGAAGCGCCGTTGTAATCCTGAAAATAGTAGGCGGTGTCCGCGATCGTGAGCGCGTAGCCGGCCTGCGAACCCATGTAGGCGCTGGCATTGGTCGAGATCGGACCCTTGATCGTCATCGCCCCGCCGGCCGCGATCTCGATGTTGCCCTGGTAGAACACCGCGAACTGGAAGAGCGAGGTGCTCGAGTACACGAAATGCCGCCCGGAATGGAAGCTGACCGTGCCGACGACCGGGTTGTTGATGGACGCGCTGGTGTAGGCCGAGAAGTAATAATTGTGGCCGATCTGCTGGGTGCCGGGCTCGATGCCCTGCGCCGCGCCGTCGGAGGTCTCCTCGATGGGGTTGAAGACGATCGTGCGCGCCACCTGCCAACCGGCCTGGTTGTTCACCATCGAGAACGGGGTCGGCGAGGGGGTGAGCGTGTTCACCGGGGTCGACATGTTGACCGCACACACCCCGGTCGTCACCAGCGGGCTCGTGTAGTTGGGCTGTCCGGTCTTGGGGTTGACGCACGAGAGGTTCGCCACCGAAACCTGCTTGGTCAGGAGCTGGGTTTTCCACTGATAGAAGAGGTACTCCATCTCGCTGTCCGCCACCTCCTTCGCCTGGTCCAGCAGGGATTGGCGCAGTGAATTGCGGTAACTGGTGAGGCTGTAGGAGAGCACGCCCGCGGCGGCGAAAGTCAGGAGGACGATCACGATGAGCGCCGCCAAGAGCGCGCTTGCCCGTCTGGAATGAGGTCTGAGCAGGTTCATCTTTATGGACTATTCCAGGGCCTAATCGTCAGGCGGAGGCGTCGGCGTGGGTGTCGGGCTCGGCGTCGGCGTCGGGCTCGGCGTGACCGCAGGCGTGGGCGTCGGCGAAGGCGAGGGTGTGGGCGACGGCGTGGGCGTCGGCACGGGGCTCGGAGTCGGGCTCGGGGTCGGGCTCGGTGTGGGCGACGGTGTTGGACTCGGTGTCGGCGAGGGCGTCGGCGACGGAGTCGGGGTCGGTGTATGCGTCGGGGTGGGCGACGGAGTCGGACTCGGCGTGGGCGAGGGTGTGGGCGAAGGTGTCGGTGACGGAGTCGGAGTGGGCGACGGCGTGGGCGACGGAGTCGGTGTCGGGCTCGGCGTGTGAGTCGGGGTGGGCGACGGTGTCGGGCTCGGGGTCGGCGTGGGCGACGGCGTCGGGCTTGGCGTCGGGGTGGGTGTCGGAGTCGGGCTCGGCGTGGGCGACGGGGTCGGGGTCGGGCTCGGTGTGGGTGTCGGCGTGTGAGTCGGGGTGGGCGACGGAGTCGGGCTCGGCGTCGGGGTGGGCGACGGCGTAGGCGACGGCGTGGGCGTGGGCGACGGAGTCGGGCTTGGCGTCGGAGTCGGCGACGGAGTCGGGGTATGGGTGGGTGTGGGTGTCGGCGACGGAGTCGGGCTCGGCGTCGGAGTCGGCGACGGAGTCGGGGTATGGGTGGGTGTGGGTGTCGGCGACGGAGTCGGCGTCGGGCTCGGCGTCGGGGTCGGCGTATGCGTGGGCGTCGGGCTCGGAGTTGGGCTCGGCGTCGGGGTGGGCGACGGAGT
>Ga0302320_10005040_pt1 | contig 29755 bp, 24 predicted proteins | sample Bog_T0_3_FD_202130 | JGI IMG/M metagenome (GOLD analysis project Ga0302320, IMG submission 202130) | Peat permafrost microbial communities from Stordalen Mire near Abisko, Sweden - Bog_T0_3 | ecosystem: Environmental > Terrestrial > Soil > Wetlands > Peat | place: Sweden: Abisko, Stordalen Mire...
TCGCGCCGGGCTCGCGAACGTCGAGTTCGCCGCATCCGTCGGCGCCACGCTCGCTCGGATTCACGCGGCAACCGCCGCAGATCCGGCGCTGGCGCACGCGTTTCCAACCGACGCCATCTTCTACGACATTCGGCTGGAGCCGTATCTGGCCCACACCGGAACCGAACACCCGGACCTCGCCGGCCGCATGGCGGTGCTAATCGACACGACACGGCGCACCAAGCTGGCGTTGGCGCATGGCGACGTCAGCCCGAAGAATATTCTGTGCGGCCCCGAGGGCCCGGTATTCCTGGACGCGGAATGCGCCTGGTGGGGCGATCCGGCCTTCGACCTCGCCTTCTGCCTGAATCACCTGATGCTGAAATGTCTGTGGGTCCCGGCCGCGCAGCCGCCTCTATTGGACAGCTTCTGCGCGCTGGCAAGCGCCTATCTGCCGCTGGTTGGCTGGGAACCCCCGGCGCTGCTCGAAGCGCGGGCCGCCCATCTGCTACCAGCCTTGTTCCTCGCGCGCGTCGATGGCAAATCACCAGTGGAATACATCACTGAAGACCGGCATCGCGACAAAGTGCGTCGCGTCGCGCGCCGGCTTCTCGTCGATCCGGCCGATCAGCTCGCTGATGTGCTTCAGGCCTGGAGAGAGGAACTCACGGCATGACCGACACCCGCATCGCTTACGTCCAGGGCCGCCGCGTCTGGGACAGCCGCGGACGACCGACGGTGGAGACGGATGTCCTGCTCGAGGGTGGAGCGGTCGGACGCGCCATCGTGCCAGCCGGCGCGTCCACCGGATCGGATGAGGCGGTTGATCTGCGCGACGGCGGCTCCGCCTTCGGCGGCTATGACGTGAAACAGGCGGTGGCGAACGTGAACGGTGTCATTGCCCATGCCGTGGCCGGCCTGCATGCGACCGATCAGGAAGCGGTTGACGAATGCCTGATCGAGCTGGACGGCACACGCAACAAAAGCCGTTTGGGTGCCAATGCGCTGTTGTCCGTGTCGATGGCTGTCGCTCATGCGGCTGCCGCCGCGGCTGGACAACCGCTGTACCGCTACCTGGGTAGTGCGGACGCGGCTCTGATTCCGGTCCCTCAAATCCAGATCTTCGGCGGCGGTGCGCATGCCGGGCGCCGCGTGGACATCCAGGATTTCATGGTGATCTGCCCGGCCGCGGAAACCTTCGCCCAAGCGCTGGACTGGACGGCCGAAGTGTATCGCCACGCCGGCCTGCTGATGGAAGCCGCCGGAAGTCTGGCCGGCGTTGCTGATGAAGGTGGCTGGTGGCCGTCGTTTTCGACCAATGAGCAGGCGCTCGATACGCTTGTCGCGGCGATCGAACACGCCGGCTACCGCCCGGGCGAACAGATCGGAATTGCGCTGGACATCGCCGCATCCGAGTTTGGCGGGAAAGGGCGCTACGTGCTCGCGCTCGACGGCAAGCAACTCACCACCGACGGCATGATCGAGATGCTGAGCGGATGGATCGACCGCTACCCGATCCTGTCGATCGAGGATCCATTGGCTGAAGACGACGCCGATGGTTTTGCCGCTCTCACGCGGCTGCTTGGTCGCAAGGTGCAGATCGTCGGCGATGATTTCCTGGTCAGCGACGCCGATCGTTTGCGCGATGCCGCCGCCGGCACCATGGCGAACACTGTCCTGCTGAAGCCCAACCAACGCGGTACCCTGACGGAAACCCTCGATACCAGACGCGTGGCCACGGAATGCGGCTATGCGACCATCGTATCGGCGCGATCCGGCGAAACCGAGGACGTGACGATTGCCCACCTCGCTGTCGGCTGGGGCGCCGGTCAGCTCAAGGTCGGCAGTTTCGCCAGAGGCGAGCGCACGGCGAAGTGGAATGAAATGTTGCGGATCGAGGAAGCCCTCGGCGCCAAGGCCCGCTTCGCCGGTGCCTCAGTGCTTGGCCGGTCCCGCCCGCCCGAACCAAAAGCTTGACCGCGGCGGCCATGTTGCGCATTTTCCGGTCCTCATCGGGCCGGAATTTGCCGCCCATTAAAGGATGCCGTCGATGGCAAAGTCGAATACCGTTCAGATCAAACTGGTGTCCACCGCGGATACCGGCTTCTTCTACGTCACCAAAAAGAACGCACGCGCCCAGACGAGCAAGCTGGAGCTTAACAAGTACGACCCGGTCGTGCGCAAGCACGTCCCGTTCAAGGAAGCCAAAATCAAATAGCGTCTGCCGTTCGTGCCATCGCGACGCGATTGCGGCCATTCCGCTTGGCGTCATACAGGGCCGTATCGGCGGCTTGCAGCAGCGCTTCGGGTGAACCCTCCGCGATCGAGCTGCATGCCACGCCGATGCTGACAGTCAACGGCATTTGCAGCCCGGCGGTCGCGTTGAACTTTATCGCTTCGACCGCCAGTCGCAGGCGTTCGGCTGCTGCCGCGGCTTCGGCCGGCCCGGTGCCCGGCATGACGACGACAAATTCCTCACCTCCGTAGCGCGCGACGGAATCGAACACGCGGGTATTCACCCGTAGCGAATCGGCGATCAATCTCAAGGCCCGGTCACCGGAGGCATGACCATAGCGGTCATTGACCGATTTGAAGTGGTCAACATCCAACATCAAAACCGCTAGCTGGCGTCCCTGCCCGGTTTCCATCAAGCCGCCGAGATGGCGCCGAAGGTAACGCTGGTTGTACAGCCCGGTCAGCGGGTCCGTCAGCGCCATTTCCAATGCCGTGCCAAGGTCGGACCGCAGCCGGTCCTGGTAGAATTTCCGGCGGACCTGGTTTCGGGCCCTCGCCCGCAATTCATGCGGATCAATCGGCTGCACCAGCCAATCGTTTGCGCCGAGGCCAAATCCGCGGAGGATTCGAACCTTTTCGCCCGGTTCCCCCACCAGCAGCAACGGCGTTTCGTGCGTCGCGTCCGACGCCCGCAGCAGCGAGACGAGATTCAGCGGATCCTCGTTCGCCAGTGACAGATTGACCACCAGCAGGTCAAAGTTGACAGAGGCCGTCATGCTGATCGCTTCGGCACCGGCCTGCGCATACGCGGAAATCACACCGTCTTCGGCCAAGGCATCCTGGATGCGCCTGGCGCTTTGATCCCAGTCGTCGATGATCAGTGCGCGGGCGCCGGCGATCGAAGGGATCAGCACACGGTCGGTTCCCAGGCCAAGCGCCCGGGCTGTATCGCCGCGCGCGCGCCATTCATCCAGCAGCCGCTTGAGCCGCACCAAACTCCGCACCCGCGCCATCAGGGTGTCGTAATCCACCGGCTTGGTTAGAAAATCGTCCGCCCCGGCTTCCAGGCCGCGCAAGCGCTCGCCCGGTTCGCCCAGTGCGGTCACCATGACGACAGGGATGTGCAAAGTGACCGGATCGTCTTTGAGCTGACGGCAACACTCATAGCCGTCCATGCCTGGCATCATGACGTCCAGCAGGATCAGATCCGGTTGCCAGTCACGCGCGATGGAAAGCGCTTCGAAGCCATCCCGAGCCGAACTGACCTGATAATATTCGGCCGCAAGCTTCGCTCCGAGCAAGCGCGTGTTCGCAGGCATATCATCCACGATCAAGATACGCGCGGTCATTCCGTGCCCGAACTCGTCCTACGTTTGTGTTGCTCGCGAATCGGCTTCGATCAGAACAGCTTATAACCGACCGGCTCGCCAGATCAAAGAAATCCCCAAGCAAGGCCTCGCGGCCTGCGCGAGCAAGGCGTTACTAGGATTGTCTCCAATTGGAGAAGCGAAACCGTTTTATCATGCAATGGGAGTGAGATGACACGCTTCCCGAGAGGTCTGTGCCAACGATCGCCATTCACAACAACCTGAGCGGGTTCCGGCTACCGGATTTGAAACTGAGTCTTGCCAAACATGATTTCGCGTTCTTCGTCAGTCATCTGGCTGCGCCGCTGTTTTTCCGCCAGGACGTCCACCCCGCGCTGCACAGCCGGACGAGCGGCGATGGCATCGTGCCAGCGTTTGACATTGGGATAATCCGCCAGATCGATGTTTCGCCGATCAGGATTCCGGATCCAGGGGAAGTTGATGATGTCCGCCATCGTGTACTCGGCGCCGGCGAGGTACTCGGCCTCACCCAGCCGCTTGTCGAGGACACGATGCAGCCGCTTCACCTCGTTGGTGTACCGCTCGATCGCATAAGGGATTTTCTCGACGGCGTAGTTCGCGAAATGGTTGTACTGGCCGAACATCGGACCAGTGCCGCCCATTTGGAACATCATCCACTGCAGGCAGGCGTAGCGACCGGCCGGGTCGGCCGGAATAAGCTGCCCGCCGGTCTTTTCCGACAGGTAGATCAAAATCGCGGCGGATTCGAACAGCTTGATCGGCTTGCCATGCGGCCCATCCGGATCAACGATGGCGGGAATCCGATGGTTCGGCGTAATCGCCAGGAATTCCGGCTTGAACTGGTCGCCTTTGCCGATATTGATCGGCACAACCTTGTAGGGAAGGCCGAGTTCCTCCAGCGCGATGTGAACCTTGTGGCCGTTCGGTGTCGGCCAGGTCCAGACCTCGATCATATCATGCTCCCGCTGCTTGCCGTTTCGGTGGCAAGCTTCGCGCGAAGGCGCGGCAACGTCAAAGGCGCGAAGGCGCGGCAACGTCAAAGGCGCGAAGGCGCGGCAACGTCAAAGGCGCGAAGGCGCGGCAACGTCAAAGGTGCGAAGGCGTCAGCCCTGACGTTCGATGATCAACTGCTTGATTGCGCCGATCGCCTTCGCCGGGTTCAGGCCCTTCGGGCAGGTGTCGGTGCAGTTCATGATGGTATGGCAGCGATACAGCTTGAATGGGTCTTCCAGTTCATCCAGCCGCTGGCCGGTCGCCTCGTCGCGCGAGTCGGCAATCCAGCGATAGGCCTGCAACAGCACGGCTGGCCCAAGATAGCGGTCGCCATTCCACCAGTAGCTGGGGCAGGCAGTCGAGCAGCAAAAGCACAGAATGCACTCCCACATCCCATCCAGCTTGGCCCGCTCTTCCTTGCTTTGCAGCCGTTCCGCGTCCGGCGGGGCGGGCGTATCGGCCTGCATCCATGGCTTCACCGATCGGTATTGCGCATAGACCTGCGACAGGTCAGGCACGAGGTCCTTCACCACCGGCATATGCGGCAGCGGACTGATCTTCACCGCGCCTTTGACGTCCTCGATCGGCTTGAGGCACGCCAGCGTGTTGCCGCCGTCGATATTCATCGCGCAGGAGCCGCAGATACCCTCCCGGCAGGACCGGCGGAACGTCAGGGTCGGATCGACCTCGTTCTTGATTTTGATCAGCGCGTCCAGGACCATCGGTCCGCAGGCGTCGAGATCGATCTCGTATGTGTCGGTGCGCGGATTCTGCCCGTCGTCGGGGCTCCAGCGATAGATCTTGAATGCCCGCACGCGCTTCGCCCCGGCCGGCGCCTTGAACGTTTGGCCCTGGCCAACGCGGCTGTTCAGGGGGAGATTGAAAGCAACCATCGTCTTCTGATCCTATTCAATGACCGCGGCGACGGACTCAGTAAACCCGCTTCCTCGGCGGGAACACCGACACTTCGTTGGTCAGCGTCTGCATCTTCACCGGCCGGTAATCCAGCTTCACGGCCCCCTTGTCGTCGCACCACGCCAGCGTGTGCTTCATCCAGTTCTGGTCGTCGCGATCCGGATAGTCGTCACGCGCCTGCGCGCCACGGCTTTCCGTCCGGGCCTCCGCGCCGACGATGGTGGTCATCGCGCTGCCCATCAGATTGTGCAGTTCCAGCGCCTCCATCAAATCGCTGTTCCACACAAGGCTGCGGTCGGACACCGACATGTCGGTCAGCCCGCTCCACACCTGCTTCATCTTCTCGACGCCCTCTCTCAGGCTCTTCTCTGTGCGGAACACCGCCGCATGGCCCTGCATCGTGCGCTGCATCGACAGCCGCAGTTCCGCGACCTTGGTGCCGCCCTTGGCATGCCGCGTGCGGTCGAACCGATCCAGAGACGCCTCGCCCGCTTTCGGCGGCAAGGGAGGTTGCCGTGCCCCCGGCGTGATCGTCTCCGCCGCCCGATGCGCCGCCGCCCGGCCGAACACCACAAGGTCCAGGAGCGAATTGGTGCCGAGCCGGTTGGCGCCATGCACCGATACACAGGCCGCCTCGCCCACCGCCATCAGGCCCCTTATCACCCCATCCGGATTGCCGATTGTGGGGCGCAGTACCTCTGTATGCACATTCGTCGGGATGCCACCCATATTGTAATGCACCGTCGGCAGCACCGGGATCGGCTCTTTCGTCACCTCGACGCCGGCGAACACCTTGGCGGTTTCCGAGATGCCCGGTAGCCGCTCGTGCAGCAGGTCCGCCCCCAGATGCTCCAAGTGGAGCATGATATAATCCTTCGCCGGACCGCAGCCGCGTCCCTCGTTGATCTCCATTGTCATGGCGCGCGACACGACGTCGCGGCTGGCCAGATCCTTGGCCGACGGCGCGTACCGCTCCATGAACCGCTCGCCCTCGGAATTGGTCAGGTAGCCGCCTTCGCCGCGGGCGCCCTCGGTAATCAGGCAGCCAGCCGGAAAGATCCCGGTGGGATGAAACTGCACGAATTCCATGTCCTGAGCCGGCAACCCGGCGCGCAGCACCATCCCGGTGCCGTCGCCAGTGCAGGTGTGGGCCGAGGTGCAGGACAGGAAAGCGCGCCCGTAGCCGCCGGTCGCCAGCACAACGGTCTGGGCGCGGAAGCGGTGGATGCTGCCATCCTCCAGGTTCCAGGCCATCACGCCGCGGCAGACGCCTTCCTGGTCCAGGATCAGGTCGAGCGCGAAATACTCGATGAAGAATTCCACGTCGTGCTTCAGGCTCTGCTGATACAGCGTGTGCAGGATGGCATGCCCGGTGCGGTCGGCCGCGGCGCAGGCGCGCATCGCCGGTTCCTTGCCGTACTCCTTCATGTGGCCGCCGAACGGACGCTGGTAGATACGCCCGTCCTCTGTCCGGCTGAATGGCACGCCGTAATGCTCCAGCTCATAAACCGCCGGGATCGCCTCGCGGCACATGTATTCGATTGCGTCCTGATCGCCCAGCCAGTCGGACCCTTTGACGGTGTCGTACATGTGCCAGCGCCAGTCGTCCTCGCCCATGTTGCCCAGCGCGGCTCCGATTCCGCCCTGCGCCGCGACGGTATGGCTTCGCGTGGGGAAGACCTTGGTGATGCAAGCCGTCTTCAGGCCCGACGCGCCCATCCCGAAGGTGGCCCGCAGGCCGGATCCGCCGGCACCCACCACCACCACGTCATAGGTGTGGTCCACCACGTTATATGCCCGTGATGAGGGCATCGTGATCGCGTTCATCGTGTTTTCCTCAGGGCTTCAAAGCCCGATTTTCAGCACCGAGACGATACAGACCAGCGCCAGCAGCAGACAGAGCCCTTTCACGGCCAGCACGGCGGCAATCTTGAACCGTTCGTCATGCACATAGTCTTCGATCACCACCTGCGCACCCAGTTGCAGATGATGAAATGTCGCCACGATCAGGGCGAGCATCAGGCCCAGGGTCAGCGGCGCCGAAAGCCAGTCGATGACGTCCTGGTGCGACGCGCCGCTCAGATGGATCACCGAGAAGATGAACCACAGCGTCAGAGGCACCAGGGCCAGCGCGGTCAGCCGCTGCACCCACCAGTGATGCGACCCGAGGCGGGCCGATCCGAGGCCACGCGCTCGCCCGAGCGGGGAGCGCAGCATGTCGATATGAGGTGTTCCGGACATAGCGTTCCCTTACCAGACCACCAGACCGATGACCCAGACCAGCACCGTGCCGGCGGCGGTTGCGATGATCACGGCCCAGCCGGATGTGTTGTAGTGCGGTGCGTCGAACCCGACGCCGGCATCCCAGACCAGATGGCGGATGCCGTTGAAGAAATGGAAGATCAGCGCAGCCGACCAGCCGAACAGCAGCAGCAGCCCGATCGCCGAGCCCATGAACCACTGCGCTCGGTCGAACACCTCGTCCGCGCTGGCCGCGGAGACCAGCCACCAGGTTAGCAACAGCGTGCCGACGCCCAGCGCGCAGCCGGTGATGCGATGAAGGATCGACAATGCCATGCTGACCGGCCAGCGATAGATCTGCACGTGCGGCGACAATGGCCGCCGTACCAGTTTACCCTCGGAATTCCGCGCGATCATCAGCGCGTCGCGTACGTCTTTCACGCATCGCTCCAGTTCTGTCGGCGCCCTTGTTGAGCCTGCCCAGCGGGCACGTACCCGCTAGGCACGTGACGGTGGCGCCGAACCGCCGGCGGTGATTAGCCTTGCGCAATGCTAGGGTCAACGCGGGGAAGGGATGCGATCGGCTGCCTCCCGCACAAGGGAGACCGCCCGTTCAAGCATGGCGGGGCCACGCGTCACGCCCTCCAGGAGGGATTGGACGGGGGCCGGTCCGCAGGAGGCGATAATCATGCACACCGACGGGCCTGCAACCACCTCATCCGCGCAGGCCAGACCGTGCGGCGCCGACCCATGCGGGCTGACCAAAACCGAAAGATCGCTTGCAATCCATCAGTCCGATTCGGGGCCGAAGCACGCGACCCGTGCGCGCGGCGTCAATCCGACATGACGCACCCCTTCGTTTCAGGCTCGCCGACTGAACCGCTTCGGTGGCATAGCTGGATGGGCCAGAAACCGACCAACCGACTGGACCATGACGTTCACCATCACCATCGATACCACCCAGCAAGACCCCCTGTTCCTGCAAATCGCCACGCGCGTGCGAACCGCAATCGCGGCGGGGCACCTGCTGCCGGGCGCAAGGCTGCCGTCCTCGCGCGCCCTGGCCGCCAAGCTGGCCATTGCACGCGGCACCGTCGATGCGGCCTATGCCCTGCTGGCCGGAGAAGGGGCGATCGAAACCCACCGCTCCGCCGGCACCGTTGTCGCCGGGAAGGTTGGCCCGCGCGTCGATCTGCCGGAGCAAGCGCCGCTGCTGTTTCCCGCCGTGCCAAACGCTGTCGGACCCGGGCCGCGCCCGTTCCAGATTGGTCTGCCAGCGCTTGATGCATTTCCCCGCAAGCTTTGGTCCAATCTGACAGTCCGGGCGGCCCGCTCGATCCAGGCCGACGCGTTGGCCGATGCGGACCCCGGCGGACTGCTGGATCTGCGCCAATCGGTCGCCGCCTATCTCGGGGTTGCCCGCGGCATAAGCTGCACCGCCGAACAGGTGCTGATCACCTGCGGCTACCAGGGCGCCCTTGCCCTGGTACGAAACGTCCTGGTACGCGCCAACGAGCCGGTGTGGATGGAGGACCCGGGTTACCACCTGACCCGCATGGCCTTGGAAAACGCTGGTGCTCGCGTCGTTCCGATTCGCGTGGACGCCGACGGGCTTCGCGTCGCCGCCGGGAACAACGCGGCCCCCAAGGCCCGGCTTGTCGTCGTCACGCCGACCCATCAATACCCGCTCGGTGTGGCGTTGTCGCTGCCGAGGCGCCTGCAACTGCTGGCCTGGGCAGCCGAGGCCGGATCCTGGATCCTGGAAGACGATTACGACAGCGAGTTCCGCTATGTCGGACGGCCGCTGCCGTCACTGAAAAGCCTCGACCGGGGCGAGCGCGTGCTCTACACCGGCAGCTTCAGCAAGGTGCTGTTTCCCGCCCTGCGACTTGGTTACCTGGTCGTCCCGCCAGAACTGGAAAGCGCCTTCCAGCGCGCGGCCAAGCTGCTGACCAACGGACTTCCGGTGCTCGAACAAACAGTCGTCGCCGCGTTCATGCGCAGCGGCCATTTTCCCCGCCACGTCAAACGGATGCGGACACTTTACGCAGAGCGTCGGCGTGCCCTGGCGGCGGCCCTGCACGCCCGCTTCGGCGAGCGCGCCACCGTCGACATGGCCCCCGGCGGGATGCACCTGATCGTCCGGTTCGCGCAGGCCGAGGACGACACCGCACTGGCAAAACGCGCGGTCCGAAGCGGCCTGGCGCCGACCGCACTATCCTCCCTGGCCATCGCGCATGATTGCGGCCAGGGCCTGCTGCTGAGTTTCACGAATGTCGCGCCGGCCGATGCCGATGCACTGGTCGCCAGACTGGCCGCCGCGATCGGCTGAACTAAACCAGCTTCGCCGCCTTCGCCGCTTTCAGCACATCGTCCGCATGCCCGGTGACGCTGACCTTGCGCCACGCCTTCAGCACTTTGCCGTCCGCCCCAATCAGGAACGTGCTGCGTTCCATCCCCATGTATTTCTTCCCGTACATCGATTTCTCGACCCAGGTCCCGTACCGGTCCGCCACCGCATGATCCTCGTCGGACGCCAGTGGAAAGGTCAGCCCGTACTTGGCGGCGAATTTCTCGATCGGCTTGATCTTGTCCGGCGACACCCCGATCACGTCCAGCCCGATCGCCTCCAGATGCGGCGTCGCCTCCTGGAAGGCGCAGGCCTCCTTGGTGCAGCCCGGCGTATCCGCCTTCGGATAGAAATACAGAATGAACGGCTTGCCCTTGTAGCCTTCCAGCGAGACCGTCCGACCCGCCGTGGCGGCCATCTGGAAATCGGGAGCCACATCACCTTCCGCGACACTCATCAGCCTGGTTTCCCCACATAACGCTCGAATATGATCCGAACCTGTTGCGCAATGTCCTCCGACTTGAGCAACAATTCGTCGGTGTCAACCGCGGAAACGCCCGCTTTCGCCGTGGCGCGCAACAGCGGCAGCGCCGAGGCCGGCGAAAAGGACGCGGTCTCAAGCCGGCCAACCGTCAGCCGCAGCATCCCCTGGATCGTGCGCCACAAACGTTCCGCCGCGATCAGCAGCCGCGCGTCGGCCTTCGCCAGCACGCCGGCCTGACTTAGCCGCTGCAGCGCAATGTGAGTCGTCTGGCTGCCGCGAAACCCGGCATCGCGCGCGTGCACCAATTGCAGTGTCTGGGCGATGAATTCGATGTCGATCAGCCCGCCGGAACGCAGCTTCACGTCCCACGGCCCATGCGGACGCAGCTCCCGCCCCATGCGTTCACGCATCGACGTCGCATTGATCCTGATCTGATCCGGCGCCTGTTGCCGCCGCACCGCGGCCTCGATCGCCTGACTGACTTTCCGGCGCATCTCGGGTGGCCCGGCCACGACCCGCGCCCGGGTCAGCGCCATCCGCTCCCAGGTCCAGGAATCCCACTCGTGGTAGCGCTTGAACCCATCCAGCGAGACGGCGATCGGCCCTTTGTTGCCGGACGGGCGCAAACGCATGTCCAGTGCATACATCTGCCCCTCCGGCCCCGGTGCCGTGAGCGCGGCGATACAGGCCTGCACGGCGCGCACAAACCACTGGCTGGTTGGCAGGCTGCGCCCGCCCAGGCTTTCGGTGGCCGTGGCGGGGTGATCGTAGATGAACATCAGGTCCAGGTCGGAGCCAGCCATCATCTCCCGTCCGCCGGCCTTCCCCATCGCGACAACCGCCAGGGCGCTGCCAGGCACCCGCCCGAACCGCGTCGCGAAATCGGCCAGCACAGCCGGCACCAGCGCCGACAGCGCCGCTTCGGCCAGCGCCGTTCGCTGCCGCCCGGCGGCATTCGCATCCAGCCGCCCTTCCAGCGTCGCCACCGACAGGAAGAAATCCCGCTCCTTCACCGATCGGCGGACGATCTGGATCACATCCTCCAGCGTCGCCGCATCCGCCATCCGATCGCGTAACATGCGCCGTATGTCGATCGCTTCGTCGCTCGTCAGCAGCCCTTCCAGCGCCGTCGGATACCGCGCGAGATGTTCCGACAGCATCGGCGCCGCGCCCAGCACGGCCGCGATCCGGTCCAGCAATGCCGAATTGCGGTGAAACAGCGACATCAACTGGATGCCCGCCGGCAACGCGCTGAGGAACCTGTCGAACCGGATGAACGCCTCGTCCGGGTTCGGTTGCCGCCCCAACGCCACCAGGATCGAGGACACCATCGTCGTCATCAGGTCCCGCGCCCGGCTTGACCGCAACGCCCGCACCCGGCCGGTGAGCCACCGCCGCACCGCGCTGACGATCCGCTTCGCATCGTGATAGCCAAGGCCCTGCAATGCCGCGATCGTCGCCGCAGGCTCCGGATCGTCGCCGCGAAAGTCCAGGTCCGGCCCGGCGATTTCGGCGCCCGGCAGATCCGGCACATGCTCGAACACCGCCCGGTAGTTGGCGCGGACGATGTCGACATGGCGCAGGAACGCAACAGCGAACGCCCGCGCGTCCGGATAACCCATGAAGACGGCAATCCGGGCCATTTCCTCGGGCTGTTCCGGCAGGTTATGCGTCTGCCGGTCGTTCACCATCTGGATGCGGTGCTCGATCTGCCGCAGGAATCGATATGCCTCTGCTAGCTCCCGCCGCGCGGTTTCCTCCAGATGGCCCGTTTCGACCAGCCGCTCCAACGCCGGCAGGGTCGGCTTGATCCGCAGCGTCGGATCGCGGCCACCCCAGACCATCTGCAGCGTCTGCACCAGAAACTCGATTTCCCGGATGCCGCCCTCACCAAGTTTCACGTTATGGCCGGCAATCCGGGCGACCGGGTCTTCCATCTGACCCAGCGCCGTCTTCTTGGCGACGTCGATCCGCCGCTTCATCGCATGGATGTCCGCCACCGCGGCGAAATCCAGCCCGCGCCGCCAGACGAACGGACGAATCGCCTCCAGGAACCGATGGCCCAGCGGCAAATCACCCGCCACCGGCCGCGCCTTGATCATCGCGGCCCGTTCCCAGTTCTGCCCCATCGTCTCGTAGTAAATCAGCGCTGCGTGCAGCGAGACCGCCGGCGGGGTCGCGGCCGGATCGGGGCGCAGTCGCAGGTCGGTGCGGAACACATAGCCGTTGGCGTCGCGCGCTTCCATCAGCGTAATCAGATCCCGGGCCAACCGGGACGTGAACGAGCCGATGCTGGCGCCGGCCCGGCCGCCCGCGTAAACCGGTGCGGTTCCATCATACAAAACAATGAGGTCGATATCGGACGAATAGTTCAGCTCCCCTGCTCCGAGCTTGCCCATCGCCAGCGCGACGAAGCCGCAGTTCAGATCGGGCCGTCTGGGGTCCTGCAGCCGGATCTCCCTGGCATCGTGCGCGGTGCGCAGCAGGTGGCGAATCGCCAGCCGCACCGTGGCCTCGGCAAGCTCCGACAGCGCCGCAGTGACGGTTTCCAGTGGCCAGAGTCCGCCCACATCCGCTATCGCGGCGATCAGTGCCACGCTCCGCTTGGCCTGGCGAAGCGCGGCGGCGATGTCGGGGCGCCGGAGCGAGGGGGACACGTTGCCAAGCACGGACATGCAATGCGCCAGCGCCGCGTCAGGCCCCTTCGCCGCCAGCCGGTGAATCGTGTCCGTCTCGCGCAGGGCCAGTTCCGCAAGGTATGGGCTGTTGCCGCCTAAGCACCGCAGCATCGGAAGGATGCCCGGCGCGTTCAGCAGGCGCGCTTCCGCCGCACCAAGGACCTGGAAGCGTTCGACGAGTCGCTCAGCCGCGGCCGCGTCGTAGGGGGCCGGCCAATGGCATGGTACAAGGAAGGCGGCTGGCTTCATCGCTCACGGCATCATGTGGTGGTCCGGTCCACCGGACGGGCGATCCACCACACGTCGAAGGCGGTGCATCGGCTCCTCGCCCTGGGGACCGGTCTGCTGGTAGTCGCAAGCTGCCTGCTGGCAGCAACGTCCTGGCGTCTGGCGCAGGGGCCGATCGACCTCGGACCCTGGTCAGACCGGGTTCGGGCGGCCCTCATCGACGATAATGCGCCGGTGCGCGTGTCATTCGACGGCATCTTCCTGGCATGGGAGGGTTTCCAAAAAGGCGCCGACCATCCGATCGACCTGCGCCTGACCGGTATCACGATCACCGATCAGGCGGGACATCGCCTCGTCGCCGCGCCCAGCGCCCATCTCACATTCTCCCTGGCCGGTCTGCTGCTGGGCCGCGTGGTCCCCAGAGCAATCGAAGTGGATCACGCCCAGGTGGTCGCCACAAGGGAGCCTGATGGCACGATGACCATCGGCGGCGCGGAGCCAGACGCCACCGCGCCGGCCTCCGAACCGGTTGACCTGGCGCCGTTTCGCGAACAGCTCTCGCATCCGCCCAGCAGCGATCACGGCCGCTCGCGCGGGCTGTTCGACCAGATCCAGCGCATTCATTTCGACGCGACGGAACTGACGTTGCGGGACCGGCCCAGCGGTCTGGTCATCCGCACGACAGACCTGGACCTCGATCTGCTGCGGGCCGGCAACGGGCGCGTTCGCGGCATGCTGCGGGCACCGCTGTCCGTTGGCGCTCAATCGACCGTATTGACCGCGGACGCCAACTGGACCGTCGGCTCCGACAGTCGGGTCGAGCTTCGGCTGACGGCGCTGCGTCCCGGCGGAGTGGGCACGCTGCCAGCTGATCTGGGCTTCATGGCGGGCATCGACGTGCCGGTCTCGCTGAGCGCAACCCTTGGGTTCGACCCCGATTTCAGGCCGCATCAGTTCAGCGCCGACCTGCAGATCGGACAGGGTCAGATCAAGGTCGCCCAGGGGACCGTCCCGCTGCGCAACGGCCGCATCGCACTGTCCGGAACGCCAACCGAAATCAGCATCACGCGTGGCCATTTCGACGTTGCTCATGCCCCGGCCGCTGAGCCGGAGCTCGTTGATGTCACGGGAATCCTCAGCCATCAGGCGGACCGCCTGTCCGCTTCTCTGACGATTGAGCTGAGTGCGATCGACATCGCCGATCTGCCGCTGCTATGGCCGCAAGGTGTCGGCGGCGGTGCTCGGCCGTGGGTGACGGAGCACGTGACCGCCGGCACGGTGACCCACGCGGCGGCCTCCCTTGCGATCGAGTCGGATGACGCAATGCATGACGTCGTCCTCACCAAGGCGACGGGCGAACTGGACGGGTCGAATGGCACATTCACCTGGATCGACAACATGCCGCCGGTTGAGCAGACCGCTTTCCAGTTGAACCTGGTCGATCCCGACACGCTCGATATTCATATCGCCTCCGCTCAGCAGCGCATCCGCAACGGTGCCGGCGATCTGGCGATCGGTGACAGCCGGATGCGCATCACCGGCCTGTCGCTGCGCGATCAGATTGCGGTGATCCACACCCAGGTCGCGGGTCCCGTTGCCAGCGCGCTGGCGCTGCTGAAAGAGCCTCGGCTGCACCTTCTGTCCACCCATCCGATCGCCGTCAAACCCGGCGGCGGGGACGCCTCCGCACGCCTGGATTTTCAGTTTCCACTCGAAAACAAGCTGCAGATCGATGATGTGGACATTCATGCCGATGCCAATCTGACGAAGCTCCGGCTGCTGGATGTTGCGGGCGGACAGGACTTGAACGACGGCACGTTCGACCTTGCCATCACGAAGGACGGTATGAGCCTGAAAGGCCAGGGCTCAGTCGCCGCCATCCCGGTCCGGGTGGACGGCACGATGGATTTCCGCCCTGGCCCGCCTGATCAGATCGTGCAGAAAATCGGCGTCACCGGCCAGGCCGATGCCGGCGCGCTGGATTCGGTCGGGCTGCACGTCACCGACATCCTCGCCGGCGCCGTTCCCTTGACCCTCGTCCTGATCGAGCGCCGCAGCGGCGACGGTTCGATCGCCATCAACGGCGACCTGACCCTTGCCACGCTGTCACTCGATCCCCTGGCCTGGAGCAAACCGTCCGGCACCAATGCCACCGTATCCGCCACGCTGCAGATGTCGCACGACCACCTGACCCGGATCCAGCCGATTTCCGTGCGCGGCGATGGGCTGCTGCTAAGCGGTTCGGCGGATGTCGCCGACGGCCGTGTCCAGACGGTGCGGATGGACACGATCCGCCTCGGCCGCACCGAAGCGCGCGGCACCGTTCGTCTGCCGGACAATCAGCCGATTGCCGTCGCGTTGCAGGCCGATCAGATCGATCTGTCGCAGAAGCTGACCGAGAAGTCCTCGGGCGATGACAAATCGGCCCCGCCACCGGTCACCACCCCGGCCTGGACACTGGACGGGCGGTTCGATCGCGCGATCCTGGCGAACGGGGAGCGCGCTGCCAACGTCCAGGTCAAGGCAACCGGCGGCGGCGAGACAATCCGCCTGCTGGATGTCGTTGGGGCGCTGGCCGCCGCCTCCGGACCACAAGGTTCGGCATTCTCGGTCAAAATCGAGCCGCAGGCGGCCACAAGGCACCTGACGGTGCAGGCGCAGGACGCCGGCAGCTTTCTGCGCGGCCTCGATGCGATCCGCGGGATGCGGTCGGGGCGCCTGACGATCAACGGCGATTTCGGCAAGCCGTTCGGTCTGCACCCGGTGACGGGAACCGCAACGATCGACGATGCGGTGCTGCGCAATTCACCGATCCTGGGCAAACTGCTGCAAGCCATTACGCTCTATGGCCTGGTCGATGCGCTGCGCGGCCCCGGCATGAATTTCTCCCATATCGTCGTGCCGTTTCAATATGATGGCACCGACCTTACCCTCAACGATGCGCATGCCTACAACTCGTCGCTAGGCCTTACGGCTGACGGACGGATCACTTTGTCGTCCGGTCAGACTGCGATCAACGGCACCATCGTCCCCGCCTATTTCTTCAACTCGATGCTTGGGAACCTGCCACTGGTCGGCAAGCTGTTCAGCCCGGAAAAGGGCGGCGGCGTGTTTGCCGCACGCTTCGGTGTCAGCGGTCAGATCGACGATCCGAACATCTCGCTCAACCCGATCAGTGCGCTGACGCCCGGTTTCCTGCGGGAGATTTTCGGCGTCTTCGAACATACGCCGCCTTCGAAAGACGCCACGCCGTCGCGCTAGCTACCGCAGGTGAGGATTATATTTCCAAACCCATTTCCATTCGGAGAATCGACTCTAGGGCTAACGGCGGTCAAGCATGCAAAGGTATTTGCGGCAGGGACTTCTGCTCGCCTGCCTGTTGGCTCCGGTTGCTGCCTGGTCCGGCAACACTGAAGGCGTCAAGATCGACAACTTAAGTTTGGCCCGAGGATCCTGACAGTCAAAAAGGCACGGCCATCACCTGGACCAACCAGGACGACATCCCCTATAGCGTAGTGCTGGCCGCTCTCCACGTGCATTCCAAAGTAATGGATACGGATCAGGTCGTTACCTACCAGTTCGATATGGCATGGACTTTTTCCTGAATCTGTGGCATACACCCGTTCATGCGCGGTCAAGTGTGGTTAAGCAGCAACGAACCCGGACTGCCGTGATGGCCTGTCCGGGTTCGCTTCTCGGGTCGAACGCGCCGCGCCGGCGTGCTCAGCCAAATCGATGCCAACGAGCCTTTTTAGCAACAATAAAATCATCGCCAGCGCGTCGGCATAAGAATGGGATTTTGTCCGCTGTCATCCATCCCAGGCCACGGGCAGTTCGGTCAATCCGCGCAAGACGAAGCTGGGGCGCCATTTCGGATTGTCGGAATCGAGCAGCTTTAAATTCGGACAGCGCCGCAGCATCGTTTCAAGCACTACAGCAGCCTCGATCCTCGCAAGCTGCGCCCCAAGGCAAAAATGAATTCCGCCACCAAATGACAAAGGGCGTAAATCCTTGCGTGTGACATCGAACTTTTCGGGATCATCGAAAACCGCCGGATCGCGATTGGCCGCCCCAACCAAAGAGACAACGATATCGTGCTTTTCCAATGCGACCCCGCTCAACTCGATCGGTTCGGCCACGGTTCGGCCAACCGCCTGAACGGGCGATTCAAATCGCAGGATTTCCTCGATCGCGTTTTCAACCAGTGTCGGATCGTCGCGCAGAATTTGCCATTGGTCAGAGTGGCGCAGCAGCGAGTACAATCCGTTACCAATCAGATTCACCGTTGTTTCGTGTCCCGCGGCAAACAGCAGGCTCACGTTGGCGCGGAGTTCCGTGGTGCTGAGCCGATCGCCCGCTTCCTCAGCCTGCACCAGTTGAGTGATCAGATCGTCCTTGGGATCGCGCCGCCGCTCGTCGAACAATGTCTCAAAATAGGCGCTCGACGCCAAAGTCCCCACATTGGCGCGGTCCAGTTCCTGCCTGGTCGGCGGTGTCGGATTAAGCAATGCTCCACCTGAACTGGAGCCGGTAACAAAACGCTCCCGGTCGCGCTCCGGAATACCGAGAAGTTCGCAAATGACCAACACCGGCAGCGGAAAGGCCAGATCGCGGATCGCATCCATCCGGCCGGCCGGAAGCACTTTGTCGAGAAGCCGGTCGGTCAGCACGTGAATACCGTCGCGCAACGCCTCGATCCGGCGCGCCGTGAAGGCTTTGGTGACAAGGCCGCGCAGCCGGGTGTGATCGGGCGGATCGCGCATCAGCATCATATGCGTCAGTTCAACCACGGCCGGCTCTTGCATGGCGGTCGGGCCGAAACGCCGCGTCAGCGCTTCCGGGTCGCCATAGCCTTTGCCGAAGCGGCGGTCACGCAGCAGCAGCGCGGTGTCTTCGTAGCCGGTCAGAAACCAGCGGCCAAACGGAGCCTTGACCACTGGGGTATGACTGCGCAGCTGACGAAAAACCGGATACGGGTCGGCCAGAAAGCGGGGATCACGAAAATCGAATGGCTGCGAAGCTGCTTCTGACACGGCCGGTTTCCTGCTTCTGACGAAGCCTGCCCTATATCACAATCATCAAGGCATCACAGGCCAGCCTTGCCCGGACCAAAGGCAAGCGGCATGAACACCGTCATGAGCGATCAACCTTTGAAAATTCGAATTCGAGGCCTGTGCAAGAGCTTCGGCACCAAACGTGTGCTGGATGGCGTGGACCTTGACGTGCCCCGAGGTACCTCAATGGTCGTCATCGGCGGCTCTGGCTCCGGCAAGTCGGTCCTGCTCAAATGCGTGCTCGGTTTGCTAGACCCTGATGACGGAACGATCGAAGTCGACGGTCAGGACATCCTGCAGCAGCCTCGGCGCGAACGCGAACAAATTCGCTCCCGCATCGGGATGTTGTTCCAGAACGGCGCGCTTTTCGACAGCCTGCCAGTCTGGGAAAACGTCGCGTTCGGCCTCATTGCGCGACACAAGGCGACCCGCGCAGACGCGCGAGCCCGTGCCGACGACTTCCTCGGCGAAGTTGGCCTTGCAGCGAGTGTCGGTGATCTGTCACCGGCGGAGCTATCTGGAGGCATGCAGAAGCGCGTCGCGCTGGCCCGCGCGATTGCGTCCCAGCCCGACATCATGTTTTTCGACGAACCGACCACTGGCCTTGACCCCATTATGGGCGCCGTCATCGATGGACTGATTGTGGATTGCGTAAAGCATCTTGGCAGCACCGCGGTGGCCATTACCCACGACATGGCCAGCGCCCGCCGGATCGGCGATCGGGCTGCGATGCTGCTGAATGGGCGAATCATCTGGGCCGGTCCCGCGGAACACTTGATGGATAGCGGCAATCCCGAGGTCGATCAGTTCACCCATGGCCGTCGAGAGGGACCAATCCAGATGGAATTGCGGCGCTGAAACGCGGGGGCGGTCTGCTGCTGGCAGCCCTTCTGGTGCCTGCGGTGGCGCGGGCAGGAGCGCCCGAGGAACTTGTGGGTCTATTCATTCAGGGATGTTTGCCGTTCGCGGGAAATGTGGCTGGGTTGCGAGATTGGGCCAATCGCGTCGGATTGCCGACAGTACCCGAACGGGCCAGTGCAGCATTTTTGCATGGTGCGCCCGGACAGGCCTTCGACGCGTCCGTCGAAGGCACGAAGCTTGTGCTGGTGTCCTCCGATGACGGGATATGTTCCGTCGCGACGGACAAAGCCACGCAGCAGGCGGTCATTGAAGCGTTGGAGACGGGCCTCCGCCAGGCCGCACTTGCATTTCGGCTGGTCATTGAGCGGGACGACGCGCATCAGACAGAAATCCATGACCATGAATATCTTGCGGCCAGGGGTAAGGAGGGATGGCGAATCCTGGCAGCGACGGTAAAGGACCAGAGCGGCGGCGAGGCAATGCTGACCGCGGCGCGCGAGTAGGAACAGCCGCCAAATTTCCTCAGCCGGTGATACGTTCGAAATCCCATGAACCAGTGAGTGGAAATCCAAGGGAAAACAGCGTAACAACCCTGTTCATCCCCTAGATCCGGAATCGTGTTGGTTAAGGCTACCTCCCGCTTCGTCTGCCGATCCTGCGGTGCCATTACGCCCAAATGGGCCGGGCGGTGCGAAACTTGTGGCGAATGGAACACAGTCGATGAGGAGGCTGTCGTCGCGCGTCCCGGCGGCCTCGCCGCGAAGGCGCCGACCGGCCGCTCGGTCGCTTTTGTCGGCCTTGTGGGCCGCACGGTATTACCGCCTCGCATCGCCACCGGCATTGCCGAACTTGACCGTGTTCTAGGTGGCGGCCTTGTTCCCGCCTCAGCCGTACTTGTCGGCGGCGATCCCGGCATTGGAAAATCGACCCTGCTGCTACAAGCCGCCGCAGGTCTCGCGCGGTCCGGGCGGCGGGTCCTCTATGTTTCGGGCGAAGAATCCGTTGACCAAATTCGCCTGCGCGCGCAGCGCCTGGGCGTGGCGGACTCAGCAATTGAACTCGCCACAGCAATCAATGTTCGCGAAATCGTCGCCAGCCTTGAGCAAACCAAGGACACCACACTTGTTGTGATCGATTCGATCCAAACGATGTGGATGGATACGATCGACAGTTCCCCCGGCTCCGTCACCCAGGTCCGAGCCGCGTCGTTTGAACTGATCCGGCTCGCCAAGGCGGGCGATTTCGCGTTGGTGCTGGTGGGTCATGTCACCAAGGACGGCGGCCTCGCCGGCCCCCGGGTCCTGGAGCATATGGTTGATGCCGTGCTGTATTTTGAGGGCGACCGCGGACACCAGTTCCGCATCCTGCGCGCCGTCAAGAACCGGTTCGGCGCTACCGACGAGATCGGTGTCTTCGAGATGACCGAAACAGGGTTGGCGGAGGTGCCAAATCCGTCGGCTCTGTTTCTGGCCGAACGGCGCGGTAACATCGCCGGTAGCGCTGTCTTCGCCGGCTTGGAGGGATCGCGTCCTGTCCTGATGGAAGTCCAGGCTCTGCTCGCTCCGAATCCAAGCGGCTCGCCACGCCGGTCGGTCATCGGGTGGGACAGTGGCCGGCTGTCGATGCTACTGGCAGTGCTGGAAACCAGAGCAGGCGTGCGACTGAACCAGACCGACGTCTACCTCAATATCGCCGGCGGTTTGAAGGTCACCGAACCCGCCGCCGATCTGGCTGTCGCTGCGGCAATCGCTTCTGCCGCATTCGAAACTGCGACCAACCCCGGCATGGTCTATTTCGGGGAGGTCGGCCTGTCCGGCGAGGTCCGCCAGGTAGCACAGGCGGAGGCGCGCCTTAAGGAAGCAGCCAAACTGGGGTTCGATTCGGCTGCGCTTCCCCGTCGCGTGGCGCACGGAAATCGTAAACTGGCGGCGCCCGACAGCTTGCGACTGGAGGAAATTGGCCACATTGCCGACCTGGTCGCCCGCTTCGCGCCCGAATCGGCGAAGAACAACGCATGATCTGCTTGGCGGCAGGCGCGAGCCGGACGATAACCGCCCTTCCTTTGCAATGGCGGCGGCATGACGTGGGTTGACCTCGGGGTCTTCGGGTTTCTGGCGATCTCAGGCCTATTGGCGTTCGCGCGGGGCTTTGTGCGTGAAGTGCTGGGTATCGGCGCCTGGGTTGGAGCCGTTGCGGCGGCAATCCTGGGTTTGCCGACGATGCGCGGAATCGTGCACAATTGGTTTTCAAGTCCCGATTGGGTCGACCCAGTCAGCTTCATCCTCGTTTTTCTTGGCAGCCTTATCATACTCATGCTGATTGCCGGCATGTTGGGGCGAGCGGTCCGGCGCTCGGCGCTCGGCGGAGTTGATCGGACATTGGGGCTGGTATTCGGCCTGGCACGGGGTGCGGCGGTTGTCATCATCGCCTATATCCTGGGTCAGATGATATTTCCGATAGAACGCTGGCCGGATGCAGTGCTGCACGCACTAACGCTAAGACCCACTTATGAGGCCGCGCGCTGGGTACGCGATCAGTTGCCTGAGACCTATCGTCCGCACAACCTGGACCCGCCGCCGGCCGGCCGCGAGGCAACTGCGGAAGCCTTGCTACACGCCAACCCGCAAGGGCGAGCGACTGGGAAGCAACCGGATCGCGATTAGGAGTTGTCAAATATGGCATTCAACCGCCGGGTTATCGATGACGACTCCTTGCACGAGGAGTGCGGTGTTTTCGGCGTTTGGAACGTTCCTGACGCATCAGCCGTGACCGCGCTGGGACTGCATGCGCTCCAGCATCGCGGTCAGGAAGCCACCGGAATTACCAGCTTCGACGGTGCCCGCTTTCACTCGCATCGCGGGATGGGCTTGGTCGGCGACAATTTTGGGGACGCCCGGGTGATCGAGAAGCTGCCGGGGCGCAGTGCTATCGGCCACAACCGATACGCCACGACCGGTGAAACAATTCTTCGCAACGTTCAGCCCCTGTATGCCGACTTCGAATTTGGCGGCTTTGCCGTCGCGCATAATGGAAACCTGACCAACGCACATGTCCTGCATCGCGCTCTGGTGCGGCGGGGCTGCCTGTTTCAGTCCACCACGGATTCCGAGGTTTTCGTACATCTGATTGCGATCAGCCTTTATTCGACGGTTGTGGACCGGTTGATCGATGCCTTGAAGCAAGTCATCGGCGCTTACTCACTCGTGGCATTGTCCAATGAGGCGCTGTTAGGCGTGCGGGACCCGTTAGGGGTAAGGCCTCTGATCCTGGGCCGCATCGGCTCTGAAGGCACCGGCGGTTGGGTGCTGGCAAGTGAGTCGTGCGCCCTCGACATTGTGAGTGCCGACTTCGTCCGCGACGTCGAGCCTGGGGAAATCGTGGTCATCAACGACCAAGGCGTGCACAGCATCAAGCCCTTCAACCGGCAGCGGGAGCGCTTCTGTGTATTCGAGTACATCTACTTTTCACGGCCCGATTCAGTCGTGGAAAGCATGCCCGTCTACGATGCGCGCAAGCGGATCGGCGCGGAACTGGCGCGGGAGGCGGGCGTTCCCGCAGACGTGATCGTGCCGGTTCCCGATTCCGGCGTGCCCGCAGCCATGGGCTACTCGATCCAGAGCGGTATTCCCTTCGAGCTCGGCATCATACGCAATCACTATGTTGGCCGCACCTTCATCGAGCCGACCGACCACATACGCCACCTGGGCGTGAAACTGAAGCACTCCGCCAATCGCCCCGTGCTTGAGGGACGGCGCGTCGTGTTGGTGGACGACTCGATTGTCCGCGGTACCACGAGCAAGAAGATTGTCGAAATGGTCCGGGCGGCTGGTGCGAAGGAGGTGCACATGCGGATCTCATCACCGCCGACGACGCATTCATGCTTCTACGGAATAGATACGCCGGAACGCAGCAAGCTGCTTGCATCCAGCCATAGCGTCGATGAGATGGCCGCTCTTATCGGCGCCGACAGCCTCGCATTTATCTCCATCGATGGGCTCTATCGGGCGCTGGGCAAACCCGGCCGAGACCCGGACAAGCCCTATTACTGCGATGCTTGCTTCACCGGTGATTATCCGATCGCACTGCCGGATCAGCAGGACAACGCCGACCGCCAACTTAGTCTTCTGGTGGTCAATCACTGATGAGCGGATTGGATGATGGCTGTATCGCGCTGGTGACTGGCGCCAGCCGCGGAATCGGTGCTGCCGTTGCGGTCGAGTTGGCGCGTCGCGGGGCGCACGTCGTCATCACCGCCCGCACGCAAGGGGGGCTGGAGGAAACTGACGACGCAATTCGAGCAATAGGCAGTGAGGCTACAATCCTGCCGCTCGACCTGCGAGAAGGAGCACAGATCGACGCGATCGGCCCGACTCTGTTCCAGCGTTTCGGCCGTTTGGACATCCTTGTTCATAACGCCGGCGCGCTCGGCCGACTGACGCCTGTTGCGCATATCCTGCAGGATGATTGGGCAGACGTGGTGGCGGTGAATCTGTCAGCGAGCTGGCGGCTGATCCGGACCTGCGACCCGTTGCTGCGCCAGGCACCAACCGGGCGCGCGGCGTTCGTCACCGACGGCCGGGCCCGGGAACCCCGGGCGTATTGGGGGGCCTTAGGCGCGACAAAGGCGGGAATGGAAAATTTGGTACAGACCTGGGCTCAGGAGGTTGCGACTACGCGGTTGCGGGCCAACCTGTTCGATCCTGGACCAGTGGCAACCCGGATGCGATCACATGCCTACCCTGGTGAAGACCGGTCCACTCTGCCGACCCCAGACGTGGTTGCGGTAGCGCTCGCGGCGGCGTGTATGCCGGAGGAACGGCGAAACGGAGCATTGATAGGGTTTGGATAGGCTTAGATGCGCAGTCATCCGCCACAGGGCGCATGGAGACAACAGTCAGACAGGAAGGTAATGCCGAATTGAGGCCAAAACGCGGGGCACGACGATGACCCGAGGCTCGGGCAGGGTCGCGTCAGTGCGTCGCGCGACACACCTCACGCACCGAAGCCCATCGCGCCCAGCATCGTGATCGGCAGAAAAGCCGAAAACCGGGCCCGCCGGATCGGGTCAGATCCCGCGGAAGATGACCGAGGCGTTGGTGCCACCAAAACCAAAGCTGTTGGAAAGCACCACTTTGATCCGTCGCTCCTGCGCGACGTTCGCGACTCGATCGATCACGCTTGCCCGGCTGGGTTCGTCGAGATTCAAGGTCGGGGGCGCCACCCCATCGCGAATCGCAAGGATCGAGAACACCGCTTCGATCGCGCCGGCGGCGCCGAGCAGGTGACCGGTGGCGGATTTGGTGGACGACATTGCGACGCCGCGTGCCGCATCGCCGAACAGCCGCTCCACCGCTTCCAGTTCCAGGTCGTCACCGAGCGGCGTGGACGTTCCATGCGCATTGACGTATTGGATGTCGCCGGGGCCGAAGCCGCCACTTTTCATCGCGTTGCGCATTGACCGAAACGCGCCGTCATGTCCTTCGGCCGGGGCGGTGATATGGTATGCGTCGCCCGAAAGGCCGTATCCAGACACCTCGGCATAAATCTTGGCGCCGCGCTTGCGCGCGTGCTCATATTCTTCCAGCACGACGCAGCCAGAACCCTCGCCCATCACAAATCCGTCGCGATCCTTATCCCAGGGCCGTGACGCGGCGGCCGGACGGTCATTAAAGCCGGTGGACAATGCCCGAGACGCGCAGAAGCCGGCGATTCCAAGTTCGCAGACCGTGGCTTCAGCGCCTCCGGCGAGCATCACGTCGGCGTCGCCAAGCGCAATCAGCCGCGACGCATCGCCAATCGCATGCACACCGGTGGCGCAGGCGGTCACCACGGAATGATTGGGGCCCTTGAAGCCGAACTTGATCGACAGATGTCCGGACGCAAGATTGCTGAGTGCCGACGGAATGAAGAATGGCGACAACCGTCGCGCCTTTCCCTCATGCACGAGGATCGAAGCCTGGTATATCGTTTCCAGGCCGCCAATTCCCGAACCGATCATCACGCCTGTTGCGCAGCGATCCTCTTCGGTTTCCGGCATCCAGCCGGAATCTGCGACGGCTTCGGATCCGGCGACCATGGCGAGATGGATAAAACGGTCCATCTTCTTCTGGTCCTTGACCGGGATCCACTCATTGATATCCAGACCGCCGGTTTCGCGTGTGCCTGGCGGCACCTCGCCGGCGACCTTGCAAGGTGAATCCTTGGCATCGAAGGCCGTGATCGCACCGATACCCGATTCGGCGTTGATCAACCGGCGCCAGACATGCTCCACGCCTAAACCTAGGGGACTGACAATTCCCATGCCCGTCACCACCACACGCCGTTTCACAGCAGGCCTTTCACGCTCATGAGCGGGCGGATTCTATTGCTTTTGCTTTTCGATGTAGTCGATCGCGTCCTTCACGGTGGCGATCTTCTCGGCCGCGTCTTCCGGGATTTCCACATCAAACTCTTCTTCGAACGCCATCACCAGTTCGACGGTGTCGAGACTGTCGGCGCCTAGATCGTCGATGAAAGATGCTTCAGGGGTTACCTTGGCTTCATCCACCCCAAGATGTTCCACCACGATCCGCTTGATCTTGTCGGCAATGTCGCTCATCGGCTCCGCTACTCCTGACTATTGTCTCGGTTGTGGTCATTGTCCGGCTTTCCGGCGGCCGGCGCCTTGTCCCGGTTCACGCAGCGAGCCCGCACCAGACATAGCAAGGGGGCGCTTAGCATGGTTCGCTCGGGACGGGAAAGGCCGACGGCCCGTCACGTCTATCGCTAGATCATCGCCATTCCGCCATTGACGTGCAGTGTTGCCCCGGTGACCCACCCAGCCTCATCAGAGGCAAGGTAAGCGACGGCGGCGGCAACATCTTCCGGTTGCCCCAAGCGGCGCAGCGGTATCGCCTCGGTCAGTTTGGTCTTCTGCGCTTCTCCCAGGACGTCAGTCATCGGCGTGACAATGAAGCCGGGTGCCACGACATTGATGGTGATCCCACGCGATGCAACTTCCTGAGCCAGCGCCTTGCTCATGCCGACCAGGCCGGCCTTTGCGGCGGCATAGTTTGCCTGCCCCGCGTTCCCAGTTGAACCGACGATCGAGGAGATATTGATGATCCGCCCGGCGCGCCGGCGCAGCATCCCGCGTAGGGCTGCCCGAGCCAATCGAAACGGCGCGGACAGATCGACATCCAAGACCGCCTGCCAATCCTGGTCAGACATACGGAGCGCCAGCATATCGCGGGTCATGCCTGCATTATTCACCAGTATATGCAGTGGACCGGCGGCCTTTTCCGCCGTTTCGATCAACTCGTCCGGTTCGGAGGCGTCTCGCAGGTCGGCAGGGCAGACATGCGCGCGCTCACCCAGTTGGATCGCTAATGCCTCCAGGGCATCCCGCCGGGTCCCCGAAATCGCTACGTTCGCTCCTTGTGCATGCAGGGCGCGAGCAATCGCCGCACCGATGCCGCCCGAAGCGCCTGTGACCAGCGCGGCCTTCCCGTCCAATCGGAACATTGGCGCCCTCCCTCGGTTCAGAGACTTTTCAACACCGCTTCGATTTCCGCCGGCGTCCCGGCGGACAGTCCGGACGAATCCGGCGCGATTCGTTTGATCAGTCCCGTCAACACCTTCCCAGCGCCGAGTTCAATGTAACTGTCGACACCCATCTCGTTCATCGCGAGCACGCATTCGCGCCAACGTACCGTACCGGTCACTTGCTGTATCAGCAGGTCGCGGATTTTCTCAGGATCGGATTCACGTCTGGCCGAAACATTCGCCACAAGCGGGACGCAAGGGACGCCCGGTGGCGTGTTTTCCAATGCCTCAGCCATCGTGTCGGCAGCTGGCGCCATCAGTGCACAATGGAACGGGGCAGACACGGGCAACAGCATCGCACGTTTGACACCCTTAGTCTTGGCGATTTCGATACCGCGCTCGACCGCCGCGCGGTGCCCGGAAATCACCACCTGGCCACCGCCATTATCGTTGGCGGGCTGGATGATCTCGGTCTCGCCTGTTTCCGGCACCCGCGCTGCCGCGGCACAGATCGCTTGCGCCTGCTCCATGTCGGCACCCAGCAGGGCAGCCATTGCCCCCACCCCGGGCGGGACGGCTTTCTGCATCGACTGGCCGCGCAGTTTCAACAGACGCGCGGCTGCGGTGACTGAAAACGCTCCTGCCGCAGCGAGCGCGCTGTATTCTCCCAATGAGTGGCCGGCCACGACCAGCGCCTCGCGCTGGAGGGTGGTTCCGCCTTCCCGCTCAAGAACCCGTAGTACAGCCAGCGAGTGTGCCATAAGCGCAGGTTGCGTGTTCTCGGTCAGCGTGAGTTCCTCGTGCGGGCCCTCGAACATGAGTTTTGAGAGTTTTTGCTTGAGCGTCTCGTCAACTTCCTCAAACACCTCTCGCGCTGCGGCAAAGGCCGCCGCGAGGTCGCGACCCATGCCGACGGACTGACTACCCTGGCCTGGGAAGATAAAAGCGCGAACCGGCATGGATCTGTGACTCTTAATGCATCTGATTTTGGACGAGGTTACGGACGGGTAGGGTTGGCGCGGGGGCGTAGCCGCGGGTAACGGGGCTGTCAAGGAAACAGGCCCGGACTTGTAGCCAGAGCATCTTGGCCAGACCGGAATCGCGGCCACGCGAAAATGGCAATTCCGAAATCCCCGCGGCCTACGATTCATTGGGTCTCCGATTACGTTTCACCGGAAGGAGGCATGCTTTGGAAGCGTGGGAAGGCATAAGCCCAGGACGTGTGCGAAGGTGTGTTTGTCGCTTCACGTCTGGGCCAGTCCGTCGGGCAAGTCGCCGAGGCGCTGTTTGTAAGAATATCCTATGTCTCCAACGGTCTCGACCGTCGTCGCCACTCCGACAAACGAACGGTCAGCAAGCAGCGCTGCCACTTTGCGTGTCACGAGCTGGGCGAGGCTTGCCTGGATCAGATCGACGAGGCTCGAACCGCCGCAGACCTCAAGCGGCGGCTGGAGCGGATTGGCGACGTCGTCTCGATCCAGCCCAAGGAAGCCGCGCCGAACCCGGTGGAGGCAACCGCGGAGACCGGCCGACCGAAGCTCTATTTTCGTAGCAAGGTGAAAATGCTCTGGCAGCCTGTCGGAGTTGCGAGAATCTCGGATTTTTTGGAACATAGATACCGTCGATGCCGCTTATGGGAACTTTTATTATTATATTCTTTCTATATTCGGCAGAATGTTACGCGATGGCCTGAGTCCGACCGGCTGCTACTGTACCGACATCTCCGCCCAGGTATCATCCAGCGCGCGGGTGATGCGGGCTACCGCCTCGTCGATCTCTGACTCGGTAATAATCAGCGGCGGCGAGAAGGCGATACGATCGCCAACAAACCGCGTAATCAGCCCGTGGTTCCGTGCGTGCTTCTCCACCACCGCCCCAACCCGCCCGGCAGGATCGAATTGCGCCCGAGTTGCCTTGTCGGCGACCATCTCGATCCCGGTCAGCAGCCCGACGCCCCGCACCTCGCCGACCAGCGGATGGTCCGCCAACGCTCCAAGCCGAGCCTGCAAATACGGCCCAACCTGTCGGACATGGCCCAGCATGTCCATGTCTTCGTAGATACGCAGCGTCTCCATCGCGACCGCGGTCGTGACCGGATGCCCGGCATAAGTGAAGCCATGGGCGAAATTGCCCAGCTTTCGGCTTTCATCCAGCATCGCCTCGAACACACGCTGATTGATCAGCAGCGCCGAGATCGGCTGCATTCCCGCCGACAACGCTTTGGCGCAGGAGATCATGTCGGGCTTCAGGTCGTAGGTCTGGCTGCCCCACATGTTTCCGGTGCGGCCAAAGCCGCAGATCACCTCGTCAGCTATGAACAGCATGTCATATTCGCGAATGACCGCTTGTATCTTCTCCCAATAGGTTCGCGGCGGCGTCAGACCGCCACCGGCCCCCATCACCGGTTCGGCGATGAATGCGGCGCAGGTCTCCGCTCCTTCGCTCAGGATCAACTGCTCCAGCGCGTCAGCCATCCGCGTCGCGAACTGCTCCTCGGATTCGCCCTCGTTATGGCGACGATAGTAGTGCGGATATTCCGTGTGCAGGAAGCCAGGGAACGGCAGGCCGAAATCCGCGTGCATGTCAGGCTTGCCGGATGCGCTGATCGAGGCCGATGTGCTGCCATGATAGGCCATCCGCCGGCCAATGATCTTGCGCTTCCCCGGCTTGCCGAGCGCGTGGTGGTAGTACCAGACCAGCTTCAGTGCGGTATCGTTCGCCTCCGACCCCGAACACTGGAACAGGACCTTGCTCATCGGCACAGGAGCGATCGACAACAGCTTTTCCGCCAGATCGACCCCGGCCTCGTGGGTGGTGCCGCGATACAGGTGGTAGTATCCGAGCTTGCGCATCTGCTCGTAGGC
>Ga0302320_10005043_pt1 | contig 29745 bp, 23 predicted proteins | sample Bog_T0_3_FD_202130 | JGI IMG/M metagenome (GOLD analysis project Ga0302320, IMG submission 202130) | Peat permafrost microbial communities from Stordalen Mire near Abisko, Sweden - Bog_T0_3 | ecosystem: Environmental > Terrestrial > Soil > Wetlands > Peat | place: Sweden: Abisko, Stordalen Mire...
GCCGCGGCGAACGATTTAACGATCCGTCTACGGTCTCCCAAAATCGAGGCTGCCGGCAACGAATACGATCCCGCTTACACAGACGCGCTTGAAACCAATCAAGAGGGAACCTGGATTCGGAAACCGGCACACTCCTGGGGATGGAATATCATGCCCCGGGCCGTGTCGGCCGGACTGTGGCGCACGGTGGAGTTGATTGTTCACGCCAAGCATGAAATCAAGGATTTGTATTTTGCAACAATTTCCGCAAGCGAGGAGGGCGCGGCGCTTGCAGTGTCCTTCGATCTTGCCACCGATCTGGCGCTGCTTGGCCAACTACACCTGAGGGTCCAGGGCGAGTGCGATGGTTCTACTTTTTCTCACCTTCATCAGCTGGAGTTCATTGCCGGGCGATTCGAGTTTTCCATCCCCAACCCCAGGCTGTGGTGGCCCAGAGGCTATGGCCAGGCCAACCTCTACAGAGTGACTTCACAACTGTTGCAAGGCGGCCATGTACTGGCCACGCGGGAAGATGTGATTGGCATTCGCAAGCTTGAACTAATCCGCACCGAGACCACAAGCACCGAGAAGCCGGGACAGTTTCTGTTTCGGGTGAACGGAGTGCCGATCCTTGTGAAAGGGTCAAACTGGGTGCCGGCAGACGCCTTTCACAGCCGCGATCAAGCACGGTATGCGCGGATGGTTGCCCTGTTCTCGGACTTGCAATGCAACATGCTGCGCAGTTGGGGCGGCGGCGTTTACGAGGATCATGCCTTCTTCTCGCTTTGCGACCAGTACGGCATCATGGTGTGGCAGGACTTTGCCATGGCTTGTGCCATCTACCCCATCACTCCGGAGTTTCAGGAGACGATCAGGAAGGAAGCAATTGCCGTGGTGAGAAAGCTGCGCAATCATCCTTCGCTGGCGCTTTGGAGCGGGGACAACGAAGTGGATGAAGCGTACACCTGGATCCATCAGGATCCGGCCCACAATGTTCTCACCCGCACGGTTTTGCCGCAGGTTGTCTTTCAGTGCGATCCCTACCGGCCCTATCTTCCCAGCTCCCCGTACATGGCGCCCGAGGTGGTTGCGTCAAAGAACATGAACCTCATGCCGGAGAATCATCTTTGGGATACGCGGGACTACTTCAAGAGCCCCTATTACACCAATCACACGGCGCATTTCCTGAGCGAGATCGGTTTTGACGGGTGCCCGAGCCTCTCCGGGCTCAGGCGCTTCCTGGACGAGAAGCATCTGTGGCCATGGCAAAAGAACTCGCAGTGGATCCTTCACTCCACCAGCAATACCGGCGATGACTACGAGAACCATGTTCTGGCCAAGGAGGCGAAGGAGTTTTACGGAGATAACCTGGATAAGATGGAAGACTTCATCTTTGCCTCGCAGACCATGCAGGCCGAGGCATACAAATATATTGTGGAGATGACGCGCCTGAAGAAGTGGCGCCGGACGGGAATTATCTGGTGGAACGTCATCGACGGCTGGCCGCTTATCTCCGATTCCGTGGTTGACTACTACTTCAACAAGAAGCTTGCCTATTACTACATCCGGCGGGTTCAGCAGCCGGTGTGCCTGATGGTGGATGAGCCGGAGGATTGGACCGTGCGTGTGTCGATGGGGAACGACTCGCGGCAGGAAACGAGCGGCCACTACCGGGTGTGGGATGGAGACACCGGCGCGACGCTGCTTGAAGGCGACTACGCGTCGAAGGCCAATGAAAATGTCGAGGTCGGGAAGATTGCAGTCTTCCACTCCGACAAGAAGCTCTTCCTGATGGAGTGGACCGCCGGCGGAAAGCGATTCACCAATCATTACCTGCTCGGTTCGCCTGCCTTCTCGCTGGCGCAATACCGCGCATGGCTGCCGAAGATCGCAGCGCTCGATGGCAGCTTTGAAGCCACGAAGGTGGGCACTTAGAGCCGAGTCACGATTCCTCTGTGCCCTTGAAAGGCATTCTGCCGATTGTTGATTTCTGGATGAAATCAACACTTCAAGGTTGCGGCCTCGGGGTTCTCCCTCGTGATTCTGCCGTAGCCAGGGAAAACTTGACTCAGAGGCTCGGCTTGACGGGGGTCGCGGCATCCGTACCCGCGACCGTCGTCCACTCGCGAACCGTCCACCGCTTCACAATGCCGTTGGCTACGTAAGGATCGGCCCGGGCAAACTTCTCCGCTATCTCAGACGAATCGCCTTTGAATAGCAGCAATGCGGTATCCAAGGGGTTGGTGATCGCGCCGCCCAGCACCAGCTCGCCGCACTCGCTCGCCTTCCATGCCATGCCGAGGTGCTCGTTACGAAACTCCACACGCCTGGAAAGGTAGTCTTCCCCAAGTTCGTAAAACAAAAGGTAGTGCTTCACTGGTTCGCTCGCTTTCGTTTGAGTTGCCGCAAAGTCTCCGCGAGACAATGCCCGATTGATTCTTCTGCTCGCGAAAGTTCTGGCCAAGTCAGTTCTTCGCCCCGGCCACGGGATAGCCCTGCCACACGTATTCAAGCGCTTCAGGCAGAGTCTGCTGCCTGGCTGCGCGGTCAACATGCCCGGCGTTGCGCGCAAAAACATACTGGTAGTGATAACCCTTGGCGGCCAGCACCTTGGCCATCAGTTCATTCGCCAGCACCCAATCGTGCATGTTGTCGCGCATGGCATTGGGATTGAGTGCGTCCCTGTCGCCCACTTCCATCCAGAGGTGCAGCGGTTTTGTGGCTGTGTTGGGAATCAGGTGCTCATGAAACTCCCACGCTCCATGCGGAGTTTCCGGATTCGATGGCCACTGCTGATTCACAAAGGTCCCCGAATACGTCAGAACGCGGTGGTACCACTCCGGGTGATACCAGGCCATGATCAGCGCACACGATCCGCCGGAGCTGCCGCCCGTCGTTGCGCGCCCCTCGGGATCGTGGGTCAGCTTCACCTGGGCTTTCGTCTCCACCAGCGGCAAGACTTCAGTCTCAACAAACTCGGCATAGCGGCCTGACAGGGTGTCGTATTCCAGGCCGCGCTCGCTGCCCTGCGCATCGCCGGAGCCGTTGCCGATGGAGATGGCAATCATCGCCGGCACGCGATGCCCGGCGATCAGGTTATCCAGCACAGTGAAGAGCAGCCGGTCAGGCCCGTCGGCCGTGACGATGAAGGGCGCCTCCGTGCCAGGAACGTACTGCTGCGGAACGTACACCGCGACGTGGCGAATATAAGGCGCCGGATGGCTCGTGGTCACGATCAGCTTTGCCGGATCGCTGGGATCAGGCGTGCCGAAAGTGCCTGCATCCCGCGCAATGCCCGGATAAATCTTGCTGTCCGCCGAGCTCATGTTGAACTCAATCACCGTTCCCTGCGGCACGCCGGGCTGCGGGCTGGCCTCGGGCGCGGCGAAGTATGTGGGACCTACGATGAAGTTTCCGTCGGCATCGGCTGGAGCATTGGTGGCGTCGGGCAAGTCCTTCGCCGGAACAAAACCCGAACTGTGCGCAGGGCGGGTGGGCGGCAGTGGGCGCACCGGCGCCTGGGCGATGACCGTCCCTGCCGAAGCGAGCAAACCGGCACATGCAGCGATGCGCAGCAAACCAGCCATGGGGATCTCCTTCCTGTCGAAGCTTCGTTTCGAGGCCATGTTCATTGACGCCGCCGCGCTTATCCCATCGCCGCCAGTACTGCATCGGCAAACTGCGTGGTCCCAGCTGTGCCGCCCACGTCGCGGGTAAGCGCCTTGCCCTCGGAGTAAACCGCTTCAAGAGCCTTCTGCACGCGGTCTGCCGCGGCCGCTTCATCCAGATGCCGCAGCATCAGCACCGCGGACTGCAACAGCGCCGTCGGGTTGGCCAGGTCTTTGCCGGCGATATCCGGAGCCGACCCATGCACCGCCTCGAATATGGCGCACTCCAGGCCCAGGTTCGCGCCGGGCACCAGTCCCAACCCGCCCACCAGGCCCGCGCACAAGTCGCTCACTATATCGCCGTAAAGATTCTCAAGCAGCAGCGTGTCGTACTGGTAAGGGTTCATCACCAACTGCATGCAGGTGTTGTCGATAATGTGCTCGCCGTAAAAAATCTCCGGGAACCCCTCGGCCACTTTGCGCGCGCAGCGCAGAAACAACCCGTCCGAGAGCTTCATGATGTTGGCCTTGTGAATCGAGTGGATCTTCTTGCGCCCATGCTTGCGCGCGTACTCAAACGCAAACTTGGCAATGCGCGTCGAGCCCTTCTCGGTGATCACCTTGATCGCCTCCACCACGCCGGGAACGACTTCATGTTCGAGGCCCACATACTCGCCTTCGGTGTTTTCGCGGACGATGATCAGGTCCACGCCCGGCCAATGCGTCTTGAGCCCGGGCAGATTCTTGATCGGCCGGAAGTTGGCAAACAGCTCGAACTTCTTGCGCAGCGTCACGTTGATACTCTTGAAGCCGCCGCCGATGGGCGTGGCCACCGGGCCCTTGAGGGCCACACGGTTGCGTTCAATCGACTCGTAGAGCGCCGTCGGAATGTACTCGCCAAAGATCTCAAAGGCCTCGGCCCCTGCGGCAAAGCGCTCCCACTCAAACTTCACGCCGGTGGCTTCGAGAATGCGAACGACTGCTTGCGTGACCTCAGGCCCGATTCCGTCGCCTGGAACCAGCGTTACTTTGTGCGTCATCAATCAGCTCCTGGTTTCTGGCTTTCAGCTATCAGCTTTCAGCCCATTGTGGTTGAACCTTCAGTTTGCGCTGACTACGCATTGTGTTCCAGCATGGTAAAGCTGAGAGCTAAGAGTTGAAAGCTATCTTTTGGTTTTCGTGGCGCCGCGGTGAGAGAGCAGCCCTTCCAGCTCTTCCTTGAACTCCCGCACGTCCTTGAAGTCCCGGTAAACCGAGGCGAAGCGGATATACGCCACCGTGTCCAGCCCCTTCAGGTGCTGCATGATCAGCTCGCCGATCTCCGATGTGGTCCGCTCGCGCTCCGGCGCATCCACCAGAAACGTCTCCGCGGCATCCACAATCGCCTCCAGATTGCTTGCAGGTACAGGCCGCTTTTCGCAAGCGCGCAGCAGTCCGCTGAGAACCTTCTGGCGATCGAAGCGCTCGCGGCGGCCGTCTTTTTTCACCACCATGTAGGGGATCTCGTCGATGCGCTCGTAGGTGGTGAACCGGCGGTTGCAGCTCTCGCACTCACGCCGCCGGCGGATTGCGTCGGCCTCTTTGCTCTCCCGCGAGTCAACCACCCGGTCTTGCCCGAAACCGCAATAAGGACACTTCATCTTGGGTCGATTTTACGGCATCCAGAGCAAGATCGGCTTTGGACATCGCGAGGCCACAGCTTATATGCGGGTTCCCATGCAACGCCAGGTAACAATCAAGCAGGGCGGAAACCTCTATCCGCCCTGCCGATATTCAGCCGCTTCGTGCCCGGCGCCGGCTTACTTTGTCACATTCAGCGTTCCGTTCACCAGCGTGAAACTATAGTTAGTTGATGTCAGCGTTCCGATCTTCACCACGATCGGATAGCTTCCGGTGGTGGAGTTCGATGTGGCCGTGGTTGAGAGTGCAGGCGCACCCTTGGTGGCCGTCGCCTGCTTGTCCGCCTTCACAAAGCCGGTCATCGCGTACGTGAGCGTGGGAACGGTTGCGCCCTTTTTCATGGTCAGGTTGTTCGCGGTCACCGTGAGCTTGGCCGGCTGAACGGTCAGCACTCCCGCTGCGAAGGTAAAGGTATAGTTGGCCGCCGAGAGCGTTCCGGCGGCGCCGTTGATCGGATAGGTGCCCACCGCCGAGGCAGAGGTGGCCGTGGTGGTGATTTTGGGCGCGCCTTTGACCACGCTGCTTGAGTCCCCGTTGACGAAGCCAGTGAGGGTGTAGCTGGTGAGGGCGGGAACGGCAGCGCCATACACCATGCTTGCGTTCTTCAGGGTGACGGTGAGCGGAACAGGCTGCACGGTAATGGTCTTGTTGACCGGTGTGGCGGCAGCCCAGTTCGAGTTGCCGGCCTGCGTAGCCTGCACGATCACCTTGCCCACGCCCGTAATTGTGATCGATGTTCCCTTGAGCGTAGCCGGACCGCTGACAAGGCTGAAGGAAACTCCGAGACCCGAAGTGGCCGTGGCCGACGTAGCCAGGTTAATGGGAGCTGCACCGTAGTTCACCGTCGCGATCGGCGTGAAGGCGATCGTCTGAGAGCCAGGCTGAACGGTGATGGTGGCCTTCACAGGCGTGGCTGCGGCAAAGTTGGCATTGCCGGCCTGCGCTGCCTGCAGCACCACCTTTCCCGTGCCCGTAAAGGTGACCTTTGCGCCGTTAAGACTGGCCGGGCCGCTCACCAGGCTCAAGCTGACCGCAAGACCCGAGGACGCGCTGGCATGCGACGAGAGATCCAGAGGCCCAGCGCCATAGCTGGCCGTGGCTGGCGGGGTAAAGGTGATGCTCTGCTGGGCTTGATTCACCTTGATAGTGGCATTGACGGGAGTGGCGGCCAGCCAGGAGCTGTTGCCTGCCTGCGTGGCCTGCACCACGACGCTGCCAGTACCTGTAAAGGTGAGCATCGTTCCTTTCAGTGTCGCGGGCCCGCTGACCACGCTGAAGGCGACCGCGAGCCCTGAGGACGCGCTGGCATAGGCTGACAGAGACATGGCCGTGGTGGAGTAGGCAACGGAGGACGGTGGCGTGAACGTGATGGTTTGCTGGCCCTGCGTCACCTTGATGGTGGCATTGACCGGAGTGGCCGCCGCCCATGTGGAATTGCCGGCTTGCGTAGCCTGCGCCACCACGCTGCCGACTCCTGTGAAAGTGAGCATGGTTCCTTTGATTGTGGCCGGACCGCTGGTCAGGCTGAAGCTGACCCCAAGACCCGACGACGCGCTGGCGTACGACGAGAGGTTGAGCGTGCCTGACGACAAAGCAACCGTCGCCGGTGGCGTGAACGTGATGGTCTGCTGGCCCTGCGTCACCTTGATAGTGGCATTGACCGGCGTGGCCGCCGCCCATGAGCTGTTCCCGCCTTGTGTGGCCTGCACCACGACGCTGCCAGCGCCGGTAAAGGTGAGCTTGCTTCCGTTCAGAGTGGCTGGCCCGCCGGTCAGGCTGAAGGTGACCCCAAGACCCGACGATGCGCTGGCATAAGCAGACAAATCCATGGCCGTGGTGGAGTAGGCGACGGAGGCCGGCGGGGTGAAGGTGATGGTCTGCTGGCCCTGGCTCACCTTGATGGTGGCGTTGACCGGCGTGGCCGCGGCCCATGAGCCGTTCCCGCCTTGCGTAGCCTGCACCACGACACTGCCAACGCCTGTAAAGGTGAGCATGCTTCCGTTGAGAGTAGCCGGCCCGCTGACCAGGTTGAAGCTGACCCCAAGCCCCGACGACGAGCTGGCATACGACGAGAGATTGAGGGGACCGGACCCCGGAGCCTCCGTCGCGGGCGGCGTAAAAGTGATGGTCTGCGGCGCTCCATTGATCGTCTCGGTGATGGTTCCGGTGCTGGGGAGAAACTTTGAGTCGCCGGAGTAGGTCGCCGTGATCGCAATCCCGCCATCGGTAATCGAGGTCCAACTCCAGGTCACCGATGCTGAGCCGCTGGAATCTACCGGTTCGGGGGGAGAAGAGATGGTCCCGTTCCACCCTTGATAACTGAACACCACGGTCCCTGTGGGAGTGTTCGTGACAATGGGCGTTCCGCCGGCGCTGGGTCTTGCTGTGCTCGCGGTTGACTTCACGCTGGCTGTAAAGATCACACTCTGGTTTACAACTGCCGGATTCGCGCTGGCATTGACCGTAGTCGTGGTTGAATTGGAGGCCGTCTCCGCACTCAGTTCCAACTCGGCCACAAAGGCGTCGGTCACGCCCTTTCTTGAAGTTTGAAAGGCGCCGGTTGTCGCTGGAAAGTCGCTGGAGTAGGTCGTGCCGGCTACGTAGGCGTTGCCTGAGCTGTCCAGCGCGATTCCGCTTGCGTTGTCACTGCCGCTGCCGCCAAGATAGGTGGAGTAGGCCAGCGCGGTGCCGGCAGGATTCAACTTGGTCACAAACGCGGTTTGATTCTGGTTGTTTGCGCCCTTGTTTGTGGTCTGATATGCGCCCATCGTTACCGGAAAATCCGTTGAGTACGCGGTTCCCGTAACGCAGGCATTGCCCGAGGCATCCACGGCAATCCCGCTGCCGTTGTCGCCGTAGTTCAGCGAGCCGCTGCCCCCCAGATAGGTTGAGTAGATCAGCGCCGTGCCCCCTGGATTCACCTCGGTCACAAACGCGTTGCCGTGCTTGGTGGTGTTGTTGTTCGCGCTCTGAATCACCCCGGTAGTCACCGGAAAATCCGTCGAATACGCAACCCCGGTCACGAAAGCATCGCCTGAGCTATCCAGGGCGATGGCCATGCCATAGTCGCCTCCGTAATTCGTGCCGGTGCCGCCCAGGTAGGTGGAATAAACAGGTGCTGAGCCGGCCGGGTTGAGTTTGGTCACAAAGCCGTTGGGGTTGCCCACCGAGTAGCCATTATTCGTCGATTGAAATGATCCCGAGATGAACGGAAAATCGTTGGACTGTGTCTGCCCGGTCACATAAGCGCTGCCAGTCGAGTCCACCGCAATGCCAAAGCCGATATCGGCATAGCTGCCGCCCAGGTAGGTGGAGTAGACAAGCGCCGTGCCGCCGGAGTTGACCTCGGTCACAAAGGCATTGTTACGCCCGTAGCTGGCCAGATTCGTAGTCTGGTACGCCCCCGTTGTGGTGGGGAAATCGGTGGAATCCGTACCGCCAGTCACGTAGGCGTCGCCGGTCGAGTCCACCGCAATCGCGTGGCCGCCCTCGCCGTTCTTCGTGCCTTTGCCGCCCAGGTAGGTTGAGTAGGCCAGCGTGGTTCCATCAGAGCTGATTTTGCTCACAAATACGCTGCCGATTGAAGAGAATTGCCCGGCACTCTTGGTCTGGAAGGCGCCCGTGCTCACCGGAAAGTCAGTGGAGTAAGTCGTGCCGGTCACATAAGCAGCACCGGCCGAGTCCACCGCAATGGCATTGCCATAGTCGCCGGCGCTTCCGCCCAGGTAGGTCGCATAAACCAGCGCCGTGCCTGCCGCATTCAGCTTGGCCACATACACGTCGTAGCTGCCGTCGGCAGTGGACGCGTGCGAGCCCTGGTAGCTGCCCGTGGTCGTGGGGAAATCTGTCGATGAAGTCTCGCCCGTGATGTAGGCGTTCCCGTTGCCGTCCACGGCAATCCCGTTCGCCTCATCGTGGCCTGATCCGCCCAGGTAAGTTGCGTAGGTCAGTATCGGATCAATCACCAGCGGCTTCGAGTGGTCGTAAGCGCCCACGCTGAAGCGCACCCTGCACGGCCCTGCCAGCACAAACCCGCCTTGGACGGACTTGCGCTCGCCCCCCGCCTCCTCCTGATAGATCGCCGGCTTGCGGAAGAATACCCGGCCGCTCTTCCCCGTCACCGCAAGGTTGCCTTCCCGGTCAAGGCTCAGTCGGCCGCCGGCCACCGCCAGCCGGATTGCCTTCGCACTGCTGCCGGGCGCAACCACAAAGTCATACTCCAGTTGCCGCTGGTTGCCGTAGTAGACCAGGTCAACGCCGGGATACACGCTCGCATAGCGGACCCTCCCGTATGTCTCGATGCCCCTGCGCCATTGCGCCGGATCATTGCCAATGAAGTAGTTGACCCTCCCGGCTAGCTTCTGCTCGCCGGTGACCACGGCGGCGGTCCGCGCTCCATCAAGACGCAACCGGATTGCAGCGCCGGCGCTGGCCGGCTGGTTCAGAGGCGCCCGCAGGTTCAATGCAGCCCCGGAGCCAGTGAGAAAGAGCGTGTATCCATCGCCCCGGGCAAGAAAGCGAACCTGCGCGTCAAACTGGCCGCCGTTGGCCTCGAAGCTGAGGGGCAGCCGACTGTAACGGGCGGTCGCTTGGGGATGGGGAGCAAACTCGGCGCCGGCAAGTGACGTAAATGCCACACAGGCACACATCGCAAGAAGGCTGGGAATGAAACCGAAACTTCTTGGCATAACTTCCTCCGCTCAAACAAACACAGTGGAGGGGAAGCGCCAGAATTATAGCAAAACAAGGGGCTTGTGGAACCTGAAAATTAAAGAAGCTCACCACTGCCCCTCAGGGATGCGTAAACATGGGCCCCCGCCATGGCCGTGCATCCCGAGCAGCTGATCTGCATCTACCGGTGTGAAAGGGGCTTCTCGCAGCCAGTTGGACCCGGGGCCCGATCGATCGCCTTCCCGCTGAGCCGGCAGAAGAATCTGAAAACCGTGGCCAAGAAAGTTGCAGAGTTGTTTCTCGAGGTTCTCGCCAGCGCAGGCGTCGAACGCATCTATGGCGTGGCCGGCGATTCTCTCAACGGCATCACGGATTCAGTGCGCGTGAACCACGGGATCGAGTGGGTTGGCGTGCGCCATGAAGAGACGGCCGCCTTCGCCGCAGGCGCCGAAGCAGCCCTCACCGGCAAGCTGGCCGTCTGCGCGGGAAGCTGTGGGCCCGGCAATCTGCACCTCATCAACGGCCTCTACGATTGCCATCGCAGCCGCGTGCCGGTGCTGGCCATTGCAGCTCAAATTCCGTCGCCGGAGATTGGCAGCGGCTACTTTCAAGAGACCCATCCTGAGCACTTATTCAAGGAGTGCAGCCACTTTTGCGAGTTGGTCTCGCATCCCTCACAGATGCCGCGCATTCTTGAGATAGCCATCCAGACCGCGTTGTCAAAGAGAGGCGTTGCCGTGGTGGTGATGCCCGGCGATGTGGCGCTCTCCGATGCGGTGAATGCAACCCGCCGCGCGGCCTTCACCAGCGCCCAGCCTGAGCTGGTTCCCCGCCAGGAGGTGCTGAACGGCCTCGCAGCGGAGCTGAACCGCGCGCAAAAAGTCACCATCCTGGCCGGAGCCGGCTGCGCGGGCGCCCATGATGAGTTGGTTCAGCTGGCCGGCATGCTCCAGGCTCCCATCGTCCACGCCATGCGCGGCAAGGAGTTCATCGAGTACGACAATCCCTTCGATGTGGGCATGACCGGCCTGCTCGGTTTCTCCTCCGGCTACCACGCCATGATGAACTGCGAGACGCTGCTGATGCTCGGAACGGACTTCCCTTATCAGCAGTTCTATCCGAAGAAAGCGCGCGTTGTGCAGATCGACATCCGCGGCGAGCAACTGGGACGCCGCAGCCACTTGGATCTCGGAGTCGTTGGAGGCATCGCGGAGACCCTGCGCGCGCTGCTTCCGGCGCTCGACCAAAAACAGGACCGCCGTCATCTGGATGCCTCGCTCACCCGCTATCGCGAAGCCCGCAAGGAACTGGACGAACTGGCGACGGGTAAGCCAGGACAGCGGCCGATCCATCCGCAATATGTGGCCCGGGTGCTGAATGAACTGGCCGCTGAAGACGCCGTCTTCACCGTGGACGTGGGCACTCCCGTGATCTGGGCGGCGCGCTACCTGGCCATGAACGGAAAGCGCCGGCTGCTGAGCTCGTTCAACCACGGGTCAATGGCCAATGCTCTGCCGCAGGCCATCGGCGCGCAGATCTCCCATCCCGGCCGCCAGGTGGTCACCCTTTCCGGCGATGGGGGCATCTCCATGCTGATGGGCGACCTGCTCTCGCTGCGGCAACTCAACCTGCCCGTCAAGGTGGTTGTCTTCAACAACGGTTCGCTGGGCTTTGTTGAGTTGGAGATGAAGGCGACGGGGTTCCTGAACTACGCCACAGGCCTCGTGAATCCGGATTTCTCAAAGATTGCGGAAGGAACCGGAATTCTGGGCCTGCACGTGGAGGACCCCGAGCAGGTTCGGCCGGCGTTGGAGCGGGCATTCGCGCATCAGGGGCCGGCTTTGGTGGATATCGTGGTGAACCGCCAGGAACTCGCCATGCCGCCCAGCCTCAAGCTCGATCAGATCGTCGATTTCAATCTCTACATGATCAAGGCGATTTTGAACGGACGCGGAGACGAGATCGTGGATCTGGCCCGGACCCACCTGTTCCGTTAGTGCAATGCACGATGTGCGGCCGGCCCTTCCAGTGCTATTCTGCTTCCGGAGCCATCATGGAAAGCCCAATTCAGCCCAATCTCGAAGAGATTGCCCGCCTTTGCAGGCGCTACCAGGTGCGCCGTCTGGCTGCCTTCGGCTCCGTTCTGCGCGGAGACTTCGACCCGCTGCGCAGCGACGCGGATTTCCTGGTGGAGTTCGAGCCGGTCCCGGTTGCGGTCAGGATGCAGAACTATCTTGCCTTGCGGGGGGCGCTTGCTGCCTTGCTGTCCCGCCCCGTGGATTTGGTCGAAGACGGCGCGATTCGAAACCCGTACATTCTCAAGAGCGTCGCCGAGGGCCAGCAAGTTCTCTATGCAGCGTGAAGCAAAAGCCTATCTGTGGGACATCGCGAATGCGGCCGCGAGCATTCGCGACTTTACCGCCGGCAAGGGCCTGAAGGACTATTTGCAAGATGAGTTGCTGCGCGCAGCCGTCGAACGCAAGTTCGGGATCGTAGGCGAGGCTCTCTCCCAATTGCTGCGCAGCTTCCCGCTATATCGAGACAAGATCACGCTTGTCGGCGACATCGTCGCCTTTCGCAACCAGATTATCCACGGCTATGCAACAATCCGGGACGACATGGTGTGGGAGATTGTTCAGGTCTACCTTCCCCGACTGCACCGGGAAGTCGCGGACTTACTCGAAGGGAAAACCCCCAAGGCTTGATCGAATTGCACCGGACGAGCGAGCGCTGAACTGGGAATCGCAGCTTCTTCCGCTCAGCTCAGGAACTCCGCAATCGCCGCCACCACCGTCCGCTGCTCGTCCTCCCGAATCTCGGGGAAGATGGGCAGAGCCAGCACTTCGCGAGCCGCGCGCTCGGCCTCAGGGAAGCTGCCTTCCGCATAGCCCAACCCCTTGAGCGCATCCTGCATATGCAGCGGCACCGGATAGTAAATCTCCGATCCAATCTTGCGCGCGGCCAGAAACTCGCGCAACTCGTCGCGCCTCGCCGTGCGGACCACGTACTGATGCCAGACGTGCCGCGTCCCGGGGACTTCATGCGGCAGCACAACCCCGTGGCTTGGATAAAGCCCGGCTTCAGCCAGCCCGGCGCCAGCAAACAGTGCGTGGTATCGCTCCGCAACCGCGCGCCGCGCCTGGTTCCAGCCTTCAATGTGCTTCAGCTTCACTTGCAGAATCGCTCCCTGGAAGCCATCCATGCGCGTGTTCCAGCCGATTTCATCATGGTAGTAACGGCGCCGCATGCCGTGCTGGCGCAGCATCCTGGCCCGCTCGGCCAGTTCGTCGCTGTTGGTGGTCACCATGCCCGCGTCGCCCGCGGCGCTCAGGTTCTTGGTGGGATAAAAGCTGAAGGCGGCGGCATCGCCCAGACCTCCGGCCTTCCCTCCGTTCCACTCCGCGCCCCAGGCCTGGGCGGCGTCTTCAATCAGCTTGCGCTCCCCCATGTTTTGGCGCAGGGCGGCGCAGTCGGCCGGCTGGCCGTAAAGATGCACCGGCAAAACGGCCTTCACCGCCACGCCCTGCGGACCATTTAGAACGGTCTCGACCGCTGCCGGGTCCAGATTGAATGTGGCCGGGTCGATGTCGGCCAGCAAGGGCTTGGCCCCGGCGCGGAGAATTGCGCTCACCGAGGCAAAAAAGCTGAAGGGCGTGGTGATGACCGAGGCGCCCGGCCCGATGCCTGCCGCTGCCAGCGCCAGCCACAGCGCATCCGTGCCTGAGGAGCAGCCCACCGCGTGGGCAACGCCCAGTTGCGCGGCCGCGGCCCTCTCAAAGGCGGCCACCGGCTCGCCAAGAATGAACTGCTGCGTCTCTAGTACAACTGCCAGCGCAGCCAGAAGTTCCTGGTGCAGGGGCTGGTACTGGCGCTTGAGGTCAAGCATGGGTACGGGCTGAGCGGCTTGCGTGTCGCTCAGCAGCGAAGCGGCAGAGTTTTTCACGTGACCATGGTACCAGCCTGCCTTGCCCCACGGGGGTGACCGCGAACCGGGGCGGCTTGCGATCCCCGGGCACAGATCCACAGAAAGGATTATCCTCAGCGCTTACGGTAGTGTCCTCTGGATTCGCAGCGGGCCAGAACCGGTTCGGTTTCTGCGGCCAGGGCGACTTTGGAATTGTTCCCGATTGCGGGACCTTTGCGCATACCGGGTCCCCGGAGAGGCGGCCGGGCGGTTGAAAAGCTGGGGGAACGCATATAATGTTTACTCATTGCGGCCCTGAATGGCTTCCGGGGGTTCCGGCGCCGGGTTCGCTGGTTGCTTTGTACGCGTTTGTGTTGTCCATGAACAGCAAAACCACTCAAGAAGAAGGCAGGAGATCGGCAAATGGAGAACAAGCCGGCACAAAATATTCAGGACACATTCCTGAACACGGTCCGCAAGGACAAGACCCCCATTACCATTTATCTGGTCAGCGGCGTCAAGCTCACCGGAAAAATTCGGTCTTTTGACAAGTATTCGGTATTGCTTGAAAACAACAGCCAGGAGCAGTTGATCTTCAAGCATGCGATTTCCACCGTGGTCAGCAATCGCAGCGTGTTGCATGGCGAGCATCGCCCGGCAGGGGCAGTCACCGGGCTCGGACCCTCCGCGGTGACCATGCCAGTCGCGTCTGCCATCGCGGAGCAGCGATAGCACGGGAAGACCAGTCTCGATCGGCAGCGGATGCCGGCAAGACCGGTGGCTTGGGCAAATCGTCGGGATCTTCGGTGACACGTACCGGCTGGCGCGATGGCGCCCCGGAACGCGCCCCCGAACGCGCCGTGCTGGTGAGCGTCGACCTGGGGTCCCGCTCCGCAGCCAGTCGCGCCGCCCGGTCGGCATCACGACTGTCGGCTGCGTACCCCGGCGCCGAAACGCTTGATGAGAGCCCTGCCCAGGCTAATGTGGAGCTTGAGCAATCGCCCGGATTCACCCTGTCCGCTGTTGCCGCGCGGGCGCGCTCGGCTCCCGGCCTCGACCCGGAAGAATCCCTCGCCGAGTTTCGAGAACTGGTGGCCAGCGCCGGCGGCCAGGTGGCTGCCGAGGTCGTCCAGCGCCGAGACCGCCCTGATCCGGCCACGCTCATCGGCGCCGGCAAAGTGGAAGAGATTGCCGGCGTGGTCGCCTCCACCGGGGCCGAACTGGTGCTCTTTGACCACGACCTGACGCCCACCCAGTTGCGCAACCTTGAGGCCGCTCTGCCCTGCCGCGTGCTCGACCGCACCCAGTTGATTCTTGACATCTTTGCCCGCCACGCCCGCACCCGCGAGGGACAACTCCAGGTGGAACTGGCGCAGCTTCAGTACATGCTGCCGCGCCTCATGGGCAAGGGCAAATCCATGTCCCAGCTCGGCGGCGGCATCGGCACCCGCGGCCCCGGCGAGACCAAGCTTGAAACCGACCGCCGCCAGATTCAGCGCCGCATCGACCACCTGAAGGAAGAGCTGGACTCGGTACGCCGCGTGCGCAAGCAGCAGCGCCAGCGCCGCGAATCCGTCCCCGTGCCCACCGTGGCCCTGGTGGGCTACACCAACGCCGGCAAAAGCACGCTCTTCAACTGCCTCACCGGAGCGGGCGTCATGCAGTCGTCGCGCATGTTCGCCACGCTCGACCCAAAACTGCGTGCCATCGAACTGCCCAGCCGCCGCAAAGTTCTCTTGTCTGACACCGTCGGCTTCATCCGCAACCTGCCCCACACCCTGGTCACCAGCTTCCGCGCCACGCTGGAAGAAGTGGAACAGGCCGAGGTGCTGCTCCATATTCGCGATGCATCATCCACCTACGGCGAAGAGCAGAAATCGCAAGTCGAGAAGGTTCTTGGAGAGCTTGAAGCCCTCGACAAGCCACGCATCGAGGTGCTGAACAAAATCGACCTGCTCGACGAGCACGAGCGGCTTGGCCTCGCCTCGCGGCTGCCCGCAGCCGGCGAAGTGGCCGTCTCCGCGCGCACCGGCGAGGGCATGAGCACCTTGCTCGCCGCTATCGATCAGGCCCTCCGCTCCGACCCCATCCTCGACGCCGAACTCCGCGTCCCCCAGCAGGAAGGTGGCGTTCTGGCCGCCATCGAAGCAGGCATGGTAGTGCATACCCGCGACTATGAAGGCAATCTCGTGCGGCTTTCAGTCAGCGGTCCCGCCTCGCTGCTTGGCCGCCTCAGCAAATACCGCCTCCGCGACGGGTAAATAGGCTTTGAAAAAGCGCGGCTTTAGACGCGCCACAAGACGCCTAAAATAGAGGGCCGGGGCTTTAGCCCCCGAGGGAATGCATGATTCCAAAGCGGGAGATTGCCACCAGCAACGGGCAAACCTACTTCGTGACCTCGAACACCGCGGGGCGAAAGCCATTCTTTCGGCACGAGCGCTGGGCCAGGCTATTCCTCGAAGTACTCTATGGATACCGGCCAGAGCGCTATAAGCTCCATGGGTTTGTGCTCATGCCCGATCATTTCCACCTGATCATTACGCCCTCGGCCAGTCTGGAATTGGCGGTCCAGTGCCTGAAAGGCGGATTTTCCTTTCGAGCGAAGCGGGAGTTTAAATGGGCGGGGGACATTTGGGTTACGGGATATGCAGATCACCGAATTCGCGACGAAGGGGACTTTGCGATCCGTCTTGCCTATACGGCAAGAAATCCGGTCGAGGCACGCCTCGTGGAATCTGAAGCGCAATATCCATATGGCTCCGCCAATGGTTCTTTTGAGCTGGACGAATTCCCTCGGGAACTAAAGCCCCAGAACGCTTTCTTGGCCTCTGGGGTCGCAGCTAAAGCCGCGCCCTTTCAGAGCAACGCTTCGACCATCGAAATCAAAAACAAGGAAACGCTGTGAACGAAAACGAACCAAACCCCGGCCCATCCATCACCACGCTCTCCAGCCGCCAGGTCTATCGCAACCCGTGGTTGACCGTGCGCGAAGACCAGATTCTGCGCAGCAACGGGCAGAACGGCATCTACGGCGTGGTGGACAAGCACGACTGCGCCATTATTTTGCCCATCGACGGCGAGCGAGTCTGGCTGGTGGAGCAGTTCCGCTACACCATCCAGGAACGCGCGCTCGAACTGCCCCAGGGCGGCTGGGAGATGGAGGTCGAAAACCCCGAAGAGTTGGCCCGCGGTGAACTCAAAGAAGAGATGGGCCTGGACGCGGCCCAGATGACCTACCTGGGCTGGCTATGGGTTGCCTACGGATTCACCCGGCAAAAACAGCACGTCTTTCTCGCCACCGGACTGACGCACATCGACAAAGACCCTGACCCCGAGGAGCACGACCTCGTGATGCGATCAGTGGACGTGAAAGAGTTTGCGGCGATGATGCTCGACGGGCGCATCCGCGACAACTGCACCCTGGCCGCTTGGGGGCTCTACCTGCTGAGTAAGGCGCAGCAGTAGACGGCCTGTTTGCGGAGCCTCGCCGCATCAGAGTTCGTGGCCGGGCCTGCTGTGGAACCTCTTCAAGGCAAAATAAGTAGTGGCGGCAAAGACCGCGAAAAGCGCCAGTTCCGCCAGCTTGAAAAGCCGTCCGTACTCCCACGGCGTGCGCGCATTCGGCGCCAGGAACTTCGCGAAGATCTGCGCCACCAGCACAAAGACCGTGCAGTAGAGCGCAATCATCACGCTCACAACGTAAGTGTGCCGCCACATTCCGGCGAAAAGACCCGTGTAGCGGTCGATGGCCGCCAGCATCACTACGGCCAGCGTGGGTATGCCCATCTCGATGCTCAGCGTCATGCCGTGGAAGGGAAACAGGAAGCCGGTCAGGCAGGCAAGGGCAGTTGTGATGAGAAAAATCGCTGTCCAAACCGGAAGCCGCCGCGCGGTCAGCATCCCCCAGACCACCACGAACCCCGAAGCGATTCCCAGCAGACTCAGGATGATGTGCACCAGCGTAAGAGTTGCCGTGCCAGGCCCAGGGTTCATGGCGTGTATCCTTTCGCGTCCGGTTCAAATTGAACTTGGGACGGAACGATCCTACACGCCCAGGGGCCGCGAAAGCTGGTTCCTATGCGACATGGCGCGCGCCTGGCCAGGCGACCCAGACCCGCTTATGGCCGCTCCGCCATCGGAATCCAGTGCGACGGGTAAACCGGCCCAATGTACTCGGCACGCGGGCGGATCAGCCGGTTGTCATCCAACTGCTCAATCACGTGCGCGGCCCAGCCCGAGATGCGGCTGATGGCAAAGATGGGCGTATAGAGGTCGATGTCGATGCCCAGCGTGGCATACGTTGAGGCAGAGTAGAAATCCACGTTGGCATTCAGCTTCTTGTCGGCATTGATATACAGCTCGATGGCCCGCGACATCTCGTACCACTTGGGTACCCCGGCGTCCCGGCCCAGTTGCTCGCTCATCTTGCGCAGGTGCGTAGCGCGCGGATCCTCGGTCTTGTAGACCCGGTGGCCAAAGCCGGAAATCTTCTGCTTGGCGGCCAGCATGTTCTTCACATACTCCACCGGATCTGCGCCCTGCTTGTCGATGAGCAGCAGCAGGCGCATCACGCCTTCGTTGGCCCCGCCGTGCAGCGGCCCCTTCAGCGCGCCAATGGCGCCGGTAATGGCGGAGTGAATGTCGGCCAGGGTGGCCGCGATCACGCGAGCGGCAAAGGTCGAGGCATTCAACTCGTGCTCGGCATGCAGCACCAGCGCCAGGTCAAGCGTCTTCACCGCTGTCTCTGAGGGTTTCACGCCCCTCAGCATCCACAGAAAATTGGCCGCATGGCTCAGCGAGCGGTCCGGCGGAATCACCTCAAGCCCCTTGCGAATACGGTCGTAAATGGCCACGATCATGGCCAGTTGCGCGGTCAGATGGTAGCTCTTGCGCACGTTGGCGTCGTGGGAGTTGTCCTTCTCGTCGGCATCGTAAAAACTGAGCGCCGAGACGGCCGTGCGCAGCACCTCCATGGGCGTGGCCGAAGCCGGAAAGGCGCGTAGCATGTCGATGATCCGCTGGTCCAGTTCCCTGGCCAGCGCCAATTGTGTCGAAAACTCGCGCAGCTCCAGCTCATTCGGCAGAATTCCGTTCCAAAGCAGATACGTGGTCTCTTCGAAGGTCGAGTTCTCGGCCAGCTCGTGAATGTCGATACCGCGATAGGCCAATACGCCCGCATCTCCGTCGATCCAGCAAATACCGGAGTTCGCCGCAACAATTCCTTCCAAACCCTTACCCTGGACAGCTGTCGACATAGCCCTCGAATCTCCCCCTTGCAACGTTCTTGTTGGCAGATGCGGCCACAAGTCCCGGTCTTCAAACCCAGGACAAGGACTCGTTACCAGAGGCCCTGCTTTTTTGAAGAAGGGCCCGGCGCCTGAAAAATTGCAGTAAAGATGTTTATAACGTAGCCATTCCACTGTTGTCACGGAGTGCGGGACAGCCGAGATCTCAAAAGGGGCCGAGGACGGGCCCAAACGGGGTGCTCAGCCGGTCCCAGGACCGCTAATTTGAGCTTTTTCTCCAAAGCCCGGCTTCTTTCTATATCCTGTAGATTCACCCGGGTGCACGGGCATTCCCCTACGCCGCCCGTCAGATCGGAACGGATTCCGGCGGTGAATGAGCCAATTGCATCACGAGATTCCAATTGAGTTGCGTCTAAATCAATGAGCAAAGCGCCCCGCGCCTGCCTTGCGGTTGCGGGCACAGGGACGCGAGATACGGGCCGAAAGACCCCCGAGAAACGAAAGGTAAACCAATGAGTGAAGTTGACGATGTCCCCAGAACCCATTCCGGCGCCTTGCTTGGCGCCATCGCCGTCGCCCTTGTCGGCGCCTTAGGCGGCCTGATTTGGAGCTATTCGCTGAGCGGCAAGTTGAGCAGCCAGCAGGTGGATCTGGCCGACGCCAAGCAGCAGAACGTAAAGCTGGCAGCGGAGTTGCGCGAGACCGACGCCCGCCTCAAGGTGGCCACCGAGGAACTGGGCCAGTCCCTGGGTTTGACCCAGAAGCAGATGGACGCAAAGGCCCAGGAGATCATCCGCCGCGAGCAAGCCAACGAGGCCGCCGCCCAGAAGCTTGAGACCGCCCAGCAGCAGACCGCGCAGCAGGTCAGCGCCGTCTCCACTGAGGTCTCCGGAGTCAAGACCGATGTGGGCGGCGTAAAAACCGACCTCGGCAAGACCCAGAACGACCTGGCCGCGGCCATCGCTCAATTGACCTCGATGAAAGGCGACCTGAGCGACCACAGCAGCCTAATCGCCCGCAACCACGACGAGCTTGAAGTGCTCAAGCACAAGGGCGACCGCAACTTCTATGAGTTCACCCTGGCCAAGGGCCAAAAGAAGCCGGTCGGCACCGTGAGCCTGGAACTGAAAAAGGCCGATGCCAAGCACAGCCGCTTCACGCTGACCGTCTACTCTGACGACAAGGAGTACGACAAGAAAGACCGCAACCTGAACGAGCCGCTCCAGTTCTACAGCGGCAAAGAGCCCTTGCTCTTTGAGATCGTGGTCAACACCGTCAGCGGCAAGAACTCAGTCACCGGCTATCTCACAACGCCCAAGGGCGCGCCGGTGCCGCCTGTGCAGTAGCACAGCGGTTCTCCAGTTGGTGCTTACGGAAAGCACGGCTGCCAAGTGGATTTTTCCCGCCGGGGTCCCCAGCGACAGGTCTTCGTCGCTGGGGTGGAAGTAAGAGCCACCTTTCGGTGCACTCGAAACACCACGGAACCTGGAGAACCGCCCCAGACTTACTGTTCAATCACCGCGGTGTGGGGCGTCAGCGTAAGGCTGGGCTGGTACTGGAAAGCAAACGCATAGCTCAGATCCTTGTGCGCGTCCCACTGCTGCTTCGTCACGCGGAACGACGAAACCATGTCCCCCTCCAGCGTCTGCCCGGGATTGATGGTGGCCTCGATGGAGAGCGCCGTACCGCGCAGCGAGGCCAGATCTGGATAGGCGATGAACACCCGCTCATAGTCCGTCGCAGTAGCCGCATAGCTGGTGTGCACACCGTCTTCCAGCGTGGCATTGGTAGCCACCTGGTGAAGAAACAAAGGCACCGTGCCCTGGTTGTGCAGCTTCACGTGGGTGAAAACCAGCACATGGTCATAGCTCTCCTTGGCCATGGCGGCGCCGTTGGCGTCCAGGCCTGAAGTCACGGTGTGCATCGGGTGCACCGTCACCTGCACAATCTCTCCGGTCGCCGCCGGCGGCTTTTCTCCGGCTAGCACATAGACAGCGATAGCGATAGTCACCACCACCGCCGCTGCCACCGCTGCCCAAATCACGTGGCTGGAACCCTTGGTCAGTTCTTCGCCCAGTGCGGCATCGTCAATCTCTTCGGAAGGATCCTGGTGAAGTAGGCTCATAGCGACCTTATCTTACCCCCATTCGTGCACAATGAGCCACGAATTCCTCTAGGCCCATCCGATTTTCCACGTGACTTCCGAGTAGCCCAGCTCATTGATAGTGCAGTTCAAGGCCGTGGTCTCAGCGCCCCTAAAATCTCCTCCGCCCCCAGCGTATTCAGAACATCCCCCGGCCCCAGCCACGCCCGCCGCAACTGGCTCACCCCATACCCCATCTTCCCCAGGTTCCGCGCATCGTGTGAGTCGGAATTGATCACGATCTTGCAGCCCAGATCTTTGGCCAGCCGCAGGTCGCGGTCGTTCAAATCCAGCCGTTCCGGAGCAGCATTGTGTTCCACAGCTACGCCCAGTTCGGCTGCCCGCCGCAGCACCACTCCCAGGTCCAGCGCAAACGGTTCGCGCCGCAGCAGCAACCGTCCCGTCGGATGGCCCAGAATCCGCACATACGGGTTCTCAATCGCCCGCAACACCCGCGCCGTCATCTCCTCCCGGCTTTGCTCAAACCGCGTATGCACGCTCGCGATCACCACATCCATCTCTGCCAAAACTTCGTCGGAAAGGTCCAGCGCGCCATCCGCCAAAATATCCACCTCAATGCCCGTGAACACCCGGATGCGCCCCCCCATCTCCCGGTCCACTTCCCTTATCCGCCGCACGTGCTCCAGCGCCTGCTGGTCGTCCAGCCCGTTGGTCATGGCCAGGTTCTTGCTGTGGTCGGTGATGGCGATATAGCCGTACCCGCAGGCCAGCGCAGCCTCCGCCATCTCGCGGATCGTGTTGCGGCCGTCGGTCGCCTCGGTGTGCATGTGCAGGTCGCCGCGAATGTCCGTGGCGTCGATCAGCTTTGGGAGACTACGGTGCGCAGCGCCTTCAATCTCGCCCAGGTTCTCGCGCAGTTCCGGCGGAACCCACTCCATCCCCAGCGCGCCGTAGATCTCTTCCTCAGTGGCCGCAGCCACGGTTGACCCGTCGTCCAGCCGCGCCAGTGCCCACTCGCTCAGCGTATAGCCCATCTTGAGAGCCCGCTGCCGCAGCGCCACATTGTGCGCCTTCGAGCCCGTGAAGTATTGCAGTGCGGCCCCGTAGCTCGCCGAGGGAAGCAGCCGCACATCCACCTGCAGGCCGTCACTCAAATGAAAGCTCACCTTGTTCTCGCCCTTGGCGATCATGTCGTGAATGCCGGGATAAGCAGCCACATACTCGACCGCGGCCGTCGTCTGTTCCGGCGCGCAGGCCGGCCCCGTCACCAGCAGATCCAGATCGCCGGCCGTCTCCCGCCCCCGCCGCAGTGAGCCCGCCGGCGTCACCCGTTCAATCCCGCTGAACCGCAGCAGATAATCCGTAATGCGCTGGGCAGCTTCCTCGGCCACATCGATGCGGTACCGCCCCGCGCTCCTGCGATAGTCGTCAATGCCCTTGCGCAGCTTCTCAATCTGCTTGTCGCCCATGCGCGGCAGCCCGGCCAACCGGCCCGCGTCAATCGCCTGCGCCAGTTGGTCGATGCTGCCCACTCCCGTCGCAGACCACAGCAGCGCCACGGTCTTCGGCCCCATGCCCGGCAGCTTCAACAGCTCCAGAACCCCGGCACCATACTTGGCCAGCAACTCCTCGCGCAGCGGCAGGGTGCCCGTCGCGGCAATCGCCTGCAGGTTGGCCGCCATCCCCTTGCCGATGCCGGGAATCTCAAGCAGCCGAGCAGTCTTCTCCGCCGCCGCAATCAGGTCCACGGTGGTTTGCTCGGCCGCGTCCGCCGCCCGCCGGTAGCTGCGAATGCGAAAGCCGTCGCCGCCGTCGATCTCCAAAAGATCCGCGGTCTCGGACAGCAACCGCGCCATGGTCGGGTTGTCCATCGTTAGAACCTCTGCCAACAGTATCGATGAATGCGAGCCATTGCCAGGGCTGAAATTGAATCAACGCGAACCGGCCCAGAGGGCAGAACGAAGGAAACTCTGCTCAACCCAATGTTTTGAAACACCGCGGCTTTAAGGCCTGCCCCGAGCGAAGCCGAAGCGCCCCACCGCAACGCCTGATTCAGCGGGTGTCGAAACGGCGCGGCTTGAGACGCCCCGCAGCAACGCCTGGTTCAGCGGGCTTTGAAACGGCGCGGCTCTAGACGCGCCACAAGATGGCCCAAAAAGAAGCCCGGGGCTTTACCCCCGAGGCAATGCTGAATCGTGATCGCAACCCGTCCAGACGCCCTCGGTCGGACCTCCGGCAAGCCGCCGCCAGTTCTGAATGCACAGGAAACAGGCAACATCGGAAGATAAACCTGATCGTGTGACGAAAGCAGGAAAGGTGGGCGCACCTCAACTGCGCCACTCTTCAGTGGTCTTGCTGGCAAGACGGTTTTCCCGCTCTAGGCTGCGGTGTTCGCGGCGTGTGCACTGTCCCTGAAGCGGATCACTGCATCCGCCTGGGGACCTTTCTGGCCTTGGACGATATCGAACTCAACCTCATCGCCCTCTTTCAGCGTTTTGTATCCGTCCAGTTGGATGGATGAGTAGTGAACGAATACATCCGGCCCGTCTTCACGTCCGATGAATCCATAGCCCTTTGCGTTGTTAAACCATTTGACCTTCCCTTTGTACTGGGCCACAGGCTCCTGCTTTCTTTTGCTTCTTTCGGGGATACGGCGCGTGAGGAGAATCACACACCGTTACTGATATAAGACGCGAATCCACCATCAATGGTCTATATATTTTTTGAGATTCACGCATCACAAAGTGGGACAGGCCAGTTGCCAATGCACTGGCCCATTAAAAAAATGCCCGCTTGCAATCCCCGAATGAAGACCTATTTCTTGCGCTTTCCGCCGGCTAGGCGTGCATAAAGAAGCACGCTTGAGAGCGTCTTTCCGTCCAGAATTGCACCCTTTTCAATCATTTTAAGCACCTCGGAGAGTCTCACCAGACGAATCTCAATCTGCTCGTCCTCCTCCGGATGCGGCTGGCCGGCCACCAGCCCTTCCGCCAAAAATACCTTCATTGACTCGCCCAGGAATCCGGGGCTGGCAAAGTACTCCACCAGCGGCTTCCACTTTTTTGCCTTGTACCCGGTCTCTTCCTCAAGCTCCCGCTTTGCGCCGGCCAGCGGGTCTTCGCCCGCATCGAGCTTGCCTGCCGGCAGTTCCCACAAAAACTGGTTGGCGGCGTGGCGATACTGCCGCTCCACCACAATCCACGGGTCCTTCTTGTGCTTGCCGTGATCCAGCGCCAGAACCACCACGCTGCCGTTGTGGCGGATGATGTCGCGAATCCCTTCCTTGCCGCCCGGCTCAATCAACCGGTCCCGCAGCACCCGGAAAAGCGGTCCCGCAAATACCACCTCGGAACTCAGCACCTGCGCCTTCTCCTCGCTCGCCGGCTTCTGCGCCTTCACCGCCTTCTTCTTCTCCGGCGCCTTCTTCGCCTTTGTCACGGCCGGCTTCTTGGCCTTCGGCTTCTTCTTCGCCTTCGGCTTGGGGGCTTTCTTCGCCTTCGGCTTGACTACCTTTTCTCGCTTGGTCTCAGGTGACTTTTTTACCTCGGCTTTGGTCGCCTTGGCTTTCTTCTCTGGGGTGGGCTTCTCAGCATTGTCTTTTTTGGGCATCTCTCGTTGTTCTCCTCTTGGGCGCAGTTGTGCGCAATCAGAATAACGAGTATACGCGCAACCCAGCCGCCCAAACTGCCCCAAACTGCGCAGAAGTGCATCCATGCCGCCCCGCGTGGCATCCTTAACTCAGCCGGATTCCAACCAGGCCCACGCCTGGGATCCCCCTTCAGGCCTCCAGGCCGAAAGTGATTGAGTTGCCGACCGTAGACCTCTATCCAATGACCGTGGTGCCCGGCCTGACCCGGCTGTTCCTCCGCTACTGCGCCGCAGGCGCTCCGGAACGCGACTCCTTGCGGCCGTTCTACGCTTCCCTGCCTCCGGATACTGGCTGGCAGAGCCCTCCGCCCCGCCCCTCGCACTGGCCAGAGCTGGTCACGCTGATTGCTCAGCAGAATCCTTCCCCCGCCGCCGCGCCTCCCCTCGCCACTCTCAGCCAGGGCGCCGGAACGGTACTGACAGGCCAACAAGTGGGCTTATTCGGCGGCCCGCTCTTCACGCCCTTCAAAGCCGCCACGGCATTGGCTCGCGCCCGGCAAGCCACAGCCGCGGGCCACGCCCACGCCGCCATCTTCTGGCTGGCCACTGAAGATCACGACTTTGCTGAGATCAACCACGTCACCTTCCTCGCCAAGCGCGAACTGCACAAACTCACCTACGCCTCCGCGCCTGAAGCTGCAAAGCCGGTCGGCAACCTCGTATTCGGCGACGAGATCCTCCCCCTTGTTGAACAGGCATGGGAACTGCTCGGATCCTCGGCCGCCATGGATGCGCTTTCCGCTGCCTACCAGCCCGGCCGCACCTGGGCCCAGGCCTTTGCCGAGTTTTACTCCACGGCCTTTGCCGCGCAGGGCCTCCTCGTCCTCGACGCCGCAAGCCGCCCCTTCCACCGCATGGGTGCCCACGTGCTCCAGGCAGCGCTTGAGCAGGCCGATGAACTCCATGCCGCCCTGCTCCAGCGCAACCGCCAGCTTGAAGAGACGGGCTATCACGCCCAGGTGGCCGTCGGTGCCCAATCGAGCCTGTTGTTTCTTCTCAACGAGAAGACCGGCGCGCGCCTCGCCCTCAAGCGAACCCCTCCCACCGCAGCCGAACCCAACGGCCTTTGGCAGGCCGGTAAACAGACCTTTACCACCGCCGACCTACTGGCAGTTCTCGCCGCCGAGCCCGAGCGCATCTCCCCCTCGGCCCTGCTGCGCCCTGTCTTTCAGGACTCTCTGCTCGGCACCTCCGCTACCGTCGGCGGCCCGGCAGAGATTGCCTACTTTGCCCAGTCTGCCGTGCTCTTTGAGCGCATCCTGGGCCGCGTCACCCCGTCCCTGCCGCGCTTCTCCGCAACCCTCATCGAGCCCGCCATCGGCGAACTCCTGCGCAAACACGAACTGACTCTGGACCGGGTCTTTGCCGAGACTGAGGCATCGCTGGCCCAGTTGCTCGCAGCTCGCCAGATCCCCGTCGAAGGCAAGCGCAAACTGGCCGCCGCCGGCACCGCCCTCGACGGCGGACTCGAAGCCCTGCTCGAATGGACCCGCTCGCTCGATGCCGGCCTCGCCCGCTCCGCACAAACCGCAGCCAGCAAGATGCGCTACCAGATGAACCGCCTCCGCACCCTCACCGCCAACTTCCAACTCCAGCGCGAAGCCTCCCTCGGCCGCCACGCCCAGGCCATCAGCCAGGCCCTCTATCCCGGCGGCGGCCTCCAGGAGCGCCTCCACGGCGCGGCCTTCTACCTCGCCCGTTACGGCTTCGAGCTGGCTGAAGAGCTGACCGCCGCCGCCGCAAACCCCACCCCCGCCCACACTGCCATCTGGCTCTAAACAAGCCCTCACCAAGTCAACGCTTTGAAGGGGCGCGATCCGGGGCACCCCTGGGTCGCGCACCACAAACGCGACAGCATCAACGCGCGCCTCATTGTCCGCCTGACATCTGGACCTTGGCGCTGACTTGCTGCTCTTCAATAAAACCCCTCTTCCACCCAACGTCCGCCGATTCGTTCGGTGGCTATCAAAGCCTGGTTCTCATGCACTTTAGCCCCTGAAGGAATGCTGAATCGTGACCGCAACGTGCGCAGAGATCTCCGGAGTTTTCTAAATCAGCAGAAAAAAAGGCGCAGCCGAAGCCGCGCCCTCTTTCTCCTTCAAGCCGCCCTACTTCTTCGGCTCCTCTTCCTGCGTAACCACGTGTCCTTCGCCGGGGAATGGCCAGTCCTTGTCCAGCAAAATCTCCTTCTCCCGCTGCTCCTTGGCCACCTTGTTGATGGTCAGGTTCTCCAGAAAGTGAACGCCGGTCTTTCCCGCCACAGCAATATCAATGTCCCCATCCCCGTCCAGGTCCATCGTCACAAACTGCGTCCCCGCGCCCGCCGTCCCATTCACGCTGATCGGGTAGCGCGTAAACTCGCCCGTCTTGCGGTTGATCTTGTAGTAGTAAATCACCAGCGGATCGTACGAGCCGGCATCGTGCCCGTTGTGCCCGCGATACCGTTTGCCGGTGATCAGCTCCGGCTGCCCGTCGCCATCCACGTCCGCCATCGCCAGCGCATGCGACTGCGAAAACGACTCGTCAATCGTGTGCTGCACCCACTGCCGGTTCCCGTTCGTGTCCTCCGTCTGCTCCAGCCAATACAGCCCATAGCTGTGCCCTTGGCCGTAAATCACGTCCATCTTCCCGTTGTTCAGCACGTCGTAGCCGAGAATCGGAAACCCCGTATCGCCCAGGTGCCAGTCCCCATGCCACTCCCACTGGTCCTTGTCCGCGTCAATCTGCTTGAACCAGCCGGTCGTGCTCAGAATGTCCGCCTTGCCGTCCCCGTCAATGTCAGCCACGCCCACGCCATGCCCATCCTCGGCGCGTCCGCCCACGTGATGCACCTTCGGCTCCGGCCCGGCAAAGTCGATCCACAAAATCCCCGAGTGATCGTAATGAGAAAAAATCAAGTCCACCTTGCCGTCTCCGTTGATGTCGGCCAGCGCGCCGCCCTCGGTGTCATAGCTGTTGGTGATGAAGTGGCTCTTCCATTCCCCGCCCTTGGGCCCCGGATTCTCCCACCAGTACACGCCGTTCCTCATCCAGCTGGCAGTCACAATGTCCATCAAGCCATCGTGGTTCACGTCAAAAACCCACTCGCCGCAATCGGCCACATATTCGTTGACGATGCCCACCTCGCGCCACTGGTGACGCGTCCACTCCCCGCCTTTGGGGCCGGGATTCTCATACCAATACGCCCCACTCACCAGGTCCGGCAGCCCATCGCCATTCATGTCCAGCGCAGTAATGGCTTCCGCGTGGTCGCTGCTCAGCCGGTGCGAGGTGAAAACCGCCTGCGCCACGCCGCCCGGCCCCGGCCCGCGCGTCGGTTTGCGGTCAGCCCCGCCATTCAGTTGACCCAACGCCGGAATGGCAAAAACCAGCAGAACCCATGCCACGGGCAGATTGATTTTCATCGTCGTCTCCTTCTTTTCCAGGGAAGATTCACACGCCCGGAATCCGTCCCCGCCATTCTCAGTCTCAGGGCCACTGAACGGCAACCAGATTCACGCCTGATCGGCCTTTGGCCGCAAAGCCTTCTCCACCAGCCTTGTGATCAACACGACCGGCATGAAGCGAACCATGAACGCCGAGAATCCACCGCCCAGGCCAGGCAACACGGTTCGCCGTCCCCGCGCCAGCCCCGCGACCGCCATTCGCGCAACCGCAGCTGTCGATTGCAGCCCGCGCCCGTTGAAGAGACTCCAGTGCGCCACCTGAAAAAACTCTGAGTCCGTCGGCCCCGGGCAAAGCGCTGTTACCTTCACGCCAAACCGCGCCACCTCCGCAGCCAGCCCCAGCGCGAAAAACCGGTCAAATGCCTTGGTCGCCGCGTACGTCGTCAGGTAAGGCACCGGCTGATAGCTCGCCGTCGATGCCGTCACCAGAACCCATCCCCGCTGCCGCTCCACCATGTGCGGCACAAACAGCCGCGCCAGCCGAACCATGGCTTCACAGTTGACGCGCACCTGGCTCAGCTCCTGCTCAATCGGGCTCTCGCAAAACGCCCCATACTGCCCCAGCCCGGCGTTGTTGATGAGGACGTCAACTGCAATGCCCGCGCCTTCGGTCGCATCGTAAATCAACTGCGGCGCCGCCGGATCGTTCAAATCCGCTACCACCAGCCGAACCTCAACGCCCGCCGCCGTCAGTTCGGCAGCCAGCGCCTCCAGCCTGTCCCGCCGCCGCGCCGTCAAAATCAGTTTCGCTCCGCACCCCGCCAGTTCCCGCGCCAGCGCCACCCCAATCCCCGCGCTCGCCCCAGTCACCAGCGCCCACTTCCCGCTGAAATCTTTCGTCTTTGCCATCGCGGCACCATGATAGCCGATGGGGAAGAAACCGGTATCAATGGTAGACTTCGCGGATGTTCCCGATGCGGACGACGAAGATGCGACTTTGTCTTCGATGCTGGCGTCGATCACTACCATCCACCCGCCACTACATAATGATTGCGGACATATACGTGAATCAAAGGCATCCTGAAATCTACCCAAATGGTCTCTCCATCAAACTCTGCATAATACTGCCCATTCCCGATGGGAGCACATCCTTTGGCTCTTTCATAACAATCGAGAATCGCTCGTTCCCCATTAGCTGTGATGTACAGTATTGAGTTGTCGGTATGCGTTCTCCTGCCTGTCGTAGCGTTCACAATTGAGCCAACGGCACCGGCCACACCACTGCCGCCAGACACGCCACGAACATCAACCGATTCGGTCATGGTCTGAGAATCCTCTACTTGTATCAAGATCGCATTTTTCATCGCATGACATATGTCCTTCACGGCGTTGCCTTGACTCGAAGCGTAACTTGCGCGAACAAGCAGATGGTTTCTGTCAAAAAGCACGAACTCATTTGTTGTTTGCGGCCCAGGCAGCCGATTAAGTCCGTAAAGTTCTGTAGAAGCGTCTGAGTGGC
>Ga0302320_10005044_pt1 | contig 29743 bp, 16 predicted proteins | sample Bog_T0_3_FD_202130 | JGI IMG/M metagenome (GOLD analysis project Ga0302320, IMG submission 202130) | Peat permafrost microbial communities from Stordalen Mire near Abisko, Sweden - Bog_T0_3 | ecosystem: Environmental > Terrestrial > Soil > Wetlands > Peat | place: Sweden: Abisko, Stordalen Mire...
ATTTGAACCGCGCCTAGAAGCTCACTGAAGGTCAGCTCCCGTCTCACTCCTGCATTCCGCAGGAAAGGAAGGCGTGTCTGCTTGCACGTCCTGCCCTGTAGCCGCATTACTCTCGGAGGTTCATACGTTTATGCATCGTCTTTATTCTTTTGCCGCAGTCCTGCTGCTGGGCGCTTCTATCCCCGCATTCGCTACTGTCTTTGCCACCGTTCATGGCGTGGTCCACGATCCTCAGCACCACCCCATCGCCGGCGCAGCGGTCACCCTGCAAGCCGCGGGCTCCGACTTCACCCTGAGCACCGCCACCAACTCAGACGGCGCATTCGAGCTGCCCCAAACCCCCATCGGCGTCTACCGGCTCAAGGTCACCGCCGCCGGTTTTGCCGCTGCGGAGCAGACTTTCACAATCGCCTCGGGCACCAACCCCGTGCTGCACATCGCGCTAGCCGTTGCGCCGGCCAGCCAGACCATCGTGGTTCAGGGATTGGAGACTTCCCTCTCCGCCTCCGATTCGGTAACCCCCACCACGCTCATCACCCGCGCCGAGATCGAGCAGACTCCCGGCGCCAGCCGCACCCTCGGCATGGAGATGATTACCAGCTACGTTCCCGGCGCCTACATGACCCACGACATGCTGCACATGCGCGGCGGCCACCAGACCAGTTGGCTCATCGATGGAGTGGCCATTCCCAACACCAAAATTGCCTCCAACGTCGGCCCGCAGATCGATCCCAAAGACATTGACTCGCTTGAAACCCAGCGCGGCAGTTATGCTTCGGAAGTGGGCGACCGCACTTACGGCGTCTTCAACGTGCTGCCCCGCAACGGCTTTGAGCGCAACCGCGACGGCGAGGTGCTGGTATCAGGCGGAAATCTCGGCACCAGCGAAGCACAGATTTCACTCGGCGATCACACGGCCGCCACAGCCTGGTATGCCAGCCTCACCGGTTCCCGCTCCAGCTACGGCCTGGCCACGCCGGTCGCTGCAATCCATCACGACGCCACCAACTCCCAAAGTGGCTTTGTCTCCCTCATCCGCAATCAGACGCCCAAAGACCAACTGCGGCTGAATGGGCAGGTTCGCCAGGACTACTTTCAGGTTCCCTTTGACCCCAGCCCGAACGATTGGGAGCAGGCCAGCCAGCATTACGAGTCTTTCGGCCTTCGCGACGGCCAAACCGAGCGCGACGCTTTTTTCATCGCCAACTGGGTCCACACCCTCTCGCCCAGGGCGCTGTTCTCCGTCGCGCCTTTCTACCACCTCAACCAGGCCGACTACGACTCCCTGCCAACCGACAATCCTGTGGCGACAACCTGGCATCAGGGCTCGAACTACGTGGGCGGCCAGGCCGACGGGCATCTCGACGCCGGATCGAACAGTTTTTCCGCCGGTCTCTACGCCTTTTATCAAGCAGAGAGCGACCTCTTCGGCGTTCTGGTCAACGACGGCAGCGCAATCTCCCAGCCCAATACCACCGCCAATGCGAACGCCGCACTTGTGGAAGGCTATCTCTCCGGCCACCTGCGCCTGGGCCAATACGTCACGCTGCTCGGCGGTATGCGCTTCTCCAGCTTCCACGGCGGCTTGACGGAGTCCGCAACCTATCCCCGCATTGGCGCAACCGTCGAAATTCCCCGCCTGCATTGGGTGCTGCGGGGCTTTTATGGACACTTCTTCCAGCCTGCGCCGCTTGAAACCGTCTCCAGCTCCGTCTTCAATTATGCAGGCAGCCTGGATACGGGTGAGAACACCTTCACGCCCCTGCCCAGCGAACGCAACGAGGAGCACCAGTTCGGCATTCAGATTCCCTACCGGGGCTGGCTACTCGACATAGCCAGCGTCAAGAACCGCGTGAACAATTTCCTTGACCACTCCAATCTCGGCGAATCGAATATGTACTTCCCTATCGCCATCGATGGCGCGCTGGTGCGCGGCTGGGAGATGACACTGCGCTCGCCTGAGTTAGCCCGCATCGGCCAGTTCCACCTGACTTATGCCAACCAGATCGCCGAACAGCGAGGCGCGATCATCGGCGGCTTCACGTGTTCGCTCGCCGGTGACTCGGCTTGCAATCCGCCTGACTTCTCCTATGGCCCCGTCGACCACGACCAGCGCAATACGCTCAACACCGGCTTCACAGCCAACCTGCCGCAGCACACATGGTTTGCAACCAATGTCTATTACGGCTCGGGCTTCACCAACGGGTTGGCCGGCTCAGGCGAAGGCCCCTATCAAGGAAACTACCTGCCCGTCCACACCACCTTCGATGTTTCGGCCGGTCACTCGATGGGCGAGCGCTTGAAGCTGACTGCCTCGGTTCTCAACGTCACCAACCACCGCGTCCTGCTCGACAACTCCGTCACCATCGGCGGCTTCCATTCCAACGATCCCCGGCTGATTTCCGCGGAACTGCGTTACCGCTTTCACTTTTGAGCAGTTCCCCGTTTCACCGCTATGCCGCTGGCTACGCCTTTGGGATTCCCATCGGGGAGATCAGGGTAAAGGTTACGCTCTCGGCGGTACTGCGCTTATGCGGCGTTCCTCGCGGAATCACCAGCATGTCGCCCTTCTTGAGTGCGATGGTGGCGGCTCCGTCCGACACAGGCGCTAGCCACTCGCCCGGCTTGGTGGTGCGCCCGTCCTTCGGGGTTCCGCCAACTTCATAGACTGTCGATCCATCGAGTATTTGCAGCACATGGTCGCGGTTCTCATGCCACTCGAACTCCTTGGCGCTCTTGGCAACCTCCGTGGTAAGAACGACGGTGAAACTCTTCGCGTCGACCAGATTGTTATTGCCAGGCTTGGCTTGCAGTGCCTTCGCGTCTTCCTGAATGCTCTGCGCCGTGATCAGTTGGAACGCAGCCGGAGGGGTCAGCGGCGCGCTCTGCCCCTCCGCATGAGAGGCAAACAGCGATGCGTCGGCGAGTGCGAAGCCCGCTGCGGCGGCCACAGGTGCTGCGCGCAAGAAATTGCGCCGGCTTTGATTTTCTATTTCCAGATTTTCCATCTTCATTGCTCCCGCAACAGTAAATCACCAAACACCGCGTTCTGTCAGTATCCACCCTGGATTCAGCGCACCGTCACATCCCATATCTTCGACAGGCGCGACTTCCCTGCCGGCCCTTCGACATACAGCACCACCACAAATTGGCCGGCCTTTGCATAGGCATGAATCGGATGCTGCTCCGTGGAACTGGTCCCGTCTCCAAAGTCCCAACGCCAACTGGTCACATTGCCCGCCGACTCATCCTCAAAGGCCACCAACCGCCGGTTCATATCCAAGACTTTGAAGCTCCACTTCGCTTCAATCGGCTTCTGAAATTCCGGCTCCAGCGGCATCAGCCGAAACTCCCGCAGCAAGGTCGCATTCCCATACATGGTGTGCTCCGTGCCGAGGTTCCAAAAGCCGTTGTTATGCTTGTCGCCGTCGTAGTCGATCACCGCCCACGAAAGCCCGATCACCTTGTTCTCGTATAACTCGGACTCCACCGCCCGCTGTGGCCCCTCGCAGCCCGCGTAGTCAAACGGCGTGATATAGAACTCCAGCACATACTTTCCGCTTTCCCCATGCTTGAAGCTGTATTTTTGCGCATGATTAGCCCATGGCAGCTCCTTATCCCAAGGCTGGCATCCCCAGGCAAGAGCCCAGTCCTTGCCCTCCGACGGGGTAAAGATATGGTAGTTTTGCGCCTGCACGCCATGCATGGAGAAGTGCGCATCCCACTCGTCCTGGTCCGCATTGTTCCTGAACTGCGGAATCAGCGGCCCGCCCGACCGGTCGCCATCCACCACAATCTCGAAGGTATCGTTGTGCAGGCCGGGGTCTGCAAAGTCCCAGTAGTTGTCGTATGCCTCATACAAAAAATACAGCCGGTTCAGCCCCTTCACCCAGCCAACCTTGACATGGATATCCAGATCTTTCGGGTCCGGCTTATCATGCAGATGCTCATCGTCGTGCATCTGGTCCAGGCCGATCGAGTAACTCTCCGGCACCATCGCCCAGTCGCTGTCATCCCCATCGATCCTGGGAATCTTGTCCGCGGGAAACTGGAAGACCTTGAAGACCTGTGCCGGAGCCGGAGCCGTGCCCACTCGCTCTGTGCGCAACACAGGCGGAGGCTGCGCCGGACGCATCTGCTGCGCCTGCGTTACTGCGCCCCCCGCAAACATCGCCATCCATGCTGTTAAAAAACGCAGCGAACGCCTCACTCGGAGACTCCTTTCACTTTGCCGGGCCGGGCATCTTCTCCCACAAACCCTTCCACCTTCAGCCCCGTGACATTCTTGCTCTGCACGGCTTGGGTGAAATACTCCGGCCGATTCGCGCCCCACCGCAGCTCGCAGTCTCGCAGCGTCACATGGTCCGCATCCTGAATACTGAAACCAACCGTCTCATGCGGCTCGACCGCCGTCATCGCCGTAGTAGGCCGATTATCAAACAATCCGCCTTTGTATTGGGTCCAGCGATCCAGCGTCACATCCACGTGGTCCAGCACGATATCGTGCGCGCGGCTGCCTTCGCTTCCCCACACGCGCACGCTGTTTTCCGCGCGGCCGGTGACATTCTGCACCGTGATGTGATGCATCGTTCCCAGCGCCGAACCAGGCTTGCGCGGAATCGCCGTAAACGAGATCGCTTCGCCCCGTCCCCACCACGGATCGGAAAAGTACCGTGACTCAAACTGAATATCTTTGAATGAAATATTGTAGACGCTTCCCTCGTCCCGCAATTGAATGCAAAGCCCTCGCGAACTTTTTTTGATGCGGCATCTCTCAAACGTAACGTCATGCACATCCGATGTTGTCTCCGTCCCGATCTTCAACCCCGCATCCTGCGTCTCAATCACGCAGTCATGCACATGCACATTCGCCGACGGCCCAAAGTCGTTCGGCTGGCGGCTCGCCTTCACCACGACTCCGTCGTCTCCGCATACGATATCGCAATCTCTTATTTCAATATTTCGCGAGTGATCCGGATCGATCCCATCGCAGTTGGGAACATCCAGCAGATTCCGCACCTTCACATTGTCCACCAGCACTCCATCGCATCCGAGCAGATGAAGCCCCCAGTTTGGCGCCTCAGCGAAGGTAATATCTCTCACCTCAAGATCCCGGCACGAGGTCAGTACAAACATCTTGGGCCGCCAGTCCTTGGGCAGCCAGATTTCGTGTTCCTTGTCATATTCCTTCATGAACTCGCGCGCCCGGCCTTGCAGCGTTCCCGTCCCAGAGATCTTCAGCCCCTGGGCTCCGTTCGCCACAATCACCGCATCGGCCAGGCTTGCCATCTTCTCCGCTTCTGCCGGACCCGTTCCTCCCAGATAGTCCTCCCGCCGCAGGCTCGCCAGCAACTGGGCGTCATCTGCCAGGTGGAAGTCGATTGCGCCCTTCAGCTCCAGCGTTCCAACCAAGTATTTCTTTCCACCGCGCAGCAGCACCTGCGCCTTGCCCCCATGAGCAGCCGCCTCATCGATGGCCCGCTGAATCGCTGGGCTATCCAGCGCTATGCCATCCCCCACCGCACCGTACTTGGCCACGTCGAATACCCGCATTGGCCGCTCGCCGGCCATCAGCGGGCGTGCAGCGGTTGCCGCCGCACACACTGCGGCTGCCCGCAATATCTCCCGCCTCGAAGGACCGACCTCAACTCGCTTTTCAATCATCAAAGTTCCTCAGCAGAAATAGATTCACAAAGGAAACACAGTGGACCACTTTAGCACAACGGGCTGAGGGGAGGGAGTTTGGACGCTCCGCCTCACAGGGGAGCGCGCCGCGTGAAATAATGCGATATCGCTCCCATGTGCTGATTTGCCCGAGTTTTTGGAACACCGGGTGGAATACGAAAGGAAGACGGAAAATGGGTTTTGTTACATCTGCTGTGCGGCTTGGGTCAGTAAGCCTGCTGCTTTGCTGTGGGGTTTTGCCAGCCGTTTGCCAGAATGACTCCTCTTCATCGAAGAGCCCGGAGGCGGCTCAAGCCGCGCCCAAAATTGAAAGAATCCAGAACGGCGTTCAATTGACGACAGGCGATTTGAACGTGAAAGTGCAGTTCTATGCGGAGGGTATCGTCCGCGTGGTGAAATGGCCGGTCGGCGGCACATCCGACAAAGTCAGCCTCTCCGTGATCCAGAAAGACCTGCCCAGGCTCGATATCCATTTTGCTGAGAACGAATCCGATGTCACCCTGAGTTCCGGGCCGGTCAAGGTTCTGCTCAACAAAAGCGATGGCTCCCTTCAATATCTCGACAGCGGCAATCGCACGGTTCTCAACGAGCAGGGACGGCCGACCTTCGCGCCCACGCATATTGAGCGCGAAGAAAAGGCTTTCAGCGTTCAGCAGAACTTCAAGCTAAGTGCGGAGGAAGGTGTCTATGGCCTAGGACAGCAGCAGTTGGGAGTCATCAACTATCGCGGCCACACCGTGAAGGTTGTGCAGGCCAATACCAAAGCCGTTACGCCTGTGCTGGTTTCAACTGCGGGCTATGGAATCTTCTGGGATAACTATTCCAAGACGATCTTTGACGACAGCAGTGATAAGACCTCCTTGTGGTCCGAAGTCGCTGACAATGTCGATTACTACTTTTTCTACGGCCCCACCATCGACCAGGAGATTGCGGGCTACCGGCAGCTCACTGGCGAGGCGCCGATGTATGGAAAGTGGGCCTATGGCTACTGGCAGAGCAAAGAACACTACGCCACGCGCGACGAACTGCTAGGCATTGCTCAGGAGTATCGCAAGCGCCGGATTCCCATCGATAACATCGTGCAGGACTGGAATTACTGGGGCAACAACGATAACTGGGGAGGCATGATCTTCGATGAAACAAAATATCCACGCCCCAAGGAAATGATTGACAAACTGCACCAGCAGAACTTCCATCTGATGATCTCTATCTGGGCCGGGCTTGGACCCACTTCGCAGATTTACAAAGACATGGACCAGAATGGCTATCTGTTTCCCACCGTGGGCTGGGCAGGATTCAAATACTTCGATGTCTACAATCCCGCTGCCACGGACTTGTACTGGAAATACGCCAGCGAGGGGCTTTTCTCGAAAGGCGTCGACGGATGGTGGATGGATTCGACCGAGCCAGACATGGTGAATGCGCTGACGCAGGATGCCGAAGAATATGAGATGAAGCGAGTCAAGGACAATCACCTTGGCACATTCGCACGGTATCTCAACACTTACTCGCTGCTCGACACGACAGCCGTCTATAACAATCAACGAAAAGAGACAGACAAGAAACGCGTTTACATTCTTACCCGTTCAACCTTTGCCGGCCAGCAGAGGGCCGCGGCAACCACCTGGTCGGGAGACATCGGCGCCAGTTGGGAAGTGTACAAGAAGCAGATCGCCGCGGGCGTCAATCACAGCATGTCCGGCATCCCTTACTGGACCTTCGACATCGGCGCTTATTCGCTGGGATGCCAGGGCGGCGTTTTCATGAACGGCGGCAAGGACCCTGCCTATCAGGAGTTCTACACGCGCATGTTCCAGTTTGGCGCGTTTTCTCCCATCTTCCGTTCACATGGTTCTGAAACTCCGCGCGAGATATGGGAGTTCGGCGAATATGTTCCTGTGCTGGAGAAGTTCGATAATCTGCGTTATCGCCTGCTGCCCTACATCTATTCGCTAGGCTGGCAAGTTACGCACAGCGGTTACACCATCATGCGCGGTCTGCCGATGGATTTCACCAGTGACCACAAGACCTATTCCATCGACGATCAGTATATGTTCGGGCCGGCGATCATGGTTGCGCCGGTAACTCAGTATATGTATCACCGCCCGCCGGAAAACAGCACCCTCGTAACTCCAGACCACTTCAAGACGAAGGATGGCAAGCCGGGCCTGAGCGCCAAATACTATTGCGATGAGGATTTCAAGAACCTGTGCCATGAAGCTACGGAACCTGACATCAACCTGGATTGGTACACGGGCTGGCCGAGTTTCATGCAGACCCCGACATTCTCAATCCGCTGGGAAGGCAAGCTGATTCCCTCCGAAACCGGGAGCTATCGCTTCAACATGAAGAGCTTCGGCCCGAGGCACATCTACATTGACGGAAAGGAACTCGAGCATAACTACGACTCGATGGAGTCTTACACCGTGCCGGTTGTGCTGACCGCGGGCAAGGAATATGACTTCAAGTTCGAGACCAGCAATCACACATTGGGCGCTTTCAGATCTCAGGTCTACTGGAAGACTCCGGCGATTCATGCCAAGGAAGCAGCGATCGAGCCGAGAGAGAAGACGAGAAGCGTCTATCTCCCCGCCGACACTTCGTGGATCGATTTCTGGACGGGAGAAAAGCTGGACGGCGGCCAGACCGTGGTTGCGGATGCGCCCATTGAGAAGATGCCGCTCATGGTCAAGGCGGGATCGATCGTGCCCATGGGCCCACTTGTTCAATACTCCGATGAAAAGCCCGCCGACCCCATCGAGCTGCGCATCTATCCTGGAGCCGACGGCAACTTCACCCTGTACGAAGACGAGAACGACAATTACGACTACGAAAAGGGCGTCTATTCCACAATCGATTTTCACTGGAACGACGCAGGCCACGAGCTCACCATCGGCGCCAGGAAGGGCGAGTTTCCCGGCATGTTGAAGACCCGAAGTTTTCATGTCGTCCTTGTAGGCAGGGGCCGTGGCACGGGCGTGGAAGTTTCGAGCAACCCAGATAAAGTCGTTTCGTACACGGGTGAACAGCAAAAGATTCATCTACAGCCGTGACCGTCAAGCATCGAGATTCGCAATCCTCAAACGTGCTCGACCTTTCGTCGATTTGTGCGACCCGCGCACGGTGCGGCCTCTGCGAAGGCCGCACAAATCGGCTGTGTGAGCCAGGAAACTGCTCCTCTCCTCATTTCATTGCGCAACACCCAGCTCGCATCCAGTAAATAAACTGCGTTTTGCCTGACACTTTAGGGGCATATCAAAAGCCATGGATTGTCCTTGGATTGTAAGATGGTATCGTTATCGAATTCGATTTTCGCCGCGGGAGCTCAGAGCGGAAGAGACGCGCCCATCGAGCGCATTGGAGATAGCACCATGAGGAACTTGAGCCAGAGAGCAGCGGTTTGGATCGGAATCGGGCTGAGCATCTCAATAACAGCCTGCGGTGGCGGTGGTGGTGGAACAACCATCACGCCCCCGCCTGCAACCTACGTGCTGACAGTGAACTCGGTCAACCCCTCCGCCGGTGTGGCCATTACAGTGAGCCCCGCGGACAACTATAGCGCCACCAACGGCACTACCAGCTTTACCCGCACCTATACCTCGGGCGCAGCCGTCACGCTGACCGCTCCCGCCACGTCAGGCACCAATCCTTTCGGCTCGTGGAGCGGATGTACCACTGCCACCACGGTCACCTGCAACATTACGATGACAACCGGCGCAACCGTCACTGCCAACTACTCCGGGCCGACGATTTCGTCGGTAACCGTTACGCCCAATACCGCCATCATCGGAACCCGGGTGCAATTCGCGGCCACGGTTACCGGCACTGGCAGCTTCAGCAGTGGAGTCACTTGGTCCCTTGCGGCGCCTTCCGGCAGCACGCTAAGCCCTGGAACTTTGAGCTCGACCGGCCTCTTCACCACACCCTATCCAGCGCCACCCACAGTCACCGTTACAGCCACCAGCACCCAGGACGCGACGAAATCCGGCAGTGCAACCGTCACCCTCAGCCAGCCAGCCGCGGCCACTGGCCCAGCGCTGACCGTCGACGCAGGCAATCAGACCCACGCCATCAACCCCTATATCTACGGCATGGACTCGTACACGCTCAACACCGCCGCAGCCAAAGCCGCCAACCTGCCCCTCGATCGGTGGGGAGGCGATGCGACCTCTCGCTACAACTATCTGCTGGATGTAACAAGCTCCGCCAGCGACTGGTATTTCGAGAATCAGGTCGGCCTCACCGGCCAGGAGGATACGGGCGCCTTCAACGCCGAGGTTGAGAGCGATGCCGCGGTTGGGGCTAAGACCCTGGGCACCGTGCCCGTCCTCGGCTGGGTGGCCAAGAACGGCACGTCGTGCAGCTTCCCAACATCCACTTACCCCGGCCAGCACGCGGTGGATACATCGCGCGGATGCGGCGATGGGGAACTATTATCCACCCTCTCCAACATCACCGGAAACGATCCTACCCTCACCAGCACTGCGGTTGGCCCTTCGTGGGCCGGCAACTGGGTATCCTATCTGGTGAGCAAGTTTGGCACCGCGGCCAAGGGCGGCGTGGCCATCTACGATCTGGACAATGAGCCAAGCTGGTGGAATGCCGTGCATCGCGACGTGCATCCTGTGGCCTTCACCTACGACGAAGTGACCAACAACGGCATTGCCACCGCGCAGGCCATCAAGACCGCCGATCCCACCGCCGAAGTCAGCGGGCCGGTGATGGATTACTGGTGGGACTACTTCTATTCCAAGAAGGATGTCGAGGCCGGCTGGGGCGCGGACCCCTGTCATTCGCCATGGAGCAATCCGATCGACCGGAATGCGCACAAGGGCGTGCCGTTCATCGAGTACTATCTCCAGCAATTCGCGGCCTATCAGGCCAAGAACAACGTCCGTCTTCTGGATTACCTCGATCTGCATACCTATTTCGCCGCGAACAACCTTGCCTTCAGTACCGCTGGAGACACTTCGGCGCAGCAGGCGCGGCTGAATTCCACACGCGCCTTGTGGGATCCCACGTACACCGATCCGAACTTCCAGCAGCCAAATTACACCACCGACGCGAATTACACCACGAGTTGCTCGCCCCCCTTGCAAGCTCCGCAAGCGATACGCATGATGCAGAATTGGGTGAACACAGACTATCCGGGCACCAAGCTGGCCATCACGGAATACAACTGGGGCGGGCAGGAAGCCATCAACGGCGCGCTGGCGCAGGCTGACATCCTGGGCATCTTCGGCCGCGAGGGCCTGGACATTGGCGCGCTCTGGGGACCGCCGGACCCAGCTACGCAGGTGCCTGGCCTGATGGCGTTTGAGATCTACCGCAATTACGATGGAGCCAACTCCATGTTTGGCGACACGGCTCTGGCATCGACAAGCGCCAGCCAGGGCGCGCTCTCGGTCTACGGAGCGCTCAGGACCAAGGACAACATGGTCACTGTGATGGTCCTCAACAAGACCTACGGCGACCTGACCGCCACGCTCTCGCTGGCCAACCTGACTCCCAACGGGACGGCTCAGGTATTTCTCTATAGCAACGCGCACCTTGCGGGCATCGCAGCGCAGCCCGCCATTACCGTAACGCCGCCAGCCAAGGGAAGCGCCACCAGCACGCTCACCACGACCTTCCCGGCGCAGTCGATTACACTACTGGTCGTGCCGAAGATGTAGCCCTTCGCCGAACAACCTTGCATCAAGGCCGCATTCTGCCTTGATGCAAGGTTGTTGAGCCTGTAGCGGAAGCCCTTTGGCAAATGCCTCAACGGCTCCTCATGGTTTATCCACGGGCTTGAAGTCAAGAATCTTTACCGCGGAGCCGTACCGCCTGTAATCCTTGAACGCGATCTCAAGGCGGTTGCCCTCGCGGCGGCCCTGCCTGACGCCGACTTCGGCGCTGATCGGCATCAAGTAATCGTGAGCGTTGATGACGACATAGTCATAGTCAACCGCAATTGTAGTTGCATGGATTGGAAAATCCTTTTCCAAGTCGTCGGCGATCAATGTGACCCGGCGAACGCTCCGGGTCGCGCTGTCAATGTAGACCTGGCCGTGGAAGCTCACCGTTCTCTGGTCGTTGCCCGATGCTGTGACTACAAAGTTGGAGTTTTCGTGCGCGACCTTGTAATTGAAAACCTGCACCGTTCCAGTGCCCAGCGCATCGGTCTCTTTCCACTGAAAATCCGTCTTGGAGGAGTCTCCAAAAATGGCATCGAGCACACCGCCAAACTCTCCGTGCGAGGTTGTGTTCTTCGCTCCCGCCGAGTCTTCGCTGGCTGCCTTTCCGTCCACCTGTAGCAGCGTCCTGGATTCATTCTTATCGCGGAACAGGAGCATTTGAGTGAGCGTCTCTTTATGCTTCCATTCGCCCTTCCCCGTGAGGTCATTCAAATGTTCGGTTACCTCGACACACATGAAATTGGGCAGCGAATCGGCGTAACTGACCGCGCGCTTTTTCGCATCCGCAATCATCTCCTGCAACTCGCTCTGCGACGGTGGCGGAACTGGGTTGGCTGGGACCGTGATGGTGAGTTCGCCGGCTGAGATAGCATCCGCTCCTGGCGCAGGCTCATTCGCATTCGTTCCCGCGCTGGCTGTCTCGCGGCCAAGGACGATAAACGACAGGTCGCGTTCGGCACTTTTTCCGCCCTGAGTCAGGATCGTCTTCACTGCATAGAAACCGGGCGCAAGGGCGCTGGTCTGAAAGGTTGCCAGGTAAGGAACCGCGGCCTTCCCGGTCCCTTGCCGAAGCGGAAGCGTCGTGTGTCCCGCCGGCTTGCCATTCCGCTGGATTTCCATATCGAGTTTGGCCGGGTCGCTGGCTTGGGAATCGGGATGCATGATGAAAAACACTGAAACCGATTTAGCGCTGGGAGGCACCTGCGTGGAGAGATTCGGCGTCACTCTGGCATTTTCATACTTGAGCGGCTCAAGAGGATCCGCGTCCGCGCCAAACGCCTCGACTTTGCGGGCAAGAACCAGATCGCTCAGCGAAGGACCAACCGGCGTCTCTGGAATCTCGAAGTCAATGCGCTGCGCTGCCGCTCTGCCGTTGAATCCGTCGATGATGGCTGCCTCCAGAACATATTTGCCCGGAGCGGCGATGAAATGCCGTTGCAGCGTAAAGGCTTCGGTCTTCGCCTGGTCGAGCGCATCCAGAGAGCCGTGCCGGGTGAGGTCTTCGCCAAAGTGCTCGATGACTGTGCCGCTCTTGTCTTTGATTTGCGCCAAGATCGACACATGGGCTGTGTAGAGGTTGGTGCGCTCGTCCTGGCGCATCCCAATATCCGAGAGCGGCGCTTCAACCACCACCGTGTTGGTGTTGCCGTCGGGTAGATCGCCCATGCGCAGGACTGCGGCGCGAAAGTTCAGGTCGGTAGGCAATTGCTGCTCGCTCAGAGTCTTCAGCAGCGGCGCTTCGAAGGGCCGGATTCCTTCTCCGCCTCCGGGAGGCAGCGCAAAGTAGCCCGTCTTGGATTGGATCTTCAAGCCCGCTCGCAGCGGCTTCACCGCAATCACGCGAAACTTCCCGTCGTACTCCTGGATCGGCGGATTATAGGTGGCTTCATAATAGGTCGTCATATCTTCGTACATCCGCTCCAGCGGCTTCTTTACGCTGTCCTGGCCGTCGATGTACGCGCCCCCGGTGCCAACCGCCAGCCCCGCCAATGGACTCGCATTGCCTGTCCCGCCTCCGCCGTCCCCTTCAAACCGGGTCGAGGTATTGGCGATCATGGAACCAGCGCCCGCCCCCACAGGGTCGCCCGCCTGCCCCTGCCCCGGTGTACCGACGGGATTCTGCCCGGCGATGTTGCCCATCACCATCATGGTCATCAGTTGATTGTGAACGCCCGCGCCCACACCGTTCAGATCCACCGTATACATGCTCACGCCGGAGCGATTTGCCGCCCCGATGATGGAATGCACAGCCGCTTTTGCGTCTGAATCCAGTTGGCCGTTGAGCGTGAAATAGACGATGGTTTTTCTCTCCAGGAGTTGCTGTTGCGAGCGCGCCAGGGCCAGCAAGCCCGCCAGCGAAGGCCGCGTGTGCTGATCCTGCACGATGCGCTGCGACCCCTCCAGCGCGGAAAGCAGCGTCTGCGCCACCGCGCGCTCCTTCAAGCTCACATGCGCTCCCGATTGATCCACCCCCGACTGCGCCACTGCGATCAGCGTCTTCTCCGCCGCCCCAATGGCAATCCCCTGCTGCACCGGCCCCTCCTGCGTGGCCACACCCACGGCCTGCTCGGTTGCCCTTCTGTCCCCAGTAAATCCCTGAACCAGCCGCAGGCGGGTTCCCAGAGTCAGCACAGCAAATGAAAAGTCGCCTTTGGGTGTCATCTTGAGAATCTTCCCGGCGATATCCTGAGCATTCTTGGCCGCTGGACCATCCATCGGATCGAAGACCAGCGTGATCATGTGTCCGGCGGTAGCCCCCCCGCTGACGAGGTGAAGTCCTTTGAGCGTTACCGCTGTATCGTCGTCGCTGACAGCAATATCGGCAGGTTTCAAATCGAGAACCGGCTTGCCCTTCTTGTCGTGAACCACCAGATCGAGAGAAACTTCATCGACACTCGCGCTCACGATTGAAACCGGGGCGGTTGGCTCCGAAGCATTTTGGACAACCGGGGCCGTTTGGCCATGCGCCCAGGGAATGAAAAAGAAAAGTGCAAATTGCGCCAAAGTCTTGCCAACGGTCTTACTCTGCCGGCGTGCTCCCGGCGTGCGCATCCCATACTTGCCCATGCGATTTTTCTTCTCCCTGTCCGCTCACGGCGGCAGCAGCTCAATCGGTTAACTTCAAATAAATCATTCGCATTTTCGCGGCCCAAGGTTCTCTTGATGCATCTTGGGCTGCCGAGAAAAATTGTACTCGGCGCACACGGGCTTGCACAGGAGCCGCTCATCGCCGTGGCCTTGCGACCATCCAAGACATCCTATAAATCGCTCATTGCAAAAGTCTTGTTACCGTTATCATACGCTTTCTCAAGAATCTTCGGGAAAGCCCTTTTCCATCGCCTTCGCACTCCCACTCGCGGCTGGGTTCGTTATCGCGCGGTGGTCGGATGCCGCGAACAAGTCCAATCGCTCATGCACACCGAACGAGAGCCGCGTTCTCGAAGCCGACCATTTGGCGATTTTGCTACTATCGTGAAGTGCGATCCGCGCTCCCGGAAGATTCCGGACCTGACCCTCAAGGCAGTTTATGGGAACAGCTCCCGATCCGAACTCCGGAGCGGCCAATGAGGAGATTCCATGGAACGGATGTTTGCGCTTGCAATCGCTGTTTTGCTCACAACGGGAACAGACGTTGCAGGCAAAGGAGCGTACCTGGCAAGCACGGCGGTGAGCTCTACGCCTTTAGCCGCAGCCTCCAAGGCCAGTGCCACGCCGGTTCCCGCGTACCTCAAGCCCGTTCCCATGGATGCGCCCGCGACGCCTGCCATCACCATCGACTTGCCGGTCAACGGCACAATCTATCCGCCCGACATCATTCCACCGCAATTCGCGTGGCGCGATGACAACCCCGCCGATACCGTCTGGCGCATCGAAGTCGTCTTCGGCGAGCATGCGCGCCCCCTCAAGCTCTGGTCGCAGGGCGAAAAGATGCAGGTGGGTCCACTCGACACTTCATTGGTGGGGTTTGTGCCACCAACCCTTTCGCCGGAGCAGGCCGCCGCGCATACCTGGCGGCCCGATCCAAAAACATGGGAGGAAATCAAGAAGCGCTCCGCCGATCAGCCCGCAACCGTGATTGTTACCGGCTATGCCAGCGAAAAGGACAGCCAACCGCTCACTCATGCGCAGGCAACCATCCAAACCTCGAAGGATCCAGTGGTTGCGCCGATTTTTTATCGCGACGTTCCTCTGCTGCCGCCTCCGCCTGAGTCGGAGCAGCGGGGCGTCATCAAGCCGCTCCCCGATTCGGTACTCCCCAAGATCAAGTGGCGGCTTCGCTACATCAACGACACGGAAAGCAAGACCGTGATGGAGGGCCTGCCCACCTGTGCCAACTGCCACTCCATCTCCCGCGACGGAAAAACTCTGGGGATCGACGTAGACGGACCGCAGAACGACAAGGGGCTCTACGCTCTCATCCCCATCAAGAAGATCAGCACCATCAGCAACGATTACGTGATTCATTGGAGCTCTTTTTCTGAGGAAAGAGCGCAAAAGCGGTTCGGCTTCATGTCCCAGGTTTCGCCGGATGGCAAGTTTGTGGTCACTTCCATCGATGTGCCGCACGCGCATGGAACGCGTGTGGTGGACCGGCTCTACAACGGCTTCTATGCCAACTACGGCTTCGGCCAGGTCTTCTATCCCACCCGCGGCGTGCTGGGCTGGTATAGCAAAGACACGGGCAAGCTGGCGCCTCTGCCCGGCGCGGACGATCCCAATTACGTCCAGACCGCCGCGTTCTGGAGTCCCGACGGCAAGTACATCGTCTTCTCCCGCGCTGTCGCCAAGGACCCCTACGAGCCGGGCAAGCCCAGGTCCACATACGCCAACGACCCCAACGAGACCCAGATTCAATACGACCTCTACCGCATTCCTTTCAACGGCGGCAAGGGCGGAACGCCGGAGAGAGTCGTAGGCGCATCGGAGAATGGCATGAGCAACAACTTCGCCAAGGTCTCCCCTGACGGCAAGTGGATCGTCTTTGTCAAGTGCAAGAACGGCCTGTTGATGCGCCCAGACAGCAAGCTGTATATCGTTCCGTTCGAGGGCGGCGAGGCGCGGCCCTTGCAGTCCAATCTCCCGGTCATGAACTCGTGGCACACCTTCTCGCCCAACGGGCGCTGGCTGGCCTTCTCCTCCAAGAGCCCCTCTCTTTACACCCATTTGTACCTGACGCACATCGACGATCAGGGAAACGCCAGTCCGGCAATCGTCGTCGAGAATGCCACATCCGCCAATCGCGCCGTCAATATCCCCGAGTTCATGAACATTGGTCCCGGCGGCCTGGACCACATCGAGACCCCCGCGGTCGATTTCTACAAGGCCTTTGACGATGCCTCCCAACTGGACGACAAGCATGAGTATGCAGCGGCTGTTCCGGCATGGAAGGCGGCGCTGGAGAAGGACCCGACCGATCCCCGCACTCACAACAACCTCGGCGTTGCACTGGCCGCAGTGGGCAAAACCAGCGAAGCCATCGAAGAGTATAACAAGGCTTTGGCGCTGAATGCCGATAGCTCGCAAACCCACAACAATCTGGGCAGTTCTCTGGCCGATTCAGGCCGCCTCGACGAAGCCCTGGTTGAGATTCGGAAGGCCATTGAGCTGAACCCCGACAACGGCGCTGCGCACGTGAACCTGGGCCATGCGCTGGAAGAGCAAGGCGGCCATCGCCAGGAAGCTATCGATGAGTTGACCAAGGGAATCGAGCTTGCGCCCACTTCCTCGGAAGGCCACAACATTCTGGGTGTCATTCTGGCGCGATCGGGAAACCTGGACGAGGCCATTCCGCACATGCAAAAAGCCGTCGAGCTGGCACCGCAGTCCGCCGAGTTCCGCTTCAATCTGGGACGCGCTTTCGCCGCAAGCAACCGGTTTGCCGAAGCCCTGCCGCAACTGCAAGAGGCAGCCAAGCTCTCCGGCGGGCAAGATCCGGCGATTCTCCAAATGCTGGCGGCCATGTACTCCGAGACCGGCCAATATCAAACTGCCGTGACCACTGCACAGCATGCTCTTGACCTGGCCATCCAGCAGCACAACGATGAGTTGGCCACCTCGCTGCGGGGCAACATCGCCCGCTACGAACGCCAGGCCAGGGGAGAAAACCCGGACGCGGTGCAGGCGCACTGATCGCCCTGGCGCAACTGGCCGCGCGGGTTGCGTTATGCTTTTAGGTATGTTTGCCGCAGTGCTATCTCTTGCCTTGTTCGCCCTTCAGGCGCCTGCTCAGGCGCTCGCGAATCCCGATCAGCTTTATGACCAAGCCGTTCAGGCTCAATTGCGCGGAGATTACGATACCGCCATCCGCGACTATCGAAGCCTGCTTCAGGTGCGTCCGCAGATGGTGGAGGCGCGGGTCAATCTCGGCGCATCCCTGGCGCATGTCGGCAAATTCGATGACGCCATCGCCGAGTACCGGGCAGCTCTGCCCTTGATGCAGGACAAAACCGGCGTCCTCTTTAACATCGCTCTTGCCTATTACAAAAAGGGCGACTGGAAAGATGCGAAAGAGCAATTCACGCCTCTTGCCAAGGCGCGACCAGCCGATGTCCGCATCGCTATCCTGCTGGGCGACACAGACCTGCGGCTGAACGAGAGTGCGGCTGCCGTCGATCTGCTAACTCCGCTCGAAGAGGCCAATGCACAAAACTCGGATTTCGATTACGTCTTTGCATCGGCGCTCATCCGGGCAGGCAGGCGTCGCGACGGCATTCAGCGCGCCGAGAAGGCCGCCGAAATCGCCAATGGCGCCGATGCATACCTGTTGGCCGGCACCGCGCTGCTGCAGATCAACGAATTTGAGAAGGCGCGCAACGATCTAGATAAGGCGCTGAGCCTTGACCCGAAGCTGCCCGCGGCGGTCTACAGCCTGGCGGGGACGGCAAGAGACAAGACGGGCGACCCGCAAGGGGCGGAAACCGCCTTCAGGCAAGCCCTCGCGCTCGATCCCAACGACTTCGACGCCAACCTCTATCTGGGCGCAATCCTTTACAAGCGGCGGCAAATGGATGAGGCAAGGCCGCTTCTGGAGCACGCGCTCAAAATAGATCCCAAATCCTCCATGGCGCGCTATGAAGATGCCATGCTCAAGAGCACTGCGGGACAACTCGATGAGGCCGCGCAGGAACTGGAAGCGCTGGTCAAGGACGATCCCAAATGGCTTGAGCCGCACGTCGAGCTTGCTTCTTTGTATTACAAGCTCAAGCGGCCCGCTGACGGAGCCGCACAGCGGGCGATCGTCGAGAGCATCACCGCCGATCAGCAGAAGCAGGGACCGAAGAATTAGGCCCACGACGTTCACTTCGCCGGTTCGGTGACCTTCAAAATCCTGTCAGCCGCCACATTCGTGAGCGTCTGTACGATCCCAGATGGCCAGCGAATTTCAATCAGGTCCGCGTGGTCGTCCGGGCCCAGGCCAAAGTGTACCGGCCCATAACTGGATGAGGCATAGCCTACGCTGCTGGTCATGTGGTTGTATTGCGTGATGGTCTTTGACACCACCTTGATGCGCGCGCCCATGCCGTCGCGGTTGCTCTTTGTGCCGCGCAGGGCGACCTCAAGCCAATGGCCTGAGTTGTCCGTCCGGTTCATCCAAATCTCGGCATTCTTGCCCAGAGCTGTAACCACAACGTCAATCCGTCCGTCGCCGTCCAGATCTCCAAACGCGCATCCGCGATGGCGCGCGGGCGGCACGGTATTGAACCCCGCTTCTTCGGTAAGAGCGGTCCACTTGCCGCTGGCGCCGGGATTGCGAAAAACCGTGTTGTATTCATCGAGTTCCGTAGACGGCAGCGGACGCGATTCCACGTGTCCCTTGCTGACAAACAAATCCTTCCATCCATCGTTGTCGAAATCGAAGAACCCAGGGCCATACCCTGACATCTTGTAGGTCAGGTCGCGCATGCCGGTCGGCGTAGTGACTTCGGTAAAGTCGCCCTTTCCCGTGTTCCGATACAACGGGAAAGTCTGAAGGTTCAGCGCCACGTAGGCAATATCGGGGTAGCCGTCATTATCGTAGTCGCGAAAGTCCAATCCCATCCCCGAAACAAAAGATCCATCTTCCGGCAGCGCGACCCCCGCCTCGAAGGCCACTTCTTCAAACTTGTTGCCCAGGTTATGAAAGAGCGAATTGTACTCGGCGTCGTTGGTGACGAACAGATCGGGCTTGCCATCCAGATCGTAGTCGGCCACGCCCACGCCCATGCCTTTTCCAACGTGGTCGCGGATTCCCCATTCTTTCGACACATCCTTGAAAGTTCCGTCGCCGTTGTTCAGGAAGAGCTGATTGGGCGTGCCTTTGTAGTAGCGGGGATGGCAGTAATCCGATTGCCCCATATACGAGCACAGCGGCTGCTCGGAGTAGGTCCACTGCATGTAGTTCACAACGAACAGGTCCAGCAATCCATCGTTGTTCACGTCTACCCATGCGGCGGCCACCGACCACAGCGGCCCATATTGCGGATCGTTCCACTTGTCCAGCCCGGCCTTTACGGTCACGTCGGTAAAGGAGCCGTCTCCGTTGTTGTGGTAGAGCGTGTTGCGATGCACGCCGGCTACAAATAAATCGGGATGGCCATCGTTATCGTAATCGCCAACCGCCACGCCGATGTCGTAGCCCGTGCCTTCCAGGCCGGCCGCCTTGGTCACGTCGGTGAATACGCCGTTGCCGTCGTTGCGATACAGCTTATTGCTGTACTTCGGAGAGTCTTTCTGGAGTGTCGCGATATTCGCGCCGTTGGCGAAGAAGATGTCGGGGCGCCCATCGCCGTTATAGTCGAAGATAGCCACGCCGCCAGCCATGCTCTCCGGCGCGTTTCGGCTGGGAGTCTCATCGTTTTCCAGCCGAAACGGGAGCGTCTTGAACTCGAACCGGATGCGGCTCGGCTTCTCCGCGGCGCGCACCACGTAGAAGCTGGCTGCGGAAATCACGCAGACAACCGCAGGCAGGACTTTGCAAAGTGCTTTCTTCATGGCGAAAGGGAAAACGCAGCTCATCCCCTCTAGTTATACCTTGCGAGGCCGCGAACGGGACACTCTGCGTTGCTCGCTGGCCTCGCTAATCGGCTACTTGGCCGCGCCTGCCTGCAACTGTTCCAACTGCGCAATCTGTTGCTTCACCACATCCGAACTGGCGCCGGAAGGTACGTAGGTGAGGCAGTTTCGCAGGTGATCGATGGCCGCCGCATAGTTCTTCTCCTGCGCCAGAATCATGGCCAGTATCTGTTCCGTGCCTTGCACCGTGTGCAGCGGGTCCAGGGCCAGGGAATTGCGCGCGCTGGTCTCTCCGATCTTCAGTTTCGCCAGCGGCAGAGCCCCTACGGAGTACTCTTTCAGGATTCCAGCCGCGTACGCATACCAAATCTGCGGCGAGCCATGAGGGTCAAGCTGAAGCGCATGACCCGCGTCCGCCAGAACATCCTTCCACTTATCCTCCTGCGAGTCCAGAACCATAAGCTGCTCGTACGGCCGGATAAACAGCGGATCGGCGGCAATGGCTTTGGCATAATCCTCGCGCGCCTGCTGCGGGTTCAACGCCTGCTCTTGCCGGCCTAGTTGATACCAGGCCTCGGCAAATTTCGGATCGATCGACACGGCTTCGATCAGGTCGGCTTTCACATGATCGGGACTCTGCGCCTCCCAATCGCTGCGAGCCTTTTCGAACAACTTCACGGCCTTGGGAGCGATACCTGCGCTGGTGCTGCTCAGCGCAGTCCCTTTCGTATTGTCCGGCCGTGTCAGCGTGATGGTTCCGATTTCAGGATCGTCACGGAAGTTGTGGGCCGCGAGAACGATGCTGCTGGAAGTGTAGCCCGCGAGCGTTGCCGCCACCGAGCAGCCTTCAAAGTGGGTCTCCATTTGCCGCTTCGCATCGTTTTCCGTACTGAGGGCGCCGTTTGCGTTCACCACGCTGATGCGGAAACCGCCCTTGCCGTTCGAGTAGGTCGTGAACGCGACCTTGCCCGCGCAGGTAACATTCACAGGTATTGGATCCCACGTCAGCGGATTGCCGGCGATGGCCACCTTGCCGAGCAGGTTACCCCCCGCGCGGGTCTGGGCGTCCGTATCCATGTAGTAGCCGTAGATGTTGCCGTCTTGAATGGAGTCGGGGTGAATCGCGGTGGATGTTCCGCCGCCGGCTGGAATGATCTGCGTCTGCGCAAAGGCAAGCGCGCCGGCTGCCAGCAGGGTAAGCAAAGAGAGTGTGTGAGATAACTTGGTTTTCATTTCGCGCCTCGCAACCATTCATTCTACGCCTCTTTGAGTCCGATTGCTTCCGGCTGGCCGCGAAAACAACCATCGCCGCGCGCAAACTTCCGGTCAAGAGATTGCGTTGGAAGACGTTATCGATATTCGCTTTCCAACCCTCCCTCGCGGGAGGTATAGTTGTTGTTTGGAAAAACGATTGACTGGAGTGTGCTGCATGTTTTTTCCGATGGACCGGTACCGGCCTGATAACGTTCCCACCCCTTTCCGGCAAGTCCGGAATTTTCGCCTCCCGCTCTGCGGCGGGCTTCCCGCTTTTGCCCTGTTGCTGGGGATCTCGCTGGCGGCTATCGCGCCAGCTCGCGCCCAACTCAAATCGAAGGTGACCATCGAGCCCGCTCAGCCCAAGGGCATGGTTTACACCACGTCCATCGGCATCACCGCCGACCGCTGGGACCCCAATCCCTACGATCCGGCCACTGTTCAACTACTCAAGGAAGCCGGCATCACCAGCCTGCGCTTTCCCGGCAACGGCGGCGTGGATGCGCTCTATCACTTTTCCACCGGCGCAATCACCAACCCTTACACCAACGACCGCATCTTTGCCTTTCCCGACACCAAGAAGTTCCCTGCCCTGGCGGGCATCATCAACCAGCTTGGATCGGGGCTGGTCCAGGTGAACTATGGCAGCAACCTGGACGGCAGCGGCGGCGGCGAGCCGGCCGAGGCTGCGGCCTGGGTGGCTTACGCCAACGGCAGCCCCTCCAGCACGCAGGTCATCGGCAAGGACTCCGTAGGAAACGACTGGAAGACAGTCGGCTTCTGGGCTAGTCTTCGCGCGGCCACCCCACTGGCCAAGGACGACGGCTATAACCACCTGCGCATCGGCATGAGCGATCCCATCGGCATTCAGTTGTGGACCATTGGCGACAGTGTCGCCGGCAATGGCTTTTATGGCGGAGACCCCGTGAAGGGCAACGACGCGGATGCTTCCGGCCGCTACCAGGAATCCGGCTCTCCCGAGCCCGACCTGCACGCCGGCAAGGTGAATGATTCCCGCGCCTGGTACCGCCATGAAAACAATCCCAAGATAAGCCCCCAGGCTTATGGACAGGCCGTGGTCGCATTCGCCAAGGCCATGAAAGCCGTCGATCCCGCCATCCTGATAGGCGCTGCTCTGGCTGAGCCGCCTATCAGCAGCGATCCGCATCCGTTTGGCAAGGGCTGGAATGCAGGTGTCTTGAAAGCCGCCTGCGCCAGCATGGACTTCGGTTTCATCGGTTGGGGTGAAGGCGCGGGAGCGCCGCCGAACTGGGTCGATTGGACCGCCGAGGACGACCTGCTGGACGACGCCTTCTATATGGGAGATTCGAATCGCCACATGCATGACTTCAATGGCCTGGGCCGCGATTACACCCAACTGGCCGGCGATTTGGTGACCAATTACAAGAAGCTTTGCCCAGCCGGCCATGCGCCGCAAATCGCGGTTACCTACCTTGGCGTGCAATCCTGGCTGCCCGCCAAGAACCCCGCCGCCATCGGCATGTTTGCCGCCGATGCCGTAGCCACCCTGCTTGAATCCGGCGCCTATACCGTCGTCTGGTCGCCAGTTCACGGGCCAGTCGGCTCCAGCAGCCCATCGTTTCTCGACTCCAAGAATGTGCCCCAGCCTGCCTTCTACGGCCTCAAGCTGCTTCATCAGATCGTTAGCCCGGGCGATGTTTTTGTCAGCTCCACGGTCAACACCAACATCTCACCGCAGACCCTCGCGGTTCACGCCGTCAAGCGGCGCGATGGCGGCCTGGGACTGCTGCTGATCAACAAGGACCCGGGCCAGGCCGTTTCTGTCACGGTCAATGTGTCCGGCTATAACTACGCCAGCAAGGGAACCCGCTACGACTGGGGCAAATTCGGTCCCGACGCGGGCAAGGAAATCACGCAGACTCCGATCGACAACCTCGGCGGTACCTTCACTGTGCAAGTCCCTCGGTACAGCATGGCCGCCATAGTGATTCCCAAAGCGCAATAACGGGCGCTCAGTTAAGGCGCGCGAACGGAGTTGGCAAGCTGCTTGCCAACTCCGTTCGCTGTTAGATGTGGAGCAACAAACCGGCTTAAGCGGTGGATGTTCCTAAACAACTCAGAGGAAGTTGCTTGGAGAGATTTCTGCCGGGTCTCGTCTCTGTCCTTATAAAGCGCATTTGAAGGATACAGTGGTTAATCCCGTGCATAAAGAATGGAACTGTCGCTTTCTTGAGCACGTACATTACACCACGGAATTCTGCCCAGGAGGGTATGTAGCCTCTCAAGAAGGTCGTATTCAGCGACTCATGGGACGTGCAATTCTTTCTGAAGCACCATAACTGGCCCACGGAAGCGCTGTCTAAGTTCTGAATAGGCCGGGGTAAGACTCACCGGCAGGCATATGCTGAGAACGGGGATCGACTCTGGAGCCCAGGCCCGGATCGACAGTACGGAGCGGCACAAGGAGAATTTCATGCGGAGTTCATGGTCTGTTATTGCGGCGATCCTGCTGGCTTTGCCGTTCGCGCCAGCCTCTCAGGATGAAGCAGTGGCGCAGTCGGGCGCTTCCTCGTCCAAGCAGGACAACGCCAGCGCAGAACAGCAGGGTTTTCTGATCCGCCAGACAGTGCATCAGGTTCTGGTTGACATCGTGGTCACCGATAAAGACGGCAAGCCTGTCCGCGGGCTCAAGAAAAGCGACTTCACGGTCAAGGAAGACGGCAGGCCGCAGCATCTTCTCTCCTTCGACATTGAGGACAGCAACGGCCCAGGCTTCATACCTCCGAAATTGCCGCCGTTGCCTGCTAATACCTTCGTCAATCTGCCCACCACGCCTGAAAAAGGGCCGTTGTACATTCTCCTCTACGACATGGTGAACACCGATCAAGAAGACCAGATGACTACGCGCAAGCAGTTGGTCGACTTTATCGACGGCAAGCCCGATGGCACACGCTTTGCGATTTTTGCCAATACGACCGGCCTGCACCTGTTGCAGGGATTCACCAGCGATCGCAATCTGCTTCATGCCGCGATTCTCTCGCCGGGGCCGGGCCCGCACCTCCCAAAGGTCTTCCTGAACGGGGAAAACTATGGCAAGCACAGCACAGCCGCCATGGTCTCGATCTTCAATTTCATTGCAGAGTATGTCGAAGGCCAGCCTGGGCGCAAAAACCTGCTTTGGTTGTCAGGCAGTTTTCCCATGTTTCTCAACGCCGACCCCGCGGCTGAGCGGGATATGGATGACGAATCGGTGAGACAGGCCTTTGCGGCCATGGCGCGCAGCCAGATCGCGGTGTATCCCGTGGATGCGAAGGGTGTCGAGTCGATGGCCCGCTACGAGGGAATGGCGCAATCCCGCCCAGCGGGCAGCCGGTCCAATGAGTCCATCACGAAAGGCGGTGTCGTAACGCTGCCAGGAACCATGGGGGCGTTTCTGCAAGGCTCCGAAATCGGCAGTTTCACGGGCGGACGCTATTTTACCGGCGACAACGATCTGCGCGACCTGATGACACAAGCGGTGGAGCACGGCGAGGACTACTACACCGTGAGCTATCGGCCCACCAACGACAAATACGATGGGAAACAGCGGCATATCGAGGTCAATCTGGACAAGAAGGGATATAAACTCGAATACCGGCAACTCTATTTCGCGCTCTCCCCGGAAGCCGAGCTGGCTACGCATAAGGAAGGAACTCCGGACGCGCGCTATGTGGCCGCCAAAATCGGGGACACGCTCTATGCAAACATCGAGCACGGCGCGCCCATGCTCCACGATCTGTTGTTCCGCGTGCATGTGGGAGCTGCGGGAGAACCTGCGCTGGCAACTGCCGACCAGATGCTCCTGCTTCAGGACGAACCGGCTTTCTTCCGCACCCACCGGCCGAACCACCCGCTCAAGCCGCTCCCGCCTGTCAAGCTACAGAAATACCTGATCGACTATGGCGTATTCGACCCGCAGTTGAAAGCGCAGGCGGCGCGCACCGGCAGTCAGGCCACACTCGAGTTTGCGGCAGCCGCCTACGATGCCGAGGGAATATTGCTCAACGGCATTCTGAACGATGCGGTAGCATCGGCCCCCGTAAATCCAGACGGGAAGAACCAAGCGCTCTTCCGCGTGCAGCAGGAGCTCGATGTGCCCGCGGGCGCGGCGTGGATCAGGATTGCGGTACGCGACAAATTGACCAACCGCACTGGCACGCTCGAGGTGCCGCTGCCCTTGAAGCTCGAACCGGCGGCGGTAGCCGCTAACACTGGCAACTAGGCAGCATCGCCACAGAAGGGAGTTGCTTGAAGCAACCCGATGCGCGCCAGCGCGGCTCATTTTTGAGCAACGCCGGTGCGCATTCTCATTTCCGGCTGCCCCATGCAAGGCGCGCGCTCCCAAAGCGCACATGCGCGGCATCACCGGAGGCTCTGCCCGCTTGCGGGCAGTAAAGCAGCGAAAGTATACTTGATAACTGGGAACCATTCGCCTTGCTGGTTCGAGGAGTTGATAGACTAGATGTCCATGCTTCAGATATATCGCAAGACTGGACTAGTCCTTGTTGTCTTCCTTTGCGCGGCGAGCCTGGCCGCGGCCCCACCTGCAAAGACTGTGCCCTGCGTCGGGCCGCCTCAGTTGGAGTCCCGTCTGCACGCTCATCCCGACGCCGATACGAACGCCGAACTGGGCAATTGGTTTGGCGAGAATCATAAGCTGGAATGCGCCGCCCAGGCCTTTCGCGCCGCGGTGAAGCTGGGGCCGGACTCGCCCCGCCTGAATTATCTGCTCGGTCTCAGCCTTTTCACCGCAGGGCATATGCAAGAGGCGGTAGAGCCGCTCCAGAAATCCATCCAGCTTAGTCCGAACGAAGACAAGACACACCTGCTTCTGGCGAGTGCGTTCACCGCGCTTGGCAGCAGCAAGGAGGCATTTGTTGAATGGCAGGCCGCGCTCAAAATCGATCCCACTTCCAAAATGGCGCTCGACGGGCTGGCCAAGATCTTCATCGCCGCGGGAGATTACCAGACCGTTATCTCTCACCTTGGCTCCGTCGATCTCGATGAGAACCTGACACTCGATCTCGCCGTTGCATACGGCAAGGCAGACATGCTCGACGATGCTGTCCGCGTGCTCAACGATGGGTTGAAAGCCTATCCGAACTCCGACGCGCTTACCTCTACGCTTGTAACCATCTACGTGAAGCAGTTGCGCTCTCAAGAGGCTTCGAAGCTGGCTGAGCAGCTTGCGCGGCGCAACCCCGGCGACATCGAGGCACAGCGCATCTATCTGCGCGTGCTGGTCATCAACGGTGAGAGCGATCTTGCCGTGCCGCTCGGCTGCAAACTCCTCGCCATGGCTCCGCACGACGCCGATTTCCTCTATCTAAACGGCATCCTGGAGCGGGCAGCCGGCAACTATGTTGACGCGCGCAAGCATCTAGCTGAGGCCGTCGCTCTCAATCCCAACCACTATAACTCTCGCTATAACTATGGCGTTGTGCTGGACCAACTGAAGGACCCGGCTGGAGCCAGGATACAACTTGAAAAGGCTATTGAGCTGGGCGCTCAAGAGCCGGAAATCCGCTTCGAGCTGGCCAAGGTGCTGCGCACTCTGGGTGAGACCGAGCAGGCACAGGAACAGCTCAAGCTCTACCAGACGGCGCTTAAAGGCAGAGCGGATCGTACCGTGGCTGCGCAGAAATCCACACAAGCTGCCCAGGCGGTTGCAGCAGGTGACAACCAAAAGGCTGCCGCCCTCTATCGCGAAGCCAGCGCGACGGTACCCAACGATGCCGGAATGGCCTACAAATTGGCCATGGTCCTGGATGCGCTCGGCGATAGGGAGGGAGAGCGGACAGCTCTGCAACAGTCCATCAAGTCCGACCCCGGCTACGCTCCGGCGCAGTACCAGCTAGGATACGTCGAATCCCGAAGCGGCGATATTGGCGGAGCCGAGCAGCAATTCCGTTTGGCCGTCAAGGCTGCGCCGGGCTATGTGCAGGCATGGGTTGCATTAGCCGCCACCCTGGCTATGGAATCCAGATTTCCCGATGCCCAGGAAGCCGTTGCGACCGCGCTCAAACTGGATCCGAGCAACCAGGAAGCTCTCGACCTTAGCAAGACTCTGGCCTCCAATCAGGCACAGCACTAAAGTCAAGTGAACTCTCCTTACCCGGAGGATGCACGCAGCAATGAGCGACAAGATATTCAGGCCTTGGACCCGCCGCGACTTGCTGTGCGCCATCCCCGCGGCGCTGGCTCCCACTCTGCTTCCACGCGTACTAGAAGCCGCGCTCCCGGCCGCTCTACCGGCAGCGCCGTTCTCCCGCTTCGTCGATGTGGGCCACGCTGCCGGCCTCACCGAAACCACCGTCTACGGCGAGATCGACAGCTTCACGTACATTATTGAATCCATGGCATGCGGATGCGCCTTCATCGACTACGACAACGACGGTTGGATCGACATCTTCATGCTCGGCGGCAGGCGGCTTGAGAACACGCCCGCTTATGCCACCAACCGCCTCTACAAGAACAACCGCGACGGGACTTTCACCGACGTAACCGCCAAGGCCGGCCTGCTCGATACGGACTGGGCGCAGGGCGTCTGCGTGGGCGACTACAACAACGATGGCTTTGAGGATCTTTTCCTTACCTACTACGGCCAGAATCGCCTCTATCGCAACAACGGAGACGGCACCTTTACCGATGTTACGGCCAAGGCCGGCCTGCTCTATCCCACGCGCCGCTTCAGCACGGGCTGCACTTTTGTGGACTACAACCGCGATGGCCTGCTCGATCTTTTTGTCTCCAATTATCTTGAGATCGATCTGGCCACCGCCCCCAAGCCATCGCTCTCGGTGATCAACTGCAATTTCGAGGGCGTGCCCACCAACTGCGGCCCCAACGGCCTGCCCAAGGCCCGAAACTACCTCTACCGCAACAATGGCGACGGCACATTTACCGATGTCTCCAAGGAGTCTGGCGTGGACGGCTTTCGCGGCTCGTACGGGCTCACGGCCGTCACGATCGATGCCGACGAGGACGGCTGGCCAGACATCTTCGTCGCCTGCGATTCCACACCCTCCCTGCTGCTGATGAACAACCACGACGGCACCTTTCGCGAAGAAGCGCTGCTCCGCGGAATCGCGCTCAGCGCCGATGGCCGCGAGATGAGCGGAATGGGCGTCGGCGTGGGCGACTATAACCTCGATGGTCATACCGATCTGGTCAAGACCCACTTCGTGAATCAGGCCACCGGCCTTTATCGCAACGATGGCAAGGGCAACTTCGACGACGCGACCATCGAGGCCGGACTAAACAAGGAGACCCGCTTCATCAGTTTTGGCGCCGCGCTTGCCGACTTCGACAACGACGGCTACCCAGACATTCTGATCACCACCGGCTCCGTCTACCCCGAGTTGGATCGCATCTCGCCGAAATACCCCGCGCGCAGCCCGCGCATCCTCTTTCGCAATCGCGGCGACGGCACATTCGTCGAGTTGGGCGCCGAAGCAGGTCCGGGTATCGAGGCGCGCCACTGCAGCCGCGGCCTGGCCCTGGGCGACTTCGACAACGACGGCGACCTGGATGTGCTCATCATGAACGTGAATGAGCCGCCCACGCTGCTGCGCAATGACGCACCGCCGGGGAATCGCTGGATCAAGATTCGCCTCGAAGGCACAAAGAGCAACCGCAGCGCCATCGGCGCGCGCGTCCGGGCTCGGTACGCCGGCAAGGTGCAAGCGCAGGAAGTATTGAGCCAGTCCGGCTTTCTTTCGGCAAACGATCCGCGCCTGCACTTCGGCCTGGGCGCCGCAGCCACCGCGGACATCGAGATCTATTGGCCACTGGGCGCGGTAGAAAAGTATCCCGGTCTGGCCGCGGGTCAGCTCGTCACCATCCGCGAAGGCCAGGGCATCGTCAAAGGACGGCCCTTCCGCTAAACGCGCTCACGCGAAGCCGACAATCCTCGCTGAACGAATCATGAGATGATCGGCATAGGGGGGAGAGTTTCCTCTCCTCCCCTGCCACACCACCGGACGAGCGGGTCCGCATCCGGCGGTTCGAAAAGTTGAGGCTAGCAGAGTCGAGGGATACCCAAACCATCGGCCCATCTGATGTCCAGCACCTTATGCAGGAGCATTCCGCTGTTGCGCCACCAGCGACGA
>Ga0302320_10005045_pt1 | contig 29738 bp, 32 predicted proteins | sample Bog_T0_3_FD_202130 | JGI IMG/M metagenome (GOLD analysis project Ga0302320, IMG submission 202130) | Peat permafrost microbial communities from Stordalen Mire near Abisko, Sweden - Bog_T0_3 | ecosystem: Environmental > Terrestrial > Soil > Wetlands > Peat | place: Sweden: Abisko, Stordalen Mire...
CCAGGCCATGGGGAAGCTGGCGCGGCCGGTGAGCCTGGACGAAATCAAGAGTTCCGCCGGGCTCAAGGATTTTGACCTCGTGCGCCTGCCGCGCCTTTCCGTGATGCCGGTCTCCGATGCCCAATGGAAGGCGCTGCTGGCGATGGCGGGGAAGAAGGCGTAGAGGCGGCTTTACGCCGCCATAACGCCACTCTTCTTAACCCCCGAAGGGCGGCATAAAGCCCCCTCTAAGGGTTTTTCCGCAGCCTGCTTAGCCCGGCATGTGCAGACCTAATGGGGTGGCGCTGCTTGTGGCATGAGCGTTCCGCTTATCCGGAGGCTCACGTCAGGAAGGGCGCTGACCGGGGTGCTTCTTAAGCCAGCAAGATACGATTCCATGTCCAACGCGGACGCCAAACTCGCTCAACTTCAGCAACAGGTGATCGCCTGCACTCGCTGCCCAAGCCTCATCACTTATTGCCGCAAAGTTGCCAAAGAGAAGCGCCGGATGTATCGCGACTTCGACTACTGGGGAAAGCCCGTGCCCAGCTTCGGAGACCCTCGCGCCCGCCTGCTGATTGTTGGTCTCGCCCCGGGGGCACATGGCGCGAACCGCACCGGGCGGATGTTCACCGGCGACCGTTCTGGCGATTTCCTCTATCGGGGCCTATTCGACGCTGGATTCGCCAATCAGCCCACCTCGCGCGATCGCGATGATGGGCTGGAACTTCGCGACTGCTACATCACCGCGCCCCTGCGCTGCGCTCCCCCGCTGAACAAGCCCAGCCCGCAGGAGTTGCGCAACTGCCAGCATTTCTTTGAGAAGGAACTGGAATTATTGACCCGCGTGCGCGCCGTGCTGGCGCTGGGACGCATCGCGTTTGACGCCTATCTGCGCATCGTGGGGCAGGGCGAGAGCTTCCCGCGCCGTTCCACGCTGGTCTTTTCCCACGGAGCGAGCCTGGCGCTGCCCGCGGGCCTGCCACGGCTGTTCTGCTCCTACCACCCCAGCCAGCAGAACACCCAGACCGGGCGTTTGACGGCGGAGATGTTCCAACAGGTCCTGCGCGACATTCGCAATTTCTTAGGTTCACCCAAAACATGACCATTTCCCCAACTCCTGACTTTGTAATTGGCATCGATGTTGGAACCAGCGGCGTTCGCTCCATTGCTGTAACCGCGAAAGGTGATGTGCTGGCGGAAGCGCGAGCCCCACTCTTTGACCTTCCCGCCGCCGGCGCCGCGCATGAACAGGACGCCAACGCCTGGTGGGCCGCAGTTTGTGCAACGATCCAGGAACTGCGCCGCACGCTTGAACCTGCCGGGCGGTGGGGTGGCGTTGTCGGACTTTCTGTCACTTCAACCTCCGGCTCCCTGGTTCTCACCAATGCTCAGGGCGAACCGCTTCGGCCGGCCATGCTCTATGACGATGGCCGCGCCGGTGCCGTTGCGAATCAACTGAACGCGCAGCTTCCCGCGGGCGAGACAGCCATCAACGCGTCCTACTCCCTCGCCAAGGCGTTGTGGGTGCGGCAGCAGGAACCTGCCGTGTGGGAGCGGGCCACCTACATTCTGCACCCGGCGGATTGGTTGAACGCCAGGCTGACGGGACAGTTGGGCGTTTGCGATTACTCCAACGCGCTCAAGCTGGGGTATGACCATGAAAAAGGCCGGTGGATTGCCGCGGTGGGCCTGGCGAATATCCCCGCCTCCATGTTCCCCCGCGTCGTCGCCCCCGGTGACCGGGTAGGAACAGTCTCCGCCCGAGCCAGCGAGCAGACAGGCGTGGCCGTGGGCGTCCCAGTGCTTGTCGCGGCTTCCGACGGGCTTGCAAGCCTTGTTGGTTCCGGGGCGAGCGACCCCGGCCATGCCAATACAACGCTAGGCACCACACTGGTTTGGAAAGTCCTCACCGCTGCGAATCCCCGGCTGGGGCCGGGAATGTACTGCCACCATCTGCCCAACCAATTGCGTGTTCCCGGCGCGGCCAGCAACACGGGGCCGGGCAGTCTGAAGTTCGAAAATACCGATGCGACCCCGGCGGAAAGGGACCAGCGCGCTGCCGCGTATCTGCCCGCTACGCTTCAGTGCTACCTGCTTGGATCGCGCGGTGAGCGATTTCCTTTCCAGAACCCGCAGGCCGAGGCCTTTTTTGACGGAACCTCGGCGTCTTCGGACGAAGCTTACGCGGCACAACTGCAATCACTCGCCTGCGTGGAGCGCTGGGGATATGAGCGGCTGGAAGCTTGCGGGGTTGCCGTGGGAGGCGAGGTGTTCTCCGCCGGAAGCGCTGCCCTAAGTCCGGTGCTTTCACAATTACGGGCGAATGTCCTAAACCGCAAGGTGCTGCGTAGTGCGAATCCAACGGCGTCGTTCGGGGCCGCCATCCTGGCCGCCACCTCTGTCCTTTTTGAAGGCGACCTGACCGCTGCCATCCAGGGGATGACACACGTGGTGGAGTCGCACGCGCCGCAACCGGAAGCGGTGGAGCGTTTTGAGAATACTTACCAACTTTTTCGCGCCGCGTGTGCGAGGCACGGCTTGGAATAAGCGCAATGATTCGCTACCCTGATTCTGCCGCGGCAAAGAGTTCCGGCAGGTTTCTCTGCGCCTGGAACAGGACGTCCGTATAGCCGGCCGGGGAGAGGATGCGTGCCCAAATGAAGCCGTCAAATCCACTGACTCTAACGTCCATGCCGCCCAGCCTCATCACATGGGCCAGGATTGAACCCGCCATCTCTCCGGGTTCAGAAACACTGTCGATCAGAATTTCCACGGAGCGTCGCCGGCCGCGCAGCTCATCCAGAGCCTGGATTATTTGGGATTGCACGGCCAGGCAAGGCTCCGTGTGGCACTCTAAAATCCTTTCCACGGCATAGAGCGCCGAGTAATTGATGCGGTCGACAAAAGCCATGTAGAGATGCTGGCTGGTGGGAACGTGATGGACCGGCACCATTTCCGCCACTTCCAGCAGGGGGAAAGGCACAAGGTGGGCACAATCCAAAAATCGCCGGCTTTGGTTGAGAGGGAAGACCGGGATGGACCATTGCAAACCGAGAATTTGCGTGACCTGCTCTTCGCTGACGGCACCGATGTGCCGCAGCCACTCCCCCACGCGGCCGGTGCCCGATTCCTTCTGCGCCTTCAGGGCTTTCTTGAGTTGCTCATTATCCACGAGGCCGCGCGAGAGCATCAGCAGCCCCAGCGGAGCGCGATGAGTAATGATCTGCTTTTTGGGCTTGGCGTGAAGCAACTCGGCCGCCGCGGAGGTGAGCGCATTTTCAAAACACTCCGGACTGCAATACCATTTCCCCTCAAGCGAGTAGCCGCGGACCGGCTCAAGCCACGCCCGCCACAATCGCCGGCGATGGGCGCAGGCGGGATATTCGCATTGTTTTGCCAGGCGATCAAAGTTCATAAGTGCGGCGCGGAAAGCTCCGGGAAATCTGCCGATCGGGCCATTGCAACTTCGATTCTTCCATCCATCGGTTCATCGGGCAATTTAAGAATTGGCTGGTTCGACGCCAACCCGGTGGGCAATTGAAATTTCGTCGTAAGCTGGGGGGCCGCCAAAATCGCCAGTAGTTCGTCGGACTCTTTTTGGAGATCTGATAGCCGCTGCGGGGGAACGATTCCTCCATCGGCAATCAAATTCGCACAGAGAATCACTTCGTTAATCTTTTCAGCAACGACATCCACCCTGGCGATAAGCTCAGCAGGTGAACGTGCCTGCCACACGACACGAAAATTGGCAGCAACCGCTGTCCCAGCACGGAGCAGCTGTCTTCCGAGGACGCGGCCTTCTTTACTTTTGGGCAGGGATTGGAATAGGTGAAGGATGCAAACCGCGAATTTCCGTGTCTGCTGTTTCAATGCCTGTTGTTTGTTCTCCATTTAATTTTCCGCAACCATGAAATTCGAAAATGCCAAACCGATGATCAGAACATCTGATGGCTCAATGAACCGATGGACGGATGAACCGGTATGGTCAGGCTCTCAACGACTCAATCCTCTCCATCGGGCTGACAATCTGCATCACTCGCAACGCGTAACTTCCGTCCACCACCACCACTTCGCCGCGGGCGATGACCTTTCTGCCCACCAACAGCTCCACCGGGTCCTGGACGTACTGATTGAGCTCCACCACCGATCCGGCGCTGAGGTCCAGGATGTCGTGCAGAGCCATTTGGCGTTCGCCGAAGCGCAGGGTAACGTCAAGCTCTACATCCATCAGCAATTCCAGCTTGGGATCACGTGGGTTGGCAGCGGGAGCAGGCGGCGGAGATGGCGCCGGCAATTCCAAGGCTTGCGGAGCGGGGTTCAACGCCGACACCAGTGTGGGGCCAAGTTCAGCGATAAGAGAAACGGTGGTGAGGCCGGGACTGGTCCATTGGAGGCCGGCCTGCATTGCGGGGGAGCCGGGAAAGGAATTCAGTCCCACCCACTTAAAGCTCACCTCGCCCCCCGCCAGGCTTTTGAGGGAAGAGGCGGCAGCTCCGGCAAACTGGCGGAACAATTCGCCGATGGCGTCCTGGTGGTCATTACTCATTGCCGAGCTGCCATCTTCCGGCTCAGCCAGCAAGAGTTGTGAGAGGCGCACCGCATCTTTGGTTGAAAGCAAAAACCCCTGGTTGCCGGAAAGGTGCTGGGATGCTTCGAATTGGATGCCGATGCTGTTCTCCTTCAGCGATGCGGCCAGGGCTTGCGTGGCGTCAGGCGGGAGTTCATGCCAGGTGTGTGGAGCGCCTGCTACTTCCTTCAGGACCCGGCCGACACTGGTTCCCCATGCTTCCAGGTACGCCTTCAGTTTGGGGCTGTGCGGGGACTGTTTTTCAGCGCTCATGCAGTCTCCTTTTGCGCCACGTCGAGGGAATGAACGCGGCCATCCACCTGGGCGGCGCGGCGGCCTCCGGCTCGAACCGGACGGGCGTGAAACAGCTCTTTGCCGCTCACCAGAATATCGGCAGAATCGCCCAGCGGATAGTTCAGCTTCAGGATGTCACCCGGTTCCAGCTCCAGAATCCTGGAGACACGAACACGCTGCTCCGGTAGGACCAACTGGATGGGAAAAACGCAGTGGTCGAGCCGCCGCAGAATTTGCGAAGTGCTATCCGTCGTGCCGCGCTGCTTGCGGTAGGAAGCCTGCTGCGTCAGTTTCCTGAGAAGGCCGTTGGCGACGGCGGCGGGAAGGGCGATATTCAACATGCCGCGCGATTCGGGCATTCGGATTTCAAAGCTGAGCGAAAGGATTTTTTCACTGGGGGGCATGAGGCGTGAGATATCGGCCTGCCGCAGCCTTGAGTCAAAGGCAAACTGCACTTCCAATACCGGTGCCCAGGTGCTTTCAAGTTCCCTGCCGATGATCTTCACGACGCTCTCAAGAATCTGTTCCTCGATTTCGGTAATTTCGCGAACGGAGGGTTCTGCGCGGCCCGGCCCCCCCAGCAAAACATCGATGATGGGGAAGGCCAGAGGCAGATCGATCTCAATGGCCGCTGAAACTCCCATGGGACGAAGCGTCATGGACACCAGGTAAGTCACTTCGGGAATGCGTTGCAGGAATTCTCCATAGTTAAGCTGCTCCGCAGACACCAGATTGACTTCAAAGGCAAGGCGCAGATAGGCACCGAGCGAATGGGTGAGATTGCGCGCAAAAAGCTCATGCAACTGGCTTACGGAGCGGAGTTGCTCCTTGGAGATCCGCGCCGACTGGCGAAAATTGCAGGCCGTCAAGGTGCGCTCGTCCACCGGAGGTTTTGGCTTATCTGCAGCCCGCCCCTGCGCGGCGCGAAATAGGGCGTCGATTTCCTCCTGGGTTAGAATCTTCTCCATGACGTCTCCGTGGCGCCGGTCTGGGGTGGGGGCGGACTATCCATCTTCCGGGGTGAAGGCTCAAGCATTCCCCTCATCCTCGCCCGCAGGCGAACGAGGGCGGCGGAATGGATTTGTGAGACACGTGCTTCCCCGATTCCCAACACCGCTCCGACCTCTTTCATGGTGAGCTCTTCGAAATAATAGAGCGAAAGAACCTGGCGTTCGCGCGGCTGGAGTTCACCCACCGCGCTGGTGAGAAGTTGGCGCAACTCGCCTTGTAAACATTGCTCGAAAGGTTGCTGGTCTGGTCCTTCCGTTGGGGCTGCCAAACTCTCCCGCTCCTGGCCTGACTCAGTGAACTCATCCTGCAAGCTTCCCAGGTCAAGGCCGCGCAGGTCGCCCAGCAGGTGCTGCAGTTCCTTCAACTCCATTCCCAATTCGATGGCCAGTTCCGGTTCCGTTGCAGGCCTTCCGAACTGCGCTCTCAGCCGTTGGTGAGCCTGTTCAAGTTGGCGGGCTTTCTTGCGCAAAGGGCGCGGGCTCCAATCGAGGTCGCGCAAGCTGTCAAGAATCGCTCCCTGGATCCGGTGCTTGGCGTAAGTCTTGAGCTCCACATTCTTGGCGGGGTCGAACTTATGCAGCGCCTCCATGAGGCCCAGAATGCCAGCCTGCACCAGATCGTCAAGCGGGATGTGTGAGGGCAGACGATCGTGAATCCGGCGGGCGATGTAACGGACCTGCGGGAGCTGTTCCAAAAGCAGCCGCTCCTGATCAACCCCTTCCAAGTGTGAAACGGATTCATAGGCTTTCTTGGCATCATTCATGGTTCTTTTCCTTTCGTCGACCTTCTCACCTACTACTTTCGGCAGAACCGGTCCCTTTCAGGAGCCCAATCTCGGAATCGGAATTTCCTTGCCTGGTCACTGCACGACCCCCAGGGATTGAATGGAGACGGCGGCTGGAATCTCCGCGGGCGAAAGCACCACCACACGGGGCAGGAAAGGCTCCATCAGCCGGCGCAGGTGAAATCGCGTCGGACTGCTGCAAAGAACAATGGGTGAAGGGACTGTCGCTGGCTCACCCAGCAGTTTCTTCATGCCCTCCAGCACCCGGCGGATCAGCGAGGGCTGCAAGGCGTTTGTCGAACGGTTGGTTGCCTGCGGATCCAAAACCTGTGCCAGTTGTTCTTCCACTGCCGAGTCAAGCTGGATGACGGTAAGCTTGCCGTCGTCCCCGAGCAGAGGTTGGACGAGGGCCCGCCCCAGGGCCTGCCGGGCGTTTTCAACCAACAAAACCGGGTTCTTGTTGGAGCTTGCGGTGTCGAGCAGCGTTTCTAGAATCGTAACCAGGTCGCGGATTGAAACCTGTTCACGCAACAGTTGCTGCAACACCTTCTGCACCTCGCCCAGGCTGAGTAGTTTGGGGACGAGTTCTTCCACAAGCTTGGGTTGTGATTCCGCGTTGGCGTCAAGCAGCCGCTTGGTTTCCTGCCGGGTCAAAAGGGCGTGGGCGTGTTGCTTGATGACTTCCGCCAGATGGGTGGCCAGCACCGAAGTCTGATCAACCACCGCGTAGCCGGCGGCCAAAGCGCGGTCACGAAGATTGGGCGCAATCCATTTGGCGGCAGCGCCAAAGGCAGGTTCGCGGGTTTCCCGCCCGTCCAGAGGTTGCGCCGTGGCCTCTGAACTGATGGCCAGCAGGCCCTCCTGCGCCATCTCCCAGCGCGCGATTTCGACCCCGCGAAGACGAATGACATACTCGCGCGGGTTCAGCTGGGCGTTGTCCGTAATGTGGACGGGAGGAACGATAAATCCCAATTGCAGTGCCAGGTGGCGGCGAAGGGCGCGAATCCGCGTCAACAATTGACCGCCTTGCGCCTGGTCAACCAAGCTCACCAGTCCGTAACCAACTTCGAGACTTAAATCATCCAGCTTAAGCAGCGTCTCCAATTGCTCCTGGGGTTTTTCCGGGGGGAGTGTGGTGGCGGGAGTTATGACTTCCGCCTTTTTTACTTCACTCTTCTTTTGCGCACGGCGGGCCAACCAGGAGAAAAGACCACACATGAGAAAGAACGGAACCTTGGGCAAGCCCGGGATCAGGCCAAGTGTCCCCATTACCCCGGAGACAATCCAAAGCGGGTTGGCGCGTGGAAGCAGTTGCCGGGTAATGTCATCCCCCAGGCTGGATTCAGATGAAGCTCGCGTGGCCACCATCGCTCCGGCCACGGAAACCAGAAGCGAGGGAATCATCGTCACCAGCCCATCCCCCACAGTAAGGATGGTGTAGGTCTTCAGTGCTTCACTCAGTTGGACGCCATGGTAAAAGACGCCTATTAAGAAACCTGCGACGATATTGATGGCGGTAATGAGAATGGTGGCAAGGGAATCGCGCTGGCTGAAACGCGCAGCTCCATCCATGGCTCCATAGAACTCAGCTTCGCGGCCCACCAACTCGCGCCGAGCTTTGGCCTGAGCTTCGTCAATTAATCCCGCGCCAAGGTCCGCGTCAATGGCCATCTGTTTTCCGGGCAGAGCGTCCAAGGTGAAGCGCGCCGTAACTTCCGCGATGCGAACCGCACCGTGGTTGATCACCAGGTATTGAATGGCGATTAAGGCCACGAAGAGGACAAAGCCAACGATGTAATTGCCCCCCACCACAAACTGCCCGAACGCTCCAATCACGTGACCGGCCGCGGTGGTGCCCTCATTGCCGTGCAGCAGAATGCGCCGGCTGCTCGCCAACCCCAGTGAAAGGCGGAATAATGTCAACAAGAGCAGGAGGGAGGGGAAGACGGAGAACTGCACAGGCCGGGTGATGTACATTGCCACCAGCAATACCAGCACGGAGGCCGTGAGACTGGCGGACAAAAGAACGTCGAGCGCAAAGGTGGGTAACGGCACCAACATCACGAACACCAGGGCCACGGCGATTAAGGGAACGACCCAATCCAGGGTCATGGCCTTGGTATCAGCTGCGGGTTTTGGAGGTGCTGGTTTCATTGTCAATACCCATGAGCATGCACGCAGATCTGGTGGATTTCAGTGCCGTGCGGATGCGGCCTTTTCTTTCCGCTTCTTTTCCCCTATCCCGTTCACTTCAGGCCTGTGCAGATCCGAATCTAATGACCGGTTGGACGGGTTCCCGCTGAAGGAGCCGGATTGTTTACCATTCTCTGGGTGCGGAAGATGAAGGCCAGAATCTCCGCAACCGCGGTGTACAGATTTGCCGGAATCGCCTGCCCCACGTCAGTGGCGCGATAGAGGGCCTGGGCCAGGGGTGGATTTTCGACAATGGGAATGCCATGCCACCGCGCTTCCTTTTTGATCTTTTGCGCCAGCAGGTTACGACCCTTGGCGACCACCACCGGAGCGGCCATCAGTTCCGGCTTGTATTCGAGCGCCACGGCATACTCATTGGGATTGGTGACCACCACGGTGGCGCGCGCCACATCGCGCAACATCCGCCGCCGCCGCATCTCACGCTGCAATCGCCGAATGCGCCCACGGATGGCAGGGTGGCCTTCCATCTCCTTGAAGTCCTCGCGCACCTCCTGCCGAGTCATGCGGAGCTGTCGTTCAAAGCTGAGGTATGACATCAGCACATCGAATCCCGACCAGAGGATGAAGACCAGGGAGCCCTTCCAGGAAATTTCAAAGAGGCGGGAAAGCATCCATCCCAGTGATGACCGGACGCCCACGCGGCTCATTTGCTGAATCTGGTCCCAATCGCGAGTCATCATGGCCAGGGTGAGGTAGAGCACGAACCCTGAGGGAATCAGCGACTTCATCAGACCTTGCAGCCCAGTGATTGAAAAGAGTTTTCCGAGATTGTTGGCAGGGTTCAGCCGCTCCGGTTTGGGTGTCATCGCTCCCGGTGCAACCACGAAACCTCCGGTGGCAAAACTGCCGGCCAGCGCCACCACCCAGACCATGGCCAGGCTTGGCCCCGCCCAGAACAAGATTCGCCAGAAAACCCAATTGAATACCGGCGTGCCCGCCGTAATATCGTTGTGGGCGGCGTAGTTGAGCGTACTCTCCAGCATTTCGCCCCAATCGTCTTTCCAGTTATGCGGATACCACCACAAAAACAGCACCAGAGTCATCAGAACGAGCGCGGAAGACAACTCACGGCTGCGCGGTACGTTGCCCTCAGTTCGAGCCCGTTGCCGCCGTCGTGGTGTTGCTTGTTCTGTGCGGCTTTCATCAGCCACGCGACCTGCTCCCTACCGTGCCAATCGCATCAGTTGCTCACTCGCGGCCAGCGCTTGTCCGAAATATCTCTCCAGCAATCCCGGCCAATACTTCAACGTGCCCATCACCACCAGAAACGCCACAACGCTTTTGACTGAAATTCCCACAAACAGAACGGGAAGCTGCGGTGACGCCCGGCCCAGAAAAGCGAGCGCGACATCGATGAGCATCGTCGCCAGCAGCGTGGGAATGGCCACCTGCACCGCCATCAGCAGCATTCCTCCGGCGCCGCGCCAGAGCATCTCCGCCATCGCGGGAGGCGCCACCACCATGCCGGGCGGACAATATTCAAAACTCTTCACCAACCCTCGCAGCAGCCAGTGATGAACATTCAATTGAAGAAAAATCAGCAGAGCGATGGCCTGATAAAAATTGGCAAGGATGGGTGTTTCCGCATCGGATTGTGGGTTGATCAGGTTCGCCAGCGCATGCCCCACCTGAAACCCCACGATTTGCCCTGCCAACTCAACCCCCTCGAATACGAATTGAAGTGTGATCCCCATGATCAGGCCCACAACGAATTCACCGCCCGCAACCTTCCACCCCATGGCTCCTGAGGGTGAGGGCAGCTGCCGTCCCACCAGGGGATAAACGATTGCCGTCAGCCCAATCGCCAGGCCGGCTTTGATGCGGGGCGCAATGGTCATGCTCCCAAAAAAAGGGGCAAACACCATCAGTGCGCTTATCCGCGCGCCCACCATCAGCATCCGGCCGATCAACGCTTCCAGTTCCAGTCCCACGTGCTACTCCCTGTGCCTTACCCCAGGCAGCGGTGGAAGTCGGCCAGCAAATGAACGGTGAAGCCCATCAGTTTGCGCAGCATCCAGGGCAGCATCACAAACGCGGCGATGGCCACAACCGCAAGTCTTGGGACCGTGGCGACGGTATGCTCCTGAATGGAGGTCATCACCTGCGCAATGTTGATCAAAAGGCTCACAACCGTGGCTACCGCCAAAATCGGCGTTGCAAGCAGCAACGCCGTCACAAGAGTTTCGCGAGCCAATTGGACGACTACTTCGGGGGACATAAGAAATCCTTGAGAGAAGTCAGTAGTCCGGAGTCAGGAAGCAGAATCTCCAACGTCGGCGGCCTGGATCGCCTTTGAATAGGCGTACAGAAGGCGGCTGACTTCCTCCAACAACCTTCCGAGTTCCTCCGTACTTCCGTAACTCAAGTCACGGGCCAGAATCAGGTAGTACCGGCATTCCTCCAAAGAACTCACGGCGATGTTCATGAAACGTATCTTTTCAGCCCTTCCATGCCTTCGAAAGCCCTCAGCGATATTTGCCGGAACCGAAACTGATGCCCTGCGCATCTGGCTGCATAATCCATAGGTTTCGGATTTAGGGAAGGTCGTTGTCAGCTTGTAAACACCAAGCACTAGCTCGTGAGCCTTGACCCAAACAACCAAGTCCTGAAATGTTCTGGCGGGCTTTAGCGGCAAGGCCATTCTGACTCCTGACTTCTGACTTCGGTCCTTCGCCTTAATAAAAACTCTTCATCAACGAACCCACCACCATGTTCCAGCCGTCGACCATGACGAAAAGCAGAATCTTCAGCGGCGTGGAGATCACCACCGGAGGCAGTTGCATCATTCCCACCGAAGTGGTGATGGAGGCCACCACCAGGTCAATTACCAGGAAGGGGAGGAACAGGATCGTCCCGATTTGGAACCCGGTTTTCAATTCCGAAAGGATGTAGGCGGGAATGACCACTCGCATGGAAAGGTCTTCCGGGCGGTGTGGGCGTGGTTCCTTTGCCAGCTCCACAAACAGCGCCAGATCTTTCTGCCGAGTGTATCTCAACATGAACTTTCGCAGCGGCTCTGAGCCGCGGTCCAGTGCCTCCATGGCGTTAATCTGATTGTTCTGCAGCGGGACTATTGACACCTGATAGACGTCCGCCCCCACGGGCTGCATGACGAAGTAGGTCAGGAAGAGTGCCAGGCCGATCAGAGTTTGATTGGTGGGTGTGGTTTGCGTTCCCAAGGCTTGGCGCAAAAAGTGGAAGACCACCAGGATCCTTACAAACGGTGTCATGGAGAGCAGTAAGGCAGGAAGCAGGGTCAGAACGGTGAGCAGGATGATAATGTTCCAGGGCAATGATGAATTGCCCTGCGTCAGCCCGGGGATCGTCAATCCGTTTGGCGCAGCCGGCGGAGCAGCAGAAAGGGTTTGGGGGAATGCCATCATGGCGATTCCCACCGCCCACCATTTCTTCGCGCATTTTGCCCAGAAAGGTTTCATAAACTGTTCCGCCAAACCTCAAATCAGGCGGGACTCCACTGGCAGGGAAGGTTCGGCGATCACCCTGCCCTCATGGAGTCTTGCCAATAATTCGAGGGAACTTCCCGTGCCGCCCACCAGGAATTCCTGGCGGTCGAACTCAATCACTGCCAAAAAGCGGCGATCGCCCAGTGACAACGTCTCGCAGACGCGCAGGCGGCGGGGCTTTCGAGCCTTTACGGCGCGTCGGGTCCAATGCCAGATGTTTTTGAGGGCGGCGGTCCATACGGTTTCCGGCGGGGATATTGACCTGCTCGCGGCGTTGGCTTCCATAACCTTTATCTCCTCCTTGAGTGGCTCCGATGGATCGCGTCAGACCATTTCAGTCATCCGGACCGCCAACCGGCCATCAATCACATCAAATTCCGCCCACCCCACCATGATGCTGTTGACCATCACCGGCACGTGGGCGCCTTCGCGGCGTCGCGTATCCACCAGCGAGTTGACGCTGAGAGAGAGCATGTCGCGAATCGTGAAATGAGGAACCTCCAAGCCGACAGTCAAATGGCAGGGCAGTTCCAGCGCCTCCGGCCACAATTCCCGGGGCGGGGGTGCGGATTCCACAACTCGGTTTTGAGCGTCGTTTCCCATAAGTCACCGCTGCACAAGAAATTCTGTGAAATAGACCTCTGTCGCACCGAGTTCGGGAACTCGGTCCTGAAGCGCCCGCAGGATTTCATCTTTCAGTTTCTGCTTGCCATCCATGGCCAGCAGGGCGTCAGACCGCCACGTTGAAAGCACGCACAGGATGCAATCCCGAATGCGGGCGATTGGCGCGCCGCCTTCGTTGCCCTTGGCAGCGAGCGGCTTTTCCAAACCCAAATCGATTCCCACGCGGAGGAAGCGGTTCTCTTCCGGGTCCGTCAGGTTCACCACAAAGGGTTCCAGGTGCAAAACGGCTTCGTCTGCTGGGCCCGTGGAGCTTCTTTCAGGCCCGTTGATGGAGCGGGAAGATCTCTTGCAGCCCATGCTTCCTGCTAAGGCCAAAATCACGCCAGCCAAGAGGAAGACCTTCGCGCGATGAGCTCCATTCGCTTTCCGCCTCCATTGGGTAACGTTTGCCATAAGCGGTTCTCTAAAAGGCAAGTCATTGCCCACACGGCGCGGAAACACAGCAATGCCTTTCAAAAAACAACTTTATCGATAAGCTCTTTGTTAATGAGCAGTTTGCGAGGCAGGAAGGATTGGAATCAAGAAGTACTGCATCGCGTATGGTGGTCGGCGAGCGTTCCAAATTGGGAAAGGTTCATGAGGAAGTTCCAAGATGGCCCCGCTTTTATTTCCAATTTCTTATTCCCGGAGTGCCCCGCGCACCCATCTCAGTCCTGGTCTCCTGTTGATCCGTTGCTTTGGTTATTGGCGCGTGATTCCGGATGCGTTAGGATGCTTTCTTCGGTTTCTTCAGGCGTGCAAGTGGGAAAAGTGAAAGGCATACTATTAATTGAATGGGAGGACGGAATGTTTTTGACAGGACAAGTGGCATTGATCACAGGCGCCTCAAGCGGCATTGGCCGGGCGACGGCGGTGGCGATGGCGCGTGAAGGGGCGCGCGTGGCGGTGAACTATCTCAAGAACCAGAAGGGTGCGGAAGAGACCGTGGAGGCCATCAGCAAAGCCGGCGGAGAAGCGGTGGCCATTCGTGCTGACGTTACGCGCCAGGTTGAGGTGCAGTCCCTCGTGGCGGAGGTGCGCAAACAATTTGGCCGAATCGATATTCTATTGAACAATGCGGGCGACTTGATTGCTCGCCGCACATTAGTGGATATGACGGAGGAGTATTGGGATCAGATCATGGATTTGAACTTAAAATCCGTGTTCCTCTGCACGCAAGCTGTGTGGGAAGAGATGGCGGCGCGCAAGAGCGGCATCGTTATTAATGTCTCCTCCATCGCCGGGCGCAACGGAGGCGGGCCGGGAGCAGGCGCCTACGCAACCGCCAAGGGCGCATTGATAACCTATACGAAGTCGCTCGCCAAGGAACTGATTCCGCACGGAATTCGCGTCAACGGCATCAACCCGGGCGTGATCGCAACCCCCTACCATGAGCGTTTCAGCCCGCCCGAGTATATGGCGAAGATGGTTGCGAACATCCCCCAGGGCCGTCCCGGAACGGCGGACGAAATTGCCGATGTCATTCTGTTCCTTGCTTCTCCCGCCGCACGCTACATCCTGGGCGAAACGATTGAAGTAAACGGCGGAATGTTGATGGACTAAAAGAATCAGTCCATTTCAACATTGAGTCATCGAATCTTTGCACAAGCCGCGGGTTGGCGCGGTCCTGATTGAATGTCCGCGCCACGCTGGCTGCCCGCTTACAAGAAGGGGAGATGCTCCATGTCATTAAGATCGTTTCTGCTTGCCTTGGTTTTCCTCACCTGCGCAGCGAGCGCGCGCCTGCAGGCGCAAACTACCGTCCTGCGCCCCAAGGCGATTGACGATGTGCTGGTGAATCCGGGCATGGGGATCCAGACGTTCCAGCGCTTCAACGGTGACGCAATCAATCCCAGTCTCGATTGGTCGGAAGAAGGCCCAGTCGGCAAGTTGGCGCCGGCGGCAGGCGAGGTGAATTTCCCTGCCTCGTCGATCTCCTATTGCCGCTGGTTCTGGGAGACGCTGGAGCCGGAGCAGGGGACAGTGCGTTGGGAGATTCTTGATGACGCACTGCGTGAGGCGCACGCGCACCATCAGTCCCTGGCAATCCGGCTGATGCCTTATGACGAAAAACATCCCCTGCCCGAGTGGTACCGCAAGTCCGGCGCGCGGCGGGCGAACCAGCCAACTGACAAGGATGGGAACATCTGGCAGCCGGACTTTGCCGACCCGTTGTATATAAAGGATTGGAGCGCCGTGGTGGCTGCGGCGGGGCAGCGCTACGATGGCCATCCGGATTTGGACAGTGTGGACATCTCGTCAGTCGGTTACTGGGGCGAGGGTTGGAGTTCCTATATGCCGGCCTTCGAGGTGCAGAAGAAATTGGTGGATATCTGGCTTGAAGCCTTCAAGCGCACACCTTTGCTGATGAATTTCGATGAGGAGAAAGCCCTGGCATATGGCACAGGGCACGGTTCAGGTTGGCGGCTGGACTGCTGGGGCGATATGCGAAACTCCTCCAACGACCTTCACTTTCCCCCATTGATGCTGGATCTTTACCCTCAGCAGATCGTCCGGGCCGGAATCCAGAACGTGTGGCAGCGCAGCCCCGTATCCCTTGAAAGCTGCTGGGTGCCGGGTTACTGGAAACAGCAGGGATGGGATCTTGATTACATCCTCTCCCAGGCGCTCCGGTGGCATGTGTCGTCAGTGAATATCAAGTCCACCGCGGTTCCGCCGGAGTGGAAGCCGGCCTTCGACGATTTTCTGGAGAAGATGGGCTACCGGTTCATCCTGCGGCGGTTGGAATATGCTCCGGTGATGAAAGCAGGAACGATGCAACCGGTCCACATGTGGTGGCTGAATCTGGGCGTGGCGCCGGTATATCGCGAGTATGACCTCGCCCTGGAGTTGCATTCAGCCAGCGGCAGTGCGGAGGTCAAGCTGCCGGTGGACGTCCGCAAGTGGCTGCCCGGCGACGCCGTGTATGACGGCTCAATTTACATTCCGCAAACTTTGACTGCGGGAAGCTACCGCCTGCGCGTAGCGCTGCTCGACCCGCGCACGGGTAAGCCGGCCATTAAGCTCGCCATTGAGGGCCTCCAGCCCGACGGCTGGTACGACCTTGCGCCCGTTGAGATTCGTTGAGATCAGCGGCGGCGATGCATGTGGCGATAAGGCTGATCGGTTGACGGTTGTCTGTCACGTGGTGGTTATTGAATCAGCCGTTGCCGTCGGCAAATGTTGAAAGGACTGTTCCAGCCCGAGCCTGAACCTGCGACGTAGTTTGTTGAAGGAAAAACCGCATGACCGACTTGCTGAATGATCCCGCACGCCCTCTTGCCGATCAGCGCTGGCTGAAGATTGCTCGAGTCGCGGCGGCGGCTCCCGTCGTGTTGGCAATCGTTTATAGTCTCTGGCCGCGCACGCACGGTCCGAACAGCGTCTGTTCCGATGACTCCGGCATCATCACGGCCGGCCTTTGGCTGGCGACACCTCCCTACATTTTCAGCTTGGTGCACCTTCTGGGGAAGACGGCACAAAGGCTTCGGAAAGGTCTGGCATGGGCGGTGGTGGCGGGTTCCTTCTGGGGAGTGATCAGTCTGATCATTGTGGTGGCAGACGTTCGGGAGGGATCCTTGCGGGACGCAGGACTGCCGCTCCTCTATTCGGTCATCCAGATTATCCTGCTGACCAGTGCCATCAAGACTTACTACTCGGGGACCCGCGAGAAGGGTGCGGTTCGCCTGCTGTTTAAACACGCGCTGCTCTTTGTTTTCAATCTGGCCTTCTTTGGATCGATCTTTGTCGCTCTGCCGGATTTCTACTCGTCGCAACTGGAGAATCGAGCGGTTTCCGCGAAGGAGACCTTGCAGGAGCTCAACTCCGCCGAAGCAATTTATTCCCAAACGTATCCACAAGGTTTCAGCCCCACGCTGGCCTTGCTGGGACCGCCACCCGCAGGAACCGCTACCAGTGCTTCTGCCGCCGGCCTGGTGGAAGTTGATCTTACTAGGGGAGTCCACCTCGAATATACCTTCCGGTATACACCGGGGCCGCGCGACGCCAACGGCAAGATCACCACTTACACTCTCAACGCTGCTCCCAGTTCGGCGGACTGCACCCGCTGGTGGCGATTCTTTACGGACCAGACCAAGAAGATTCACGTGACTCACGAGAACCGTCCCGCCACGGTTGACGATCCGGAATATTAGTCACCAATTCTCCGCACTTGACCCCACATCCATCAAGCCGTAATGTCATCCCGCTGGCTGGTTCAATCGCTCAAACCCCCAGGCGGGGGCAAAGTCTCTTCGCGACTGGTTGGCCCATCCAAGGAGGAGCCATGAAATTCCCACTCTCCAACTCCACCCGGCGCGAAATCCTGGGGAGCGCTGGCACGCTTGCCGGGGCGGCTCTGCTGCCCTCCGGTTTGACTTGGGGAACAACCGATAAAGACGCTGGCGGGTATGCTCCCAAACTCTCTGTGGAGGGTTATATCTGGATTCAGAACTTCGCCTCCCTCAAAGTCTCCCTGGCCGAAGGCGAAGAGGAAGCGCTGCGGGAAACGCACGCGGCAGGTTACCAGCGCGTGGAGCTCTCCTCGGAGTTTTTTGCACCCAACGTTCGCAACCAAACGCGCGACCTGCTGGCGAAATTCCAATTGAAGCCCGAAAGTGTCTATGCCGGCACCACGCTGCATGAGCCTTCCGCCGCTGAGATGTCGATCCGGTCGGTCCTTGAGTTGGCCGCGTTCCTCAAGACGCTGGGAACCCGCGTCATCATCACCAATCCCAGTCCCAAGCCCAACCAGGGGCGCAAAACCGATGCTGAGCTGAAGACCCAGGCGCACTACATCAACGAATTGGGTTCAGCCTTGCGCCATCACGGAATCAGGCTGCTGCTTCACCACCACACCCCGGAACTTCGCGAAAACGCGCGCGAGTGGTGGTATGAGTTGGAGCATACCAATCCCAAAGATGCGGGCTGCTGTGTTGACGTTCACTGGGCCTATCGCGGCGGGCAGCAGGTGATGCCGTTCCTGCGCCGCGTGGGTCCGCGCGTGGAGAGCCTGCACCTGCGCAACTCCCAGCACGGCGTTTGGATGGAGGACTTCGGCCCGGGAGATGTTGATTACGCCCCCATCGCCGCCTACCTGCACCAGATCAACTACCGGGGCTTCTTGGTGGTGGAGTTGGCCTACGAGAAGGACACGGCCATGACTCGCGGCTTGGAAGAAGATCTGCGCCGCGGGCGGCTTTACACGGAAAAGGTGTTTGGACCGGGAATCACCTAATGTGCTGCAGCGCAATTCCCAGCGGGCGAAGCCCGCTTTGGATTGCGGCCGCGAAGCTGCCGCTTTGCTTGTTTTGGACCTTGCCGGTCCCCAATCCAACCACGGACAGAAAGCGGCAGCTACGCGGCCGCAGTCCAAAGCGCTTCGCGCCCATCCAAACCATGGATTCCATATGAACCGCGCGCTTCCTCTTCCGTTGTTCACATGGTACCCTCATCCTCTTAATTTACGCCCAAGCAAGAAATGAACATCCCGCGCGAATAGCCGCCGGGGTTTCAGGTGGATCAATGACGCTCAATCGTTCAATTCAAACTACGTACAAGCTTCAAGCCCGCTGGCCAAAATCGGGGCATCGAATCCATTTTGCTCTGATGGCTTGCCTACTACTTGCCCCATCCGTATTGCTGTCGCAGGGTGGCGGCGCGTATCACGTTGCCAATGTCAGCGTGTTGGGTTCCAAACGCTTTGCGGCGGTGGAAGCGGCGCAGGCCACGGGCCTCAAAGTGGGTGACAGCATCACCACCAAGTCCCTGGATGAGGCGGCCAGCAAGCTCGCGTCACTGGGGGTCTTTGGCACGGTCAGTTATCGCTACCAGACGCGGGGCGACGCCATCACTGTGACCTTTAACGTGGAGGATTCCGCCCAGTTTCTTCCTTGCAGCTTTGGGAATTTCATCTGGTTCACTCCGCAGGAATTGAAGGATGGAATCCGCGCCCGCGTGCCGCTGTTTGATGGCTTCACGCCTCCCGGCGGTGGCATGCTGGATCAGATTTCCGCCGCGCTCAGTGCTGTGCTTGAGACCCGGGGCATTCACGCGCAGGTTCAGGGCACTCCGGTGGGGCAGGCGGGAGGACCCATTCAGTCCATCCAGTTCCAGGTCATCGGCGTCTCGATGCCCGTCCGCACGGTTGAATTTACGGGCCTGGCGAAAGTTGACCCGGCCGAGTTGCAGAAGGCCGCGAGTCCCCTGATCAACAAGGATTATGACGCCTCGTTCATCCACGATTTCTCCCGCCAGGGCGTGGCCGCGGTCTATCGCCAACGCGGTTATCTTCGCGCGGAATTTGGCGAGCCCGTTCCCCGCCTGCTTACGGGTGATCCCACCCCGAACGCCGTCTCCGTCACCATTCCCGTTACCGAGGGCGAGCAATATCGCCTGAAAGAGCTCACGTGGTCGGGCGACAGTGCCATTCCTTACACCGAGCTGGCCGAGACGTTCCACGCCACGGTGGGCGCGCCCGTGAATGCCGTCCAGCTTGAGCAGGATGCGCTGGCGATGCTCATGCTTTTCCATCCGCGGGGCTATCTGGATGCCGATGTGAATGCCAAGCCCAGCATCGATGACGCGAACCACCTGGCAGCCTACGAGATTCAGCTCCGGCAGGGGGACCAGTTCCACCTGGGAAAATTGGAAATTGCCGGCCTCGATGACTCCCGCGCCCGTACCATTGAGCAGCTTTCCCGCCTCCGCCCCGGCGACCCTTACAATGCCTACTATTGGGATGACTACCTGAAGGAAGTGCTGCGCAAACTACCCGCCGGCTGGACCGTGGGAAATCCCGTCCAAACCATTCATCACGAAACCAAAACCGTGGACGTGCGGTTTAACTTTCACTCCACTGGAAGCGAATAAGGGACTCGGGACATGGGATAAGGGAAGGCGTACGGGCATTCGCTCGCCGAGGGGTTTCGGCGCGCAGGCAGGACACAGGGTTAGCGCTTATACTTTTCGCTTTGCTGCTTCTCATTGTTCAAACCAGATCCAGTTTTACGGAGCGACAGGAGTCATCGCACCTTTGGTTGTAGCGGCGGCCTCCGACCGCCGTCGTCGATCGGAGATCGACGCTACAATTTACGGCGCGCTGTGTAGCCGGCGTTCCAAGGGGCGGGGCCCGGTTCCCCCCAGGCGCACTGACATTTCCGCCCGGGGAGGCGATCCCAGCCCCCATATTGATGGTGGCCGTCTTGCCTTGGTGGTTGTTAGTGGCTGTCCCCGTCGTGGTCCACGTCGCCAACGTTGGCGCTGGGTTGAGCCTGTTTGGCTGTGCTGCTGAGTGTAACCGTGTCTTGCGGTAGCTGACCTGGGGCGGCTGATTTTTGGCTTTGGGCCGGTGGGTTAGCCGTTTGACCCAACTGAGCTTGCGAATAAGCACTTTGGATGGAGCTTAATGTCATAAGTTACCTCCCAAAGTCTCTATCGGTATCAGACAATTTAGACTTTAATCCGCTTTGAAGGGTTCTGCCGCAACCGGAAACGTTGTGGGCGGACTCTTGCGTCCCACGTCCACGTCCGAGTCCTGTGCCTGCCGTACCGGCACATGTCTCTGTTCATCTCCCGCCATATGGCATTGGAGCACCCGGGTGGGTCGCATAATAGGCCATCATTGCAAACCACACGATCCAGAGTAACAAAAGCAGCCAGGATACCAGTGTGCAAAGGACTCCAAAGGCACGCAGCGCAAGGGATTGTCCTATGCCAATTGCTTGCGACTTGGTGATGGCAAGAATCTGACCAACGCACGCAGTGAGCAGCACCACCACCGCCAGCCATTGCAATGCCTGCGGAGGGACTTGCAGCCTTGAAGCCGCGCTCATTACCGCAATGACGACCACCGTGGGGGCCAATGTCCAGGCGACCACTTGGGGGACTGACCCGTGGCGGGGCTTCAAACCATCATCGGACAAGGACTGCTCCTCTCAGCCGTCGAACCGGCGGGCGGCATCGTCAATCGGTTTGCCGAACACATGGGAACGAAATGCGCTGGGCTACCCGGCTCCGAGGCAAACTACCCTGCGGCATTTCGTATCGGCTGGCGTTGGTTATTGGTTATCGCACTTTGGATCCCGGTTCTCACTCTAGGAGGGGCTGCGTCCGGCTGTCAACGCAATACTGAAATGGGGCGCTGCCGTGTGCGTTGCCACCTCTTGCCACAACATTTGCGAAACTTCGTTGCGCACATTTGGGTTGTTTGGCGTATCATATTGCGTCGAATCCACTTGACGCTAAGGGATGGCGTCCAAAAACAAAGCCTATGATTGAGCGAAGGGAACGAGGTCAGCGGATCATCGCCATTTTGACGGCCCATCTGAAGGAAGGGACGGCTCACTACGTGGTTGATACGGAAAACTTGAGCGAGGCAGGTCTGTGCCTCTGCCCGCAGAAATTATTCCCCGCCGGAACCGGCCTGCACCTGGTCTTTGGTTTACCTCCTGATTTACCCACCATCAGTGCGGACGGGGTCGTGCGCTGGTCTGACGGTGGAAGAGGTGTCGGGGTGGAGTTTACCTCCATCAGCGCGGATGACCGCCAGTCCATCCTGAATTTCCTGAATTCGCAATCAAGCCATCAATAAACGGAGCAGCGGCGGGAAAGGCAGCGAAGAGCTCTTCAGTTTCGAGCCGAATTGTTCCGCTTAGTCATTTTGGCGGGAACCTGTTCTGCAGGTTCGCGGCTTCTTGCTGTCAGCAAGCAGCCGCAACCCTGAACAATGCGCAATAAAACCCAGAAATGAAGTGTCTGTCCCGTTCTTGGCGGGGACTACATTCCGGACGACCAACCGGAGTTGCTTGAAGAACCCAAAATGTCATAAAGATCCCGCTTGGGGCTAGTGGCATCACGGTAGCTGATCTTTTTCCGAAAGAGGTCAATCTGGATTGAGACGTTGCGCGAAGGGTCGTGGAGGTAGACTGACCACTCATCCCGGTTTTCCTCCCTGAACTTAAAGGAAGTCTGGCCGTCCGCATTCACTTCCTTCCAGCTCCTGGGGCCGATTTGGACGTAAGCGCCGCGCCTGGCTCCTCCGCTTCCGAATGTTGCCTGCTGCACGTTAAACCCCTTCACCGGCGCGGACGAGTTTGGATTGATGACATCCGGTCGGCAGGCCTCAATTCCCTGCTGCCAAGTCTGACCATCGGCGATGTTGGCGTGAAAGCATTGGACCGTCTTCTTGGGGTTCGTTGTCCTTTTGCAAAGATTGCGGGCATTCGCCTCAACCCACTTCGTATTGCCCGACGCATCCCAGGCTACCTTGCCTTGAACCATGTCATAACAATACTGTTCTTCCCGCGTATACGATTGGGCATGCGCGTTCGCCTGAACAAAAAGCAAAACCAATACGGGCAGCACCACCTTCAGAATCCGTAACGACACGTTCGCGCCGTTAGTTCTTTTCATAGTTATTCCTCCCGATTCGAAGCCGGAATTTTCTTTTTGAATTTTTATGGGCCCCTTGACGAGCCGCCAGCATACACGGGACCGCCCTTGCGTGCAATAGGAAACCGGGAAGCCATCGATCCGCGAATGCCGCAATTGCTAGGCGACTTCGAAGGCCTTCTCAATCAGGTTGGCGGCGAGTTCAAGGCCATTTGTCTTCTGGATGGCTTGTTGCAGCCGCCTGGCGTTTTTGCCATATTGCGGGTCCGACAGCACCTGGTCCACTGCGGCGCGAAGCTTTTCGGTGGTGAGCTCCTTGAGAGGAATCACCACGCCCGTCCGGGTGTAGGCGATTCGGGCGCCGACGCCGGGCTGGTCATTGGTTACGGGAATGGCCACCATGGGCACGCCCTGGGTGAGAGATTCCAGCGCAGTGTTCAAGCCCGCATGGGTGATGCAGAGCGCCGCCCGCTTTAGCAGGTCGATTTGTGGTGCGCGCTGAACCACAATCGCGTTGGACGGCACCGGGCCAATCTGCTCGGGCTTAATGTTGCCACCGATGGCGAGGACAATTTGTCGTCCCGGAGCATTCGCCGCATCCACGATGGTGCGGAAGACGCCCTCCATTCCATTCTGAAGTGTACCCATGGAGGCGTAGATCAGCGGCTCGCCCGTCAGCCGTTCCCAGGGAAAGTCGGCGGGGACGCGCCCAAAGCCGTCGTGCAGTGGCCCGGTGTGGTGGAAGTATTCGGGCCAGTGGTCACTGGGAAAATCGAATTCCTTCGGCGTCTGGGTCAGCCGTGCCAGCTTCGAGGCGCGGCGGGCGGGATCGTTCCAGTCGAGCTTAAGCCCGGCCGGTTCGGCATGCTCCCGCTGAGCCTGGGCCAGCGGCGCTGCGACCTCCAAAAACGCCTTTGCCCCTTGCAGGTTGCGCGCAAACGCCTCCGGGCCCGGCTCGTGGGGCCAGTCATAAAAACAGAGTGGAGTGTGCCCCGAGTAGTCAAAATGCAGGGCATTGTAAATCTGCACGTAGGGGATGCGCAGGTGCATCGCCACCAGATCATACCCCAGCGACGTCGCATCCAGAACGAGGGCATCCGGACGCAATTCGCGCATCGCTCGCGGGCCATCTGCAAGCGCCGCCCGGCAAGCGTGGACAAAGAGGTCAATGGTGAATTTCACCGCCTCTCGGCCGCTCATTTGGCTGAGCTGATGAAGCTGGCGCGCTCGTGCCCGGCCCTGACGGGAATTTCTACGGCACAACCTACCAAGGCGGGGCCAACGGGGACGGCACTGTCTTCAAGATCACGCGCGAGGGCACGGTCGAGACGCTTCACAGCTTCGACGCAACGGACGGCGCATTTCCCTACGCCGGGCTCGTGCTGGGCGCCGACGGGAGCTCTTACGGCACAACCATCGCAGGCGGGGCCAACGAGGCCTACGGCACCGTCTTCAAGCTCAACCGCGACGGTACGCTTGAGACGCTCCACAGCTTCGACGGAACTGACGGAGAGTATCCTTTGGGTGGGCTCGTGCCCGGCCCCGACGGGAGTTTCTACGGTACAACGGCCCAAGGCGGGGGCAACGGGTACGGCACGGTCTTTAAGATCACGCGCGAGGGCAGGTTCGAGACGCTTCACAACTTCGAAAACACGGACGGCGCTTATCCTTACGCCGGGCTCCTGCGAGGCGCTGATGGGACCTTTTATGGCACAACCTTCCGAGGCGGGGCCAATGGGTTCGGCGCCGTCTACAGCGTGAGAGTTCCGGCGCACGAGAGAGGATGGCCGGACGGAGAATAACGGTACGGTCCTTTGCATGGAAAGCGCACGCGGCGCCACTCAGATGCTGGACTTCCATCTAAAGCCCGGTGCCGCCTCGACGTGGCACGTTTGATCTGCGCACGCTTTATTGCTTCACGATTTCCACTCGGCGGTTCTCTGAGCGGCCGAGACTGGTGTCGTTGCTTGCGACCGGTTTGCTCGCTCCGAATCCCGTGGTTGCAAGCCGCTTCTCATCCACGCCGGCTTTAATCAGGTAGGCTTTCACCGCCGCCGCGCGTTTTTCTGAAAGCGTCTGGTTGTGCGTGTCATTGCCGACGTTGTCGGTATGTCCTTCGATGGAGAAGTTCCAGGCCGGCTGGTTGTGGGCCGCGGCCAGCAGCGAATCAAGCGCGGGCTTCGATTCGTCCTTAATGTGGTCGGAATCGGTGTCGAACAGAATTCCATACAGGCGGGCGCGCCCTTCACTCTTCAGTTGCTGTTCAACCTGGTTGCCAGTTCCCGGTTTCCAATTCGGGCACGAGCCCACATTCTTGGAGGTGCGCGTGCCATTCCAATTGTGCGGATTGGTTTCGGTTCCGTGCCAAAAGTGACCGACGAACGATTTGCCGTCGTCGGTGAAAACGATGATTGCCGGACCGCCGATACGCGAGCCATTGGGCCCCGAAGCCGAATTCCAGGTGTAGCGCAACACTCTGCCGTCGAATCCGCCGTTTTCGATCAGTCCATTATATTCCGTATAGCACCCAGTCACGGAGATGCCAATCTGTTGAATGTGGAATTCTCCGTAATCGGAGGAAAACGTGCCGGAGTTGTCAGGCAGGGGCCGTGTGCCGAGGGGCTTGCCGTAGGCATAGATATTCATGATCTCCATGAACTCTTTGTGGCCATAGTTGTTGAACACCGTAAGCTTGATGTAGCGCCCGAACGCCGGTGTCTTGAGTGGGAACCTCTGCCCATCCGTCGCCTCCGCCAGCGTTATCCTGGCGATTTCGCTGTAGCCACCGTCCTGGCGGTCGGAGATCTCAACCGTCACATCCTTGGCGCTGTGCTGCGGCGAATAGGTCTGTGCCGTATCGAAAGCCAGGCTGTGGATTTCGCTCCGCTGCGCCAGCTCAAATACAATGGCCTTGGGCGTAAGGTCGCCGCGCTTGTTGGCCCAACCCGTGTCTTTAAGCTCATCCAGCAGCGCCTCAGTTGACCATTGGCCGGTGCTGGATTCCGAGGGTGGAGACTGAACCACCAGCGCGCCAGCGCCCCAGGAGAGCAGATTCACGTCATCCGAATTTCCTTCAGCCCCTGCCGCCACTGGCAATAACCATGCGAGCCCGCAAACCACCGCAGCACAGACCACACTTCTGCCTAACGTCATACCACCCCCGGAATTTTTTTTTGATTTCACCTGCAGCCGTTATTCTATAACCTCACCGAAGTAATTCAAACAGAATCTGTGCCTGGAATTTTCTCTCAGGGGACTGGGACGGGGGGACGAAGGAAGACCGGGGCCGTTCACTCCGTTTCCTGATTCTTTGGGATGGTGGGCGCGGGTGCCGCTTGGGGAATCCGGCACAAGTGTGACCCGGTTCGATCCTACTGGTCGGGATCGGATGCACGCAGAAGCGAGCCCGCGATCTCAACCCACTCCTGCTCAAGCGAAGCTTCTGGAAACCCGGGAAACTCGGCCCCCAGATTTATTCATTTTCGCCTTCAATTATGCCGATCCCCCACTCAAGGGGGGGGCGGTTTCAAATGGGCCGGGCAGACCTCTCCGATAAGACCATCGGCAAATCGGGTCAAAACCTTGAGGCAAAATCTACCGCAAAGTTATCTCATCCTTAGGCCCAAGTCTGCCGATTCCCAGTTAAGGGGGGAGCGGTTTCAAATGGGCCGGGCAGACTTCTCCGATAAGACCATCGGCAAATCGGGTCAAAACCTTGAGGCAAAATCTACCGCAAAGTTTTCTCATCCTTGCCCCCAAAGCTGCCGATTCCCCACTCAAGGGGGGAGGGGTTTCAAATGGGCCGGGCAGACTTCTCCGATAAGACCATCGGCAAATCGGGTCAAAACCTTGAGGCAAAATCTACCGCAAAGTTTTCTCATCCTCGCCCCCAAAGCTGCCGATTCCCCACGTAGGGGGGGGCTTGAATTGAGCCCGTTCGTCACACTTCCCCGGTAATGATATCGGCAGATCGCAATGAAAACTTGAGGTCAAACAGGGCGCGGAAGGGGCACGGCATTGGAACCCGGGGCATTCACGTCATTTCCTGATTCTTGGGGTTGGTGGGCGCGCGTGCCGCCAGGGGAAACCGGCACAGCCGTGGTCCCGGTTTTTGGGTTTTAGACCTTATCGGCCCCGTTCGGACGCGGGCAGAAGCGAGCCCGCGATCTCCAGCCATTCCTGCTCAAGCGAAGATCTCGACGGAGTCTTTCCCGCCCGGCGGTACCAGTAAGCCGCGTTGGACGGGTCTCCCTCCTTGCGGTGCAGGTAGGCGTGAACCCAGGCCCCCTCTGGACCCTCATCCTGCTGGGCGGACTCATGGGCCTTGTGCCAATTCCCTTTGCCGTCCCACCAGAGGCCGGCAAGGGCAAGGCTCACATTAGCGGGCGGCTCATCACCGACGAGCGATTGTCGGAACTCTTCCAAGGTCATAACCAGTAGATTAACCCTGTTCCCCGGTTGGAATCAATGGGATGGTTTTCCCACCCGCCACAGCTTGATTCGCTTTCCACGGCAAAGCCGAGCCGGCCTCCTGGCTTCGGCTGAGGTTCCAGCAACAGCCCGATGGCTTCAAATAACAAGGCAAGGGGGAGACTCGGGGAGAATCGGAGTGCCCGGATGTTGTAACTAAAGTTTTTCCCTCCGGCGCCGATCTCTATTTCGCGCAGGCGCCCCCTACGATAGGTGAATAGGCATGGCAACGTCCAACGTCCCAAGTTGTGTGCTCAATCAGGTGCAGCAGTTCCAGCAGGATTTCCAGCAATTTGGCCGGGATTTGCAGTCGGGCAGGATCTCCGCTGCGAAATCCGATGTGGTGACTCTCCAGAAGGAGGTGCCGCAGTTCAGCTGCCCCCAGACCGTGGAATGCGATGGTCAGCTTTCCCAGGCGTCAAATCAACTTGCCTTGGGCGCCAACCAGGGGTCTGAAACCACGGGCCAGAACGAAGACTCCACCTCTCCGCAAGGCTATTCGGACCAAGGTTCAGCTGGGCTCGGCATTGGCCGCGCGTCAGGGGCCGGGCAGGCAACGCCGGTTTCCCTTTGGCCGGCGGAGGCCGCACCGCTTTTGCCAGCGGGGATTATTTCCCATGCCCAACAAGCCTACGCGCCGCTTCAGCAGATTTCCAAGGAAGCTGGAGGCATGACCTCGGGCGCTGCTTCACCTTCTCCCAGATTTTCGGTCCTGGCCTGACCTCCGAACCACGTTCGGACGCGTGCAAAGGCGACATCTTGATCTCAAGCCATTCCTGCTCGAGGCGTACCGCTGAGTAATTCTTCCCGGGGGAAGATAACTCAGCGCTACGCCGCTCACTGTCAAACAATAAGCTGCGCAGCGACGGTGAAAAGTAGCGCAAGATTATTCGACTCTCAGCTGAATGACTCTGCGGCATTTTCTTCGCCCCCGGGAATGACACAGATCGAGGTTTCGGTTCGAAGGCGTCCCAACGCCGATTGCGGTGTCCGTCCGTTCGGTTGGATGGTTGGCATGCCAATACCCTGGCTGCTGTTCCTGAATTGCTAACCCTGGGGGAAGGTGAATAGCGCCGGCTCCGGTGCTACCCGCTAGTAAGGTGTCTCAAGGAGAACTTGGTTTAAGGTCGTGATTCCCGTTGCAACCTTGTTAAGCCCAGAACGTCGGAGGCTTATCATTCCCTGTTCAACGGCCTTCTTACGCAATTCCGGCGGGGCGTCCAACAGGGTGACCTCACGAAGCTCACCGGTCATTTCGAGGGTCTCATAAAGACCCACGCGGCCTTTATAGCCCGTGTTGCCGCAGGTGGAGCACCCTGCGCCTTTGTAGGGCTTCACGGTCTTGGCTTCTTCCGGCGTATATCCGGCGTCAATGAGCATTCGGGGATCCACTTCTTCCGGCGCCTGGCAATCCCGGCAAATCCGCCGCACCACCCGCGGCGCGCAAATCAGGAGGACGGCGTTGGCGACGAGATGAGGCTTAATGCCCATGCTCATCAACCGGTGAGGAGCCAAAGCTGCCTCATTCGCGTGCAGGGTCGAGAGAACTAAGTGACCGGACGCCGCCAACCTGATGGCGGCTTCCGCGGATTCCAAGTCACCGATCTCTCCGGTGAGGATGACGTCTGCATCGTGCTTCAGAATCGATCGAAGGCTCGCCGCGAGATCACGGTTGAGTCCGTCCGGCATTTGAACCTGATTGATTCCAGGGATAGAGAACTCGAACGTCTCATCAACAGTGATAATCTGAACGTCAGGTTTGTTGAGATGAGTCAGCGCGGCATATTGGACGGTGGTTCTTCCACTGGCAGCCGGCCCTGCTACCAAAATCCAACCTTCGCGCTGAGAAATTGCCTTATGGAACAAGTTGAGAGATTCCTGCTCAAATCCGAGTCCAGCCAGTTCCCGCAGAAGCTCCGGATCTTGACATCTATTCAAGGTTAACTTCTCTCCCCACAAAGTCGGGATAGCGGCCACGCTGAAGTCGACCCGTTTCTTCTTGCCGTCTTTGATCATCTTGACCATGATGTGGCCGTCCTGGGGCTGCCGCTTTTCCAAAATATTCAGGTTTGCCATGGTTTTGACGCGGCTGATAATTGCGTCGCGCAGCTTGAAGGGCGGAGTCATCATTGGCTGGAGAATGCCATCGATACGGTAACGAACGCGGTATTCCTTTTCGTAAGGCTCAAAGTGGATGTCGCTCGCCCCACGTTTCACCGCATCCCATAGAAAATAGTTAACCAGCTTGATGACCGGCGCTTCCTCCGCCGCTTTCTCCATTTGAGCCAGGTTCAGCGATCCATCCTCGCCGGCTTCAAGTTCAAATGGTTCGGCGTGGCCCTCGTCAATGAAGCTGCCAATTCCCTCCAGCGCTTTCTTCCGCTCCTGGTCCTCGACGCTGCCATATTGGTTCTTGATGGCATCCATGATGGCGGCTTCAGAAGCCACCACCGGCTCAATATTCAAGCCCGTCAAGAACTTGATATCGTCCATGGCCAACACGTTGGTGGGGTCCACCATGGCCAGGGTGAGAGAGGAACCCACACGGCTGAGCGGCAGCACCTTGTACCTGAGCGCCGTCTTCATTGGAATCAAATCGGTAACGTCGGTGTTAACTTCGCCGGCTATTTTCGAGGCGGATTCAGCCGCCCCCTGGCAGTTGCGGCGTAGATTCTGCTCGGCCACTTCTGGATCGGCCTTGGCGGCATCTTCCCGTTTGCCCAGCTGTTCGCTTTCCGCTGCCAGCCGGGTGCGGAAGTTACTGCTCTCCGGTTCAAGCTGCACCAGTTTTTGCAGGACTTCCACAACACGATCCAACTGGCACCGCTTCTTGAATAAGTCCGCCGCCTGAAGGTACTGTTCGCGTGCTTCCCGGCTCAACCCTTGAAGCTGGTATAGC
>Ga0302320_10005046_pt1 | contig 29738 bp, 8 predicted proteins | sample Bog_T0_3_FD_202130 | JGI IMG/M metagenome (GOLD analysis project Ga0302320, IMG submission 202130) | Peat permafrost microbial communities from Stordalen Mire near Abisko, Sweden - Bog_T0_3 | ecosystem: Environmental > Terrestrial > Soil > Wetlands > Peat | place: Sweden: Abisko, Stordalen Mire...
GCTGACGATCACGTCATTCGCCAGCGTCACGTTGTTTGTATTGTTCAGATCGACACCATCATAGGCGCCCTCGAGCGTCAGGTTCTCGATGACGACGTTGCTGATCCCGGTCAGGTCGAAGACATCCGTGGTGCTGGCGATGTTGCCGCGGTTGATGATCGCCTGACTGCCGATGGTCGGGCCGGTGATCACGACCGGCGCGGTCGTGGTGCCGGAATCCGCCGCGGGCAGGATGATGTTCGAGGTGATGTCATAAACGCCGGTGTCCACATAAATAACGTCGCCCGGACCGATCGGATAGGCTCGGAACAGGGCGGCCAGACTCTCCAGCGGTTGATCGGGGGACTTGCCGGAATTGGCATCGTTGCCAACGGCCGTCGTATACTGATCGCCCGCGGTCGAGGCGTCATTGATGTAGAAGCTGTTGCCGCCGTTGGCGAGCAGGAACGGCTGCGAACTGCCGCTGACAGTGATCGGCTGAGGACCGTTGGTTGCGGACAGCACGCGGATCAGCGCGGTGTTGCCCGTGCTGGTCTGATCCACTGTCCAGACGAACTGCCCCTGGCCATAGCCGTTGATCGGCACCGCAGAGGCGATGGTTTCCCAGGTGCCGGCATTGGTGAACACCTGCACGGTGGCGGTCGGCGATGCGGCCGCGGCGGCATTCGCCTGCTCCAGCGCGATGCCGTTGACGAGTGCGCCATAGGAGCCCGAAACGTTGACGAAATCGAGCGCCAGGCCCTGGCCGCCGCTGACGGTCACGGTAAACGTTGCCGACACCGCATGGTTGCCATTGCCGTAGGCCGTCTTGGCGGCGGCAAAGATGTCGAAATTGGCGTCCAGCGTCACGCCGTTGGCGACAATGCTGAAGACGCGCTGACCGGCGGCGTTGGCCGAGGGATCGGCGAAGTACAGCGTCATCGTGTAGGTGCCGTTGGCGACCGGCAACTGGAAGTCGAGACCTTGCCCAGCCGTCGCGCTCGACAAGTCGGCACCGGTGGAGAACAGCGCGTTCGGAACATTGGCGATCGTGCCAATGGTGGCGATGGATTCGGTATTGGTGACGCTCTGGCCGGTGGTGCGGAACGAATCGGGCGACCAGTTGCCTTGCAGACCAGTGGCGATGGAGGTGCCGCCGGCGTGCAGCAACAGCACCGGCTGTTCGGTCGTCAGGCCAGTGGTCTGGAAGTTGATCGGCACCTGTTCGCCGATCTCGTACTTCGCCAGACCGCCCGGCGACAGCACCTGGATGGCGGTTGCCGAGGGGCTGAGCTGGGCTTGCGGGGTGTCACCGTCATAGCCCTGGTTAACCCGGCCATCGTTGGGCGAGGGCTCCTGCAGGAAGGGCGTGGTTGGATCGCCGGCATCGATCGCCGGCGAGCCAGTCAGCAGGTGGAAATCGTCGTCGGCGCCGCCGTTCACACCGACGGGGACGATCAGCGCGGTGTCGGCGGCGATCGTGCTGCCGGGTCCCGCGAACATGGTCAGAATAACCGAGGTGCCGGTTGCGACGAAGCGGCCAACCTCGTTCTCGTTGTAGCTCGGGGAGAACGGGAACGTCGGCGCATACTGGCTGGTGTAAGTATTGACGACAGTGCCCGATTGAACGGTTGTCGTGATCAGGACATTTTCATTGATCGTCCCGGCATTGATGAAACTGGCCAGGTTGTCGCTGTTCTGATTCAGATCCGCTGCCGTCAGCACGTTGCCGTTGTTGTCGGTGGCAACGAAATCGGCCGTGCCGAACTGGCTGCCGGCTTCATTGATGGTGTTGATCTGGTAGGTCTGGCCCGGGATCAGGCCGGTGAAGGTCCAAGTGGCGGTGGAGGCCGAACCGCCGGTGGCGGTGTCATACAGCAGCGGGATGTTGGCCAGCGGCGCATTGTAGGTAAACGCCGCATTGCCGTCGAAACCGTTGGTCTCGAACGCATAGGTCACCTTTGTCACCGTTGTGGTCACGACGGTGCCGCTTGTGGTCACGACGGTTCCCGGAGTCGGGGACGTCAGCGATGCGTTCGCGGTGTCGTAGACCGGTGTCCACGTGCCGGTCAGTTGCAGGGTGCCAGCGGCGACAGCCCCGATCAAGTTCAACTGCTGGATTGGCACACTGAACGGTGTGTCGAAGTTCGGCAAATTGAAGGTGTAGCCGGCGGAATTGAAGTCAATCGGGCCGGTGGTTGTGCCAAAACCCAGCACGCCGTCGGCGCCGGCCGGTGCGACGAAGTCCGGATTGGCGACCTGACTGTGCTGATCGAAACCAAGCTCGTAATACCAGTTGGCGAGGCTGGTAAAGCTGTTGTTTTCCCAGACGCCGATGGTGCCGACCACGCTGCCGGCCACCGTGCTGCTGCTGCCGACGTCGAACAGATTGTAGTCACTGGCGAAGCCGCCCTCGGCGCTCGACGCGACCGAAATTGCCGGCCCGGTGACCGCCACGAGGATGTTGTTCTCGATATCGAGAAACGTTGAGGTGCCGGTAATCGCGATACCGGTGCCGGTGAGCTGGTCGATCGTGTTGTTGAAAATGCTCGCGTCGTTGTTGCTGCCAGCCATGGAAATGGCCGCGGTAGCATTATCGTAGATCAGGTTGCCGTCGATCGGGACCGGCGTGCCGCCGTAATAGCCCGCCCCGGCAATGCCGATGCCGTCGCCGTAAAGCGTGTTGCCGGAGAGCTGAACGGGGTTGTACAGCGTGTAGTCAATGGCAGTACCGCTGATATCATAGACAAGATTGTTCTCGGCGGCGGAGTAGGTGCTGACGTTGATCCCATTGAAGCCGCCGAAAACGGTATTGCCGGTGGCCGTGGCATAGGAATCCAGTTCGATCGCGTACCGGGTTGTGCTGATGTTGCTGTAAACGAGATTGTCCGTGACTTGGGCCCCGCTCGCCTCGATGCCGGCGTTGCCATTGCCGAACACGCTGTTGCCAGTGACCGTGCCGGCCTGCGCCCCGCCATAGCCGGGGTTGTTGCTCTGGTAGATGCCGTCGCCGTGGTTCGCATAGACCTGGACATTCTCGATCAGGCTGCCGGAGTTGTCGTCGATGCCGATGCCGGAGCCGCCGTAAAGGCCGGTCTGCTGGTAGTAGGCACCACCGTCGATGGTCGAAATACCGGCGCCCTGGTAGCCATCCTGCAGATACAGGCCGTACTGGTCGTTGCCGAATACTTTGTCGTTGAGAAACTGAATGGCTCCGTTACCCTGCTGGACATAAACGCCAGATTGGTTGCCGCCGTAAAACGGGCCCAGGCCGTCAAGGCCGTTGCCGTTGATACTGTCGGATTCGATGATCAGCCCGGTCACCGCACTGGCCGTGCCGCCACTGTTCTGGTCGATCAGGACGCCGACATCGCTGTTGGCCGTCACCGTGTCGCTGAGCAACTGCACGCCCTTCGACGCACCGCCGATCTCGATGCCGTTAAAGCCGCCGGTAACGGTAATATCCTCGATGGTGATGAAGCTGCCGCCCTGGATGTCGAACACATCCGAACCGCTGTTCAGGTTGCCGCGGTTGAACACCGCGGCGGGGCCGCTGGTCGGGCCGGTGATGGTGAACGGGTTGCTGGTGCTGGCACCGGAGATCGCGGTCGCGAGACTGATGTTGGTGGTGACGGCATAGGTGCCGGCGGCGGCGAAGACGATGTCTCCGGCGCCCAGGGTGTAGGCCGCCTCGAGCCCCTGGATCGAAGCTTTTGGTGTGCTTGGCGAGAGGCCGTTATTGGAGTCGCTGCCGGTTGGGCTGATGTAGTAGTTCGTGATCTTGCCGGAGATGGTGAAGGTCTGCGACAGCCCGGTGACAGACGGGGTGGAGACGGAGGCGACCCGAATGACATAGGTGCTGGCGGGCGTGAGGCCGGCGGGGACTGCCCAGCTGTAGGTGCCGTTGTCCGCCACGCCGGACGCGATCGTGGTGAAGGTGGTGCCGTTGGCGGAATACGACAGCATGACGTTACCGGTGAAACCGAAGGCCCGCCAGGTGATGGTGGTCGAAGTGCCGCCCTGCACCGTGGCGCCAGCTTCCGGCGACAGCACCAGGATATACTGGGCTGGACTTTCCGAGGCCTGCGCGGTGTTGCCGAAATTGCCGAGGTTGATGTAGCCACCGTTGTTTTCCGGCTCATTCGCATAGCTGTCGGTGGCGGCGCCACGGTCGATTGCCGGCGATTGCGCCGTGCTGGTTCCGCCGGTGATGGTCGGGAACACCGGCTTGCCGGATGCGCCGATGATCGGCGCGAGACTGCCGCCGGCGAAATTCTGGTACTCGCTCTGCAAGTGGAAGTCGTCGTCGTAGCCGGGCTGCGTCGGGCTGACATAGCCCAGCACGCCCTCCGATCCGGTTGGATTTACGAACAGCGGGTTGGCCGCGAAACTGTCGAGGTCGCCAAAGGTCGCGGCCTGCCAGGCACCGAGCGTCAGGCGCAATACGCCCTGCCATTCGCCGACGGCGCCGGATGTGCCGGCCACCTGAGAACTGGAGAGGGAGAACAGATTATAGTCGCTGACGAAACCATTTTCGCTGTTGGCGGCGACGTTGATGCCGATGCCGGAGCCGATGACGAAGATATTGTTGCGGATCTGGGTGCCGCTGTTCGAGTTGGTGATGTCGATGCCGTCGCCGACCGGCTGGTCGATCGTGTTGTTGACGATCGAGACACCGCTTTGGGCGATGAGCGAGATCGCCACCGTGCCGTTGGCATAGATCAGGTTGTTAGCAATGCGGACCGAAGTGTTGCTGTAGTAGCGCTGATCGATAATGCCGATGCCGTTGGAGTAGATGACGTTGTCGGTGATGGCGATCGCGCTAGGCCCAAAGATATCGTTGATGCTGTCAATGCCGATCTGGGCGTTGTCGTAGACGCGGTTGGCGCTGACGAGGACTGACGAGTCATCGATGATACCGATCCGGCTGGCGTAAACGACGTTCTCGGTCGCGGTGGCGCTGCCCTGCACTTCGATCGCGTAGCTGGTCGCGCCGGCTTCATCGTAAACCACGTTGCCGGCGACCGATACCGTCCCGGTCGCGAAGATGCCATAGCCGGTGTTGTCGTGGATGATGTTGCCGGCGTTGTCGGTCAGCGTGGGATCGCCGACGACGGCCCCGGCGGTTCCGGCGATGTAAAGACCATCGACGTTGCCGAAAATCGTGCTGTCGGTAACCGCCACGGATCCAGGGTTGGACAGGTAGACGCCCCAGCCGGCGTTGTCGTCGAACAGTCCGCTGACCGCGGTAACCGGTCCAACCACGTAAAGGCCGCTGGACTCCTGGGGATTGTTGCCGGCCTGGTAGCTGGATATCGCCAGGCCACTGTCGGTGACGTCGGCGTCGCTGATGACCCCCGTCGTGCCGTTGATGTAAATGCCGACGGAGCCGGAATTCGATACGGTTATGTTGCTGAGCAGCGTGACGGACGATCCGGTGTCGATCCGTATGCCCTCGTTGGCCATGCCGGTCACCGTCAGGGCAGTGGCGGAGAAGCCCTGGCTGTCCTGCACGTAAAGGCCGCGCCCCGCATTCACCAGCACCAGATTGTTGATGGTGACGAGGTTGGCATCTTCAAGCTGGATCAGATTGACCGGATTGCCGGGGATAGCCGGCGTCAGCGTCGCGGTGAAGCCGTTGGTCGGCCCCTGCACGGTGAAGCCCTGGTCGAGTCCCAGCCCGTAGTTCAGGTTACCGGATACGTCGAACGGATCGATCATCGGGTAGGTGCCGGGATCGACATAGATCACCGAACCGGAGGTCAGCCCGTACTGCCGAAGCACATTGTCGATGTTGGGCAGCGGCTGGCTGGGCACCCTGCCGTCGTTACGGTTGGATCCCGCTGCGGTGGTGTACTGATCGTTCGCCGTCGAGCCATCGTTCACATAGTAGGTGCTGCTGTTTTGCGGCACGGTGAACGGTTCGGTGGACCGGGCGAAAACCGCCGGATCGCTGACCAGCGAGACCTGGATGATCAACCCGGTAGTGCCATAGGGCACCGTGGAAGGCGTCGGGATCCAGGTATAGGACCCGGTGTTGCTCACCGCTGCCGCAATCGTTTCGAACAGTTTCGGCTCGCTCGGCAGGCCGTTGCCGACCGGGGTTTCCTGATAGAGCGTGATGGTGACGGACTGATTAGACGCGCCGGCGGTGCCGAAATTGTTCCAGGTGATCAAATGCGGCGCGTTGTCCACCCAGTTCACGTACAGCACCGGGGACGTAAGGACGATCCGAGCGGCGGGGATGGTGCTGTCGGTGACGGCGGGGGCCTGGTAGGCGCCGTCGGGCACCGGCACGCCGATCGGCGCGGTCGAAACGAATGCGTCGTCGAGGAACGATTCGTCGTAGGTCTCGCCGGTCTGCCGCGTCGCCGTGAAGGTGTATTCGACGAAGCGGGTGCCGCTTACCAAGGCCGTCGTGCCACCCACCAGCGCCCAGCGATCGGTGGTGTTCGGCGCCTGCACCGTGGAGGTGCCGAGCACCGTCTTGCCATCCGCGGCGAACATCGTGACGGTGATCTCGCCCTGATCCGGCGGGAAAGCGTTGCCGGAGATGACACGGCCGCCGAACACCAGGTTCAGGGTGCCGCCATCGATTTGCGTTGCGGTCAGACCGTTCCCCAGCAGATTGACCGTCTGTGACACGGTGCCTTGCTGCACCGCGCCGGCCGCGAAATAACTCGACCCATCGAATGCCGCCGGATACCCCGTCTCGGCCCCGGCAGACACCGCGCTGCTGCCCGGACTCGCGGTCCAGCTGGCGAGCGCATTCTCGAACCCGGGATTGATCAGGTAGTTGGCACCAATGCCCGGCAATGCCGATTGCGGGCCGCCGGCGGTGGACAAGGCGACAAACGCGTCGTCGAGATAAGCGTTGTAACTGGTATCGCCGGTGTGGGCGGTGACGCTGAACTGGAACACAATCGAGCGCGTGCCGGTCGGCAGGGCGATCGTGCCATTGGTCAGCAGCCATTGCGTCGTCGAGTTCGGCGAATTCACCGTCATCGATCCCAGCGTGGTGGCTGTCGCGCTGAGGAAAGTAACGGTGATGGTGCTGGTGTCCGGCGTGGTTTCGGCCAGGGAACGGGTGTAGCCGCCGAACGAAACCGTCAGCGTGCCACTGTCGAGTTGGGCGGCATTGTAGCCGGCCTGCAACAGGTTGATGGTCTGCTTGGCGAAGGCCGAGGAGCCGGCGGTGTCCGCTCCGGCATAGAAATACGCGCCGCCATCATAAACCGCCGGGCCGCCGGGCGCCACGCCCGCAGCAGCGGCCGGGTCAGTGGTCCAGCCGGTCAGACCGTTCTCGAAGCCGGGGTCAGTGAGCAGATTACCGTTCTGAAGTTGGGTGTCGTACTCAACAATCGGGCTGCCCTGGGTCAGCGCGGCATCGGCCGCGGTCTGCCCACCGACCTGCGGTAGCAACTGGAAATTATTGTCCGGTTTATCGACAAAGTGCGGCATGCCGTCGGTCGGATCAGGCACCGTCGAGCCGACGGAGTGAAGATCGTACAGCGCAACATCATCCTGCCAGTCCAGAATATCTGTGAAATTCTGGGTCCAGTAGATCAGGATGCCGTTGGGACCGGCGAACAGCGTGTTGTAGTCGCTGAAATACCCGGTCTGGCTGTTATTGGCGATGAAAATGTCATAGCCGTCCAACACCCACAGGATCGAGTTCAGAATTTCGACATTGGAAGAATTGTTCTCAATACGGATGTTGTCGCCAGTGGCCGTGTAGAATGTGTTGTCCGACGTCCGGACATTGGAGACTCCGGAAACCTCCAGTCCAACCCTCGTGTTATTATAAATTAGATTGTGTAGGACCTGAAGATTGGACGTCGCCAAGATACCGGTGCCGTTGCTGTCGACGCGGCTGAACTGGATCGTGCCGGTGAAGTTCTCGACACCGGTCGTGTTGTTGTTGATGTCATTCGCCAGCGTCAGCGTGCTGCCGCCGATCACGCCGCTGCCGGCGACGCCGATCTGGTTGAAGCTGATGTTCTGATCCTGCATCAGACCGGAGAGCTGCACACCCGTCGTGTTATTGGTGATGAAATTGACGCCCGATCCGGATGTAAAGCCGAACCCGCCGACGGGGTTGTCTACTGTCGCTACCACGCCGGTGGCGTTGCCCTCGATCGTGTTGCCGATCAGCGCGGCCGCGGCGAGATAATTGACGCCGATCGATGCCCCGGTGACGGTGTTGTTCGAAATGATGCCGAGGAAGGCATTGGCGATATCGATGCCGATCGCCGTGGCGCTGATGGTGTTGTAATCGATGGTGCCGTTATTGCCGGCGCCGATCTCGATACCGGTTCCCAAGCTGGTGATCGTGTTGCCGCGCAACTCGAATCCACTCGCGCCTTGCAACGATATACCCTGTGCGGTCAGCGTGCTGTCGATCACCAACTGGCCGGTGCCGCTCAGGGTCAGCGTGCCGGCGGTCTGCTGGCTCTCCCGCAACGCAAACCCAGCGCCGCTGGCGGTGATGCTGCCATCGACTGTGACGCCTTGCAGCGTGAGGTTGCTGCCGGTGACGGTGACGCCGGCGAGGATCGCGCCCAGACCCGGCTCGCCGACAAGCGTCAGGCCGCTGTTGGCGGTCCCCAGTGTAATGGCGGCGTAGCTGCCGGGGGTCAGGTAGATTACGTCGCCGGCCCCAGCGTTGGTGCCGGTGAGCAGGCTCGCAAGCGTGGACGCCGAGGCGACGGTAATCTTCGCCGGGGTCGTCGGGGTGCCGATGACACGCAGCGTCGGCGCGCCATCGCCCAGATCGGCCCAGGCGGCGAACGGATTGCCGTTCGGGTCCAGCGTGAGGGAAAGGTCCACGAGACCGCCGGTGCTCTGCGCGACGCCGTCGCCGCTCGCCTGGCCGGGCAGCGCCGGCGCGAAGCTGCTACCATTCCAGGTCAACACGAACAAATCGGTGTCGGTGCCGTTGCCGACCGGGGATTCGTTCGACCAGGCGAGGATCAGCGCGGAGCCATCGGACGCGAGCTTTGGTGCCAGCGAGATCTGCGCATTGGCCGAGACACCGAATGTCGTTTCGGCGCCGCTACCGGCCGGCTGCCAGGTGCCTCCGGTAAACTCGGCCGCGTAGATCACCGGTGCCTGTTGGAAGATCGTTTCGGATTCTGCCGGGTTGGTGATGTATTGCTGCCAGGCCACGAACAGGTTGCTGCCCAGATAGGCGATCGTCGGGGCAGATGCGGCATACAGCGCCGCGCTGAGGCCGGTGCCGGAGGCCGAGGATGTGCCCAGGCCGGCCCACAGCCCGGCGCTGTATTGCTTCACGTAGACCTGCGTCGGGCCGCTGGCGAACGCCTGTGTCCAGGTGACAGCGAGGCTGGTGCCGTTCGTTGCGGCTGCGAACTCGGTCACCGGCAGGGCGGAGCCGCTGATGTTGCCGCCAAGGGACACCCAGGTGGTGCCGTTGTATTGCTTGGCGTAGAGGTTGGAGACGCCGTTGGATGTGTCGAGCCAGACCACCGTCGGTTCGCCGTTCACCAGCAGGATTTGGGCATTCGATGCTTCGCCGGTCTGGCTGACGTTGCCGAGGGAAACCCAGCTTGTACCGTTATATTCCGCGACGTCGATGTCGGTGCCGGTTTTGGTTTGCGCCGTCCAGGCGACCATCGGCTGGCCGCTGGCGAGCATAGCGATGGCCGGTTCGGAGGCCGCCTGCAACAGGCCGCTGATGCCGCCACCCTGGGCGCTGCCGGCAAGCTGGTTCCAAGTGGAACCGGATTCGGTCGCCACATAGACAACAGGAATACCACCAGCGGTGTTGATCCAGGCGAGATAGCGCGTGGTGGCACTGGCAGCGATCGCCGGGCCGCCATTGTTGGTGGTGGGTGTTGCGAGGCTGGAGCCGACGCCGCCGGCGAGCGTGGCCCAGACGCCGGTGTTGGCGACCTGGGTCGGCAGTGTGGCGGCGGCACTGGCCGCGGCGGTGAGTTCGGGATTCTGCTCCGGAATTGGCGTTGCTGCATAGGTGCCGACGGCAGAGACGCCGGGGTTGAACACCTGCGTGCCGGGCCCGGTGCCCTTGTTGATCGCGTTGGTTCCCGTCCCGGCGTAGATCATATCGTTGCCGGCATTGCCGGTGATCTGGTCGTTGCCGGCAACCGACGGGGTAACACTGCCGGTATCGCCGTAGATGGTGTCCTGTCCGGTACCGGGCGAGGATGCCGACGGGTCGCCGGCACTGATCGTGTCGCCGCCCTCGCCGCCCACCAGCAGATCGTTGCCGGTGCCGCCGGAGATCACGTTGCCGGTCAGTTCGCCCTCGATCGTATCGTTGCCGGCGCCACCCAGAATCGTGTTGCCGCCGCCGTCGCCGAAGATCTCGACGTTGCCGGCGCCGCCGCTGATCGAATCGTGGCCGCCGACGGAGCCCCAGATCGTGGCATCGCCACCGCCGCCGATGATCGTCTTGCCGGTGCCGGCACCGCCGTAGATCACGTCGTTGCCGCCGCCGCCGATGATCGAATCGCGGCCGTTGCCGCCATACAGCAGATCGTCGCCGGCATTGCCCATGATGGTGGAGGTGCCGGTGCCGCCGTAGATCGTGTCCTCGGTCAGCGTGGTGTCGGTCTGATCACCAAACAGGCTGTCATTGCCCGGGCCGCCGTAGATCAGATCGGTCCCGGTGCCCCCATATATCGTCTGATTGCCCAGACCGGCATGAATGACGTCGTTGCCAGATCCGCCGAGGATCGAATCGTCGCCGGCCGACCCCCAGATGGTGACATTGCCGCTGCCACCGAAGATCGTGTCGCCCTTGCCGGGCGGACTGACCGAGTCGGTGCCGTAGATCAGATCGTTGCCCGCTCCCCCCGAAAGCGAATTGCCCGGCGCGGCGCCCGCGTAGAGAGTATCGGGGCCGGTACCACCTGTGATGGTGTCGGCGGTCAGACCACCGACGAGCAGATCGGCACCGCTGCCACCGGTGATCTGGCTGGTCAGCGCGCCGGCGTAGATGGTTTCGGGTCCAGAACCGCCGATGATGGTGGCATGACCGGTGCCGGCGTGGATCAGGTCGCCAGCGGTGCCGCCCTGGATGCTGTCGTTGCCGGTGCCGCCAAGGATGATGTCGAAGGCACTGCCGCCGGCGATCGAATCGTTGCCGGACCCGCCGGTAAGCTGATTCGGGCCGATACCGCCGATGATGCTGTCGTTGCCCTCCCCGCCCGCCACCGTATCATTGTTGCCACCGCCATAGATCGTGGTGTTGCCGCTGCCGCCGAACACCGAATCCAGACTGCCGGTGATCGCACTGATGAAGTCGTTGCCCTGGCCACCGAACAGCGTGTTGGCGCCGCCGCCGCCGTAGATCGAATCGTTGCCGGTGCCACCCAGGACCGTGTCGCTGCCGTCATTGCCGGCGATATAGTCAGTGCCGGTGCCGCCATAGATCGTATCAGCGCCGCCATCGCCATAAATCGTGTCGTTGCCGATGCCGCCGATGATCGTGTCGTTGCCGGCCTGGCCGCGGATGTAGTCGTTGCCGCCGGCGCCGCCGGGGACGCTGTCGCCGTAGATCGTGTCGGCACCGTTGCCGCCGAAGATGGTCGCGTCACCGGTGCCGCCGTAGATGGAGTTGCCGGCATCGCCGCCCTGGATGAAGTCGTTGCCGCCGTTGCTGCCGGTGACCGTGTTGCCGTAAATCGTGTTGTGCTGCGGACCGCCATAGATCGTGTCGTTTCCGGTCCCACCGTAGATCGTTGCGGTCCCACGGTCGTAGATGAGTTCGTTGCCGCCGCCGCCGGTGATCAGGTCGGTCGAGGGTCCACCGACCAGCGTGTCGGGGCCGGCACCGCCATCGATCGTGTTGTTCGCCTCGCCGCCGAAAACCAAATCGCCAAGCGCACCGGCATACAGCGTGTCGGGTCCGTCGCCGGGGGCCGGCGCAGGGGTGGCCGCCGTATTCACCGGCAGACCGTCGACCGGCAGGCCGAGGCTGATCCACTGGTTCTCGTTGCCGTATTTCTGCAGCAGAGTCAGCGACGGCGACCCGCCAAAAATGATGTTTTTACCGGGCAGTCCCAGCGACTGGATGGTGACCGGCACCGGGGTCGGCGTGCCGCCGGGATTGCTGATCGCGAAGCTCGCGGGCGGCGTCTGCGCGGCGAGCAGGGCCGCTTCGGCGGACACATAGGACGCCTTGATGCCACCGTATATCAGGTTGGAATCTGGCCCGCCGATCAGCAGATTGTTACCGCCGCCGCCAACGATGGTGTTCTTGCCCCCGCCGGCTTCGATCTCATCATCGCCGGCACCCCCAACCAGCAAGTTGCCGCCGCCCACGGCGGTAATGGAATTCGGCACCGGGGTCGAAATGGTGGGTGAGCCGCCTTCCCATTCATAGTTCGGATTCTGGGTGACGACGATATTGAAATCGTTCGAGCCACCGTAAACCGTGTTGTCGCTGCCGCGCGCGGTGATCACGTCCGCGCCGTAGCTGCCGTAAATCAGGTTGCCGCCGGCCGTGCCGCCGCTGATCGTGTCGCCGAACACCGTCTGGGTCGTGGTGACCTGCTGCCCCTGCGAGTTGACGGTTTTCTGCGTGGTGATATCGATGCTGACGCCGGGGCTTTGGGGCGTGCCGCCGTAGATCGTATCTTTCCCGGTACCACCATCGATCTGGGCGGTGCCGTCTCCGGCCTCGATCAGATCGTTGCCACCACCGGCCATGATGGTGTCGTTGCCTTCCTGGGTGCCGGTGCCGCCAAAAATCGACTCGTTGATTGGACTTCCGTTAGCTTGTTGCAACGGGGTGGTGATGTTCAGCTCATTGTTGCCCGTGCCAAGCGTCGAATACAGGCTGGTGACGCCGTCGAACTCCTCGCTGGAACCGTCATTGGCAACCACGAGGATGTCGCCCGGTGACTTTTGCGACACTGTAAAATTGTCATTACCCTCGTAGCGAGGTCCCGCCACCAGAACCTGGCCCAACGGACCTTCGTCCTGGTAGACGTCACGGTTCTGCCAGAGCGGACCGGTGTAGAGTGTCAGTTCGCCGTCCACCAGCGTGCCCAGATTTTCGAACACGGTGTTGCAGTTGACGCCGACGGTGAAGGAAAACAGGGTGACGTCGAAAATCGTCTGGCTGAAGGTGAAGCCGAGCGCCTGTTCCTGAGTGGAAAGCAGCGCCACGACATCGCCGTTCAGGTTGAATGCGCACAGCGGATTGCCGAAATCCTCCACCCAAGCAGCGATTTCGCTCGGTCTTGTCTTACCGTCGCCGTCGTTTGCCTGCCGATACGCCGCCGTTCGGTACGTATCCGGTACGGAGTCCTTAAGCGACGCGCTGATATTGAGGCCGATTCCGCCGGCGACGCCGACACTCAGCAGACTCCCGAAGCCGACGCTGGCGCCAACCTCGATGGTCCCGCCAATGCCGATGAAGGTGGCCGGTTGCGTGCCCATGATGCTGTTCATCGGGGCATCGTTGATGAAAAAACCGTCGGCCAGATCGCCGGCGATTTGCGACGCCGAAGCGCCGTTCTTCGCGTCGGTCACCGCTTCGGTGATGCCGCTCGTGTCATAGCCGCCGGAGAAGCGCGCGTCGACGTCGATCGTTGCGGTGACGTTGGCGGTGACGAACGGATAAACCGGAATGTCGATCGTATAGCTCGCCGATGCGGTCAGTTCGGGCGAGGTGATGACGACCAGATTGGCCTGTTGCCCGAACAACAGGCCAACGAGGGTCATCGGGTTCGACAGGATCGGGAACGTGATGCCCCCGGAACCGACCTCCCCCATGAATGTGCCGAAACTCGGATCTTCGGATTCGGCCGTTTGCAACGGGTTCGGGTCCTGGGGATTCGTCGTGAAATTGGACCCATTCTGCAAATCGCCCATCAACTGACTGATGCCCGATTCTGTTGAGAAATCCGGGATCGAGTCGCCGCCGCTGCCGGCCGCCTGGCGCAAGTCGAACTGGTCGAGATTAAAGTTGCCGAGACTGATCGACAGGGAGCCGGCGTTGCTGACCTCGTCCACGAAATCGACCACGGCATCGACGAACTGACCGATCTGAGTCAGGTTCTGCACGTTGCCGTCAAACAGCTGGACGATCGCAGCGACCAGCGATTCGTTGATGATCGGCAGCGGCTGCGTCAGGAAGTCAATGATCGGCTGGATCGGCTTCAGCACCTCGGCAAGCGGGTTGATGATCTTGCCAAGGTAGTTGTTGAGGAAATCGCCGAGATTGAGCGAGATGTTGTTCAGTGACACATCGGGTGAGGTACTGTTGGCGCCATCGAGACCGACCCCAAAGGTCCAGGCACCGGGCGTCACCGTGCCATTGGTCGTGGTGTCGGAGGGGGCGACGCCGACCAGAAGCTGGGCGGTGAAATGCGGATACTGGGTGTCGACCTGATTGCTGTTGACGTCGAACCCCAGCGACAGATCGAGGTCGACCGAAGCGCTGCCCGACAGCGAAATGTTCAGATTGTTGCCGCCGAATGAACTGACCGGAATGACCGATTCGTTGGCGATGGTGTTCGAGCCGTTCCTAAAGCCCGCTGCAAAATTCAGCGAAACCTCGGTGGGCAGGGCGGTATCGCTAGGATTGGCGGGATCCGTCTGGCCCGGCACGGGCTGTGTCGCAGTCAGCGCCAGGAAGCCCAGCTGCGCGGTGATGATCGCCGTGGTCGATACATTGGCGAACACGTCCGCCGTTATGTTGCTGCCGCTGGTCGGCACAACGATATACGGCCCGCTGTTGCGGTCGATGCCCAGGGTGAACGTCAGGCCCCAGCCGACTCCGACACTCACCGCGCCCTTGCTGACGGAAAATCCCAGGCCCGGCAGGCCGAGGTTGAAATTCGGCTGGGTCCCAGGCGTCCAGGTTCCGCCGAGGGTGAAGACGATCTGCACGTCCTCGATATTCTGGGCGGACGGCAGCAGGCCAATGGCCTCGCCGGAGCTGAAGTTCTCGAACGCGGTGTCGCCATCCTTCAGGTATTGAATCTGCACCACGGGCGTCGGTGGATCGAAGGGCCCAAGCGCGCTGGTGAGTGCGTTGTAGATGCCCTGGAAGCCGGAGGCCGACCCGATGCCATCGACGGCCGCCTTCAATTGGGTAACGAAACTCCCGGCCGATGCCAGCGCGTTGCCGACGACCGGAATGTCGAAGCCGAACAGTTGCCCGTTCAGAATCGACTGCAATTGCCCGAGGTAATTGTCCAGCGCGCCGATTATGCCGGTGATGTTGCCCAGCAGGTCCAGGCTGGAGAAGTCACTGCCAAGCGAGGGTGGATGGAAGCTGATGTCGCTGGCGACGTTGCCGGTGTTCTGCAACAGATCGCTGACGAAATTGCCCAGATTGGCGATCGTCAGTGTCATCGTGCCGAGCGAGGAGGAAGTGCCGCCGATGCTGGCGGACAGCGGCAGGTTGACATTCACCTGTCCGGTGATGGTGGCAGTAATAGGCCCGGTTTTACTCAGCCATGTGCTGTTGGCGAAGTCGTTGGTGAGTGTGGACAGCGGCGTCGTGCTGTTCAGGCCGATGGTGAAGGTGGCGGGATCGGTCGTGTCGCCGGCCGCCGCGCTCAACAGCAGGCTCGCGCCGGCGAACGTCACGCCGAGCGGCCCCAGCGAGAGGGTGCCGCTGGGGCCGCCGTCGATCAGCAGCCCCAGCACGAATTGCCGAATCCAGTTCGTAGATCGGGTTGGTCGGCGACGCCAGGTCGATGTCCAGCACCAGCTTGAAACTGGCGCTGGGCGTGACCGCGACGTTGCTGCCGGTGAAGTCTCTGACGCCGGGCAGATTCGAATTCGACCCAAGCCCCAGCGCCGCCAGATTGAAATTCAACGGGATGTTGGTCTTCGGGTAAACCGGCGTGAAGTTCAACGTCAGTTGCAGATTGCTGCCCGACAGCCCGACCGTGACGTAACTGCCCGAGGCCGGCAGACCGAACGCCTGGGCGATGGCTGCATTCAGTTCGCCTTGCAGCGCATCGAGGGTGAAGTTGGCACCGGGCACGAGGTCGGAGGCCAGATTGGCGAATTGCTGCGTTATGCCCAGCGCCGTGCCGAGCGGCTCGTTCAGCAGCGGGATGCTCTGACCAAACAGCCCGTCCGGGTTGGCGACGGATGCGGCGATCACCGAACCCAACTGGGAAACGGCCTGCTTGGCTTGCGCAAAGGAAAAGTCCGGCAGGCTGGCCAGCCCTTCCAGCGCGGCGGTGTTGGCCGTCCAGCCCGACAGGGTGAACATGTCGGTGCTGTTCAAAGTCAAAGCGGCATTCGCATTCAGGCCGAGCGCCCCGCTCAGGCCGTCCGCGGCCGATACCGGAAGGGTAATCGACGCCGCACCGCCCAGCGTCGCGTTGCTGTAGTTGCCGATCTGGCCTGGCAACGCCGTCAGGGTCGCCAGGGTGTAGCCGCCGTCAACGTTCACCGCGACGGTGGGGCTGATCGAAATCGCGCCGGGTCCCAAATCGATCACGACGACGCCCAGATCGGCCGTGGCGCCGATCGTGCCGGTCAGCGACAACGTGCCGTTCAGCGACAGTTTCGTAAGCTCGATGTTGCCGGCAAAGCTCTGTCCGCCGGCGACCGACAATGTGGCCGCCGAACTGATGTCGTCGGTCCCGATGCCGAGCAGATTTCCCGCCGCGGCCTTGACGACAATGGATGCGTTCGCCCCCAGCGTCGAGAAGAACAGCACCCCGTCGGTGTTGGCGCTCGATTGCCCCGCGTCCAGCATGGCGTTCGAGTTCGGGGTGCCGATCGTTACGGTCACCTCGGCAAGGCCATCCGCTTGCAGCGTGGCGTTCACCGGCGCCAGCACGGTGTTGATCTCGTCCGCGAGCATCTGCTGGGGCGTGGTATTGGCGGCCTCGGCATTTGCAGCCGTGTTACCCTGGGTGGCGGCCGCATTGAGCGTGACGGAGACGGGCGTCAATCCGTCCACCGCAATGGTGAAGGTCTGATCGTCGCCCACAGGCAGAATGTCGTCGGACGGAACCGGGCCGGCCGAGGCCATCACGGAGACGACGGGCGCCCCGGCCTCGACCGACTGCGACGGCAGCAGCCCCAGAATGGTCTGCGCCTCGGTATTCGCCGCGGTAATCGACAACGTGCTGTCGTAGCCGGAGATGCTGAAGGACAGGAAACCGGCACTGGTCAGGCTGACCGTGATGGGTGAGCGGTTGGCACTGGCCAGCGAGGTATTCAACGGCTGCAGGGCGGTCTGCACCTGGGTAAGCAACTGGCTGCGGCTGGTATTCGACGGTGCCGCGGTAATGGTGATCGGCGTCGCGGCGCTGCCTTCGGTGGTGACGGTAAAAGTGGCATTGGCGCTGAGCTGGCCGTTCGTGGGAAGCGCCACATTGCCGATGATCGCCGCGGTGGGAATCTGGGCAGGGGCGAGACCGAGCTCATACACCGCCGCATCCTGCGGGGCGGTGATCACCGACATGTCGGTGAATGTGCCCGGCGTCAGCGTCAGCACCAGGACCCGGCCAGCCGCCGTGGCCGTTACCAGGTTGGTAGCTAGCCCCTTGCCGGTCAGTGAGGACTGCAGCGCGGCATTGATCTCGGTAAGCAGTTGTGCCGCTGTCGCGTTGGCCTGCGTCGCGGAGGCCGCAATGGTCACCGGCACGAGTGTCGGTGCGGCCAGGCGCGGCGCGGACAGCGACAGCGTGAAATGTGCATCCGATCCTGCGATCAGGACGCCGGTTTGCGGCAGGTTCAGGTCACCCTGGACCTGAACGGTGTTCGGCTTCAGGCTGAAGTCGAAGGCGACCGAAACCGTGCCGGTTCCGCTCACCGACAGCGTTGCCTTGGCCGATGTCGAGAGGACATCGCTGAGCTGGCTCAGGATCGGATCGGTGGTCGAGCTCAGATCGTATGTGAAGGACGCCGGGGTCGCCGCGAAACTCTCGGCCAGGGTAAAGCCGATGGCGATCTGGTTGCTACCGCTGGTGTAGGTGACGCTCGATCCGGTGACACCCGGCAGCGCCGCCAGGTCCGCCTGGAACTGCTGGATACTGGCGAAGGTGGGCGTATGGGTCGGGTTGTTGCTGAGGGCCGCGACGACATCGGCATCGAACGCGGTGCCGAAGTCGGCGGCGGTGCCGACGGTGACGTTGGTCAGCGGCACGTCAACGGCCAGCGGGGCCGACGCGCCGACATCGGTCATGGCCGCGGCAAGGTTCGACAGGCCGCCCAGCAGATCGGTCGGCGCCAGATTGGCGAAGGATTGGAAATTGGTCCCGTTGGAACCGGTGAAAACCGTCGAAAGGGCAGATGCGCTGAGCGGGTTGCCGGTAATCGCCAGGGTCGCGGTCGCGTTGATGAGGTCCCCGAAGCTCGCGGTCACCGGCAGTGTGGCGGTAACCGAGGATGGCTGTCCCGTGACCACCAGCAGATCGGCGGCACTGACGCCGATGATATCGCTGACCGTATTGGGTTCGGGCGTGTTGCCGTCGCTGACCAGGCCGATCGATGCATTGGCGTTCAGGCTAAGCGCGCCGGCCGTAACGGTTGCGCCGAGCAGCCCGATGCCGATCGGAAAGCTGCCGCCGACTCCGGCGGTGCCGGTGACGTTCAGGCCGTTCAGTTGCACGAAGGTCGCGTCCTGGGCCGACAGCTGAGGGCTAAGGGCGACGCTGACCGTTATGTTCAGGGTGACCGAGCCGCTCGCGGTGCCGGACGTCGAAAAGGCAATGTTATTGTCGGAGGCGCTGGCGTTGAGGCTGAGCGTCTGGCTGGCCGTGCTGGTACCCGTCACCACCAGATTGAACTGAAGGACGTCGGTGCCGGCGGGCAGCCCCAGGGCCTGTGCCGCGGCGGAACTCGTCGTCTCGCCGGCGGAGCCGCTGGCAGTGAAGGCATATCCGGGGTTGGCGGCGCTGAACGTGGCCAGCGCGGCGTCGATGCCGGCCAGGAAATTGTCGGTGGTGGCGCCCGACGACGTGGCGTAGGTGTTGATCGCGCCGGCGATCACGTTCAGCAGGCCGGGGAACGTGCTGCTGGTCGATGGAGCGAGGCCGCTGAGCTGCGCGAGAGTCTCGTTTACCAGCGGCAACTGGTTGGTCAGAACACCGGTTTGATCGGCGGCCGTGGTGATTGCCGCCGCCCAGGGAACCAGGGACTGCAGCGCCGCGATCGATTGCGTGTCCAGCGCCGGATCGATGAGGGCCACATTCAGGCTGACCTGCGGATTGCTGCCGCTGGCCGGCTGGTCGAGTTGCCAGGTGATCCCCAGGTTGGCGGTCGATCCGTTGCCGGTCAGCGGCAAGGCGGCCTGCACCGTGCCGGTGTATGACGCCGTCACTGCACCCGTCGGATTCGCTGCCAGTTGCGCCAGGGTGAGGCGCCCGCCGGTGGTGCTGTTGAATCGGATGGTCGCCGTGGCGGGTTCGGCAGAACTGCCGACGGCGATGCTGCCGCCGCTGACCGGGGCAGCGGCCATGCCCAGTGTCGCCGTCGCGACGATCGGCGAGGCATTGGCGGCGGTGAACGCGAGCGTCAGCAGACTGCTGTTTTCGACCATCGCGATGCGGTCGCTGTCGGCCAGCGTACTGTCGAACGACAATCCCAGGGTCAGCGACGCGGTCGCGGTGCCGCTTGCCTGCAACGAACCGCTCAGCGCGAAGTCGGCCCGCTCCACCGGCGTGTCGATCGTATACGGCACGGCGGTGTCGAACGCGTGGCTGGCGCTGACCAGCATGTCGAGTGCGTTGCCGGCGGCGTTGACGATGAAGCTGACGGTGATGCCGGCGTTCTGCAGCGCGGCCGCGACCTGCTGCAAGGACGTGGCGCTGCCGGCCGCGGCGGCCGCGGTGTCGAATGTCGAGCCGAAATCGAACATCGAGCTGAGGTCGTGGCCCAGGACGGGGATGGTCGCCGAACTGGAAGCGGCGTTGATCAACGACGGAACCGCGCTGATCGCCTGCTGCACCATGGCCGGGGAGATGGAGTCGAGCTGCGCCCAGGCCCCGAGGCTGGCGAGGTTGGAGATCCCGTTGCCGCTCAGGTCGCCCGACCAGTTCAGTTGCAGGGTCTGCGGGCCACCGGCGACGAGACTGGCGCTGACCGGCAGGCTGACGTTGGCGGTCCCCGCGAGGCTGGTCGAAACCAGCGACGCAAGCGGTGCGTCGGCCAGGTCAGACGGGGTGACAGCGTCCTTGAGCTGCACCGTCACGGTCGCGCTGACGGCGGCCGAACCGCCGATCACGGTGGCGTCCGCGGCGCCGAGCGTGGCGGTTGTGGCGAAGCTGGGGGCGGCGAGTGACACGGCCTCGGTGATTGTCGTGGGTTCGAGGAAGAAGCCGGGTGCTGCGTGGCTCGCGCTGCCGGTGTCGAAGCCGAAGGTCAGCGCCATCGCGACGGTCGCCTGCCCCGATAGCGTCGGCGGCGTGGCGATCTCCAGGTTGATCCCCGCTTTGTCTCCACCGAGCGCCAGCGGCGTGCTGATCTCGGTGCCGGTCTTGAAGGCACTGAGGGTGATCAGGAACTCGCCCTGGGCGAACTGCCCCAGCACCGCACCGGATTCCGCCGGGTCGGCCTGTAGCGCGGCGGCGAGGCCCTGGATGGTCGGGGCGGGCGTGGCGGCGAGATACGCTTCCGCGGGTTGGACCAGATGGGTCTGCACCTGCGCCGGCAGATCGACAAGATCGCCGACTGAGGTGCTTACAACTGGAAGCTGTTGGGCCAGTTGCGCGGCATGGCTGAGCTGGGTCTGGGTCCAGGTCTCGAAACTGTGCAGCCCGGCCAGGATCGCGTTCTGCGCGGCCGCGGTGATCGGATCGCCCGACAGGAGGACGCGCGGCTCCATCGTTTCGAACAGCAGCGGCGTGCGAAGCAGCCGGTCAGCCTGAGCCGCGGGCATGCGGTCGCGTGAAACCCCGGCGCTGTTGCCGTCCGTTTCGCTGCCGAGTAACGCTTGCTGAGAAACTGTTCGAACCAACCGCTGGTAGAGCCCCATCAGGGATCCCAATCTATAAACAGCAGCGATACGCCGCCGCATTTGTTAACCTGTTTTTAACCTTAGTGTGTTTCGCGGCCAAATGTCCACATCCGATACAAATATCATCGGCTAACATTCTGTTCGGCTACAGTGATCCAGTTCACAGTTCGGATCGCCGCCAATGATCAAGATCATGCCGAGTCGCTGCGCCGTTGATGCGGGCGTGAGCAGGCGTTGGCTCATTGCCGATTCGGTGACGCGTTATCGACGGAGTTGTCCGGTAATCATTTGGAACTAATTGTAATCGGTCCCGATTGGCCGTGTCACGCGATCGTGTTCGTCCATGCCGGAGGATGGTCGGCGGCTGCCTCGCAGAGGTATCACACACGAATGTATTCTGATACGGTAACGCAATGGGGTCAGTGGATGTCAATCCATGTCCGCATTTCGTCCCGTCGTATTGTTACTTTGCCGCTCGGTCATGATGCTGTCTTCCTGCCATTGGGCGAAGCAGGCGGAGACACACTGAAGGCAGATCGTGACGAGCCTGCATCGGGCGTTACAGTTTCTCGGCAATCCGTCGCGGAATTCCGGCTTTCGAAACTCAGGAAGCCGCGAGCATGGCGCGCGTCGAGATCACAGTGGCAGGGCTGGTCCCGGCGCCGGTCGCCGCCGTCGAGGTGCCGGGGGCGCCGGCGCTCAACGCGAAACTCCAGCATCTCATCCCGCAACGCCGTGATGCGACGTCCGGCCTGCTGGCGTTCAGTTCAGGCGGCCGGCATTCGGATCGTGAGACAGTCGTATGGGGTGGCACACCGATCGCGGCCGTCCTGGATGCCGCAGAGGGCGTTGCGACACAGCTTGCCACCGATCGGACCGGCAAGCCGGAGCGTCCCGTCTGGACGGTGCCGGCCTGGCGAACGTCAATGGGCGAGGCGACCCGGCGCCTTCTGGTCAGACACCGATTACGTCACCAACGACCGGGCCTTTCATTCCGACCTCTTGGATTTTCTTTTTATCTGGGCATACGCTGCAAGCGAGCAAACGCGCGAATCCGCACGCGATCGAGGAGACTGGCAGGCCTGATGGACACCGCGGGCGGGAACTCCGAGTACGACCTGGCAATTATCGGTGGTGGCGTGAACGGGTGCGGCATCGCCCGTGACGCGGCCGGCCGAGGCTGGCGCGTCTTCCTGTGCGACCAAGCCGACCTCGCCTCCGGCACGTCGAGCGCATCCACAAAGCTGATCCATGGCGGGCTGCGCTACCTGGAACATTACGAATTTCGCCTGGTGCACGAGGCGCTGATGGAGCGCGAGGTACTGTGGGGTATCGCCCCGCACATCGTCTGGCCGCTGCGCTTTATCCTGCCGCACCACAAGAAGCTGCGCCCAGCGTGGCTGCTGCGTCTGGGGCTTTACATCTACGACCACCTCGGCGGCCGAAAACACCTGTCACCGACTCGCTCGCTTCGCCTGCAGGACGGTCCCTCGCGCAGCGTGCTGAAGCCGGAGTTCACCCGCGGCTTCGAGTACTCCGATTGCTGGGTCGAGGACTCCCGCCTTGTGGTGCTGAACGCACGCGATGCAGCCGAACATGGCGCAACGATCGCGCCGCGCACCGCCTGCGTGTCCGCCGAACGGGACAACGGCACCTGGTGGATTACCCTGCGCGACGAAACGACAGGCGGTCAGCGCCGTATACGGGCGCAGGCGCTGGTCAATGCTGCGGGGCCATGGGTGGCGGACGTGGCCGGGTCGGTCGTCCGTGCGAACCTGCCGGCTGCGGTCCGCCTGGTCCAGGGTAGCCATGTCGTTGTGCCTCGGCTTTACGAACACGACTCCTGCTATATTTTCCAGAATGCAGACGAACGGATTTTCTTTCTGATCCCCTATGAGCGCGACTTCACGCTGATCGGCACGACGGATCTGGACTTCGAGGGCGACCCAGCAGACGTGCGGGCGAGCCCGGCGGAGATTGAGTATCTGTGCCATTCGGCCAGCGCCTATTTGCGCAAGCCGGTCACGCCCGACATGGTGGTATGGACATACTCGGGCGTGCGGCCGCTCGTGGACGACGGATCATCGGCAGCACAGGAGGCGACACGGGATTACGTACTGAAACTCGATGCGCCGGCGGATGGTCCGGCGCTGCTGTCGGTATTTGGCGGCAAGATCACGACCTATCGGCGGCTTGCCGAATCCGCGCTGGCGCAGTTGCAGCCGCACCTTCCGGTCGTATCAGGCCAGGCCGCGGGCTGGACCGCGCGGGCCGCGCTGCCGGGTGGCGATTTCCCGATGAACGGTTTCGACGCGCAGGTCGCCGCGGCCCTGGCGCGGTATCCTTTCGTTGCGCCTTCAACGCTGCGCCGGTTGGTGCGGGCCTATGGCACCGATGTTCATGAATTGCTGGGCGACGCGACTTGCTCCGCCAACCTCGGTGCGGTTTTCGGGGCTGACCTGACCGAGGCCGAACTGCGCTATCTGGTGCGCTGGGAATGGGCCCGTTCGGCCGAGGATGTCGTATGGCGGCGAAGCAAACTCGGGCTTCGCCTGTCCACCGACCAGATCGCCGGGATCGATGCGGCAATCCGCCAGATGGTGCCGGAACGGCTGGCCGTCTCATGAGCCTGGTGCTGGAGCATATCGGCCGGAAGTCCGGCCGGGACACGATCATCGACGACGTCTCGCTGATGCGCGAACGCGGCACCATGAACGTGCTGCTGGGGCCGACGCTGGCAGACCAAACCGTCAAATACTGGTACGAGCAGACATTGACGGACGGCAACCTTGCATCGCAGCGCAAGCTGGCGAACGAGAAGCCCCCGGCTGAAACGATCGACTACGACGCACTGACCCAAATCTGCGCGCCGGCCCCGCCGCGACCGAAGAAGGTCTGATCCACGGACAGCCTGGACCGGGCGATTTACCAGGCCCAGGCTGCTTCCATAACCTTATGGGGAACGCACAATGGCGAAGCACGTGCTCGTCATCGACCAGGGCACAACATCGACCCGCAGCATCGTGTTTGACGCTGCGGTCGCACCCGTTACCTCAGCGCAGCAGGAATTCACCCAGCTCTATCCGCGGCCGGGCTGGGTCGAGCATGATCCCGAGGAAATCTGGACCACCGTTCTGACCACAGCCCGACAGGCGCTCGCCAACGCGGGGCTTGCCGCCGCTGACATCGCCGCTCTCGGCATCACCAACCAGCGCGAGACGGTGGTGGTGTGGGACCGCCGCACCGGACGGGCGATCCACAACGCCATCGTCTGGCAGGACCGTCGGACTGCTGATCTGTGCGAGCGGCTGGACGAACAGGGCCATGGCGACCTGATCGGGACGCGCACCGGCCTGCGCCTCGATCCGTATTTTTCCGCCACCAAGATCGCCTGGCTGCTGGAAAATGTAGACGGTGCCCGTTCGGCTGCCGAATCTGGCCATCTGGCGTTCGGCACAGTGGACAGTTTCCTGCTGTGGCGCCTGACCGACGGTGCGGTCCATGCGACCGACGCCACCAACGCCTCTCGCACCCTGTTGTTCGACATTCATCGCGGGACCTGGGACGACGAATTGCTGGCGTTGTTCAGCGTGCCGCGCGCCATGCTGCCCGAGGTGCGCGATACCGCCGGAATGTTCGGCACCACCACACCGACGCAATTTGGCGGCCCCATCGCCATCCGCAGCATCGCCGGCGACCAGCAGGCGGCACTGGTCGGGCAGGCCTGCTTCCGGCCCGGCATGGTGAAATCCACCTACGGTACCGGCTGTTTCGCGCTGCTCAACACCGGGCGCGAGGCGATTCCCAGCAAGCATCGCCTCGTCACCACCATCGCATACCAGCTCGCCGGTCAGCGTACCTACGCACTGGAAGGCTCAATCTTCGTTGCCGGCGCAGCGGTGCAATGGCTGCGTGACGGACTAGGCCTGATTGCCAGTGCCGCCGAGACTGGTGCGCTGGCCGCCGAAGCCGATCCGGCCCAGGACGTTTACATGGTCCCTGCCTTCGTCGGGCTGGGCGCGCCGCACTGGGACAGCGAGGCGCGGGCGCTGCTCACCGGCATGACGCGCGGCACCACCCGCAAGGAACTGACTCGCGCTGTGCTCGAATCCGTCGGCTACCAGACGAAGGACCTGCTCGACGCGATGCAGGCCGATCTCGGCGCGACCTGGTCCGAATCCGGCACGGTCATCCGTGTCGACGGCGGCATGAGCGCCAGCGACTGGACGATGCAGTTCCTCGCCGACATCCTGGCCGCGCCGGTGGACCGGCCCTCGTATCTTGAGACAACAGCGCAGGGCGCCGCTTACCTGGCCGGGATGGCGGCCGGTCTCTACCCCGATCCGGCGACATTCGCCGCGACCTGGTCAGGGGAAAAGCGCTTCGAACCCGCGATGCCAGCGATGGAACGCGACCGGAAATACCGTCTCTGGCAGGACGCTGTCGCGCGCACATTGTTGCGGCCCTGACGGAGCCAGAGCGGGGTCGCGATAGGTATCGTGTTCCGCTGCGCCCCCGCTCTGGCTGACCAACTGCCCAGGCCTCTGCCGGCGCGCGGCGCGACTGGGTGCGGGCCATGCAGCCGAAGGCCTTCTCGCCGACACACGGCACAGAGGTGCACACCGTAAAGCAGTGTCCGCCGCTCATCATCGACGCCGCCTGTTCAAAGGTCTGGGCCATGTCGGTCGCATAGGTCGGCGCGACGCACGAGGCCAGTCAGCCGGCCGACGCATGCCGAATCGGTTCGCCACAAAAATGGTCTGGGCGGACCCAGTTTCGGTTCCGCGCCAACTTGATGAAGATATGCGCTGCGGGAGAATGCGGGCGTCCCGACATCGTCGCCAGGCAAACCGTCAACCATTGCGACGGTGAGACAGGACGGCGCAGGATCCCCACGCGGCTCGGCTGGCGTTCCGTCGAGAGGCTGACACCCAGCCCGGCGGCAACCATGTCATGGATATGCTCCTCGGTTGTCCCGAGGTGTCGCACCATGCGTTCGCTGCTGCCGACAAGCCTTGCACCGACGCGATCGAGCGGCGTGTCGCCGCCGATGCGGCCGACAATCGGATGATTGGCCAGCGTCGCCGCGTCAATCGGACCATCGCCGGCGAGTTGGTGATCCGGCGCAACCAGCAGGACGATAGGATCGTCGAACAGCGGCCATTGCGTCGCGCGCTGCGTCAGACAGAGACTGTCGGCGATCAGGCCGACATCGATCTCCGATGCAAGAAGCCACTCATTGATCTGGCTGGTCCCACCCTGCCGCACACTCATCGTCAGCCGCGGCATGCGCTGGTTTAGTTCACGCAGGACCGGTTCCAGCGCTGACGTCGCGACCCCTGATCCAATACCAAGCCGCAATGGCATGACGTCCGGCCTGCGAAACTCCCTGGCCAGGCGGCTGGCATTTTCTGCCGCCTCGACGGTGCGCTGCAGCATCGGCAACAGATGGCGGCCAAGTTCGGTCAACTGCGTCCGGTCGCGTTCGCGCAGGATCAACCGGCCGCCGAATTCATCCTCAAGCCGCTGAATCGAGCGGGTCAAAGCGGGCTGTGTCACGTTGCAGGCGTCGGCCGCACGCGTGAAGTTGAGCGTCCGGGACAGCGCCAGGAAGTACCTGATCTGCGTCAGATCCATGTCAGGCCGCCACATATCTGCCGGTGACCTCGACGATGACGCTTTCGCTGCATCGACATTTGCGGTTTCAACCTCCAGCGAGATAACGATGAATTCACGACAACTCCTTTCGCGCGATACTATCGACAGGTTACGGCCAAAGAAGAATTCATTCTTGCGATCTGGTATTGCCGGAAATGATCCAGGCGCTGCGACAACATCCCACCGCATTGCGACCTCAGTCCACTATCCACGACTTTCAGACGCCAAAGTGTTCAGACCCTGTCATTCGCCCGTGTCGACCGCCAGGTTACAGGGTTGCTTTGGCGGCTGGCGAAATCGCATAACGGCGACGTATCGAAACCATAGCGAACGGGCATTTCCGCCGAAGCCTGCCGATGCGTATCCAGGACCTCGCTGAACGATTTGTCGCAGGAGGCTAACAATGAAAAAACTGTCTATGCTCGCATCCGTCGCCGCTCTCGGTCTCGCGTTCGCCGGCCCCGCTGTCATGGCGCAAACCTTGACCGGGTCGCCCGGTGCCGTGCTGGCCGATCACAGCATGCGCACCAGCAAGCTGATCGGCATGAAAGTGGACAACGACCAAGGGCAGCCGATTGGCACCGTCGAGGATATCCTGGTGAAGGACGGTGCAATCGAACCGACTGTCATTCTTTCAGTCGGCGCCTATGTCGGCGGCGCCGGGAAGCTGGTTGCCGTGCCACTCAGCCACGTGCACGTGGAAGGCATGAAAGCGATGATGCCGGGCGCCACCAAGCAGGTCATGGCCAGCATGCCCACCTTCACCTACGAGGGTTTGAACGGCGGCGGTGGCTAACTCCCGTCCCAGACGCTTTCCAGTATGAAATGGCCCGGCTCGTTCCGGGCCATTTCCATGACCGGATCAGACGCGGCTGCCGGGTTCGGTTACCAGCGCGTCAGGCGCGGCAGCACCAGGCGGGCGAACAGCGTCACAAGTCCGCAGCCGATGGCGTACCATACGGCGATATATAACGGGTCGTCATGCGGGCAGGCGAACACGAAGACGAACGCGCCCCAGGCGGCCGCCGCGATGCCGACGGCAAGCGCGGTCCCCCCTGTGTCGGTGGGCGCACCGCGTCGCATCAACAAGCCCAGGCCGACCACCGGCGGCACCGACAGCAGGACCATTTTATAGACGCACACCAGACCGTCCCGCCAGTCGCATCGGGCGACCAAGGCATCCATCCCGTCCCGAACCGCATCGAGACCCCAGCCGACCGCGAGACACACAGTGACAAGCGCCAGCAGCCAGCGCAGACCGCGGCGAGGCGACTCCACCGGATCGAGCGAAAGGATCGCAACCGAACCGCCCACCAGGGCGATGATCCCGAGACTACCCAGCTTCCACCAGAACGAAGGCTGCGCCATCGCCATCGACATGTCGGGGCGCATGAAGCCGAGCGCCAGAAACAGCACCAGTTCCACGCCACACAGTGCACTGAAGATCAGCGCGTCGCGCCCGCGCGTGCGCCGCCGCACCGGCTTCAGGTCAGCGACCAGATGCTCCAGCAACCGGTCATTCGACATCAGATTGCCTGCGTACCAGGGACGTCAATCGTCCCAGCCCACGATGAATGTTCACCTTTACGAGCGAAATCGACTGTCCGGTGCGCGCCGCCGCTTCCTCGATGCTGAGGCCTTGCAGCTTGACCAGGCGAATCACCTCCGACTGTGCTGGCTTGAGTTCCCGCAGCAATCGTTCCAGGGACCAGGCACTGGTGACGGTCTCGCCGTGATCGGCGACGGCAATATCCTCGGTCAGGGCCTCGGTGGGGGTCGATTTCATCGCGCGCAGCCGGTCGATCCATTTGTAGCGCGCAATTGCCGCAAGCCAGGGTTCGAACGGCCTGGACGGGTCGTAGGTGTGGCGCTTTTCGTGGATCGCCATCAGCGTGTCCTGCACGGCATCCGCGACCATAGCGGGCGGCAGCCGCCGTCCGTAGTAACGCCGGAGCCAGTCGCCGACCTCAACCAGCAGGCGATGATAGGTCGGCGCGTTGCCCGCCTGGGCCGCCACCATCATCGTGCTCCAGTCACTATCGGCCATGCGGCCTGCCGGCGTGCTCAATGGCATAACAGCCGAGAGCCGCAGTATCGCACGCAACCGAAACCGCCACAGTATGATGGAATGACCAGACCGGTTTACCGCCATGTGGCCTCATTCGCTGCAACCGGACCCACGGTTACTGGCACTGACGATTATTTGGCATGCCGGGAAGCCGGTCACCGGCAGGGTCCCGTCCAACGCCGGGTCGGATTGGCGAATCGGCGGCGACGCAAACGATCCTCCTTGATATCATGAGCCGCCTGCCAAAGATGGCGCTCCGGACTCAATCACCCTGGTGGAATAGGTGGCACCGAACCGATTGGCAACCGTCGCGTCCCGGCTTCCCGAAGCGTCGAGGTTCGTCGGCCGTTGGCGCAGGCCACGCGGGGGATGCCTCGCACCATGATCAGCAATCCACTGGCAATCGCGTGATCGCCTGGAATAGACTTCGGGCAGGCGACAACGTGCGAGTTCAACGATTTGACCAAAGCAGTCATTCTCGCCGGCGGCTACGGCACGCGGTTGATGGAAGAAACCGACATACGCCCGAAGCCGATGGTCGAAATCGGCGGGAAGCCGATCATCTGGCATATCATGAAGATCTACTCCGCGTTCGGGATCAACGATTTCATCATCTGCCTGGGTTACAAAGGGTATATGCTGAAGGAATACTTCTCCAACTATTACCTGCACATGACCGACGTCACCTTCGATATGAGCAACAACACGACCACCGAACTCGACCGCAAGGCTGACAAATGGCGAGTGACACTCATCGATACGGGACAGGATACCATGACCGGCGGACGGCTGAAGCGGATCGCCTCGCAACTTGACAGCGAGGACTTCTGCATGACCTACGGCGATGCGGTCAGCAACGTGGACATCGCGCGCACGATCGCGTTCCACCGGGCGCATGGCAAACTGGCGACGGTCACGGCCGTGCGGCCGCCGGCTCGGTTCGGCGCCCTGGATATCCAGGACGGCACCGTTCGCGGGTTTCGCGAAAAGCCACGCGGGGACAACCAGTGGATCAACGGCGGCTTTTTCGTGCTGTCTCCGAAGGCTCTGGATACGATCGAGGGCGACCACACCGTCTGGGAACAGGCCCCGATGGAAACGCTC
>Ga0302320_10005047_pt1 | contig 29731 bp, 26 predicted proteins | sample Bog_T0_3_FD_202130 | JGI IMG/M metagenome (GOLD analysis project Ga0302320, IMG submission 202130) | Peat permafrost microbial communities from Stordalen Mire near Abisko, Sweden - Bog_T0_3 | ecosystem: Environmental > Terrestrial > Soil > Wetlands > Peat | place: Sweden: Abisko, Stordalen Mire...
GTCACAAACTCCATCTCTTCCTGCGGCACCTCTGCTTTTTTCAGCATGAACTCTGAATACAACAAAGCCCTCGAAAAATCGAGGACTTTGTCAGCACTCTGGCGCGGCCCATGTGGCCGCGCTTTTATTTTGTCGCTCGATCTCAAAAGCTGTTCTTCTCAGGAAACCAGGCGGATGGCTCCGTTTCGTTTCTCCTGCACTGCAGGCAGGGTGATTGTGAACTGGGTTCCGTGTTCTCCGCCTTCGGTAGTACTGTGGACCTGGATGCTGCCGCCCAGTTTTTCAACGATGTTACGCGAGATCCAGAGGCCGATTCCCAATCCTTTTTCGCCTTTGGTTGAGACGAAGGGTTCGAAAATTTCGTCGATCTTCTCAAGCTTAATGCCACCGCCGGTGTCAGAGAAGGACAGCTTTACGTCCTGCCCATCTTCGATGGCTTCCAGAATCAGGGTGCCTCCCTGTGGCATGGCGTCAATCGCGTTCGAAATGATGTTGGTGAAAACCTGGCGCAGCTCTCCCGGAGATACCTCGATCTGTGCTTCCGTTTCGTAGCGCCGCTCCAGCTTGATGTGCCCTTCGTTGATTTGGCGGTGGAAGGATTCGAGTGAGCCTTCCAGCAGATCGGAGGCCTTCACCTTGACCTTCTCTCCGGCCGCGCGATGCGGTGCGAGTGTCTCCCGTGCGATGTTGGACAGTCTGTCCACTTCCTTCTTGGCCGACTGCAGCAACATTTTTACGTCTTCGCTCAGTTTCTCCTGTGAACCAAGGAGAAAGAGGATATCGGCGAGCGACGAGAGAGGATTGTTGATCTCATGCGCGAGACTGGCCGAGAGACGTCCGGTGGCGGCCAGGCGCTCGGAGCGGCGCAGAGCCTCCTCCAACTGCGCGTTCAACTTCTTGATCTGCGCTTCGGCTTTCTTTCGCTCGGTCACATCGCGGACGGCCGCGGTCACCACAATCCCCTCGGGCGTTTTCATCGGGCTCAGCGAAATTTCAACCGGAAACTCCGAGCCGTCTTTACGCAGGCCGAAGAGTTCCAGACCAACGCCCATGGGACGCACCCGCGGATCGCGGAAGAAGTCAGTGCGATGGCCGGTGTGGTACTGGCGATAGCGCTCCGGCACCAGGGTTTCAATCTTCTTGCCGATCAACTCTGAGCGCTCGTAGCCAAAGAGCCGCTCACTCTCTTTGTTGACGAGCATAATGGTGCCCTCGCTGTTGATGATGGCCATGCCGTCAGGGGCGGATTCCAGTAAACCACGGAAATAAATCTCGCTTCGGCGCACGGACTCCTCGTCATGCTTGCGCTGCATCGCCGTGGCGATGATGGTGGCGACGGAGCGCAGAAATTGTATGTCGTCTGGAGAGAAGCTGCGTTGGTTGCAGCTATATGCGCCGAGAACTCCAAACGGAGCTGGATTGCCGGGAATGTGAACCGTCACGCCGCTGCGAACATTGTGCTGCTCAAGCAGTGAAGACGGAGTAAACGGCGACTCGGCGTGGTAGTCCTCGACCACGACCCGTCGCAAGGTTAGAAACGTGTATCCGGCTTGCGATTCACGGCTGAGAGGGATGACGGCGTTGCCCACGTTCCCGGGCTTCCAGCCCAGTCCCGCGCACAGGACAAACTGGTTCTTGGACGGCTGAAACTCCAGCACTTCGCAGTAGCGAAGCTGGAGAATTTCAGACACCAGTCCCAGGGAGCTTTCCAGCAGCACTCCAACTTCATTACTCAGGAGGGCAAGCTGGCTCAACTCCGCAAGCGCAGTCTGTTGTTTTGCAATTAAATCCGTAACCGCCTCCGGCTCTGGATGGTCATTCCCGTCCGCATCCCATGTGCCCACTCGATCTACTTCTGCGGCACCGATACGGGCAACTCCGACTGTCAGGGGATTGAATTGCTATTCGATCTGGCATGCGGAACATTTGCTTGCTGCTCAAATCATTCAATCTCTCATTACGGATTACGATGCACCTAAATCGCCAGAGGCTGCAAGAAACGCCGAAGTTTCTGAGAAACAAAGGACTGTCGGATATTCGCGTTCTGACCTGCTGCCCAGAGCGCAAATCATTCAAGGCGTGGGCTCAGATTACTGCCGCCATTCAGTGGTTGCCCAGGGCCCATCCGCGCAGGTCGCCAATCTGACGAAGGAGCTGAAGTTGAGCGCGTAAATACTCGAACTGGCTCTGCAAAAGCCCTACTTGCCGGTTGGCAACATCGGCGCGAGCCACCTCTGCATCGTGGGCGTTGGCCTTGCCGTTCTGTAGCTGAAGCTGGACGGAGTCGATATTGGCCTGGGCTACCTCATATTCAAGGCGAGACACCTTCGTAAAGGCCTCCAACTGGTGGATCGCGTGCTGGGCTCGGACCGCCTCGGCGGCCACCTGATCCCGGAGGGTTCGCGCGTCTGCTTCGGCGCGCAGCGCTTCGGCGTCGGCGGCGGCAGCGCGCGCGTTCTGGGAAAGATTCAGGATGGGAATGCGAAGACTGATCCCGACGCTGTAGCTGTCGCTCGGGAAGTGCTGGTAATAGGTCGAATAATTGTTGAAGCTGGCGTACTGGACGAACTGTCCGGCAAAGTCAATGGAGGGATAGTTGACCCGATGCTCTGCACGGGCGCGGAACTGGGCGGCGTGTACGTGTTCATCGGCTGCCCTGACGCTGGCGGAGTTGGCCAGGGCGATGGATGAAAGATCGTCTTCCGTGCGCAGGGGCGGAGGCGCGGGAATCGATTCGCTGGCGGTAACAAGCGTCGCCGGAGGGTGCCCAATCAAACGCCCAAGACGCTCACGAAGGACGTCCACCGAGCTTTCAAACTCGGCCACGCGAAGCTCGACCCGCGCCACATCGAGTTCGGCGCGCTTGGAGTCAAGCACGCTGCCAATGCCTTCCTGCTGGCGCTGCTGCGCGATGTAGAGAGCGCGCTCCACGGCCTGCTTCTGCTGCTGCGCGGCAGTAAGACGCTGCTGCGTACTATCGAGTTCGATATAGAGCAGGGAAGTGTCGAGAATCACCTGATCGGCGCGATCGGCGTAGTCGATGGTAGCGGCGATGGAGTCACTGTGTGCCGCCTTGAGGTTCTGTTTCGCAACCAGGTTCAGCAAGGGCTCGGAGTGCGATACGCTGAACAGCGAGGGCGCTTGTCCGGCGATGGTCACCGGCGGCCCGTAGGTGTAGCCAAGATTGGAACCGAAGACCACCGTGGGCAGAAAAGCCTCACGCTCGGCCTTGTAGCGCGAGGCGGCACGGGCGCGGTCGGCAGAGGCGGCCATCATGGTGCCGCTCTGCTTGAGCGCCAGTTCGATGGCGGTACGGAAGTCCACCTGCTGCGCGGAAACCGGCAATGCAGCGAATGACAGCAGCAAGACAACAAGAGTGGCGCGAATTCCTGCGGCAACGGGTTTCTTCATGGCTCGATCATTTTCTCCCCGCAAAATCAGCGCGAGGCGTCATCCTTAACGCTGGCCCAGGTGGCGAAGCGCCTCCACTGCTGGGGGATAGGTGCTCGCCAGGGCAAGTGCCGCACGGTATTCGGCGGCCGCCTGATCCTTGTCTCCGGTCTTGAGCAGGATATCGCCGAGCAGGAAGTGTGCGCGAAACAAGGGTGCTTCCTCTTCGGGATGACCGCTTTGAAGATAGGCCTTCATCTGTCGTGTGGCTTCCGCAAGATTGCGATTTGTTCGTAGAAGTAATTCGGCGGCATCATAGCGGTCCACGGGACGGATGTGCTCAGACCGGAGCGCAAGTTCGACGGTCTGCTGGAAGCGTTGCCAGCTCTTGCGGCCTCGCAGATAGCGGGCGTACTCAAGGATGGTTGCCGCAGAGCCGTTTGCCAGCCGGATACACTCGGCGTACTCACGCTCGGCATGCACATAATCGCTCTCCCGAGCGGCGACCATGGCGCGCACCCAGGCGGCGTCTGTGGGATACTCAGGCGCGATGTCTGCCGCCAGCGCCAGGGCCTTGGCGCTGCCTCCGCCGACAATGGATGGGGCGGCTGCATAGTATTCGGAAAGATCGCGCGCAATGGCCAGGCTGTGGCGATCAAGCCCGCGCGCGGCCTCAAACGAAGCCACCGTTTTCCGGGCGAATGAGTAGGCGGCATAGGCCGGAGCGGCATTGGCTTTTTCACCGTAGCTGCGGCCCATCCAAAGCTGGAACTCGGCGTTTTCAGGGGCAAGCTGAATGGCGCGCTCGCAATTGTGTACCGCGTTGTCCCAATCGCCGAGTTCGAAGTAGCTTCGGCAAAGAAAGTTATAGGCCCGTGCGTTGTTGCCCGTCGCCAGCGGAATCAGCAGTCTCAGCGCGTCGTCGGCTCGGCCGGAGTTCAGCAGCTCCACGGGAGACGGCGTGGCCGCATGACCCACACAAGGCGAAAGCAGCATCACGCCAAGGCAGGCTGCCAGAAGCCAAGCCGCCCGCCACCTGCGAGATGAAAGCGGAAACACACGCTCTTTGATCATTAGGACGGATTCTCTGCAATCTTGAACTCTACGCCATCGGCAATGGGCGAGGGGCTGAAGGACTGGACGCCAATCACATCATCCTGCGAGATGCCGCTGAGAATCTCAACTCGCGTGAGATTGGAAAGGCCGAGATGCACTTCACTGCGCCGCAGGTGGTTCCCTTGAACAACGTACACATAACTACGGCCATTCTCTTCGCGCACCGCTTCGCGGGGAACCGTGAGGGCATTGTCTTTGCTGGCGGCGACGATGGTGGCGTTGACATTGACGCTGGGCAGAAGTAGATGCTCGGAGTTATCCACCGTGCACAGAATTTCCCCGACCACGCGGGAGCCGCGGTTGATCACCGTGGAGGGAAGTGAGGTAACCGTGCCTTGCCAAACATGTCCGGGCAGTGCGTCCCAGGTGATGTGAACCGTCTGGCCCAGTGCCAGACGGCCAATCTCCGGCTCATCGACAAACGCGCGAACCCGCAGCTTTGAGAGGTCGGCTTCCTGAAGAAGCAGCTCGCCAACGTTTACAAAGGCTCCTTGACGGGCGGGAAGAAAGTAGACAGTACCGTCAAAGGGCGCGCGCACGTTGCAGTTGCGCAGAACCTCCTCGGTGAACTCTGCGTTGATCCTGGAATCTGTAACTTCGCCCTGGGCGCGTGTCCGCTCCTCCGGCGAATAACGCACCGGTGCCTGGAGCTGGGCGAGGTCGGCCTGGTCGCGGGCCACGCGGTCACTGGCGGCGGTCACTTCTTCCACGGTGGCAGCACCGCGCTGCTGTAGACGCTGCAGGGCCGCGAGCTGGCGCTGGGCGGCATCAAGCTCGGTCTTCGTCTTCTGAGCATCGGTCTTCCGGAAGATGCGTTGCTGCTCATTGCCGCCGGCGAGCAGGTCGGCGTAACGTTCCTGGGCGCCTTTCAGACGGGTGCGGGCCACTTCAAAATCGGTGCGGGCGCGGGCGTCGTCGAGTTGAACCAGCAACTGTCCGGCCTTGACCTGCGCGCCCTCTTTGACCAGAACTTTTTCAACCAGAACGGGCAAAGGAGCATGAGCTTCAAAATTGTTGACCGGCTCAACCTTGCCATTGGTGGTGATGGAGCTGGAGACGTTTTGCAGAATCGGCTTTACAACCGAAATCCGGATTCGGCGGGGCCGAAACTCAACGTAAGCTCCAATTCCTAGGAAAATAACCAGCAGGATGACGAGTGTCGTAATCCATGTGCGGCGGGAATTGCCATTCGTACCGTTTGAAGATCCGTTAGCCATGAGTCAGAACTTTCAGTATATCCAAGGCGCGCATTCCCCGCCCAATACTTCCAGACTAGGGTGTTCGTTCCTGTTTTTCAAGTCACTTGATTGATTTTATCAAGCAGGGAGTGGCAACACAGGTAAGTGGCCCGTCAGCTAGAATAATCGCATGGCTACCAAGAACGTTACGAAGAGCGCTACCCCGAAGGCTGCCAAGAAGAAATACGACGCCCCCGCCGCCACTCGCCTGGGCTATACTCCCGACCACGCCGCAAGCGGGTTGGACCACAACTTTCCCTCCATTGAATGCTGGCCCAACCAGTTTCCCGGCTATGAAATTGAGATCGATATTCCCGAGTTCACCTCGGTGTGTCCCAAGACCGGGCTGCCTGATTTCGGCACCATCTGGATTCGCTACGCGCCCAACAAGCATTGCCTGGAACTGAAGTCTCTGAAGGAATACATCAACGAATACCGCAATCTCGGAATCTTCCAGGAAAACGTCGTGAACCGGATTCTGCAGGATGTGGTGAAGGCCACCAAGCCGGTGTGGTGCGAGGTGCGTGGAGAGTTCCATCCCCGCGGCGGCCTGGGCACACTGGTGGAAGCGCGCTGGCCGAAAAAGAAATAACTTTGGGGCGAGCAGCCCGCACTTGAAATCGATCACAAGGCAAACCGCTTGACCGAAAACCAGGGACGGGCAGTGAACTTAGATGTCGGATATCGCGGTGCTGCCGGCAGCCGCTGGGCGCTGACCGCGCTGGTGGTTCTAACCTCGCTGAACTTTGTGAACTACATTGACCGCTCGGTGCTCTTTGCCGTGCAGCCCTTGGTGCAGCGTGAGTTTCCGGGCTCGGACGCAAAGTTCGGGCTGCTGACCACCGCGTTCTTTTTCTGCTACATGGTTACCGCGCCCTTCGTAGGCTGGCTGGCGGACCGCTATCCGCGTCGGTTGATCATGTGTACCGGAGCCTTGCTCTGGAGCGCCGCCACGCTACTGACCGCCGTCACCCATAACTTCACGGAACTGATGATCCGCCACACCCTGGTGGGCGTGGGCGAGGCTACGTTCGTGGCCATTGCGCCATCGTTCCTCGCGGACCTGCATCCCGAGAATCGGCGCGGACGAGTGCTGTCGGTTTTCTACCTTGCGATTCCGGTCGGAACCGCCTTGGGATATCTTCTCGGCGGAGCCGTAGGCGCTCGCTGGGGATGGCGCGCTCCGTTCCTGGTAGGCGCGGTTCCCGGTGTAGTGCTTGGCCTGTTGCTGCTGCTGGTGCCGGAACCGAAGCGCGGTGGGCAGGATAGGCTGGCGATAACCCTCGAGCGCGGCACGTTCCTGGGGCTATGGCGGAATCCCGCGTTCTGGACGGGTACGCTGGGCATGGCGATGATGACCTTTGCGATTGGCGGCATGCAGGTATGGATGCCGACGTTTCTCTCGCGCATGAGGCACGTCCCGCTTGCGGAGGCGAATCTGCGCTTTGGCCTGATGACCCTGGCCGCCGGAATTTCAGCGACGATGCTGGGCGGATGGCTGGGTGACCGCATGGAGGCCCGCAAGCGCGGCGGCCACTGCCTGATCTCGGCGATTGGAATGTCTCTGGCGCTGCCCTCGGTGCTGCTGGCGGTTTTCCATGCAGGCTCGTGGATGTATCCGGCAATCTTCATGGGCGAGTTTTTCCTGCTGCTGAATACGGCTCCGCTGAATGCCGCCATTCTGAATTCGGTTTCCGCGCCGATCCGCTCCACGGCCTTCGCAGTGAACATCTTCACTATTCATCTTTTGGGCGACGCTTTCTCGCCAAGCCTCATGGGATACATCTCCGACCGCAGCAATATGCAGATTGCTTTTGTGGCCGCATCGGTGGCGATTGCGATCTCCGCAGGAGTGCTCTTCCTCGGCGTGCGCTACGCTCCGCAACTGCCGCAGGAGGATGAGGCGTGAGCGTTTGGCACGCGCTCAACCTGGCGTGCGGCGCGGGACTTGTGGCAACCTGGCTGGTTCACACCTTGGCAGCGCGGCGGGGAATTCCGCAGATTGCCGACCTCACGCAGCCTGAGTACGCCGTTGCCGCAGGAACGCCGCTGCCGCGAGTGAGCATTGTTGTTGCGGCTCGCAATGAAGCCGCCATGATCGAGAGCGCGGTGCGCTCGCTGCTGACCATCGACTATCCCGATTACGAACTCATCGTGGTGGATGATCGGTCAGAGGACGCGACCGGAGAAATCCTGGAGCGGCTGAAGGCCGAGTTTGGCACGCGGCTGGTGGCAGTGCATGTGCGCGAACTTCCCGCCGGATGGCTGGGCAAGACTCATGCAATGTGGCGAGCCGCGCGCGAAGCCACGGGCGAGTGGATATTGTTCAGCGATGCCGACGTGGTCCATGCTCCGCAGGCCTTGCGCCGCGCCGTGCATTACGCAGAGCAGGAGCGCGCCGGCCACATGGTGCTGTTTCCAACCATGCTGATGAAATCCATCGGCGAACGCATGATGATTTCGTTCTTCCAGGCTATGTTCGTCTTTGCCCATCGCCCATGGAAGGTGCGCGACCCCAAGGCGAAGGACTTCATGGGTGTGGGCGCGTTCAACATGGTGCGCCGCACGGCTTACGAAAAAATCGGCACTTACGAATCCATGCGCCTCAGCGTAGTGGATGACATGCGGCTGGCCGAAAAAGTGAAGCAGGCTGCCTTGCCGTCACGAGTGGCCTTTGGAGACGGGCTGGTGGAAGTTCACTGGGCCGCCGGAGCCACGGGCATCATGCGCAACCTGATCAAGAACTTCTTCGCGGAGTTGAAATATAGTCTCCCGTACGCCGTGGCCGCCTCATTCGCAATGTTGTGCCTGCAACTTGGGCCGTGGCTGGGCACGGCATTCGCCAGCGGGTGGGCGCGCGTAGGATACGCCATCTCGCTGGCCTGCCTGGTGTCGATCTATGTAGCGATGGGAAAGCGCACGAAGATTGGCATTGGCTACGTGCTGCTGCATCCGGTGGCGAGTTTGCTGATGGTGTGTACCATGCTGCTCTCAACCGGGCTTACGCTGCAGCGCGGTGGAGTGTTGTGGCGAGGCACATTCTATCCGCTGAAGGAATTGCGGCGAAGCTGCTGAGGGGCATTGGTTCAAGATTTTGAGTAGTTTGATTTTGAGGGGTACATTCTGAGCGCAGCGAAGAACCCACGTACTGCCGGCATCTTCCGCGCCGCTTCAGGCTTCCCAGCCAGAAATCGAATTTCTCAAGGGGCCAGTTGCCCTGCTCCTGCCCGCTCTCCGAACGGTTACCACGCGCGATAACTTTTCCCGGTCTGCCCATTCCTGGCGGCGGCCCTGGGCTGAGCCGGATCAAACTCGCTCGGCGGATTGTCAGCCGTTACGTGAATTTGTTCGCGGTCTTTGATGACGATTCGCGGATGGCCTCGGAAATCCGTGACGTTGCCAACCAATGCAACGTACTTGCCGCGCAGGTAAGTGACGTCCCCCACCTTCTTTTGATCCTGCCTTGAGACGGCGGCGTTGAATGAGCAGCCGCTCCGCCCCTTACAAAGCGAAATGTGCTGGTTGCCATTCTTTGACGTGGTGACCCGGTAAACCTTCCCGGCGATGCATCCATGTTGGCCCATCAACTCCGTGGCGTGTGAGGCGGGAACGCACTCCACCTTGAGTTCGGGAACTGCGGCAGTCTGCTTGTCGACCGCCTCCGCCAGGGGCGCGGCAAGCAGCAGGCAGACAAATAAGAGACTAAGAAAGCTCATTTCGTGGGTTCCATCTTGAGCGAATTATTGAAACGATTGAAGTAGTTGAACAATCCGATTGCGGCGGCGAGCTCAATGATTTCGCCCTCTTCGAAATGCTCGCGAAGAGCAGCCCAGAACGCGTCGTCAATGCCATTGGAGTCCAGTGTCTCCCGCTCGGCCAGTTCGAGCGCCGCCTTTTCGCGAGGGTTGAAATCGCTGCGCGTGCGGAAGTTGGCGAGGTCGGCGATCTGCTCCTCGCTCCATCCATAGCGGTGGGCGAGCTGAGTATGGGAGTTGAGGCAGTAATCGCATTGGTTGATCTGCGACGTGCGCACGATCACCAGTTCCTTCAGCTTCAGGCCTACGGTTCCCGTCTCCATTACGGCGCGGAAGTGCGCGATCATGGTGCGCAGAATCTCCGGCCGATAGGCGACCGTGCGAAACATGTTGGGCACGTTGCCCCGCTCTTTCTTGTAATGGTCAAAGATTTCCTGCGCGGCTGGATCGGCTTGTTCGTAGGCGATGGTTGGTATGCGGGACATGGCAAGTATTGTGAGGCGGAACGAGCCAACTGTCCAGCACAGAGAATCGCAAAAGGACGGCTTTGTGGGCCGCCCTATCTGATCTAGCAAATTTGATCCGGCAAACTTCTTACTTGCGCACGTTGAGAGGCGCTTGCCTGGCGTCGTTCAGCGTCACCCCGAGAATTCCGGCCAGCGACGGAGCAATCCGGCGCATATCGATCACTCCCAGGTTGCGTCCCGCGGCAATGCCTCGGCCGCGCATGAAGAACGACGCGCGCATCTCCGGGTGCGTCGGCAGATAGCCATGCGTCCCGGTTCCCGGCGCCGGAGTAACAAGCTCTCCCTGGGTGGCGTAGCCGAGTTGATAGCCAAGTTGCAGATCGACGACAAAGGTGGCATTCGGAAAGCCACCGAGCTTCTCGATCTCCGGCTTTTCCAGAATGGAGCCGATGCCGTGGGCCGGGTCGCTCGCCAGTTCATGCAGCAACCCACGGACAACCTCTTCAGTCGCTTTGTCGGTGGGGTCGTGAAGCACGATGGCCGCCGAGCCACCTGCGGGGAAGATGGAAGCTTTCCATCCGGTAACGGTAGGTGATCCGGAGCGCCCCGGCCCCAGGGTGATCAGTCCTGCCTTGACGAATGCCGCCTGCAGGTTGACCTTGTGATCGGTGCGTGCGAAGCCGTGGTCTGAGACAACGGCAACAATCGTATCGGGGGAGGCGGCAAATGCGGCCTTCTCGACCAGTTCCACCTGTCTGTCCAACTCCGCCAGCGTCTGGCAGGCCTGTGCGCTGAAGGGAGCATGGCCGTGCTCCTCATGGTCAAGCGAGCCAAGGTGCAGGGTGACAAATTGCGCGTGCTTGTTTGAGATCGCATAGATAGCGGCCTGAGCATAGGCCGCATCGTTCTGCACGGGCGCGTCCTCTGGCCATGGAAGTGATCGCAGCAGCGTTTCCTCCGCATCGTAAAACTCCGGGGTGGAAAGCGCACGCAACAGTTTGCGGTCCTCGGCGTTTCCGGCCCGCCAATATTCGGGAATGTTGTAGCGGATGCTGCGCTGGCCTACCGTAACCGGCCATCCCACACTCGCAGTGATCAGCCCCTTGCGGGAGGCAGCGTCCCACAGCGTGTCAGCCTTAATATCCTCGGAGTACCAGTACCAGCCGGACTGATTAATCCAACTGGGGTCGAAGGTGGAGTTACCCCAGATACCGTGGCGCGCAGGCTCAACGCCGGTGATCAGCGTCGTGTGCGAAGGATAGGTGATGGTGGGCAGCACACCGGTCACGCCCTCGGCGTAAGTCCCTTCGGTCAGGAAGCGCCTCAACGTCGGAAAGCCGACGGGGCAGGACTTGGGATTGGTGATATAGTCCGGGCGCATTCCATCAATGGAGATAAGAACCACGGGCGATTGCGCCATCGCCGGTGCAACCAGAAGAACCAATAGAAGAATGTAAAGAGGGAACTTTCGCATGTCGAATTCTCACCGATCTGATGGGGAATTGCCGGATCGAATCGGCAGAGTTAAAAGGGCGGCTTTGTGGGCCGCCCCTTTCGCAGAAGGAAATGCACGCAATCAGTTGTGATTGAAGGTTGCGATTGCCGAAGCCTCATCGTCCGAAATGTCAAAGACGGTGTAGAGCTTGGTGATCTGCAGCAGGTCATGAACCTTCTTCGTCAGGTTGAGCAACTTCAGCTCGCCGCCGGCATTGCGCACGCTGGTGTAGGCCGAAACCAGCTCGCCGATCCCCGAGCTGTCAATGTAGGTTACGTCGCCCAGGTTGAGAAGAATCTTCTTGTTTCCCTGGCTGGAGATCTCTTTTACGGTGTCGCGCAGAACGACGCTGCCTTCGCCGAGTGTGATACGCCCACTGAGATCGACGATGGTGACACCATCCACCTTGCGTGAGCTCGCTTTCATCGTCACTGGTTAGCCTCCTTAATGCCGTCGCGGTCCTGACCGCGTACGTATTTGATCATCGTGATTTCGGTGCCGGGAGACAAGGCGCGAAAACTGATTTCGTCCATGAATGCCCGGATAAGAAAGATTCCGCGTCCCGATTGCTTGAGGAGGTTTTCGGGGGCTAGAGGATCGGGTACGGTGGTTGGATCAAGTCCTTGCCCTTCATCACTCACAATTACCCTCAGGGCACCAGTCGTGGTTTCAAAGGAGACGGTCACGCGCTTGGCGGGGTCATAATGGTTTCCATGGATCACCGCATTCACCGTGGCTTCGCGAACGGCCATGGAGATTCGACCGCTTTCGTCCTCGTCAAAACCGGACTTTGCGGCAACTTCCACGGCGGCTTGTTCGGCCTTGTTTACACTGGCCAGAGTGGACTCAAGCGTGTAAGAGACCCGGGTTGCATTCATCGCGCGACGTGATCCATATCCATCTTGCAGAGTTTGGATGCGAAACGGGCAATCGCTGCCCAAGCGGATTGCGTAAGTGTGCCTGTTCCATCGCAGCCGTGTCAATTTACCTTCGGCTGTCGCACGCAACCAATCTACCAGTTCAGCCGAATTGCGTCCCCCACAATCGTTGCCTCCAAGGCCGCAAGGTTTGGAAGTAGATAACTGGCGGCCATCAGTTCCGCCTCCGGATAGGTGGTGGGCACGGCAAACACCGGCATCCCTGCATCCAGCGCCGAACGGATGCCGCTCGGCGCATCCTCCACCGCAACGCAGCAGGCGTCCGCAAGCCCCAGCAGAGCCGCTCCACGCAGGTAGGGCTCGGGATGCGGCTTGCCATGTTGAATGTCACTGCCGGTAATCATCAGCTCGGGAACGGGCAACCCGGCGACCGTAAGGCGATGGCTGGCCAGGTCGCGCGTTCCGCTGGTCACAATGGCCCAGCGCCGTGCCGGCAGGCTGGCCAGCAGCCGCGCTGCCCCCGGAAAGACGATCACGTCGTAGGAGTCGGCGATCTCGCGGCGCTCCAGATCGAGCAGTTCGGCTTCGGCGTCAAGCTGCGGCCGCAGCAGTCGAACCGTGTCAATGGCGCGGCGCCCATGGGCTAGGCTGGCGGTCTCCTCGGGATCAAGCCCGTAACGATGGGCCCAGTCGCGCCACACGCGGGTCACTCCCGCGGTGCTGTCAATCAGCACGCCGTCAAGATCGAAGAGAATTCCTTGCACCAGCAGAGAAGGCATAACTTTGAGTGTAAAAGAAAAACGGCGAATCAATATTACGGGGAACACGTTCAGGCAACACAGAGAGGAATTACCGGAAGCTCATGCGAAACGCTTAGACCGCAGAGCAGCAGCGCGTCCTATGATGTAGCAGAGTTCGTGAAGTCAGGTTGGTGTCATATGTGGAATCGAGTGCTGGTGTTGCTGTTCTCCGCGCTTTCCGTGCTTTGCTCCCAAAGCTTTGCCGCCGAGAAGCTGATTGCTTTGACCTTTGACGATGGGCCGCGTCCTTATGTTCTCTACGGAGTAAAGCAGCCGGGAGCAGCCGCAACCCCCGGCATGCTGGATGTCTTGGATCGCAGCGGCGTAAAAGCAACCTTCTTCTACATGGGATGGCGGCTGACGCCAAAGACCTGGGGCGAGACTCCGCATGAGACCAACATCGGCGTGAGCTGCCTTGACGCCGCCCACGACGTTCTGCATCGCGGACACGAGATCGAGAACCATACCTACAGCCACGCCGACCTGCGCAAAGCCGAGCAGAAGAAAGGCGAGGCCTGGGTGCTCGCCGACGTGGAGCGCGGAGCCGAGGCCGTGAAAGGCGTCACCGGAACCAAGCCCCTGTGGCTGCGTCCGCCGGATTGGGATCTGCCCGACGACGCCCGTCACGACCTTGAATCACGCGGCTTCCACATCCTCACCATCTCCAGCCAGAATCCAATCGCCTTGCGCGATATCAACTCGCTCGACTACCTCTGCGCGGGCAAGGGCGTAGGCTGTCCGAAACCGTCGCTTGCGCAAGGTGTCATCAAGGCCATTGAGCAGCGCGAGAAGCACGGCGTGTTCACCCACGTCCTCGCCTTCCACGAACTGACCACCACAACCGCGCAACTGCCGGAGTTGATCACGGCGCTGAAGGCAAAGGGATATAGGTTTGTGACAGTGACCGAATATATGAAGCTGGTGAAGTAGAGCACCGATAACGTTGGTCGTTGGCTTTTGTTGTTGTTTTGTTGTTGGGTCATCCTGAGCAACGCGAAGGATCCACGGTCCGCTGATAGCTACCGCGCCGTCTCAACCTTTCAACCAATAGCACTTAGTTCTTGCGCCATTGCTACCCCGTGCTCTCATTCTGCTTATGCCCGGACCCGCGTGGGTTTACATCATGGCAAGCAAAGACGGAACGCTCTACACCGGCATGTCCAGCAGCCTTGATCGCCGAATCTTCGAGCACAAGCAGCACCTTATTCCCGGCTTCACGGCAAGATACCACTGCGCCCGGCTGGTGTATTTCGAGGAATATCCCGATCCGCGCAATGCGATTCTTCGTGAGAAGCAGATCAAAGGATGGCTGCGGGCAAGAAAGATTGCACTGATAGACTCAATGAACCCACACTGGAACGATCTTGCATTGAATTGGGGCTCGCAGATGTGTCCTCCGGGCCGATCTACTGAAGAAATGCATCGGTAGGCGGATCATCGAAGGATGCCCTCTTTACTCCACCTGCTTCTTCAGGTCATACAACAAATTCATTGCCTCACGCGGACTCAGCGCATCGAGGTCCGCCTCGCGCAAGCGGTCCAGCACCGTGTTTGACACCGGAGTAAATATCGTCAACTGCACCGGCCCTGATTTTTCCGGCTTCGGCGAGAGCTGCGTCGTCGCCTGATGCTCGGCGTTCTCATGCTCGTGCAGCACCTCGCGCGCGCGTGCAATGACCTCCGCCGGCAGTCCTGCTAGTTTGGCGACTTCAATGCCGTAGCTCTTGTCCGCCGCCCCCGGCGACACCTTGCGCAAGAAGACAATGCTGCCGCCCGTTTCCTTCACGCTGACGTGATAGTTCTTTACCGAGTCAAGTAGCTCTTCCAGCTCCGTGAGCTCGTGATAGTGCGTGGCGAACAGCGTCTTCGCCCGGCTGTGCGCATGAATGAATTCCACCACCGCCCACGCAATCGCCAGTCCGTCATAAGTGGCTGTGCCGCGGCCAATCTCGTCCAGCAGGATAAGCGAGCGCGATGTCGCCGTGTTCAGGATTGCCGCGGTCTCCGTCATCTCAACCATGAACGTGGAGCGGCCACGCGCCAGATTGTCTGAGGCTCCAATGCGGGTAAAGATGCGGTCCACCGTGGAGAGCCGCGCGCGCGTGGCGGGAACGAATGAGCCCATTTGCGCCATCAGCACAATCAGCGCGGTCTGCCGAAGGTACGTGGACTTGCCTCCCATGTTCGGTCCGGTGATGAGCAGAATCGACTGCTTCGCCGCGTCCAGATAAAGATCGTTGGGCACAAAGCGGTCGTTGGAACCCGTGAGTTCTGGCTGCTCGATGACCGGATGTCGGCCCTCGAGAATCTCCAGCAGTTGCGCGTCAGCCTGCGCCTCGTCAAACTGCGGACGGCAATAGTTGTGCCGCGCCGCCAGATGCGCGAACGAAAGCAGCACGTCGATTTCAGCCACGGCCAGCGCAGACTGCCGGATGCGTCGCGCCTCGGCGGCAATCGCCACACGCAGCTCGGCGAAGAGCCTGCGCTCGATTTCAACAATCTTCTCTTCCGCGTCCAGAACCTTGGTCTCATACTCCTTCAGCTCCGGAGTGGTGAAGCGCTCAGCGCCCACAAGCGTCTGCTTGCGCTCGTAATCGGCGGGTGCGTGCTGCAGATTTGATTTGCTGATCTCGATATAAAAGCCGAAAACATTATTGAACTTCACCTTCAGCGAATTGATGCCCGTGCGCTCACGCTCGCGCTGCTCAATCTGCGCAATGTAGTGCTTGCTGTTGCGGCTGATGTCGCGCAAGTCATCGAGCTGCACATCCACTCCGCCGCGAATCACTCCGCCATCATTCAGCGTGATGGGAGGCTCGCCCTCAATGCTGCGCTCAATGCGCTCGCGCACGTCGGCCAGTTCGTCCAGCAGGTCGGCGAGGGCCGTAAATCGCGCGGCAGGGAACTGCGCCAGAGCCTTGCGAACACCCGGCAGCTTTGCCAGCGATGCGGCCAGGGCGAGAACGTCGCGCGGATTCGCCGTCTCCAGCGTGATGCGGCTGAGCAGGCGTTCAATGTCGAAGATGCCGTCAAGTCCGCGGCGCATCTCTTCGCGATGGATGATGCTGGCGAGTGCCGCGCCCACCGCGTCAAGGCGATGCTGAATCTCCGCAACGTCAATCGACGGACGCAGCATCCACGAGCGCAGCAACCGCTTGCCCATCGGAGTAAGCGTGTGGTCCAGCGCGCGGAAAAGCGTGACCGCGTCTCCCGTCCCGGCAAAGAGCGGCTCAATCAGCTCAAGATTCCGAACCGTCACCGCGTCAAGAATCAGGCAGTTCTGGCGCTCGTAGTAGCTGATGCGATCCACGTGGTCCAGCGAGCCGCGCTGCGTCTGGCGTACGTAATGCAGAATCGCTCCGGCGGCACTAGCAGCGGCGTTATGACCGGCAAGTCCAAAGCCTTCCAGTGAGAGCACGCCAAAATGATTTTCCACCAGCGGAATGGCGTAATCGCCCGAGAAGATCCAGTCGTCAAGCAGCGTCTCGCTCCACCTCGCAAAAGGCGCAAGCTCCGTTGACGCCATCCTAGGAGCCGCCGCCGCTGTCGCTGGCGACCGAGCGCCTGCGGCCGGAGCGGCAGCGTACCCGTCAGTGTTGCTCAGGCTCGACTGCGCCGAGGCAAACAGTGGAAGCGACGCCGCGTACAGCAGCTCACGCGGGCGCAGCGTCTGCAATTCGTCAGCCACGCGGCGGTCGGCGTCGGCTCCCGTAAACTCCGTGGCCCTGAATTCTCCGGTCGAAAGGTCGAGCGCGGCAAAGCCAAGACTGTTGGCATGGCGCGCCACCGAGCACAGAAAATTGTTCTCCTCTGAGCCAAGTTGTGAGTCGGCGGCAGTGCCCGGAGTGACCACGCGAGTGACCTCCCGCCGCACCAGCTTCTTGGTGAGCTTGGGATCTTCCACCTGATCGCAGATCGCCACCTTGTAGCCCTTGCGCACCAGCTTGGAGATATATCCCTCGGCAGCGTGGTAAGGAACTCCGCACATCGGCAGGGCAACGCCATCCACCTTCTGGCGCGAGGTCAGAGTGATCTGAAGTTCACGTGAGGCGGTCACGGCGTCATCCAGAAAAAGCTCATAGAAATCGCCCACGCGGATAAACAGCAGCGCGGTGGGATGCTCTTTCTTGATCGCGGCGTGCTGCCGCATCAGCGGTGTAGAGGCTTCACTCATGAGGAAGATTGCGGTCTCAAAAGGGCGAGTATAGCAGAGCCGCAGGCGCACCGGGATTTTGAGGGGTCATATGAATTGCTTTTGATTCGAGAGGTTGAATTGCCTTTGATTTGAGGGGTCATTCTGAGCGTAGCGAAGAACCCACGTACTGTCGTCATCACTTGTGCCGCTCCAAGCTTCTCAATCAGAAGTCGAATCTGTTTTTGTCGCCGCGCGCCAGCCTCACTCGTTGCTGCCGCTAGCGCTGGTTTGCGGATCCCGTCGCGGCCTCCAGCGCCTGTGCTCGTCGCGCCGCGTCGGCAGAGAGTTCCGGCTGCTGCGCTGCCGCAGCGAGATCGGCGAGCCTCTTCCATCGGCTCACCGACAGCGGCGTCTCACGCACTGCCTCCTGCTGAAATTCAACCGCTGGACTCAACTTCCCAGACAGGCGCGAGGCCTCCGCGCGTCCTTCTGCAATCTGAGCACGAAATTCGCGGGCCGAGGGATTCGAATCGGACCGCGCAGGCCCCTTCTGCTCGGCCTTCGCAAAATAGTAAAGCGCAGGTTCCGGCTTGTTCAGCCGCAGTTGCACCTGTGCCAGCGCCTTGTACTGGTTGAACGGAGTCACGGTCAGCGGAATCGAGTTTGCAATAGCCTGCTCCGCCTCCGGATAGCGATGTTGCACCGCCAGCAGGCGTCCCAGGGCGTACCACGCAGGACCACTTTCGCGGCGAGAGAGCGCCGCCCGATACTCACGTTCCGCCTCTGCAGGATGCTGCTGTTGCTGGTAGAGCTGCGCCAGAAAAAGATGAATATTCGGATCATCGGGTTCTGACCGGAGAGCGTGTTGCCACGCGACCTCCGCCTCGGCATCGCGCGAGAGTGCGTAAAGCACCGCGCCGGAGTTGGCGTAGAAGTCGTAAGCCTCTTCTTTTGCAGGATGAGACGGCGGAGTGAAAGCCGCACTCTTGCAATTGAGTTCCAGACGGTCAAGCCAGGGCTTGTTCTGCTCCGTGCGCCGCATCAACACCAGCGAAGCTTCGTCCAAATAAATGGGCCGCCACGCGCTTGCGTCGCAGTAAGCGTTGAGATCGAAGCCTCCAAGGCCGCCGTAGCGCGCCAGCGTGAGCAGCATGACGTTGATCTTGCGCCCGCTGGCAACCTGCAGCCAGAGAACGGAGTCGGGCGATTGCGACAGCAGCGCCTGCTCTTCGGCGGAGACTTCGCCGCTGACGCCGCGCCCGTCAATGTAGTCAAGATATTTCGGCCCAAGGCGCAGCGCCGCGAAGCCGCCAAGATTGTACGGCTCGAAGATATTTCCCGGTAGATTCTCCCGCTCGATGAAGGCCGCCGCGCGCTCCGGGAACCACCAGGACTCGCCGGGGCCGAAGCTGGACGTGGACGCAGACACCACGTAGTAGCGGTTGGAGGCCAGATCAACAACGCGCAGCACCGTGACCGCCCCCAGCACTGCAATCAGCGCGACCGATGCCCAGGACCGCGCTCCGGCCCAGCGGCTTCGCGGCAGATTCGCGCCCACATCGACTCCTCCATTCGCGGCAGCCGTTCTGCCAAACGCTTCGGCAAGCAGCGTGCCTCCAAGCACCACCACCACAATCGAGAAGAGTCCCTGGTAACGCAGACTCCGCAGTGCGGCAGCCACCGAACATGCCAGCACCACCGCAGCACCCAGTTGGCGTCGGCGCAGCGCCAGCAGCAACGCAACCACCGCCGCGGCAAGCAGCCACCAGAAGCTGCTGTCTGGATCGCGAAAATTGAGACCCTGCGGGATGAGATGCCAGGAAAACTGCGCCGAAGAAAGTTCTCCAATCGAGCGCGGTGTGCCTTGCGTGCCGCCGGTCACTCCCGCCAGTCCCAGCGCTGAGCGCGCCGCGCCCACACCCCACGGATTCAACAGCCAGACCACCAAGCTTGCGGCCAGCCACGGCCATGCCTTTGCAAGTCGGTGCTGCGCATCTTGTCGAAGTTCTCTGAAGGGCAGCAGCAGAACTTCCATCATGAGATAAGCCGCCACAAGCCCCAGTCCCGCAATGAATCCCGGATGCAGGTGTACCCACAGAAACATGATTACAGGCAGCAACCACAGGCGGGTGGAGTAACCACGATGGAAGCGCCACATCTCCGCCAGAAAAATTGCGAAGAACAGCGTGGTAAACAGATCGGCCCGGGGCGTAATGCGGTAGGCCAGCGAGGGCACGGCAAGGCACAGCAGTCCGGCAGAGGCCAGGTTTCCGCCGGGAACCGCCCGCCACAGTAAGTAGACGGCCAGCAGCACCGAGGCCAGCACGCAGAACCACGTGAGTCCGGCGTAGCCTGCAAATTGATAGACAACGTAAAGAATGGCCCCCGCAAACGGCGGATAAAGAAACGGCGCGCCGGGCGAGGTGTAGGAGAGAACGTCGGTCGAAGGAACCTCGTGGTGCTGAATAAAGTAGCGGCCCGTCGCCAGATGCCATCCCATATCCAGGTCGCCCACGGTGCGCAGGCAGGCCAGCGCGGCATAGACCACGGCCAGAATCGCGAGGAGAATGATCAGGCGCTTGCGCGTGGAGTCGGTCATGGGAATGCCCAGAATACCGCACCGGATCAAGCGCAACAATCGGCGAAACGCGATTCGCATTTGACTCTAAGGCCGGGGAGTGGTTTGCTATCGCCATGGAACTTCGGAAAGATCCAATTACACGCTCCTGGGTAATCACCGGGGACCAGCCGTCGCAGGGCAGGAATCTGCAGCAGGTTTGTCCCTTTTGCCCGGAGTCTCCACAGCAGCCGCAGGTGATCTCCTCAATGGCCTCCGTCAGCTACGGACCCTGGTCGGCAAGGGCCGTGGTGCATCCACAACCTCTCTACCACGTCGAGGGCGATCCCGGACGCCGCGGTCAAGGACTTTACGACGTCATGCGCTCGGTCGGAGCCCATGAGGTGCTGGTGGAAAACCCCCGCCATGACCGCCAGCTCTGGACCGCATCCGATGCCGAGATCGAGCAGTTTCTCTTGCTCTGCGCCCATCGCCTCGAAGACCTCAAGAACGACCACCGATTCAAGTACGTAAGCATCTTCAAGGATTTCGGCTCCCTCAGCGGGCAGGAGTTCGACCATCCCACCTCGCAGATCGTGGCTACCACCTTTGTGCCGCGGCGCGTGCTCTATGAGTTGAGGTCGGCCCGTGAGCACTATGCGCAAAAAGAGCGCTGCGTTTTCTGTGACATTCTCACCCAGGAACTGCATCAGCGCGAGCGCATTGTGGAGATTCGTGGCGACTACGTGGCCTGCTGTCCATACGCTTCGCGCGCGCCGTTTGAAACCTGGATCATCCCCGTAACTCACAGCGCCCGTTTCGAACACACGGCGAACTCGCGGCCCGGTGCGCTGACGGATTGCGCCAGCCTGTTGCGCCGCATGTTGAACCGCATTCGCTCCATTACCGATAGCTTCCACCTCGTGGTGCATACCGCGCCCAATACTCAGCACCAGTCCAAGGTGCTGAATTACTGGCGCACCATTGACGAGGATTATCACTGGCATATCGAGATTCTCCCCATCCTGCAGGAGCGACAGAAGTCCTACTCGTTCAAGGAGACCTATCGCTCGGCAGTGATGCCAGAAGATGCTGCAGCCCGCCTCCGCGAAGCCCCTACGGAGCATACTTTAACTAGCAGCTAGCGCAGCGCCGGCGGCCGGAGCTGCATCTGTTGCAGCGTACCCGACGCCAGCGCCGGCGTACCCGGCAGCCCAGCGCCAGCTCCCGGAGCTGCATAATCCCGCGCGTTTGCGGCATGGTATACTCAGACGTTTGCGGTGCTGGTATGCCCGGCTGCTGGATGGGCAAAACCTTAAGAGTTATTTCCAGAAATCACACAATTTACGAGGTCGGTATGTCTGGCCATTCAAAATGGGCCACAATCAAGCACAAAAAGGGCGCGCTGGATGCTAAGCGCGGCAAAATTTTCACTAACCTGATCAAGGAAATCACGATGGCTGCCAAGTCCGGCGGCGATCCGAACATGAATCCTCGATTGCGCACGGCGGTGGCCGCAGCGAAGGCTGAAAACATGCCGCAGGACAACATCAAGCGGGCCATCCAGCGCGGAACCGGCGAATTGCCGGGCGTTACCTACGAAGAAATCACCTTCGAGGGTTACGGGCCGGGCGGCGCGGCGGTGCTGGTCTTCACCATGACTGACAACCGCAACCGTACCGTCAGCGACATCCGCCACCTCTTCGGCAAGAACGGTGGCACCATGGGCAATGCCGGCTCCGTGGCACACCTGTTCAGCAAGAAGGGCGAAATTCTGGTGACGAAGTCTGCCGCCAAGGAAGACGACCTGATGAACATTGTGCTGGAGAATGGCGCAGACGACCTCCAGGATGATGGCGATAGCTGGGATATTCTTACCGAGCCCGGCGCGTACGAGGCCGTGCTGGCAGCCGTGAAGGCCGCCGGTATCACCCCCGAGCACAGCGAAGTCAGCATGATCCCCTCCACCTATATCAAGCTGGAAGGTCAGCAGGCCCGCACCATGTACCGCCTGATGGAAGCATTTGAGGAGCACGATGACGTGCAGAACGTCTACTCCAACGCCGACATCGATCAGAAGGATCTTGAAGAAGTCGCAGGCTAACCGCAGCAAGGTTCGTGTTATCCAGGCCGCTCCCACGAGCGGCCTTTCCTTTTGTCTTTGAAGCGGAGGGTGGCCCAAATCCGCTTTCTTTTGGCGAATGTGGGGGACAGGTGACCTCGCCTCTGGTGCCCAATATCTGCCGCAGTCAGCAGATGTGGGTCTGTTGACCTTGCAGTTGCTTTTGCTTCTCTCGGTCGCGAGCGCAAGCCTTCTGTTGGCATGAGTGGGGCTGTCCGGTCCTGCTGTTGTTCTCTCTTTTGCTTTTGCCTTTGAAGCGGCAACCGTCGCCTGTTACGGTATTCTGTTCATCTATGAATGCTCGCCGCTTCGCAATCGTGTTACCGGTGATTCTGTGCGCGGCTTTCGCCATGGCACAGAGCGATGATGATGCGGCGGCCATCCGCCGCGAGCACTGTAATGCCGGAGTCTTCGTGAGCGGAGGCAGCGGCCTCTTCGACCGCGATAACGTGCAGTTCGTCCGCGCCGGAATTCGCGTGGGCCGCGTGATGACCGGAGAGCTCGGCTCCGGATATTTGCGCGGCACCTTTGAGGAAGACATTGAGTTCACGCCCGCGGATTACTTCCTCTGGGCAGGCTTTAGGCCGGTGTACGGCCTCGGCGTGAACCCCGTGGTGATGAAGTGGAATTTTACCCACGGAAAAAAGCTGATCCCCTATTTCCTAGCCCAGGGCGGAATGATCCACACGCCCATAAAGGTTCCGCCCGGAAACACGTCGAAGGTGAACTTCACCGAAGGTCCAGGCGTCGGCTTCAACTATTTTCTCAAGCCGGGCCGCTCGGTGACCTTTGACTTCCGTGCCACCCACATTTCCAACGCGTCGCTCGGCGATCACAATCCCGGAATCAATTCGAGTCTGCAAATTTTTCTTGGCTACACATGGTGGAAGCAATAAACGGAGAGTTGAACGATGGCCGCACTGATTGAATGTGTACCTAATTTCTCGGAAGGACGCGACAAAGCTCGTGTCGATGCGATTGTCGCCGCCATGAAGCACGATGGCGTCTATCTGCTGGATTGCGAAATGGACGCCGACCACAACCGTTCGGTGGTAACTCTTGTCGGGGAGCGCGAACCGCTGCTGGCCGCCGTGCTCGCCGGAATCGGCAAAGCCACCGAGTTGATCGACCTCAACGTGCAGCGCGGTGCTCATCCCCGCCTCGGTGCCACAGACGTAGTGCCCTTCATCCCCATCGAGGGCGCAACCCTTGAAGATTGCGTGCAGATGGCGCGTGAGCTTGGACAGAAAGTTTGGCAGCAGTATCAGCTTCCGGTGTATTTCTACGAGGCTGCCGCCGCCCGTCCTGAGCGCGTGAACCTTGAGAACATTCGCCGCGGCCAGTTCGAAGTCATCCGCGAAGAGATCGCGACCGTCGAATCCCGCCGTCCTGACGTTGGCGACCCATGCTGTCATCCCACGGCGGGAGCCGTAGTCATCGGCGCGCGCAAATTCCTCGTGGCTTACAACGTCTATCTGCAAACCAAAGACGTGGACATCGCAAAGAAGATCGCCAAGGCCGTCCGCTTCTCCAGCGGAGGATTCCGCGCCGTAAAAGGCATGGGAGTCGAAGTGCGTGGACAAGCGCAGGTCTCCATGAATCTGACCGACACCGACCTCACGCCGATGGCCCGGGTCTTCGAATTCGTCAAGCGTGAGGCCCAGCGTTACGGCGTCGGCGTGCAGTCCAGTGAAATTGTGGGACTCGTGCCAAAACGGGCACTTGAGAATGCCGCCGAATGGTTTCTGCAGGTAGAAAATTTCGACGCATCCATGATTCTGGAAAACCGTCTTGCCTCCATCGTCGGAGGCAAGAGTGCCGTGGGCGGATTGCGCGAAGGCGTAGAGCCATTCGTCGAGCAACTCGCCGCGCCCACCGCCGTTCCCGGAGGCGGTAGCGCGTCCGCCGCCGCCGGTGCCATGGCCGCCGGACTCGCCGCGATGGTTGCAGGCATGTCGCGAGGAAAGAAGGCATACGCGGCGTTCGATGCTGAACTGTCCGAGGTCCTTGCAAAGCTCGGAGCGCTGCGCGAGGAACTGAAGGCCGCCATTGACTCCGACGCTGCCTCCTACCAGGCGGTCGTGGCCGCCTACAAGGCCCAGAAGAGCGCCACTCCCGAGGCCGGAGCCGCCGAGCTCGCAAAGGCCCTGTGCGGGGCCGCCGCCGTTCCCCTGCGCGTTGCCGAGTGCGCTTCTGAAGTCGGCGCCTTGGCCGCGTCCCTGCGCTGGAAGACGAATCCGAAGATGGGCAGTGACCTTACGGTTGCCGCCGCCCTGGCCCGCGCTGCCGTCGAAGGCGCCCTCGCCAACGTGGAGATTAATCTGGAATCCATGGATGCCGAATCCGAGGCCGGATTCATCGCGGAGACCAGAACCAAGGTAGTGGAACTTCGGAATTTGAAGATCTAAGGTGCCGCCGGACATCTGCGGGGTTTAACCAAGTGATCTATTCAGCCGTACGGGGGTACAATCGTAGACTATGAAGACGATCTCAATTGCATTCCTTCTGGCGTGTGCGTTTTGCACCACTGCCTTGGCCGCTCCGCTGGGGACGAGTACGCAAACCGTCCTTCCAGCGCAGATTCAACAGGTCATCTCCGTTGACTATCGCATCCTGCGCAACTCGCCGAGCGGAATTGCCTTGAAGAACCGCGTCCTGCCAGACAACCTGAAATCCTTTGAGACCTCGCTGCATGACATGGGCATCAACCCCGACGTGGACGTCGAGCAACTGACGTTTGTAAGTTACCGGAATGCGAAGGGCATGGTTCGCAGCTTTGGTGTTGCCAGCGGACAGTTTGAACCTAAGAAGGTTTTGGCGGGCTTCAAGAAGAAGAAGCAGAAAAGTGAAAAATATCATGACTCGGACCTGTGGACTACCGGCGGCGGCTTTGTCATGTCATTTCTTGACGACAACACAATTTTGTTCGGCGAACCCAGTTCGGTGAAAGACGGTCTGGACGTGCGTGATGGCGAACAGCGCGGAGTCGCCTCAACTCCTGACATGATGCAGATGATCGTGGAAGCCCAGTCCGGGTCGGTGTGGAGCGTGCTCGATCAGCAGGGAACCCAGAACATGCTGCGCTCTGCCTTGGGTGAGGCGTCCGCTCTTGCAGACTATGACACCATCAAGAAACGTCTGCTCGGTTCGCACTACACCCTCGATCTGCAGCATGGAATCGATTTTGGCTTGAACGTCCAAACCTCTGACTCCTTCACCGCCGGAACCTTGTCAGCCCTGATGAAGGCCGGAATCCTGTACAAGAAAGCCTCTGGCACCGCGGTTGAGAAGAGTGCGATGGACGCCATGATAGTCGACTCCGACAGCGGACGCCTCGTGGTGAAGTTCAAGGCCGACGACAGCAAATTCCAGGCGCTGCTGAAGAGCGATCTCTTCCAGGCGGTTTCCCACTAACCGGGCTTCTCACTAACAAAGCTGCAAACAATCACGCATAACAAAGGCGGCCCGCATAGGCCGCCTTCTAATTTTGAGGTGTCATTCTGAGCGCAGCGAAGAACCCCCGCACCGTCTGCGTTTCCTGCGCAGATTCAAGCTTCTCAACCAGAAACTGATTTTCTTTCGTTATTGGGATGCCGCCCTACAGTTCTTCCAGCAATCCCTTGCGAAGCGCGCGAATTGCGGCTTCAATGCGGTGATAGCGCACCCAGGTCCCCTGTTTGTGCGCCTCCACCAATCCTGCGTTCTTCAGAATCTTCATGTGGTGAGAGATCGTGGGCTGTGCGAGTTTGATGCGCTGCTCCACGTCCGAGGCGGTCCAGCCCTCGGGAGCGCCCGTCTTGTGCGCTGCGGTGGGATGAAGAAGTCGAAGAATCTTGCGCCTGCTAGGGTCGGCGACGGCCCTTAGCGCCAGACTCAACTTATCGGCAGCAGCTTTCATGATCGTTCCCAATCTTAATGCATTCAGGAGAGAGGGCAAACAGCAATTATCGTTTCAGGAATGCGTTGTATCCTGCGCTGATCAGGCGGGCGCGCATCGCCTCAGCCTCTTTGATGTCCGCGTACGGGCCCACTTGCACATGGAAGAGTTTGTCGCCGGGTTGGGTCACAATGACCGGATACTGCTGCTTATGGAGCGCGTCGCTCAGAAGCTTCGCATCGTCCTGATTGCGCACTGCGGCAATCTGCACCAGGTATCCCGTGCCCAGCGTAGTGCGTGTTTCGGGGCGGGCGGCTGCCGCTTCCGGAGGCGTAGGAGTCAGTTGCGGGTGCGCATCTTTTTTCTGCACCGAGTCGTAGAACGTGAGATCGGTGGTGCTGGGAGCTGCAGCCGCCGTCTGCGGCGGGCAGTTCTCGCCAGTCGCGCAGTCAGCAGCCTTCGGAGCCGCCGCCTGCGCTGCACCCGGCTTGTTTGCCGCTGCCGGAGCAGGGGTCGCAGGTACTGCCGTGGCGGACGTTTCCGCAACGGTCTGCTTGGCTGAACTTCGACCCAGCGAAAAACCAACCGCCAGCGAAATGCCGCACAGAATCACCAGCCCGAAGAAGAGTGTGAGCAACTTCCCCATGCCCAGCGTGATCTCTGTGTCCCTGGTGACGGCGGCCATCGTTTCCTGCTCCTGCGTAATCATCACTCCCAATTATGCCCCGGTCTTGGGCTCGGCGTCTGTGGCAGGAGGTGTGGATTTTGGTGCCGGAGCCATAAATTTCTGGATGCCCGCCAGCAGATCGATGGGAACCGGGAAGATGACCGTCGTGTTCTTTTCAACGCCAATCTCTGTAAGCGTCTGAAGATAGCGCAGTTGAATCGACGCGGGCTCGGTCTGCAGCAGGTGCGCGGCATCTACCAGGCGCTGCGCGGCAGAGAATTCGCCCTCGGCATGAATGATCTTGGAACGCTTTTCGCGCTCGGCCTCGGCCTGCTTGGCCATTGCCCGCATCATGGTCTCGGCCAGATCAACCTGCTTGACCTCAACGTTCACCACCTTCACGCCCCACGGAGCCGTGTGCTGGTCAAGAATCGACTGCAGGCGCAGATTGATCTTGTCGCGATGCGCCAATAGTTCGTCAAGTTCCACCTCGCCAAGCACGCTGCGCAGTGTGGTCAGCGCAAATTGCTGCGTCTGATACTGGTAATTAGTCACCTCTACCACGGCACGGCGCGGATCGATCACGCGTAGAAACACCACGGCGTTCACCTTCAGCGTCACGTTGTCGCGGGTGATCACGTCCTGCGGAGGCACGTCAAACGCAACCTGGCGAAGATCGACGCGCACCATGCGATCCAGAGGAGCGAACACCAGGATCAGCCCTGGGCCTTTCGGATCGGCCAGCAGGCGCCCAAGGCGGAAGATCACTCCGCGCTCATACTCGCTCAGAATTTTGATGGAACTGAAGAGGTAGAAGGCGACGATCACGATAACAATGCCGGTAAGAGGAAACATGGTGCCTCCGGGCCTGCTTGCAGGTCATCAGGATTCTATCGTACCAGCGCAATGTTGCAAGGCTGCAAAGTTTCCCCAGCGTGGGGGCGGCCGCAATTGCCGGAATGTTGACTCCGGTGTAATCTTAGGTCTGCTCACTGTGAGCGGGAGTAGTTCAGTGGTAGAACGTCAGCTTCCCAAGCTGAATGTCGCCGGTTCGATCCCGGTCTCCCGCTCCAGAAAATTCATTAGGTCACTTCAGCCAGTGAGTAAGCCGTGCTCCGCCCCCCGGCCGCATCTTTCACCAGCACGCCCTTTCGCACCAGACCCTCTATATCGCGCAGCGCCGTGTCCTGAGAACACTTGGCAAGCTTCGCCCATTTGGATGACGTCAGCTTTCCATCAAGCCCGTTCAGAAGTCGGTTCACCATGCTTCGTTGCCGATCATTGAAGGCTGCACCAGCATGGAGTTCACAGAAGAATGCTCTTTTGAGAACTGCAGCCAAGGTGGTTTCGGCCCTTTCAAAGGCGCGGCTGAGGCAGTCCAGGAACCATTCGAGCCAAAGTGTTATATCCAGATTGTCTTTCTGTGTCGCCTCAAGAATCTCGTAATAGGTTTTGCGTTCCTGCCTGATCTGCGCGGACATGCTGTAAAAGCGCTGCGCGCTTTTTTCAGAACGTGCCAGCACCATGTCTGCAATGACGCGCGCGATACGTCCATTCCCATCGTCGAACGGATGAATGGTCACAAACCACAGATGGGCGATCCCGGCTCTGAGCACGAGATCGGTAAAATGGTCTTTGTTGAACCAGTCCAGGAATTTCTTCATCTCCTTCCGGAGCCGTCCTGCGCCGGGTGCTTCATAGTGAACACGTTCCTTGCCTATCGCGCCGGATACCACTTGCATAGGGCCGGATTTGTCAGTGCGCCATCCGCCGACCGTAATGTTCGACATACCGCTGCGTCCCGTCGGAAATAATGCCGCCTGCCAGGAGAAGAGCCTTTCTTCGGTCAGGGGTTCCTCATATCGTTGTGTCGCATCTAGCATCATCTCAACGACACCCTCAACATCGCGGTCGGCAGCCGTCAACCCGCCTATATCGATTCCCAGACGGCGCGCGATGGAGGACCGCACCTCATCCCGGTTGAGGATCTCGCCTTCTATCTCACTCGACTTCAGAACATCCTCGGTCAGGGTTTGCAGAACAGCTTCGGTTCGGAACTGAAAACCGAGCGATTCCATTCGTCCGATGAGGCGTCCCTGCCGATGACGCACAACGGCAAGCCGTTCCCACAACCGCTCCTGATTCCAGCGGAACCGGGGCCAGTCCTTCAAATCGTGAATATAGTGATTTATTCTCCGCACCATGTGCGTAGAATCTAATCCCTATTTACCGCAAATGCAAGCCTATTCACCGCATTATATGCGTAGAATATGACTGCTAATCTACGCAGTCTTGGCGATTTCCCGCGCTTGCGTTGCGCACGCCATTAACCACCTGGGAACCAGCGACCCATGAGTGTTGGCGAATCGACCAATCGTTTTCAAAGTCCCTCAACTGTTAACTAAGAGCTAACATCGGCTTCGGAAACGATTACTCAGAACGCCAATCGTCATTCGATCGCGCCCGCCTCCGTGGAAGCCTCACTTTTGCGCCTCAAAGCCTCCGGAGAAGTCCTTCGTGGCCACTTCCGCAACGCCGCGGAGTCAAACAGACGATGCCCCGAAGCACGAAGCATCGTCTGTTTATAGGCGTTTCAAGCATCCGGAACCGATTCTCCGTCTAGAACTTAATCATCCAATCGATGTCGATCAATGACTCATTTCTCCGAAGGTCCGGTCTCCAAAGTCCACCGTGTCCACCTGAAGAGATAGGTGCGCTACCGCAATACCCGGCAGCGGCAAGCACTGAGTCGCCAATGTTCGGATCGGAAGTGCCGTCAAGACAGGAGAAGAGTTGCGGATTGCCATTATTGGTGCCCGGCGAGTAACCAAAAGAGTTGGGCGGAGTTACTCCACCGCGGCCTGACCAATAAGGCACATTCGCATGACGGAAATCGTACTCCACACGGAAGGTGAGCCACTGCCGGGGCATGTAATCAAAGGTCACGGAACTATCCCAGGCTTTGAACGGATCGCTCGGATTGAAGGGGAAGTAAGGAGAGTTGAGCGCTGCTGAAGCCGCGGTCTCGCCGTTAATAGGCGGCACAAGCACAAGGTAACGTCCGGGGTTATTGATCTGACCGCCGCCCAGTGTCAATGCAAATTTGTCATGCTTGAACCAGTTGCGGTCATAGACCATGTAGCCGACAAAGCTCTGCTTTGGATTAACTCCAGGATTGAAATGGCCAGTGGTGTCGTTGGGATTTCTATTCGTTGCAGTCGAGTTCAACCCAAC
>Ga0302320_10005048_pt1 | contig 29727 bp, 17 predicted proteins | sample Bog_T0_3_FD_202130 | JGI IMG/M metagenome (GOLD analysis project Ga0302320, IMG submission 202130) | Peat permafrost microbial communities from Stordalen Mire near Abisko, Sweden - Bog_T0_3 | ecosystem: Environmental > Terrestrial > Soil > Wetlands > Peat | place: Sweden: Abisko, Stordalen Mire...
ATTGGCCATGAGCCGGTTGACGCGCTCATAGGCAGCCGCTGTCCGCCCGTGGACCTCGAGGCTGCGCGCCAGATTCCACTCCGCCTCCCAGCGGTTCTCGGGGTCGAAGCCCCTGTCGCGCGAGAGATCGTCCATGACCGTCTCCGCCGTCTCGTAGGCGCCGGCCTCGATCTCGGACTGGACCTGCTGGAACATGAGGAGGCCCGGGTCGATGCCCTCGGGCGGCGAGCGCAGCGCGGCGGCGTACGCGTCCGCGGCGTTCTGGAAGTCCCCGGCGCGGAACCACGCCTCGGCGACAAGGACGCTGAACTCCGCCCGGGTCACGCCCGCGGGAAGCTCGGCCCCGGCCTTGGAGCCGTAGTCGGCCGCCGTCCGGTAGCGGTGCTGCTCCCAGGCGGAGCCCGCGAGGACGGCGTAGGCCTGGGCCTTGAGCGGGGACCCCGGGAAGCGCTCCAGGAGGGCGTTCGCATCGTCCTCCGCGCGGGCGTAGAGGGAGGCCGCCTCGGTCACTCCCTGGTGCGCCTCGGCCAGGTCGAGCTGCGCGCGGCAGAGGAGCAGGCTCTCCAGGATCGGGTTCTGGGGCGTCGCGGAGATCAGGTTGTCCAGGCGGTCGCCGAGCTCGACCCTGGGGGCCCCCGAGGGCGACCCGCGGATCAGGAGCTGCAGCGCGATCCTCTGCTGGTTGGGGTCGGAGCCGGAGGAGAGGAGATTGAAGAGCTCGTGGCGGCCGACGCCGGAGCCCGCGCCCGCGATGAGCCCGAGGAGCAGGCGGAAGTGGTCGGCCTCCGAGGCCTCCGCGGGCGGGATGTTGCGCAGCGCGCCCTCGAGCACGTCGATCGACTGCGTCTTCCTGTTGGCGGCGTTGAGCGCGATGGCGTACTCGCGGGTGAAGCCGTAGCCGATCTTCTGGCCCTCGAACTTCTCGGCGTTCTTCTTGTCGGCGGAAAGCTGGTCATCCGTCACGGCGCCCGCGCGCAGGCGCACCTGCTCCTCGGCCAGAAGGAACCTGGCCCGCTGCAGGTCGGAGATGGCCGAGGACGCGGCCTGCGCGTAGAACCCGGCGGAGCGCGTCGTGTCGCCGGCCGCGTCGGAGAGCATGCCCTGCAGGAAATAGTGCCAGCCGCGCTCGGAGGAGCTGAGCTCCTCGAAGTGCGCCGCGGCGAGCTCGCCCTTGGCCTGGTCAACCCGCCCGTCGTGGGCGTAGACGAGGCCCTCGCGCAGGTGCCAGCCCGAGCCGCGGGAGCCCGTGTAGGAATCAAGGACGCGGGCCGCCCCCGCGACGTCGCCGTCGTCCAGGAGCGCCGAGGAAAGGAGGAGCGTCAGGCGGCTCGTGTCGGCCCCCGGGATCGCCAGCAGCGAGCGGTAGAGGGTCACCGCGGCCGAGGGAAAGCCGAGCGACTGGGCCCTCTCGGCGGAGACATAGGCCAGCGAGGCCTCGCCGGGGGACAGGGGCGCCTGCGGCGGGGAAAGGGGTACGGGTGCGTTAAGCGGCTCCAATGCGGCTGCGGGCGCGCATACGGCGAGCAGCAGGGCGAGGGCGGTCAAAAATCGCATGTAAGGGCACCCGAATCCTTGCGGCAGAGGACGTAACAATCAACCCGGGATTGGCTTCGCTTGGAGTTCGTTTGACCCAGAGGGACGCCGGATCCATCGTATTGTTCCCATGGCAGTCATCATCGTCCTCGGCATCCTCCTTGCGATCGTCGTCGTCGTGGCGCTCTCCGCCACCGGCATCTACAACTCCCTCGTCGCGCTGCGCAACCGCTTCAAGAACGCGTATGCCCAGATCGACGTCCAGCTCAAGCGCAGGTACGACCTGATCCCGAACCTGGTCGAGACCGCGAAGGGCTACATCAAGCACGAGCACGACACGCTCGAGGACGTCATCAAGGCGAGGAACATTGCCCTCGCCGCCTCGCAGACCGCCGCGGCGAACCCCGCCGATGGAAACGCGATGAAGGGCCTGGTGTCCGCCGAGGGCGGCCTCACCGGCGCGCTCAGCCGCCTCATGGTCGTCTCCGAGCAGTACCCGGATCTCAAGGCCAACCAGAACATGATGCAGCTCACCGAGGAGCTGACCTCGACCGAGAACAAGATAGCCTTCGCGAGGCAGGCCTACAACGACTCCGTCATGGCGTACAACACCGCAAGGGAGACGTTCCCGAACGTGCTCCTCGCCGGCGCGTTCGGCTTCACGCCCGCCGAGCTCTTCCACGTCGAGGACCCGACCGAGCGCAACGCGCCCAAGGTCTCGTTCAGCTGATGGACTTTTTCGAGGCGGAAGGCCGGGCAAAGAAGCGCTCGTCGCGCCTCATGCTCCTCTTCGGCCTCGCGGTGGCGGGGACGGTGGTGGCGGGCTACTTCCTGACGGTGTTCGGTCTGCAGGCCTCGGCTGGCTACCGGTCGGCGCGGCACGGCTACTACCGCGCGTACAGCAGCGACGCCGATGGGGAGAACGTCGAGTTCGCGCTCTGGCAGCCGAAGGTCTTCGTCGTCGTCACGTTCGCGACCCTGGCCGTCATTGGCCTCGCCTCGCTCTACAAGTGGACCGAGTTCCGCTCGGGAGGCTCGGCCGTCGCGGAGAGCGTCGGCGGCCGCCGGGTCGACCCGCACACGACGGATCCCAAGGAGCACCAGCTCCTGAACGTGGTTGAGGAGATGGCGATCGCGTCGGGTGTTCCCGTGCCGGCGGTCTATATCCTGGACGACGAGCCCGCGATCAACGCGTTCGCGGCCGGCCTCACGCCCGACGACGCCGTCGTTACCGTGACGCGGGGGACGCTTGAGAAGCTCAAGCGCGACGAGCTCCAGGGAGTCGTCGCCCATGAATTCAGCCACATCCTGAACGGCGACATGCGGATGAATATCCGCGTCTCCGCGATCATCTTCGGCATCCTGGTCCTCGGGCTGGCGGGCCGCGGCGTCCTCTGGAGCATGCGCTTCGGGCGCGTGAGCTCGGACCGCAACGAGAAGGGCAACGGCGGCGCGCTCCTGGTCCTTGGCATCGGCCTCGCGCTCATGATCATTGGCTACGTCGGGTACTTCTTCGGCCGGCTGATCCAGGCCTCGCTCTCGCGCCAGAGGGAATACCTGGCCGACGCCTCGGCCGTGCAGTTCACGCGCAACCCGGCCGGCATCACGACGGCGCTCAAGAAGATCGGCGGCTATGCGATCGGGTCGAACCTGGAGACGCACCGCGCGGCGGAGATCAGCCACTTCTTCTTCGCCCAGGCCTTCGAGTCCAACTTCGGCGGCCTCTGGGCCACGCACCCGACGCTCGGCCAGCGGATCGTGGCCATCGATCCCTCCTTTGACGGCAAGTTCATCGACCCGCCGCAGGTGGTCGACGTGGCAAAGGAACCATGGTCGCGGGTGGCGCACATGCCCCCGCCGCTCCCCACCCCCAGCCCCGCGGCCGCCGCGGCCTTCGGGACCGCGATGATCGCAGCGGCCGGCACGCTCACGCCCGAGAGCACCGCGGGCGCTCAGGCGCTCCTCTCCGACATCCCGCCCGCGATTCGCACGGCGTCGCGCTCGCCGCATGACGCCACGATCCTCGTCTATGGCCTCCTCCTGGACGACGATCCGGACGTGAGGAAGAGGCAGCTGTCCTCGATAGCCGCGAGCGACGGGGGCGATGCGCTCACCACCCTGACGCAGCTGGAGCCGAGCCTTCGGGCCCTCAAGCCCGAGCACAGGCTTCCCGTCCTCCAGCTGGCCCTTCCAGCCATCAAGGCGCTGCCGCAGGCCACGCTGGGATCGTTTGCCGGGACGCTGGACGACCTGGTCCACGCGGACGGCAAGGTGACGACGTTCGAGTTCGCGATGCAGAGGCTCGTCATCCGGGCACTCGCGATCAACCGGGCCCCGTCGGCACCCGTGGAGCAGATCTATTCCTTCCAGGCCGTGGCCCGCGAGATCTCGGTCATCCTCTCGGCACTCGCCCATGCCTCCAGCGCGGACGCCGCGGCGGCGGAGGCGGCCTTCGCGGAGGGCGCCTCCCAGCTGAAGCTCGTCCAGGCGAGCCTCGTGTACGTTTCGGAGGCCGACTCAGGCCTTCCGCAGCTCGATGCGGCTTTGGACAAGCTCGCGGGGGCAAGCGCGCCCATCAAGCAGCGCCTCCTGGTCGCCGGCGCGCACGTGATCGGGGCCGACGGCGTCCTATTGACCGAGGAGATAGAACTCCTCAGGGCCGTGGCCGCATCCTTGGACGTGCCGGTTCCGCCGCTTGTCACCGGATAGCGCCGCTCAGCATTAGCTTGTGACGTTTTGTTGGGGTTTGCGTCTTTCGGGGCGAGGGTCCTATATCGGGGGGTTCGTCCCCAGGTAGAGCCCCCACTTCCAATTTCAGAATCCATTACACCATGAGTGACTTACCCACAGCGGCTACCCCTCCGAAGCCGTCGATCAAGTATATAGGCGACAAACCGAAGAAGAAAGGCCACGCGGTCTTGTGGACCGTCGTCGTCGTCGTCGTGGTCGCCCTCGGGCTCATCGCCTGGCGCACCCATGCCGCCAAGGCAGCGAAGCCGGGCGGCGGGCGCCGCGGGCCGGGCGCAGGCGGAGGCTTCGGCATGAACGGCCCGATTCCCGTCGTCGCGCGTCCCGCGATGAAGGCGAACCTGAACGTCATCCTGAACCTGCCCGGAACGGTGACGCCCCTCACGACGGTCACGATCCGCACCCAGATTAGCGGCATCCTCGTCAAGGTTAACTTCGCCGAGGGGCAGATCGTGAACAAGGGCGACCTCCTGGCCACCATCGACCCCCGCCCGTACCAGGCGGCGCTTGAGCAGGCGCAGGGCCAGCTCCTTCAGGCGCAGGCCCAGCTAAAGGAGGCCCAGATCGACCTCGAGCGCTACCAGACGCTCTCGACCCAGGACTCGATCTCAAAGCAGCAGGTGGATTCGCAGCAGGCGCTGGTCTCCCAGTATGAGGGAATGACGAAGACGGACCAGGCCGCCGTCGACAACGCGCAGCTGAACCTCGGCTACTGCTCGATCACCTCCCCCTTCACGGGCCGCGTGGGCCTGCGTCTCGTCGACCAGGGCAACTATGTAACGCCGGGCCACGGGCATCGTCCTCCTCACGCAGGTGAAGCCGATGAGCGTCATCTACTCCCTCGCCGAGCGCTACATCCCGGAGGTGCAGAGGCGCATCAAATCGGGAGACTCGATCCGGGTGGACGCCTACAACAGCGATGACTCCGCCAAGATCTCCACCGGCAAGCTCGGCACGATCGACAACACGGTCGACACGACGACCGGCCAGTTCAAGTTGCGCGCCCTCTTCGCCAACGACGACGAGGCGCTCTTCCCGAACCAGTTCGTCACGGTCCACATGCTGCTCGACGTCGACAAGGACGCGACCGTCATCCCGACGTCGGCCATCGAGCGCGGCCAGCAGGGCACCTACGTGTACGTGGTCGGCCCCGACAAAAAGGTGAGCGCCAAGAACGTGAAGCTCGGCGACACGGAGGGCGAGAAGGTCGGCATCGTCTCGGGCATCGCGGTCGGCGACAAGGTGGTCGTCGACGGCGCGGACCGCCTGAAGGACGGCGTGGAGGTCGTGCTCCAGACGCGCAACGCCCCGGCCGGGGCGGGAGCGGGAGCCCAGGGTTCCGGCGACGGCACCCACAGGCATTGGAACCAGGGCGCAGCCACAGGAGCCGACGGGGCGCCGCCGCAGGGCGACGCGGCCGGCCCGGCCAAGCCCGCGACTCAAGCCCCCGCCAGCAGCAACTAAGTCCCCGATGCTACAAAGCTCGGTGGGCTGCGCACGATGAGTCCCTCTAGAATTTTCATACTCAGGCCCGTCGCGACGACGCTCCTGATGGCGGCGATCCTGATCGTCGGCATCATCGCGTACCGCTTCCTGCCGCTCTCCGCACTGCCCGAGGTCGACTACCCGACGATCCAGGTCGAGACGTTCTACCCGGGCGCCAGCCCCGACGTCATGACCTCCTCGGTCACGGCGCCGCTCGAGCGCCAGCTGGGCCAGATGCCCGGGCTCAAGCAGATGTCGTCCACGAGCTCGACGGGCGCCTCGGTCATCACGCTCCAGTTCTCGCTCGACCTGAACCTCGACGTCGCGGAGCAGGAGGTGCAGGCCTCGATCAACGCAGCGAACACGTTCCTGCCCTCGGACCTTCCCGCGCCGCCGATCTACGCGAAGGTGAACCCCGCGGATGCGCCGGTCCTGTCGCTCGCCCTCACGTCCAAGACGCTCCCCTTGACGACAGTCGAGGACCTGGCGGACACGCGCCTCGCGCAGAACATCTCGCAGCTTCCCGGGGTCGGCCTGGTCAGCATCGGCGGGGGCCAGCGCCAGTCGGTGCGCATCCGCGCCAACCCTCTCGAGCTCGCCTCCTACGGGCTCAACATCGACGACCTGCGCACGACCGTTAACAACGGCAACCAGAACGCGGCCAAGGGCAACTTCGACGGCCCGACGCGGGCCTTCACGATCAACGCGAACGACCAGCTGAAGACAACGGCCGACTACGAGAAGCTCGTGGTGGCCTTCAAGAACGGCAACCCGGTTAGGCTCTCGGACGTGGCGACCGTGGAGTTCGCGCCCGAGAACACGAAGCTCGCGGCCTGGTACAACAAGACCCCGGCCGTCATCCTGAACATCCAGCGGCAGCCGGGCGCCAACGTGATCAAGGTCGTCGAGGGCATCCGCGCGCTGCTGCCCTCGCTCCAGGCATCCCTGCCGCCGGCGATCGACGTCACGGTGCTGACCGACAGGACGGTCACGATCCGCGCCTCGATCGACGACGTCGAGTTCGAGCTCACGCTGGCCGTCATCCTGGTCGTGCTGGTCATCTTCATCTTCCTGAGGAACGTGCCGGCGACCATCATCCCCAGCCTCTCGGTCCCGCTGTCCCTGGTCGGCACGTTCGCGGTCATGTACCTCCTGGGGTTCAGCCTGAACAACCTCTCCCTCATGTCGCTGACGATCGCCGCGGGCTTCGTCGTCGACGACGCGATCGTCATGATCGAGAACATCGCGCGCTACGTCGAGATGGGCGACTCCCCGCTCGAGGCCGCGCTCAAGGGCTCCGAGCAGATCGGCTTCACGATCATCTCGCTGACGATCTCGCTGATCGCGGTGCTGATACCGCTCCTCTTCATGGGCGACGTCGTCGGCCGCCTCTTCAGGGAGTTCGCGATCACGCTCGCCGTCACGATCCTGATTTCGGCCGTCGTCTCGCTGACGCTGGTGCCGATGATGTGCTCGAAGCTCGTGCGCCACCACGAGGAGAAGGACATCCCGGCCTGGAGCCGGAAGATGGGCGCCTTCTTCGACGGGATGATCGAGAAGTACGGCAAGATGCTGACCTGGGTCCTGGACCACCAGGCGCTGACGCTCTGCGTCGCGGTCGGCACCTTCGTCCTCACCGCGCTCCTCTACGTTGTCATCCCGAAGGGCTTCTTCCCCGTGCAGGACACCGGGCTCATCCAGCTGATCACCGAGGGACCCCAGTCGGTCTCCTACCAGCAGATGGGCGTCCTGCAGCAGGAGGTGGCGAACACCGTCCTCGCGGACCCGGATGTCGAGAGCCTCTCCTCCTTCATCGGCGTCGACGGCAGCAACACGACGCTCAACAGCGGTCGGATGCTGATCAACCTGAAGGACCGCGGGACGCGCTCCGCCAACGCGACGGGCATCATCCGCCGCTTGAGGGTCGAGCTTGCGAAGATCGTCGGCGTGTCGGCGTACATGCAGCCCGTGCAGGACCTGACGATCGACGACCGGGTCAGCCGCACGCAGTACCAGTTCGTGCTGGAAAGCCCCAACGCGGACGACCTGACGAAGTGGATCCCGAAGCTCACGACGCGCCTTAAGGAGCTGAACCAGATCAACGACGTCGCGAACGACCTCTCGACCGGGGGCCTCGCGGCCTACATCAAGATCGACCGCGACACGGCGGCTCGCTTCGGAATCACGGCGGCGACGATCGACAACGCGCTCTACGACGCGTTCGGCCAGCGCATCATCTCGACCATCTTCACCCAGTCCACGCAGTACCGCGTGATCATGGAGGTGAACCCGAGCCTGCAGAAGTCGCCCGCGTCCCTGGCGCAGATCTTCGTCCCCTCGGCCTCCGGCGGCCAGGTGCCCCTCTCGGCGATAGCCAAGATCGAGGAGCGGCCCGAGTCCCTTCTGATCAACCACATGGGCCAGTTCCCGGCCAACACGATCTCGTTCAACGTCCCGAAGGGCGAGTCCCTCGGCGAGGCCGTGAAGGCGATCCACAAGGCCGAGGCCGACGTCGGCATGCCGGCCAGCATCGTGACGAGCTTCCAGGGCGCGGCCTCCGCGTTCGAGTCCTCCCTGTCCAACGAGCTGCTGCTGATCGCGGCCGCGGTGCTGACGATGTACATCATCCTGGGCATCCTCTACGAGAGCTTCATCCACCCGATCACGATCCTCTCGACGCTCCCGTCGGCGGGGATCGGCGCCCTCCTTGCGCTCATGGTGGTCGGCAGCGACCTGGGCGTCATCGGCATCATCGGCATCATCCTCCTGATCGGCATCGTGAAGAAGAACGCGATCATGATGATCGACTTCGCGCTCGACGCGGAGCGCAACCAGGGGCGCCCTCCCCGCGAGGCGATCTACCAGGCGTGCCTCCTTCGCTTCCGCCCCATCCTCATGACGACCCTGGCCGCCCTCCTGGGCGCCGTGCCGCTCATGCTCGGGACGGGCATGGGCTCCGAGCTTCGCAACCCGCTTGGCGTGACGATCGTCGGGGGGCTCATTGTCAGCCAGATGCTGACCCTCTTCACGACGCCCGTCATCTACCTCATGTTTGACCGCATCGCGGTGCGGTTCTTCCCGAAGAAGCACGTGAAGGAAGAGCCCGCGGGCGCGGGGGAGCCGTCCATATGACGCTCTCGGAGCTATTCGTGAGGCGCCCGGTGGCGACGACGCTGTTCACGGCGGCGATCGTTCTGGCCGGCATGACGGCCTTCACGAAGCTCCCGGTCTCGCCGCTGCCGCAGGTCGACCAGCCGACGATCTCCATCTCCGCCAACATGGCCGGCGCCAGCCCCGAGACCATGGCGACCGCGGTCGCGACGCCGCTCGAGCGCCACCTCGGCACCATCGCCGACGTGACGGAGATGACCTCGCAGAGCTCGGTCGGAAGCACCCAGATCACGCTCCAGTTTGGCCTCAGCCGCGACATCGACGGCGCCGCCCGCGACGTGCAGGCGGCGATCAACGCGGCCCGGGCGGACCTTCCGACGGCTCTCCGCCAGAACCCGACGTACCGCAAGGTGAACCCGGCCGACGCGCCGATCATCATCCTTGCGCTCACCTCGAACACCCTCACCCAGGGCGACCTCTACGACGCGGCCTCCACGATTCTCCAGCAGAAGCTACTCCAGGTGGACGGCGTCGGCGACGTGAACGTCGGCGGCAGCTCGCTGCCCGCCGTGCGCGTCGAGGTGAACCCCTCCCAGCTCGCCAAGTACGGCGTCGGCCTCGAGGACGTGCGGGCCGCGCTCGCCGCCGCCAACGCGAACAGCCCCAAGGGCGCGGTCGAGAACTCGACCACCCACTGGCAGATCTACGACAACGACCAGTCCCGTTCGGCGGCGGACTACAAGGACCTGATCGTCGCCTATAGGAACGGCAACCCGATCCGCCTGACGGATGTCGGCACCGTGACCGACTCCGTGGAGGACACGAGGAACCTCGGGCTCTCAAACGGCGAGCCCGCCGTCCTGGTCATCATCTCGCGCCAGCCGCAGGCCAACATCATCGACACGGTCGACCGCATCAAGGCGCTGCTGCCCAAGCTGCAGAACGACATCCCGCCGGCGACGCAGCTCGCGATCGCGACAGACCGCAGCACGGTGATCCGCGCGTCGCTGAAGGCCGTCGAGCTCTCGCTGGTCATCGCGATCATCCTGGTCGTCATCGTGGTCTTCCTCTTCCTTCGCGACGCGCGCGCCGTGCTGATCCCGGCCGTTGCGGTCCCGGTCTCGCTCATAGGCACGTTCGCGGCCATGTACCTCCTAGGGTACAGCCTGGACAACCTCTCCCTCATGGCCCTGACGGTGGCCACGGGGTTCGTGGTCGATGACGCGATCGTCGTCATGGAGAACATCGTGCGCAACATGGAGCTCGGCACGCCGCGCTTCGAGGCGGCGCTGATCGGCGTGCGCCAGGTCGGCTTCACCGTGCTCTCCATGAGCCTCTCGCTGATCGCGGTCTTCATCCCGATCCTGCTGATGGGCGGTGTCGTGGGACTCTACTTCCGCGAGTTCGCGGTGACGCTCTCGGTCGCGATCCTCATCTCAATGGTCGTCTCGCTGACGACGACCCCCATGATGTGCGCGCGGCTCCTGACGGTGCACAAGCCGCACGAGGAGAGGGGCCGGCTGTTCCGCTGGAGCGAGGACTCCTTCGATGCGGTCCTCGGGCTCTACAGCCGCACCCTCAGGTGGTCGCTCAAGCACAGCTTCCTGACCATCATGGTGCTGATCACCACCGTCGTCATGACGATCGTCCTCTTCATCATCATCCCCAAGGGATTCTTCCCCGAGCAGGACACGGGCCGCATGTTCGGCTTCATCCAGGCGGACCAGAGCATCTCCTTCCAGAGGATGTCCCAGAAGCTCAGGGACTACGTGAACATCATCAAGACCGACCCCGACGTCGACGAGGTGGTGGGCTTCACCGGCGCCGGCGGCGGCGGCGGCAACGGGGGGCGCATGTTCATCCAGCTGAAGGACCTTGGGCCAAGGAAGGCCACGACCGAGCAGATCATGGCGCGGTTGCGCCCGAAGATCGCAAAGGTGCCCGGCTCATCCCTCTTCCTCATGCCCGCCCAGGAGGTGAGGGTCGGTGGCCGCATGAGCTACGCCCTCTACCAGTACACGCTGCAGTCGGACAACCTGGACGACTTGCGGACCTGGACGCCAAAGCTCCTCGAGGCCCTGAAGACCGAGCCGATCCTCTCCGACCTCAATTCCGACCAGCAGGACCACGGGCTTGAGACCGACCTCGTGATCGACCGCGACACGGCGTCGCGCCTGGGCCTCACCGCGGTGCAGATCGACAACACGCTCTACGACGCGTTCGGCCAGCGCACGGTCTCGACGATCTACAAGTCGCTCAACCAGTACCATGTCGTCATGGTCGTGCAGCCCCGGTTCTGGCAGGAGCCCGACTCGCTCAAGTCCATCTACGTGAGCTCCACCGGCGGCGTCGTGAGCGGCACGCAGTCGACGAACGCGGTGGCCGGCACCGTAACTGCCTTCACCGGGGCCGGCAACAAGGCCGCCGTGTCGACGAGCGCCAACTCGGTCGCGGCCGACACGGCGAGGAACGCCAGCATCAACGCGATCGCGACGACCGGCCACGGGGCGGCCTCGACCGGCCAGGCCGTCAGCACGGGCTTCGAGAAGATGGTCCCCCTGTCCGCTTTCGCGCGCTACGAGCTCGGCACGACACCCCTTTCCGTCAACCACCAGGGGCCCTTCGTCGCCGGCACCATCTCCTTCAACCTGAGGCCGGACTCGTCGATATCGGAGGCCGTGGCGGCCATCGAGAAGCAGGCGGCGGCGATCCACATGCCGACGTCCATTCATGGCAGCTTCCAGGGGACCGCGAAGACCTTCCAGCAGTCGGCGAGCAGCCTGCCGATCCTGATCCTGGCGGCGATCGTCGCCATCTACCTCGTGCTCGGGATCCTCTACGAGAGCTACGCCCATCCTTTCACGATCCTGTCCACGATCCCCTCCGCCGGCATCGGCGCCTTCCTGGCCCTCATGCTCTTCAACGTGGAGTTCAGCCTGATAGCGCTGATCGGGCTCTTCCTCCTGATCGGCATCGTGAAGAAGAATGCGATCATGATGATCGACTTCGCGATCGAGGCCGAGCGCACGGAGGGGCTGAGCACCGAGGACGCGATCTTCCAGGCTGCACTCCTTCGCTTCAGGCCGATTCTCATGACGACCATGGCCGCCATCCTGGGCGCCATCCCCCTCGCCCTTGGCAGCGGCAACGGCGCCGAGATGAGGCAGCCCCTCGGCATCGCAATCGTCGGCGGACTCCTCCTGAGCCAGCTCCTCACCCTCTACACGACGCCGGTCGTCTACATGTATGTCGACCGCGCCAGGCTCTGGTGCAACCGGGCCTTCGTTAAGCTCGGACTCTCATCGCCTCCCAAGGAACCCTCGCTCGCGCCGGTATGACCCACTATTCCCAAGACATGTCAGCACGCCCCCTCTCCTCCCCGAAGCCCGCGAAGAGCCGCGCGATCCTCATTGCGGCGGCGGCCCTCGTGTTCGCGGCGGGCTGCGCCGTGGGGCCCGACTACAAGACGCCGGCAATGAGCGTTCCCGAGTCCTTCAAGGAGGACGCGGGCTGGAAGCAGGCCGCACCGGACGACGGCGCGAAGCGCGGTCCCTGGTGGGAGGTCTTTGGCGATCCGGTGCTGAACCAGCTTGAGGAGCAGGTCGAGACCTCGAACCAGACGGTGCTCCAGGCCGTCGGCAACTACGAGGAGTCGGCCCAGATCGCCCGCTCGGACAGGACGGGCTACCTGCCGACGGTCTCCGTGAACGGTGACGCGGCCCGCACCCGCTCGCCCTCCTACCAGAGCACGACGACCGTCGTGCAGCCCAACGGCACCTCGGTGACGTCGAGCCGGGGGCTGACCTCGAACTCCTTCACGGCCGACCTCCAGGCCTCTTGGGCCCCAGACATCTGGGGCAAGCTGCGCCGCACGGTCGAGGCCGACGTGGCCACGGCGCAGGCGAGCGCGGCGGACCTGGCGCTGGCCCGCCTCTCCATGCAGGCCACGCTGGCCACGGACTACATCGGCCTGCGCACGACCGACGACAAGATCCGCCTCCTCGAGGACGCCGTGGCCGATTACACGCGGACGCTGCGCATCACGCGCAACAAGTACGCCGTCGGCGTCTCGGCACGCAGCGACATCATCACCGCCCAGACCGAGCTAGACAGCACGCGCGCCCAGTTGATCTCGTCCGGCATCCAGCGGGCGCAGTACGAGCACGCCATCGCCGTCCTGATCGGCAAGGCGCCCTCCCAGCTCTCGATCGAGAGGACGAAGACGATCGGGCTGACGATGCCGACCGTTCCGCCCCAGCTTGCGTCCACGCTCCTTGAGCGCCGGCCCGACATCGCCAACGCCGAGCGCCAGGTGAAGGCCGCGAACGCGCGTATCGGCATCCAGACGGCCGCCTACTACCCCGACCTGACCCTGTCCGCCGAGGGCGGCTTCGAGGGCCCAAAGCTCGACAAGCTCCTGACGGCGCCCTTCCGCTTCTGGACGATTGGCGCCAATGCGGCGGACTCCCTTCTCGACTGGGGCCAGAGGCATGACCTCGTCCTGTCGGCCAAGGGCGCGTACGACGCCAGCGCCGCCAACTACCGCCAGACGGTACTGACCGCGCTGCAGCAGGTTGAGGACAACCTCGCGGGCCTGCGCATCCTGAAGGACGAGAAGCAGGTCCAGGACGCGGCCGTCAGCGAGGCCGCCCAGGCCGCGCAGATCGCGCTCAACGAGTACAACGCCGGCACCGTGGACTTCACGACCGTCGCCGCGGCGCAGGTGACCGAGCTCACCAACCGCGAGACCGACCTCGGGATCATCCAGAGCCAGCTGGACTCGAGCGTGGCCCTCATCCAGGCGCTCGGCGGCGGATGGACGACCTCGGATCTCCCGAGGCCCTGAGGGCAACCGGGCTAGAACGAGCCCGAGTTGCTGACGAAGGCGATCATCCGGCTGTCGGGTGACCAGGAGTTGACGTTGATCGAGCCCTGGCCGCCGTAGAGGTAGGCGACGACCGTCGGCTTGCCGCCGTCGACCGGCATCTTTCGCAGGTAGACATGCTTGTAGAAGGGATGGTCGTTCGGGGGGATGTCGGCCGGGAAGCTGATGAAGAGAATCTCCTTCCCGTCGGGGGACACGTGCGGGAACCAGTTGTTGTAGTCGTCGTCGGTCACCTGGGTCTGGGCCGACCCATCGGCATTCATCTTCCAGATCTGCATCTTCCCCGAGCGCTCAGAGATGAAGAAGATCGTCTTGCCGTCCGGCGTGTACTCCGAGCCGTCGTTGAGTCCCTTCGCGGTCGTGAGCCGCTCCTGCTCCCCGCCGGTCACCGCGACGCGGTAGATGTCGAACTCGTGGTTCCGTTCCCCAGTGAAGAGGAGGTACTTGCCGTCCGGCGAGAAGCCGTGGAGATACGAGGGCCCCGTCGGGGTCACCTGAAACGGCGTGCCGCCGCCGATCGGGAGCGTGTAGACCTTGGAGGGCGAGCCGCTGCTTATCCCGAGCATCTTTCCGTCAAAGGAGAGCGTGTGGTCGTTGTTGCAGTGGATCTGGTCGCCCGTGTCGATCGGCGAGGGCGTGCCCGTCGCGAGGTCGAAGCTCAGCATGCGGCCATTGTGGTTGTAGATCAGGGTCTTGCCGTCCGGCGTCCAGTTGGGCGCCTGGAGGGAGTCCTCTGCGCGAAAGATCGTCTTACGCAGGCCCGTCGCGACGTCCATGACCTCGATGTCGCTTCCGATGTAATCCCGGTAGGGCTTGAAATCGGGCTTCACGGGCCTGATCAGGCGCACGTTCGTGAACGTGCCCTTCTCGACGACCGAGTTGTTGTGGGCGCAGATGTAGAGGCCGACGTAGACCTCGTCGGGAAGGACGACGTCATCGACTTCCTGGGTTGAGAAAGTGTCGCCGAAGCGCGCCGCCGACATGATGAACTTGCCGCCCCGGCGCTCGAGCTGGAGGACGTTGCCGCCTCCATACTCCACGTGGAGCTCCTCGGTCTTGGCGCCCGTCGTCCTGCGGAACTGGATCGCCGAGACACCGTTGCCGTGGCGGCATGCGTTCACGTGCGCCGACTTGGAGTCGAGGCTCGCGCGCACGATGAGCCCCATCTTGCGGTGCGGGTCGCCGGACGGGGCGGTGAAGGATGTTGTCGCCTGGATGAGGAAGTCGCCGCTCACCTTCTTCCACACGAAATGGTCCTCGTCATGGTCGCCCCACATGTTCGTGCCAGAGGAGGAGAGGCTGTATTCCTGGTTGTCAGGGTTGTATGACGCGGTGCCGGGAGTGCCGACCGCGCCGATGTCCCCATGGTCCTCGAAGAGACCGACCGGCGATGGGGACTCTGCTGCTCGGCCAGGTGTCATGGCGCCAAGAGCCATGATGCAGATCACGGCGTGGATCAAGGGAAGGTGCGGGGAGACGAGAGCGATCGTTTGGGACGGCATGGGGGGAAACGGGGGTTCTCGGGGCGCCGAAGCCCCGGAGGTGAGGTTCGGGAAGACTACCTGCGTCCCATCCGGGAGCAAGGTCAGACGGCCCCGGCGAGCTCGCGGACGAGCGCCTGGACCACTGAGAGCTCCTCGGAATTCACCGTGTGGCCCATCCCGGGGAAGATGGACTTTGTCACCGAGGCGCCCAACCGCGCCAGTATCTCGGCGCTCTCGTCGACGCTGGACAGAGGGATGTGCGCATCGCGGTCGCTGCAGCCGAGGTAGGTCGGCGTGCCCTCGAGGCTTCCCTTCAGGTCCCTTGCCGCCCCGGGCTGCCCGATCAAGGCGCCGCTAAAGCCCACCACGCCGCCGTAGCGGCGCGCGTTGCGCGCGGCGAACTCGAGGCTGAGGCAGGCGCCCTGGGAGAAGCCGATAAGGACGATGCTCTCGGGCTTCAGGCCGTCTTGCCCAAGTCCAGCGACAAGGCGGCCTATGACGCCCAGGGCTGACGAGAGGAAGGGCTCGTTCTGCTCCACAGGCGCAAGGAAGCGCTGCGGGTACCAAGTATTGCCCGCGGCCTGCGGCGCCAGGAGCGCCACGCCGGAAAGGCCCGTCGTCACCTCCTCCCCCAGGGAGAAGATGTCCTCGGCGGTCGCCCCCCTTCCATGGATCAGGATCATCGCAGCCCGGGCATTCTTGGGTGGCGTGCCCCCCCGGATGACTTGCTGGCCGTCATGAAGCTTCATGGGGAAACCAGTAGCATCACTCCAGCGCATCGGCAAATCCGCGAAAAGAGGGAACAAACTCGGGCCGCCTGTGCGGGGTTGACTCGCATCAAACGCTGGACGGGCATGTCTTTACGGATATCCTCCGACTCTTGGCCCCATGTTGAAAAAGACAGTCCTGTCGCTCGTCATAGCTGGGTTCTTCGCCAGCACCTGTGCATTGCAGGCTGCGGAAAAACTAAGGAACGAGAAATCGGCATTTATCAGGAGCTTCATCGACAGCCCTGTGGACTGGATGCCCTGGGGTGACGCGGCCTTCGCGCGGGCCAAGACGGAGCAGCGGCCTGTCTTCCTCTTCATCGGCTCGTTCACGAACGAGCTGTCCAGCGCCATGAGGAAGCAGTCCTTCTCCAACCCGAAGAATGCGGAGTGGCTCAACAAGAAGTTCATCTGCGTCGTGGTCGACAAGGACGAGCACCCCGATGTGGCTTCGCTTTACGAGACCTATGTGAGCAACCTGAAGCAGTTGAACGGATGGCCGCTCAACATCTGGCTGACGCCCGAGTTCCAGCCGTTCGAGGGGGCGACGTACCTGTCGCCCTCCGAGGACTGGGGAGCCCCGGGGTTCCTCAAGCTGGCGAACCAGGCCAACACCGCATGGGAGACGGACGCGTCGGCATGCCGCAAGCGCGCCCAGGATTCCGCGGCGCAGCTCGCGCCCGGTCCGCAGGCGCCAAAGCCGCCGGCCTGGAACCTTGAGAAGACTCGCTCGCGCCTCACGGCTGCGGCCGCCGCGTGGGAAGCCACGTTCGACCCGACGCTCGGCGGCTTCGGCGACCTGCCGAAGTCACCGGAGCCCGAGCTCATCCGCTTCATGCTCCTGCAGTCGGCCGGCGACCGCGACTCCGCCCGAAAGACGCTGCGCGCGATCGCAGCGAGCGCCATCCGCGACCCGCTTGACGGCGGCTTCTTCAGGCATGCGACGGACGGCGCCTGGCGGATCCCCTACCAGCAAAAGACGCTGGTCGACCAGGCCCGCATGGCATTGGCGTACCTCGACGCGGCGAACGGCGCCGACCAGAAGTCCTTTGCCCAGTGCGCACGCGGGGCCATCGACTACGCACTGATGCGCCTGAAGAACCCCGATGGCACCTTTGCCGCGGCGGAGGATGCGACGGGTGAGGAGTTTACCGGCTACTACGCCTGGACGGAGAACGAGATCGACATAGCGCTCGGCGCGGACTCGGCCAAGTTCAAGGCGGACCACGGCGTCCTCCCCGAGGGCAACGTGGCGCCGGCTGACGACCCGTCGGGCACCTACGCGAAGAAGAACCTCCTTCTCTCCGTGGCGCTCGCCGATCCCGCCCAGGAGGCCCTCGAGGCCAAGCTGCTCGCCACCCGCAACCGGCGCGTCGCCCCGGCCCGCGACCTGCGGGCGACGGCCTCCGCCCACGGCATGTTCCTCACGGTCTTGGCACGCGCCGGCAAGCAGCTGCAGGAACCCAGGTATTCCGATGAGGCCACCCAGCTCCTGTCGGTCATCAGGGACAACTTCGTCATCTCCTCGGAGGGGACTCTCAGGCACCTCGCGAACTCGGATGTTGCGGGCACCGCCGACGACTATGCCTCGATGGCGCTGGCCTGCAGGGAGTACGACAAGACCATGAAGGACCCCGACGCCCTGAGGCTCGCGAACAAGTTCCTGGTGCAGCTGACGACCCGATACTTCGACCCTTCAACGAGCTCGTACTTTGGCGCGCCCGCCGGGACGAACGAGGCCTTCTTCATCAGGCCGCCTGCAGGCGACGATCCGCCGACAGCCGCATCGATGGCGCTGCCGGCCCGTGCCATCCACTCGACGGCGGTCGCCGCCCAGATGTCGGAGTCCCTCGAGGAAACGAGCGCCCAGGCCCCGGGCGACCAGCTTCTCGCCCTTGCGTTCTTCACCGGCGAGGGCCCGGTCAGGTAGATCTACGGGGCCTTGGACAGGACCAGCGCGCAGTGCCTCACAACCTCGGGGGTCTCGAGCCTGAGTGCGCCGCCCGGATGGCTCACCACCTTGGACTCCTCCGCGACGCCCTTCTGGGTGTCCCACCAGGTGACCTTCCATGAGCCCGCGGCAACGTCGCTTAGGACGACGGTGCCGTGCGCGGAGGTCTTGGGGTCGAGCGCATAGAGATTGGCCCGGTTCCAGATCCAGGCCGTGATGAAGTGCTCGTTGCGTCTTCCGATGAGGCCCAGCGAGGGCGAGTCGAGGCCCGTGTCGAGCGCACCCACCCCGACCCAGTCGGGGCCGTCGTTCTCCAGGAGGAGCGTGTGGCGGCCCGCCGGGACCGTGAACTTGAGCTCCGCAGGCGTGGCCGCGCCGGCAGCCCATGTGTGGGACGCGACCTGGGCTCCATCGACGCTGACCTTGAGGCTGCCGCCCGCGGGCGCGAGCGAGTCAATCTCGGCGCGCATCGAGACGCCCCTCGGCAAATCCAGCCTGTAGCTCGCCCTGTCGGGGAAGCCGTCAGCCCGGCTCGCCGCTGAGCCGACGAGCGTCGCTGGCACGTTCGCCTCGTCGACGACGTCGGTGCCGTCCAGGGGAAAATCGAAATCCGGCGCCGCCCTGCGCTGCCACTTCTGGCCGGGCACGATCTTCAGGGGCACGCGGTCCGAGGTCACGACAACCGCGGAGAACGGGACAAGTTCGCCCTGGGAGGCGACACGGTTAAGGGCCAGGAAGCGGAATACGGCGCCGACCTCGCCCTCTCGGTGCTGCTCCAGCATCTCCCGTCCGTGCCAGGGCTGGGCCGCGGTCGTCCCCTGCCCCATGACGCTCGCCCAAATCGGCGGAGCGATATCGAGGCCCGACTTCTTCACCTCGTCGGACAGGGGCTGGTGCTCGTCGCCCTCCTCGCCGTAGAACGCGGGACGGCCGAGCGTCGAGAATGCAGGCTCAAACTGGCGCGCGGCCGCGACCATGTTGGAGGCGTAAAGGTGCGGCTGGTAGTAATCCATCTTCTCGTAGATGGGGCTTTTAAGGTTCTCGGTGCTGGTCGTTATCAGGTGGCCGTAGACGTCGACCTGCCTGATGTAGTTGGCCACGTCGGTATGCCAGCGGGCGACGTCGGCCACGTGGCCAAGACGGAACGCGTCCGTCCAGTGCACCTCGTTGAAGAGCTCATAGGCCAGGATCGCCGGCGACCATCCGTACCTCGCCACGATGTAGCGGTACTTCATGAGCGTGATCACCCTGGCGTTGGGATCCGTGAAGAATTCCCCGGGGGTCTTCAGGAATCCGCCAGGGTTCGCCGCGTTCCAGGGATTCTCCGCCCAGTTTGAATTGTCGGCGGTCGTGTACTGGCCGTGATGCTGGAGCACCATCTGAACATAGACGCCGTTGTCCTCGGCGGACTCGAGGATCCCGTCCCAGGTCTCGGCCACGCCCTCGTCGATGGCTCCAGGCCTCGGCGAGGCCCCCTTGGAGGGGGGCAGCCAGTCGAGGTTCAGGCCGTCCCAGTGCGCCATCCATACCCGCATCCAGTTGAGGTTCGCATAGCCGAACTTGTGAAAGGCCCGCCTGGAGTAGGAGAGCGTGTCGCCGCCGGGAGACCACGCCAGGTTGGCGCCCACGGGGACGTAGGGGATGTTGTCCGAGCGGGTGAACTGCTGCGGGCGCGCCGGGTCGATGAACACGTACGGCAGCCTTGTCTTGGTTGCATTGTCGAAGGACGGGGCTGTCACCAGGCTGACGATCAGGCCGGTCCTGTGGATGCCGAGCGTCGTCTCCGAAACGGCGCCGAAGCGGTAGGTGCCCACCTCGTCGGGCCTCGCTCGGACGGCGAAGAGCCCGCCGTCCGCGTAGTAGGCCGGCAGCGTGAGCTTCTGGCCCGACGGGGTGAAGACCTCCGCCCAGAGCTCGCGCGAGTAGAGGTTCGGCACCTCGGCATTGTCCGGCGCCACGAATTCGAACTCCACGGGCTTGGGGCCGGCTTGGGCGGCAGCTGCCAGGAGCAGCGTCGCGGCGACGCCGAGGTATCGGTCGAGTTTCATGGGGTAATTTACGAGTGGTTCGAGGGCGCGGGGCCCACGACCGCCTTGTCCTGCATCTGCACGCGGTAGATGCCCGGGGAGGTGCCGGTCATCCGCTTGAAAAGGACGCACATGTATTCCATGTGCTCGAAGCCCGTCAGCTCCGCGATCCGCTTCAGCGGAAAGTCGGTCTCAAGCAGGAGCTGGCGGATCTTCCTGAGCTGGACACGCCGGATCTCCGACTGGGGGGAGCGGCCGATGTGGTGGCGGAACTTGCGCTCCATCTGGCTCCTCGAGGCATGGGCATGCTGGAGCACCTGCTCGACTGTGATGCCGTGGCATGCCTGCTCGCGTATGAAGCTGAGGGCCGCGGCCACGTTCTTGTCCTCGACGGCGAGGACATCCGTCGAGGGCCGGGTCACGACACCCAGGGCCTCGACGCGCTGGTCCATGCTCTTCGGCTTCCGTCCGGCCAGCAGCTCCCGCAGGAGCGCCGCGGCGCGGTAGCCCGACTGGAAGGCATTGGGGGCAACGCTTGAGAGGGCCGGGTCCGCGAGCTCGCAGCGGATCGTGTCGTTGTTGGCGCCGAGGATCGCCACCTCCTCGGGCACCAGGATGCCGGCCGCCGTCGCGGCGCTCATCAGCTGCATCGCGCGCAGGTCATGGCAGGCCATTACGCCGATCGGTTTCGGCAGCTCCTTGAGCCACTTCGTCAGCTTGGCGATCTGCTCCTCCTCCCAGAAGGGCGTGGAGCCGCCCGGATACTCGACGTCCAGGATAGAGCATTCCCGCCCGGCGAGGCGCACCGCCTCGACGAAGCCGTCCCGCCGCTCGCGGGACCAGAGGTTGTTGGAGAAGCCGCAAAACCCGAACTTCTGGAAGCCGCGCTCGATGAAGTGCTCGGCGCCCATGTGGCCCATGCCGACGTTGTCCGGGCGGATCTTCGGGATGTTCGGGTACGGCTCGATGTCGTTCAGGTCGACGAGCGGGATGCCCAGCTCCCCGCAAGTCTTTACCAGGAGGGGGGTCGTGTGTCGACTGATGACGCCCTGCCACTTCTTGCCTCGCAGCCACTGCTCGTCCGACTCCGAGACCGCCTGGTCGTCGTGGAACACGGTCCAGATGTGGTGCGTCCTCTCGAAGTGGGCGATACCCTTCAGCATGGCCATGCTCTCCTCGAAGCGCGTCTGGAAAATCAGCAGCACATGGGGCTTCTTCACGGCATCACCGTGAAAGCATCCAATCAGGGAGGCAAGAGCGGGGCTGACCCGCATCGGGGCTAGGTCTTGAGCCTGTTTTCCTTGATGAACGTGATGACCTCCGCCGCGTCGCAGAAGCACATGGCGGTGAAGGTGTCTGCCGCCCCGTAGTACAAGGCGATGCGGCCCGTCTTAGAGTCGCAGAGGCAGCCCACGGGGAAGCAGACGCCGGGGACAAAGCCCACGAGCTCGTACTCGGCCTCGGGCACGATCAGCGGCTCCTTCGCGCAGGCGATCACCTTCCACGGCTCGTCAAGGTCGAGCAGCATGGCTCCGATCGAGTACACGAACCCGTTGCAGGTGGTCGTGACGCCATGGTAGAAGAGGAGCCATCCCTCGTTTGTCTCGATGGGCGACGGGCCGGCGCCGATCTTCGTCCCCTGCCACCAGGGGCCGCCGCGGCCGATCACGTGGCGGTGCCTGCCCCAGTGCACCAGGTCGGGGCTCTCGCTCACGAAGATGTCGCCGAATGGCGTGTGCCCGGTGTCCGACGGGCGGCTCAGCATGAGGAAGTTCTTGCCGAACTTGCGCGGGAAGAGGACGCCGTTGCGGTTGTAAGGAAGGAACGCGTTCTCCAGCTGCTCGAAGTGGACGAAGTCCTTGGTGCGCGCGATGCCGATCGTCGGGCCATGGTAGCCGTTGCACCAGGTGACATAGTAGGTGCCGGCGACGAGCGTGACGCGCGGGTCGTAGGCATACTCGAAGCGGCGCACCTCGGGGTCCTCGCACTTCAGGTCGATTGGCTTCGGCTCGAACGTGAAGTTGATGCCGTCCGGGCTGCGTCCGACGTGAAGGTGGGGGATCCTGTCCATGCCCTCGGTCCTGAAGACGCCGATGAAGCCGCCCTTCCACGGGACGACGGCGCTGTTGTAGATTCCTGTCACACGCGGGAGCGGGCGGCGGCCCACGATGGGGTTATGGCTGTAGCGCCAGGCGAGGTCCGGGTTGCCGGAGGGCTTTGGCTCCCAGGGAATATTGGGCAGCGCGGGACCGACGATCTTAAGCTTCATGGGGGATAGGGCGTTGGACGGCGCATCGAGGGATCGCGATGCGCCGCGGGTGGGTAACCTAACAGGGGCAACTAACGGACCTGCACACACTACATGCAACCGAACTGGATGTTAATGAGATCCCTTGTCATTGGGTTGAGAAGGGGTTCGTGGGATTTCACGACAAAACGGCGGCATACACGGTTTGACATCCTGATAGATTCAAGCGGTTTATGAGAGTGCCGGTTCCCGAGTTCCCCCGTCTGAAACCCTCGTTTTCCAAGGCCTTGACCATGACCCCTGTGCTCCGCCTATTCGCTCCCATCGCTGCTTCCTGCCTCGCCGCCTCCGTGGCCCTCGCGGCGCATGTCTCCGACTTCAATGTCGCCGATTTCGGGGCGAACGGCCGCGACATCCACAACGACACGGCCGCGATCCAGAAGGCGATCGACACGTGCAGCAGCCAGGGCGGCGGACGGGTGGTGATCCCGGCCGGATCCTCCTTCACGATCGGCACGATCATCCTGAAGAGCCACGTGGACCTTCACCTGGACCGGGGCGCGCTCCTTGAGGGAAGCCCCACCTACGCCGACTACACGCGGTTCGCGCCGCAGCCCGTCGCGTTTGATCCCGGCCCCATCCCAATGATGGGCGTCCTCGTCTACGCGGACGGCGCGGAGGACATCGCGATCACGGGCGACGGAAAGATCGACGGCAACGAGATGGCCTATGTGACCAAGGTCGGCCCCTACATCTACACCTGCGTCAACGCACGGCCCTTCGAGGTGGTGCTCAAGGAGTGCAGGCACGTCCTCATGCGTGACGTCACGCTCTCCAACTCGGCCTTCTGGACGCTGCGGCTCCTCGGCTGTGACGATGCGTTCCTCGACGGGCTCAGGATCGACGGCGACCTGAAGATGCCCAACAACGACGGACTCGACATCGACCGCTCGTCCAACGTGCGCGTCGTCGGCTGCAACATCTCGACCGGCGACGACTGCATCTCGCTCAAGGCTGTCCCGCTTAGCGAGGGGATCACCAAGGACTGCGAGAACATCACGATCTCGAACTGCACGCTGCGCTCCCGCTCCTCGGGCCTTGTCCTCGGCTGCGACGTCGGCGGGCAGATCCACGACATCGTGATGAGCGACTGCGTGATCCGGGACAGCCACCGCGGCGTCTCCGTGCGCCTCAGCCTCGGCGGGAGCATCGTGCGCGCGCTCTTCTCGAACATGATCATCGAGACGAAGATCTTCGACTCGATGTGGTGGGGCCGCGGCGAGCCGATCCAGGTCGAGGCCGTTCGATGGAACGCGGGGAGCGAGCTCGGCGTGGTGAAGGACATCCGCTTCTCCAACATCATCTGCAACTCCGAGAACGGCGCCATGGTCTGGGCTGACGAGCCGGGACACATCGAGAACATCTCCTTCGACCATGTCTCGGTGCACATCGTCAGGCCGGTCGCGTTCCCGGGCGGCCAGCAGGACCTGAGGCCGACGGCCAACGAGGGCCTGCCCAAAATGCCGACAAACGGCTTCATCCTGAGGCAGGCGGCGAACGTATCCTTCAAGGACTGCTCGGTCACCTGGGGCCCCAGCCCGCCGGAGTACTTCGCACATGCCCTGGACGCCGCCGCGAGCCCGGGGCTGGACGACTCGGGCCTGAGCGGCGACGCCGCGCAACCCGGGATGGCCGCGAAACTCATAAAATAAGGCCCCCACCATGAACCGGCGCGAATTCCTCACACTCACTGCCGGGGCGACGGCAGCGGCGCTCCTTCCCGGCTGCGCGGCGCACCCGTGGGCCGCAAAGAGGACTCAGCCGAAGATCCCACGCTGGCGCGGGTTCAACCTGACCGAGATGACCGGCATGCGCGCGCGCCCGTACATCGAGACCGACTTCCAGTGGATGTCGGAGTGGGGCTTCAACTTCGCCCGACTTCCCCTCTCCTACTGGACGTGGTCTAGCGCGGCCGACTGGATGACCATCAATCCCCAGTCGCTTCAGCCCCTGGACAAGGCCCTGGAGCACGGGCAGACGTACGGCGTCCATCTCTGCATGGCCTTCCACAGGATACCGGGCTACTGCGTGAACGGCCGCGAGCACGAGCCCCACCAGCTCTTCGACAGCACGAGGGATGAGTTCGAAAAGGCGCTCCAGGCCGCGACCTACCACTGGCGCTACTTTGCCAGGCGCTTCAAGGACGTCCCTAACTCAAGGCTGAGCTTCGACCTCCTGAACGAGCCGCCCAACGGCACCGACGTACCGCGCTACACCGAGATCTGCAAGGCCCTGATCGCCGCCATCCGCCAGGAAAGCCCCGACCGCCTGATCTTCGCCAACGGCGCCGACCTGGGCCAAACGCCCGTCCCCGGCCTGCTCGACGAGGGCATCGTCCAGAGTTCCCACGACTACCAGCCGAAAATGGTCAGCCACTACAAGGCGAAGTGGGTGCCGGCGGCGGAGTTCGAGTCCCTCGAGAAGCCGTCATGGCCGATGGTGGACAAGCACGGCGTCCTCTGGGACAAGGCGAAGCTCCGGATCGAGGACATCGACAAGTGGAAGCCCCTGACCGACGTCGGTGCGCCCGTCCACGTAGGGGAGTGGGGCTGCTACTCAAACACGCCGCACGATGTCGCCCTCGCCTTCCTGGCCGACGAGGTGTCGCTCTGGAAGGAGGCCGGCTGGGGATGGTCGATGTGGAACCTGCGCGGCGGCTTCGGCGTCGTCGACAGCGGCCGCACCGACGTCGACTACGAGGACTTCAGGGGCCACAAGCTCGACCGCAAGATGCTGGAGATCATCCGGGCGGGCTGAGGCGGACCCTACGGTATCGGGTCGAGTTCATGGATCCGCTCCACGAGCTCAAAGCAGGAGCGCCCGCTGTGGTACGGGCACTTCCAGATTGAGACCTTCGCCGTCCTTCTGGGTGTGCCGTCGCGGTTGACCGACTCGATCCAATCGCCATGGACCCGGTCCACGAACTTTGCCTCGATGAATTCCCAGCTGTGCCTGGCCGCCCTGAAGTAAGCGGGGTCGCCGGAGAGCTGGTAGGCGTTCATGAAGCCCACGGCCGCCTCGGCCTGGGGCCACCAGTCCTTGGCGGTGTTCGTGTAGCCATGCGGGCCGCCCTCGTTCAGGACACCGCCGTCCGGGTCCACGCCCTCGGCGAGAGTGACACGCGCGATATCGAGGGAGATGGGCTTCACCTCAGCGATGAGCGCCGGGTCGCCGACGACCTGCGCTGCCTCGACCAGGAGCCAGCTCAGCTCGATGTCGTGGCCGTACGAGGCCTCAACGGAGACGGGCGTCCAGTCGTCCTTCATGAAGAGGATCAGGTGGTGAGTCTTGGGGTCGATGATATGCCTGATCGTGACCTCGATCAGCTCGTGCTGGTTGGCCAGGAGGCCGGGATCGGGCCAGGCGCGCAGGAGGTTCGTGTATCCCTCGAGGATGTGGATGTGCGAGTTCTGGGACTTCGGCGCGTCGCCGAGGAGGTTCTTCTCGCCGTTCTCGGGGCGCTTCCACTGGCGGTTTAGGACATCATAGTAGCCGCCGTTCACACGGTCCCGCGCGTTCAGCTCCACCAGCCTGTAGATCGCGATCGCCTGCTCCAGGGCCGCCTTGTCGCCGGTCGCCATGTTGTATTCGGCCAGGGCGTAGATCCCGAAGGCCTGCCCGTAGATCTGCTTGAACGACTGCAGCGGCTTGCCGTCCTCCGTGATCGTCCAGAACAGGCCGCCCGACTCCGGGTCGAGGAAATGGTCCACAAGGTCGTGGTAGGCCCAGGTGGCCATCTCGAGGTAGGCCGGGTCGTGGTAGGTCCGGTAGGCCTTGGAGAACGTCCAGAGGATGCGGCTTGTGAGCAGCGCGCCCCGCGGCGCGCCCTTCTCGATCGTCATGTCGGCCGTGATGAGGCCGTAATAGCCGCGGTTCTCGGGATTGCGGGTGTACTTCATCCAGAAGGGCAGGATGTCGCCTTTCAGCTCCTTCTCCGCGCTCGTGGACAGCGCGGACAATTCAGTGGGGGTCACGGGGTATGGGGTAGTCTCAGCCCGTAGGACCGGGGCTACGCCAACGGCGGCCGCAAGCAAGAGGCCTCGGAACAGGCAGGTGGGGGATCTCATGGCACAGGGGGGTTACCGGTGGACTTCAGGATCCTATCCGACCCCGGCGAAAATGCGAGCCGACGGCGGCGTTCCAACCCTCTTTTTCGCTCGGGGATCCGTCTCTGGTTTTGTTTGCGCTCCGTCTGGTTTGTTTAATTGTCCTAGCGGCTCGCGGCCCGAAACCCTGTCCAGCATCCCCCCCGGGCCCCTCGCACTCCCCCATGCAGCTGCACCCCCTAGATATTGGCATCATCATCGGCTACTTCATCCTGGTCGTCTCCGTCGGACTATGGGTGTCGCGCAAGGGGGCCAAGGACCTCGACAGCTACTTCCTGGGCGGAAAGACGATGCCCTGGTACATGCTCGGCGTCTCGGACGCCTCGGGCATGTTCGACATCAGCGGGACCATGTGGCTCGTGTACGTCCTCTTCATCTACGGCCTGAAGAGCATCTGGCTTCCCTGGGTGTGGCCGACCTTCAACCAGATCTTCCTCATGATGTTCATGAGCGCCTGGCTGAGGCGCTCGAACGTGCTGACCGGGGCGCAGTGGATGCAGACGCGTTTCGGCAACGGCAGGGGCGCCACGTATGCGCACCTGAGCGTCGTCGCCTTCGCCCTCGTGAACGTGATCGGCCTTCTGGCCTACGGGTTCAAGGGAATCGGCAAGTTCGCTGTCGTGATGCTGCCCTGGCACTTCACGCACAACACGACCGGCATATTCACCGACGAGAACATCTACGCGATTATCCTCCTGGGGCTCACGTCGCTCTACGCCATCAAGGGCGGCATGGTGAGCGTCGTGATCACCGAGGTCGCGCAGTTCACGATCCTGACGCTGACGGCGTTCGCGATCGGCATCATCGCGCTCGTCAAGGTCTCGCCCGAGATGATCGCCCACAACATCCCGGCCGGCTGGATGAACCCGTTCTTCGGATGGAAGCTCGGCCTGAACTGGGACGGCATCCTCAGCACGGCCAACAACGCCATCAAGGCGGACGGCAACGACCTCTTCACGATCGTGTTCTGCATGATGTTCTTCAAGGGCGTCCTCGCCAGCCTCGCCGGCCCGGCGCCGAACTACGACATGCAGCGCATCCTCGCGACCCGCAACCCGCGCGAGGCCTCGCTCATGAACGGCATGGTGAACGTGGTCCTCATGTTCCCGCGCTACCTCATGATCGCCGGCATCACGGTACTCGCCCTCGCCTTCTGCATGCCGATCTTCAGGGCCCAGGGTAACCCGGACTTCGAGAAGATCCTCCCCGTGGTACTTACGGGCCAGGTCCCGACGGGCGTCATCGGCTTCCTCCTCGCGGGCCTTGCGGCCGCGTTCATGTCGAACTTCGCCGCCACGCTCAACTCGGCCCCCGCCTACGTGGTGAACGACATCTACAAGCGTTTCTACAACCCGGGCGCCAGCAGCAAGAAGCTGGTGATGCTAAGCCGCGTGTTCTCGATTGTCTTCCTCGTGATCGGCGTGGGCTGTGGCCTCCTCACGACCAGCATCACCTCCGTCATGATGTGGCTCGTCGGCGCCCTCGGCAGCGGATTCGTCGCTGCCAACCTGCTGAAATGGTACTGGTGGCGCTTCAACGGCTACGGCTACTTCTGGGGCATGGTCGCCGGCATAGGCGGCGCGCTCCTCTTCTGGGTCGCCGAGGGCATCGTGGGCCACAGCTTCAACGCCCTCTACACGTTCCCCTTCCTCCTCTTCATCTCGCTCGTGGGCTGCCTTGGCGGCACCTACATCGGCGGCCCGGAGGACGACGAGACGCTCAAGAAGTTCTACAAGACCGTGAACCCCTGGGGCTGGTGGGGGCCGATCCGCGACAAGGTGATGGCGGAGGACCCGAGTTTCGTGCCCAACACGGGCGCCGCGCGCGACCTCTCCAATGTCGCCGTCGGCATCCTCTGGCAGCTTTGCCTCGTGACCCTCCCGATCTACATCGTGCTCAAGCAGTGGCAGTGGTCGGGCCTTATCTTTGTGGTCCTCGTCATCACGACGGTGATCCTGAAGTTCACCTGGTACAATCGCCTCGAGAAAGCGTCCTAGGGACGAGCTAGATCCGGCTGCGCAGCGACTCGGGCAGGAGACCCGGGGCCAGCTCGCGCAGCCCGGGATTCTCTATCTGGAGCCCGTAGGTGTGCCCGAGGACAAGGAGCGCGTAGAGCGATCCCGTGGACAGCGACCTGAGCCTCTCCTCGTTGATCTCCGCGAAGCAGCGGCGCACCTGCTCCCGCGCCAGGTCCCCGCGCCCCGCCTGAACGAGGACGATCGAGAGGCTCACGCGCCGGTCCCAGGGAAGATAGCGGTCCCCGCCCCTGGCCAGCCGGGCCAGCAGCGTCTCGAGCGTTGCTGAGGCCCCTGCCGTGTCGCCCGTTGCACCCAGCACCTGTATGCGCGCTGCCAAGGCGCCGACGTCACCGGGAAAGCGGCGAAGGGCCTCGCCCGCGGGCTGGGCCCTGGCGAGGTCGCCCGTCTCGACCAGGTACTCGGCTAGGCGTCCCGCCGCGGCGGCCGGGGCCTGCTCATCGACGACCTCGAACACCAGGACGGATTGCCCGGGACCCGCGGCGACGGGCATTTGGTAAGGGATCGGGCGCAGCCACGGCGGAGGGTTCATCGCCCGGAGTTGGTTCACGAACGCGCTCGAGCGGCCCGCGAAGCGCTTGTCGAGGTAGAGCCCCGCGAAATCGTCAAAGAAGGGATCCCACGAGGGGATGACGACGTAACGGACGCCGAGCGCATTCAGGTTGTTCTGCACATCGTCGAGCGACGTCGCCGCGGCAATGTTGAGCGTCGAGCCGAATCCGGCGCGGTTGTCCGGGGAGAACGTGCCGATGCCCCTGAGCCCGCCGTAGAACCAAAGGCCGAGCGTCTCGTTCGGTGGCGCGAAGACCGTGACCGGTCCACCGCCAGAGCGCGTCGAGAGCCAGTGCGCCAGGTGGCGGTCAACGAGTTCCTCGGCTTCCCGTGGAGTCAGCGGCCCCGAGACCGCCTGGGGCATGAGCTGGGCGGACCCGAGTGCCGCAGCACCCAGTGCCGCACAGGCCAGGCACCAGCGGGGCCACGGCGGGCTTGCGGGCCAACCGTCGCCCGCAGCCGCCGCGATGACCACGAGAAGCGTTGCATCGACAAACCCCCACCAACCGAGACGTCCGGCGGCAAACCCAATAGCCACCGCGGTGGGGCCAAGCGCCAGGGCAATGCCGGCGCGCGTCGAGGAAGAGGATCCCGTCCCCAGCATGATCCACGCAGCAGGCAGGAGGACGACGAGGGGCATGAGGGTTCCCCAAGCGGCGGACGTCATTCCGTCGTGCCCCAGCCATGCAAGGGTCCCATGCGCCACCGCGCCCCCCGCGAGCCGGGTGAGGTGA